>Ga0172372_10002695_pt1 | contig 26752 bp, 20 predicted proteins | sample LakKiv5m_2_FD_114544 | JGI IMG/M metagenome (GOLD analysis project Ga0172372, IMG submission 114544) | Freshwater microbial communities from Kabuno Bay, South-Kivu, Congo - kab_092012_9.5m | ecosystem: Environmental > Aquatic > Freshwater > Lake | place: Democratic Republic of the Congo...
CGCTGGAGCCGTGCACCAGCAGCACCAGCGGCCCGGCGTAGGCGTCGGCGTCCCCTTCCAGCGCGTAGAAGGACTCGTCGATGGTCAGGGTGTCCGGCCCGGTCCACACCGGCACGCGGAAGATGGGGGAGCTGTACGCCCCCGGGATCAGCGCCCCGGCAACCGGGTAGTGGTTCACCCCGGGGTAGCCCCGCATGTGCACCACCAGCCCCACCGCGCCGTCCATGTCGTCCAGCACCGCGTCGACCTGGGAGAGCCCCGTCGTGGTGTAGGAGTCCACGTTCAGGTAGGCGATGTCGCCGGCCCCGAAGTCGTCCAGCCGGCCGTTCGGATGGTAGGCCTCGGTGAAGGGCAGGGTGTAGAGGACGTCCACCTCCACCGGGTCCACGGTGACGTCCCGCTCCACCCCGTCGGGGTCGCGGAGGCGGAGGGCGACCGGGCCTCGGAGCAGGGTGAGCTCCCGGAAGGCCAGGTCGAGCTGGTAGCCCTCCACCGCGCCGCCGTGCCAGGCGAGCCGGTCGGCCATCAGCTCGGACATCGCCACCCCGTCGATCGCCACCAGGGTGTCGCCCAGGTGGACGTCCGCGTAGGCGGTGTTCGCGACCACCGGCAGCCCGTCCTCGTCGAAGAGCACCCACACCCCGAGGTAGCCGGTGACGTCCGCGTAGCAGCCGGAGGTGTAGTCCAGGTCGCCGAAGAAGGTGTGCCCGTCGGCCACCGCGTGGGCGAACAGGCCGAGCGCCCGGGGGACGGTGCACCGGTCGGCGGGATCGACCGTGGCCAGCGCCTCCACCAGCGTGTCGTCGATCGTGTCGCCCACCACCTCGAAGTAGGGGAAGAACCGACGCAGCGTGCCGTGCGCCACCATCACGGTGGTCCGCACCGTCCCGAGCCCGTCCTGCGTGGGCGGCTCGTCCCCCCAGGGGTTGCGGTTCTTCAGCTCGGTTCGGACCGCGTCCCCGGTCGCGGCGACGGGCGACGGCAGCGTGGCCCAGCCCGTCACCGCCGCCTCGGGGCTGGTGGTGGACACGTCGGCGGGGAGCACGTCGGGCCAGCCCTCGATCATCGCGGACCGATAGGCCACGCCCTGGTCGCCGAAGGGCGCCCACGAGGACTCGGCCACCCCCGCCGGCACGTCCGCCCCGACGATCCACGCGCGCCCCGCCTGCTTCAGCGCTCCGGCGAGCTCGGCGGCGGCTGGGGCGAGGGACTCGCCGGTGACCAGAAGCAGCGGCAGGTCCTCCGTCCCGGACGCGGGCAACGGGACCCCCGGGACCGTCACCACCTCGGTGGTGTACGTGTTGTCCTCGCTGTAGACCTGGTCCACCAGCCCGTCCCAGACGCGCTCCTCGCGATCCGGCCACGCCGCGTCGGTCGCCATCGCGGGCGCCAGGGCGGCGGCCAGCGCGTCCCGCAGCTCGGGGACGGCGGGGAGGTCCCGCAGGTCGAGGGCGACCGCGGCGGTGCCTTCGGGGAGGGCCACCGCGCCGGTGCCGGGCACCACCCAGGCCACGTCCCCCACGAGGCTCACGCTCGCCGGGCCGAGGCTCGCCGCGGAGGCGGGCAGGGCGCAGGCGTCGCCCAGGGGCGCGACGTAGGCCGCGAGGTCGGGGTTCGCCACGGCGTCCTCGGCGTCCAGCACCGAGGCGAGCGCCAGGTCGACGTCCGAGGCCCGCTTCCCCACCCAGAAGTACCGGACCGCCGCGTGCAGCTCCGAGAGGTCCGCGGGCGTGCTGCCCCCCGGGGGCCCACCGGCGGTGCGGGCGCACGGGTCCGCGGACCAGGAGGCCGGGCCGGTGTCGGTGGGGCCGGTGTCGTCCGTCTCGGTGGTCGGGGTCCCGGTCGGGTCCCCGGGCTTCGTCGCGTCCTGACAGGCGAGGAGGAAGAGCAGCATCGGCCGATGATACTCCCTCGCCGGCCCCCGTTCCGGCCCGTCCACGCTATCCTTCGGGGGCCCCTGGAGTCCCCGTGTTCCTCCTCGCCCTGACCGCCTGCTACAACGGCATCGACGCCAAGCTCGGCCCGGTGGACGACACCGCCGTGACGGAGACCGACGCGGACACCGACGCGGACGCGGACGCCGACGCCGACGCGGACACCGACACGGACACGGACACGGACACCCCTTGCGACGAGCCGGAAGTCCCCTACGACGGGGTGGACAACGACTGCGATCCCTCCACTCCCGACGACGACCTGGACGGCGACGGGTACCTCCTCGCCGACGACTGCGACGACGCCTCCAGCGCGGTGAACCCCGGCGCGACCGAGGTGTGCGACGAGATCGACAACGACTGCGACGGCATGGCGGACGGCCCCACGTCCACCAACGCGCCCCCCTGGTACGCCGACGACGACGGCGACGGGTACGGCAACCCCGACGTGAGCCGGGTGGAGTGCTTCCAGCCCGAGGGGTTCATCGCCGACAACACGGACTGCGACGACCGGGACGACACGGTGTACCCGGACGCGGAGGAGGAGTGCGACGACGTCGACGACGACTGCGACGGCACCGTGGACGAGGGCGCCTGCTCGGGCGGGACCTCGGGGGGCACCGGCGGCTACGGCGGCCATCGCATCGACCGCGACGGGGACTACTACTACGCGCTCTACAACGACGACGGCTTCGGCATCATGGGCGCGAGCGACTGGTACGGGCGCTACGACTCGTCGAGCGCCCCCGAGGGGGTGACCTGGAACGAGGACCAGACGGTCATCTACTACAACGACCTCGTGGGCAACGTCTTCTCGCAGACCGAGCCCTTCGGGGACACCTCGACCCTGCACGGGACCTTCTCCCTCGGCCAGATCGGCGGCGGCGTCATCCAGGGCGACTACTACTACGTGGGCGACTACGCCTACGGGAACATCTACCGGATGGAGCTCGCGACGGGCGCGACCGAGCTCTACTCCAGCCGCGGCTCGGCCTGCCTGCCGTACTTTGGGAACAGCGCCATGTCGATCGACACCGACGGCACGGTGTACGCGGCCGGGAGCTGCGGCGTGGTGGCCTACCCGGCCTTCGGGACGGCGAGCGCGATCAACAGCATGTCCAGCCTGGTCTCCGCCGTGGCCATGGACGCCGCGAACGAGCTCTACACGCTCTCCTACTCGGGGGTGATCTCCCACGTGGACAAGTCCACCGGGGCGATCCTGTCCACCATCACCATCAGCACCACGCCCTCCACCACCTGGACCATGGCGGTGGACGTCGATGGCAACTTCGTCATCAACTACTGGGGTGAGCAGCGGATCTTTTCGGGGGCCGACGGGAGCGAGCTCTGGACCTGGAGCGCGTCCACCTACTACCCCGGGACCTCCGGCTACTACTGGTACGTGACCTGGTGAGCCCGCCGGCGGGGGCGCGTCTGCTATCCTCGCGCCCTCACGCTGGAGCGCCCCCATGTCCCTGTTGATCAAGAACGGCCGCGTGGTCACCGCGGTCGACGACTACTACGCGGACGTCTACGTCGAAGGGGAGACGATCACCCAGATCGGGAAGGGCCTCCAGGTCCGCGCCGACCGGGTCGTGGACGCCACCGGCAAGCTCGTGCTCCCGGGCGGGATCGACCCCCACACCCACATGGACATGCCCTTCGGGGGCACGACCTCGGCGGACGACTTCGAGTCCGGGACGATCGCGGCCGCTTTCGGCGGCACCACCACCATCATCGACTTCGCGATCCAGTCCAAGGGCAGCAGCACGCTCGCCGGGCTCGAGACCTGGCACAAGAAGGCCGATGGGCGCGCCACCATCGACTACGGCTTCCACATGATCGTCACCGACATGGCGGTGGATCGGCTGGGGGAGATGCGCCAGCTCCGCGACGAGGGCATCACCTCGTACAAGCTGTTCATGGCCTACCCCGGCGTGCTCTACGTGGACGACGGCACGCTCTACCGCACCTTCCGGCAGGCGGGGGAGAACGGCACCCGCATCTGCATGCACGCCGAGAACGGCATCGTCATCGACGAGATCATCCGCGAGGCCGTCGACGCGGGCCACACGGACCCCATCTTCCACGCGCTCACCCGCCCGACGCGGATGGAGGCCGAAGGGGTGCACCGGGCCATCGCCATCGCCGAGGTCGCCAAGGTCCCCCTCTACATCGTGCATCTCTCCAGCCACGACGCGCTCGAGGAGGTCAAGCGGGGCCGCAACCGCGGGGTGGACGTCCAGGCCGAGACCTGCCCCCAGTACCTCTTCCTCGACCAGAGCTGGTACGAGAAGCCGAACTTCGAAGGTGCGAAGTGGGTCATGACCCCCGCGCTGCGCGAGAAGTGGAACCAGGACAGCCTCTGGCAGGGCCTGCGCTTCGGCGACCTCGCCGCGGTGTCCACCGATCACTGCCCCTTCTGCTTCGCGGGCCAGAAGGAGCTCGGCAAGGGCGACTTCCGCAAGATCCCCAACGGGGCGCCCGGCGTGGAGAACCGCGTCTCCCTGCTCTACAACGGCGTCGTCACCGGGCGGATCTCGCTCAACCGCTTCGTGGAGCTCATGTCCACCGCGGCCGCCAAGACCTTCGGGCTCTTCCCCAAGAAGGGGACGGTCGCCGTGGGGAGCGACGCGGACCTCGTCGTCTTCAACCCCAACCGGCGCGAGATCATCTCGGTGAACCGGCCCCACACCCACCACATGAAGGTGGACTACTCGGCCTGGGAGGGCCACGAGGTGCACGGCTGGAGCGAGGTGGTCATCTCGCGCGGCCGGGTGATCTGCGAGGACGGCAAGCTCGTGACCCACGGCGGCGGCCGCTTCGTGAAGCGGGCCGGCGTGGGCGAGCTCCTGCGGGGAGCGTGCGGGCGCCTTCCGGGCGTCTCGGACCCCGACCATCGAGGTGAGCCATGAGGGATCTCCAGGAATCCGCGCCCGCCTCCGGACCCGCCCAGGCACCGGCCGCCTCGGCGCAGGGCGCCGGGCTCGGGAACGCCTTCCTGGCCGAGCAGCTACTCGGCGGCTCGTCGGCCGGTGGGGACGGGGGTGAACGTGGCAACGCGTTCCTGAACGAGCAGCTCCTCGCGGACGCCCGTCCGCCGGCGGCCCCCACCGGGTCGGCACGCCGCCCTGGCGCCGTGTCGAAGCAGACCTTGGGGACGGGGGCCCTCGATCCCGTGAAGGGGCGGCTCCGCGGCCCCGAGTTGATGATCAACGACAACCCGGAGACCTTCCGGTCGCCGGGCCTGATCGGCTCCACCATCGCGCCGATGAAGGACCGCGGCGATGCCCGGCACGACTTCACGGGGGAGATGCGGTACTTCGGCCTGGCCCAGAACGGCACCGGCCGGGCGCTGAAGAACTCCATCGTCGTGAAGAACCTCGAGGACCGCGCGCTGACCTTCACCTTGCGCGGCGTCGTCTTCGGGAAGAACGTCACGAAGACCGACGGGAAGATCCCGAAGAGCTACGGCACGTCCGGATTCCGCGGGCCGCACGCGGTCGCGGCGTCCTCGTGGCTCGACGAGCAGCCGGGCAAGAACGGCTTCGTGGAGAAGAAGGTGCGGGTCGGAGCCGGGGAGCTCAAGGTGCTCAACGAGCAGTACCACGAGGCCGGCGACGAGATCTTCACCCTGGTGGACATCACCTGCGAGGATCCCAAGGCGAAGTTCCGCATCGCCGCCGCGGAGTCCGCCGCCTCGCTCAACGCGAAGGATCTCGCCTCCATCGGGAACGGCAGCTACCCCTCCGCCGGCCAGCCGGACAACAAGGACTACGCCGTGGCCGACAAGAACCGGCTCGGCCGCCCCAACGGCGTCGCGTCCGGCAGCACCTTCGCCGGGGGCCGTACCATCTCCTTGTCGCCGGGTCTCCGTGACGGCGACCTGGTGCTCGGGACGCGCTTCAAGCACGCGGGGGAAGACGACAAGGAGAGCGCGCGCCTGACCGCCGTCCCCGGCAACAAGCGCGGGGTCGGTCCCGCCGCCAAGATCGACGAGGGCAACTACGGGATGGAGTACGCCCTGAGCTACCAGCTCCAGAACCGCACCAGCGCCCCGCTCACCTGCGAAGTGCTGTTCACCGCCCCCAAGAGTCACGCGAAGGAGGCGCACAAGCCGCTCGGAGGGGAGCTCACCATCCCCATGGACGTGAACGGGCAGCGCCGGAACGTCCGCGTGGACGCCCGCGGGGAGGGCGTGGTGGTCGGCGTGTACACGGTGGCCCCGGGCAAGACCCAGAAGGTCTCGATCGAGTTCGTCCACATGGGGAACACCTTCCCCCCCGCCGGCTTCGAGTTCCGGGTTCCGTAAGCCACTGAAACGTGTTCTAAGCGGTGGCGCCGAATAGAGCGCCCCCATGGACGGCAGCTTCACCTCCACGTCGCCGGACACGCGTCCCGTCCCTCCCGGACTGCCCGTGGGCTGGTACCTCGTCGGCCGCTCCGAGGACGCCGGCACCGCGGCCCGGCCGGTCCGCCTCGGGGGCGAGGAGTGGGTGCTGTGGCGGGACGGGTCGGGCGCGCCCCGGCTGCACACCGCGTGGTGCCCGCACCTCGGCGCGCACCTCGGCCAGGGCGGCACCGTGCGCGACGGCCGCCTGGTCTGCCCCTTCCACGGCTTCGCCTTCGACGGCGACGGCGCTTGCGTGGCCACCGGCTACGGCACCCCCCCTCCCCGGTCCGCCCGCCTGGGGACGCGCCCGGTCCTGACCCGCGACGGCCTCCTCTACGCCTGGCTCGGGGGCGGGGCGCCCGGGTGGGAGCCCGAGGTGCTGGACCCCGCGGGGTGGTCCCCCTACCGCCTGCACGGCTGGGAGCTCCGCGGGCACCCGCAGGAGATCAGCGAGAACAGCGTGGACGTGGGCCACTTCGCGCACGTCCACGGGTACCGGTCGGTGGAGACGGTGGAGGACGCACGCGCGGACGGGCCCTGCCTGCGGGCTGCCTACCGCTTCGAGAAGCCCGTGGGCGGGGCCTGGGCCCGGGAGACCATCCGCGTCGCGGTGTGGGGCCTCGGCCTCTCCCGGGTCGAGGTGGAGGACGACTGGGTGGGCGCGCGCTTCCGCCTCCTGGTCCTGCCCACGCCGCTCGAGGCGGACCGCATCCGGCTCACCATCGGGCTGTCGGTGCAGGACCCCTCGCTGGCGCCGCGGGGGGCGTGGCGCTTCCTGCCGCGCTGGCTGGTCCGCGGGGTGATCGCGCCCATCGTCCTCCACAACTACGGGCGCGACGTCGAGCGCGACTTCGCCATCTGGTCCCACAAGGCCTGGCTGGCGCGGCCCGCGCTGGCCGCCGGCGACGGTCCCATCGGCCTCTACCGGGCCTGGACCCGCCAGTTCTACCCGGAGGTCGAATGCCCAGCCTGATCGACGCCGCCCGCACCGCGCGCCCCCCCGAGGACGTGGATCGCGCCGTCGGTGACGTCCGCGCCAGCTACGTCGCGGAGGGACGGGCCCCCGAGGGCGCCGGGCAGGTGGCGAACGTCGTCACCTACTACGACCTCGTCACCGACTTCTACGAGTGGGGCTGGGGCCAGTCCTTCCACTTCGCCGTGCGCCGCCCCGGCGACACCCTCGCCTCCGCCATCGACGCGCACGAGGCCTGGTTGGGGCACGAGGCGGGGATGCGGGACGGGGTGCGCGCCCTCGACCTGGGCTGCGGAGTGGGGGGCCCCATGCGCTTCCTCGCCCGCACCACCGGAGCCCACATCACCGGCGTGAACCTGAACGAGACCCAGATCGCCCGGGCCCGGGCCCGCGCCGCGGCCGAGGGCCTCGCCGATCGGATCGAGGTGGTGAAGGCGGACTTCGCCGCGCTCCCCTTCCCGGACGCCAGCGTGGACGTGGTGTACGCCATCGAGGCCACCTGCCACGCCCCCGACCGCGGAGCGGTGTTCCGCGAGGCCTTCCGGGTGCTCCGGCCCGGGGGCCGCCTCGTCGGCTACGAGTGGTGCACCACCCCCGCCTACGACGCCGGCAACGCCGAGCACGTCCGAGTCGTGAAGGAGATCGAGGAGGGGAACGCGCTCCCCCCGTCCATCCCCACCGGAGCGGTGGACGCGGCGATCGTGGCCGCTGGCTTCACGCTCATGGAGGGGCGTGACGTGGCAGCGGAGTGCCACCCCGACACTCCCTGGTACATGGCGCTCGAGGGGGACGGCGGCTGGCGCGCCTGGCCCCGCGGCCGGGTGGGGCGCTCGGTCACCGGCGTGGCGGTGAAGGTGATGGAGACGATGCGCATCGCCCCGCGTGGCTCCACCGAAGTCAGCGCCCTGCTCAACCGGGCCGCCGACGGCCTGGTCGCCGGCGGCCGCCTGGGCGTCTTCACCCCCATGTACCGCTTCTCCGCGGTGAAGCCGGCATGACCGCCCCGCACCCCGCTCCGCCGGACCCGCGGGCCGCCAGCTACCCCCCGGAGGACCCCAGCGCGTGGTGGTGCCTCGCCCGCGCCGAGGCGGTGGGTGCGCAGCCGGTCGCGGTGGACGCGCTCGGGGAGAGCTTCGTGCTGTTCCGGGCCGCGTCGGGCGAGGTGGTGGTGCTGGACCGCTACTGCCCGCACCTCGGCGCGGACCTCGCCGACGGCGCGGTCCGCGAGGGCCGGCTGGTGTGCCCCTTCCACCGCTGGGAGTTCGACGGGGACGGGCGCGTCTGCCACGTGCCCGCCGGAGGGAAGGTGCCGCGTATCCACGCGCGCCGCTGGCCCGCGCGCGAGGTGGGCGGGCTGGTGTTCGTGTGGCGGGCAGTGGGGGGGAGCGGGGAGGCTCCGCGCTGGGAGGACCCGCTCGGCGATCGGCTCCCGGGGCTGCGCGCGGTGGGGCACAGGCTGGTGGAACCGGTGCGCACGCACGTCATCGAGATCGTGGAGAACAGCGTCGACAACCAGCACTTCCTCCCCCTCCACAGCCGGATGTGCGTCCCGCGGACCCGGCTGGCGGTGCCCGGGATGTACGTCCGCCACGAGGTGCGCTGGGAGCGGGACCCCGACCGGGACTGGGTGGTGCGCTTCACCGACGACGCCCACCTCGCCTTCGGCGAGCACCCCATCCCCCGTTCGGGCGCCCGCGCCACGGTGAGCTTCCTGGGGCCCGGCGGCGTCATCCGGCTCGACTTCGACGTTCCCGACCTGGGCCGCATCACCCTGGTCCAGACGCAGACGCCCATCGGCTCGCTCCGCCTGCGGGTCGGCTTCCACTGGTACGCCGAGGACCGCGTCCCCGGCTTCCTCGCCTCCTACGTGGTGGGCTCCTGGTTCTCGCAGTGGCTCGTGGACGTGCGCATCTGGGAGCGGAAGGTGTACCGGGCACGGCCCCAGCTCGTCGCCGCCGACGGGCCCGTGCAGGAGCTGCGGCGGTGGTACCGGCCGTTCTTCACGCCCGCGGGCGCGCCCCGAACCGACCACGATGCCGGCTGAACCCCGCCCTCGGGTGGGCATCGTGGGCGCCGGGCTGGCCGGGGTCGCGACCGCGTGGCTCCTGGACCCGAGCTGCGACTGCGTGCTCATCGACAAGAGCCCGCGCCTGGGCGGACACAACCACACCGTCGAGGTCGACGTCCGTGGCGTGCCGGTGCCGGTGGACCTCGGCGCGCAGTTCTTCGGCCCCCTGCTGCAGCCCACCTTCACCCGCTTCCTGACCCACCTGGGCCTCTACGACCCCGCCGCCCCCAGCGCCGGCGCCAGCATCACCCGGTCCATGGGGACCACGCTCATGGCCGCGGTGGACGTCCCGCCGCGCTTCGTCTCGCCCATGTTCTGGGACCGGGCGTGGCCCATCTGGGCCCCGTGGAACCTGGCCGGGCAGGGCGCCTTCTTCGCGCTCGCGGTGGCCGCGCGGCGCTTCGAGCGCGACGGCGACTGGTCGCTCACCCTGGACGAATGGCTCGCGGACGTCCCGGGCCTGACCCGCTTCGGGCGCGAGGCGGTCCTCCTCCCCTGGCTCGCGGCCCTCACCGGCTGCGACCTCGCCACCATACGGGGCTTCTCCGCCCGCGCCGCGCTCTCCGTACCGGGGCGCGCCATCCCGTCCAACTACGTGGCGCCCTTCACCTGGTCCAACCTTCGCGCGGGGCTGCAGTCCCTGCCCGAACAGCTCGCGGACGCCTGCGCGCACCTCCGGGTCGAGCTGGGGCACGGCGCCCTCGCCCTCGCGCGTCACCCGGGCGGTTGGACCGTGCACCGGGACGGCGCCCCGCCCGTCGAGGTCGACCGCCTCGTGCTCGCCGCGCCCCCGCACGCCCTCGCGCCGCTCCTGACCGAGGCCGACCCCGACCTGGCCCGTCTGCTGCGCGGCTTCGAGAGCTTCCGCACCCGCATGCTGATCCACCGCGACCCCGCCTACATGCACCGGGACCGCCGGAACTGGTCCGCGTACAACGCGCTCGTCTCCGAGGGCTGGTGCGAGGGCTCGGTGTGGCTCGGCGCCATCCGCGAGCCGCACTCCGACGGCGGGACGGTGGACGTCTACAAGAGCTGGGCCACCGCCCGTCCCTGGGAGCCGACCGACGTGGTGGCCCAGGCCGAGTACCGCCACGCGGCCCTCACCCCCGCCCACGTGCGCGCGCAGGCCGAGGTCCGCGAGCGTCAGGGGCGCGACGGCCTCTGGTTCGCCGGCTCCTGGACGCGCGACGTGGACCTCCAGGAGACCGCGCTCCTGTCCGCCCTCGACGTGGCCGTCCGGATGGGCGCGCCGCCGCGCTGGTCCGACGCTCCCTGACCCGCGACTCCCGCCTCCCGTCGTACACTCCGCGCCATGGAACGCGCCGTCTCCCTCTTCGGCCTCCTCGGCCTCGTCGCGCTGGCCTGGGCCATGTCCGAGGACCGCCGCGCCTTCCCCTGGCGGGTGGCCATCTGGGGCGTCCTGCTCCAGCTCGGCTTCGGGCTCGTGGTGCTCTCGCCGTCCGTCCAGGCCTTCTTCTTCGCCGGGGTGGACCAGGGCGTGCGCCGGCTGCTCTCCTTCTCCGAGGCGGGCGCCGACTTCGTCTTCCAGTCAGTGGAGCCGCACCAGATCGCCGGGCCGGACGGCCAGCTGGCCTTCTTCGCGGGGCACATCTCGCCCCCGCTGAAGACCTTCGCGTTCTGGATCCTCCCCTCGATCCTGTTCTTCTCGTCGCTGATGGCCATCAGCTACCACGTCGGCCTGATGCAGTGGGTGGTGCGCGGGATGGCCTGGCTCATGCACCGGACCATGCGCACCAGCGGCGCGGAGACGCTGTCCACCGCGGCGAACGTGTTCCTGGGACAGACCGAGGCGCCGCTCCTGGTCAAGCCCTTCGTGGCCCGGATGACGCGCAGCGAGCTCTACTGCGTGATGCTGGGCGGCTTCGCCAACACCGCCGGGGGCGTGCTCGCCGCCTACGTGGGCTTCCTGAAGGACATCCCGGGCATCGCCGGGCACCTCGTGACCTGCTCCATCCTCTCCGCGCCCGCCACGCTGGTGATCGCCAAGGTGATGGTGCCCGAGCGTGAAGTGGCCGAGACCGCGGGCTCGCTCACCGTGCACGACGAGCGCCCCGACCGGAACGTGATGCAGGCCGCCGCCCGGGGGGCGAGCGAGGGGATGACGCTCGCCATCAACGTCGCGGCCATGCTCATCGCCTTCGTCGCGCTGGTGGCCGCGATCGACTGGTGCCTCGGCTTCGTCCCCGTCAGCTTCTGCGACGGCGGGGTGGCGGGCGGCTGGGTCGACGGCTGCGCCCGGCTCGACCTCTCCCGCATCCTCGGCTGGGTGTTCACCCCGCTGGCGCTGCTCATGGGGGTGCCCTGGGCCGAAGCCGGCGTCGTGGGCACGCTCCTGGGCGAGAAGATGGTGCTCACCGAGTTCATCGCCTACGTGCACCTCGGCGAGCTCATGGCCACCGACCCGCTCTCCCCCCGGAGCGCGGTCATCGCGAGCTACGCGCTGTGCGGCTTCGCAAACTTCGCCTCGATCGGCATCCAGCTCGGGGGCATCGGGGGGATGGCCCCCTCGCGCATGGGCGATCTCGCCGAGCTCGGCTTCAAGGCGATGATCGGCGGGACCCTGGCCACGTTCATGACCGCGTGTGTCGCCGGGGTGTTCTTCGCGGGGTGAAGCGGCGGCTCAGCCCCCCGGGCACCCGTCGGGGACAGCGGAGACGTCCACGGTGAGGGCAGGGCAGGTCGCCACCGTGACCCCCTCCGCGGTGGTGACCACGTCGTCCTCGGCCTCGACGTACAGCTCCCCGTGCGCCACCGTCACCGCCACCGAGGCCCCCGTCCGGGCCCACACCCTCGCGCCCGCGGCCGACACGACGCATGCGCACCGCCGACCCGCTCACCCGCGACCTGGTCCGCCGGACGGACAAAGGTCGGGGGAGTGACGGTCACACGGGCGACCCTGGTCCGCCGGACGGACAAAGGTCGGGGGAGTGACGGTCACACGGGCGACCCTGGTCCGCCGGGCGGACAAAGGTCGGGGGAGTGACGGTCACACGGGCGACCCTGGTCCGCCGGGCGGACAAAGGTCGCGGCTTCGCACGTTCACCGCCGACCGGCTCACCGGCGACCGCCCTCAGCTGTCACAGCCGCTGGTGGGGAAGACGTCCTGGTCGTGGTCCAGGTGCGGCAGGCAGGCGTCGATGTCGGTGTTGATGATCACGTAGTTGGGGCCGCCCTGGCGGTGGCAGAACACCACCTTGCCGTCCCCCGGCCGCTGGAAGCCGTCCAGGTAGCCGGTGGTGCGCTTGGCCTCCTCGCAGTCGGGCTCGCCGCCGCCGGGTCCGGTGTCGTCCCCCGGGGTGGTGGTGGCCGTGTCGTCGCCGCCTCCGCCCGTGGAGTCGTCGCCGCCGGGCGTCGTGTCCCCCCCGGTGGAGGTGTCGCCGCCGTCGTTGTCGGCGGTGGTGTCCGCGCCGGGCGAGCCGGCGTCGGAGCCGGGGAAGGTGCCGCTGCCGTCCTCGGGCTTGCCGAAGCCGTACTCGAAGCAGGCCGCGAGGAGCAACAGCGGGAGGGCGCGCATGCCCGCTGCTACCACGCGCGGCAAGGGCGGTCCGGGCTCACCCCGGCGCGGCCGGGTCGGGCGAGCCGGGCGGGGCGGGCGGCGGCGCGTCGGGAACACCCGGCGCGGGCTCCACCGGCACCCCCGGCACCACCTCGGGCACCCCGGGCGCGGGCGCGCCCCCGGGCGCCACTTCGCCGGGCACCCCGGGAGCGGCAGAGGGCTCGGCCACCGAGGGCTTCCGGGCGATCTCGGCCGTGATGGCCTCCCCGAGCGCGGGCTCGAGGCAGATCATGTAGAGGATGACCTCGCGCCGGGCGTCGGGGAAGTGGGCCCCGGCCACCTCCACCGGCTGGTCCGACCAGAGACCGCCGATGTTGAGGTGGTCCTCGTTCGGATCGAAGGTGGTCTTGGAGAGGGTGCCGAACTCGCCGGCCACGTACACGGTGCCGACGAGCTCCTTGAAGTCGCCCGGGTTGGCGTAGGGGTCCAGCCGGTGGCGGAGCGCGAAGACGGCGTCGGCGAAGCGGGCGTCCTGCGTGGGGCTCATGGTGGACAGGAAGGGCCGTTGCGCCTCGAAGAGCGTGCGCACCGAGCGGGCCCGCAGCTCCAGCATCTCCGCCTCGCGCGCGCGGGTCACGTCGAGCCGCTCGCCGATGGTGGCCAGCTCGCTGTCCGGCGCGCCCCGGTCCATCGCCGCCCAGAGGTCGTCGTAGACCTGCTTCACGCCGGGCTCGTGGGCGCCCACCATCTCCCGCATGCGCTCGGCGACCTCCTGGCGCTCCCGCAGGGTGCGCCCGTGGAGCTCCTGGAGGAGCCCGAGCTGGTAGCGGTCGAACTCCATGTAGTGGAGCCAGATGCGCAGGCGCACGCGCTGCTCGCTGCGCTGCACCTCGGGGAGGAACGCGTAGTCGTAGAGCCGCCGGTACAACGGCGGCAGCGCGGTGCGGTCCACGGCGGCCTCGGCAGCGGCCTCGGCGGCGGCCTCGGCGGGGAGCGCGAGAGGCTCGGGCGCGCAGGCGGCGAGGACGAGGAGGACCCAGGGTCGCATGGCGGAAGCATATACTCCCGGCCCATGCGCCTCGCGGTCGTCACGAGCTTCGTCGTCGCCACGATCGCGACGTGGCCGCTCGTGCTCCAACCGGCGGCGGGGGTGCTCGGACACCCGGGCAACGACGTGTGGAACCACGTCTGGGGCTACTGGTGGGTGGCGGAGGAGCTCGCGGCCGGTCGCCTCCCGCTCTGGACCGACCTGATGCACTTCCCGGATCCCGGTGGGCTCTTCTTCATCGACACCTTCGGGGCGGTGGCCTTCCTTCCCCTCACCCTGCTCTTCGGGCCGGTGGTGGCGCTCAACGCCGCCTACTTCACCGCCTTCTTCGCCGCGGCGCTCGCCGCCTGGGCGCTGGGCCGCCACGTGCTGGGCGAGCTGCGCGGGTACGGCGAGCCCACCGATCGGCTCGCGCTCTTCGCCACCACCTTCGCGTTCTCGCCCCACCTCCTCGCCCAGGCGCACAACGGGATCACCGAGACCCTGTTCGCCTTCGGGCTGCCGCTGGCCACCCTCGCCGCGATCCGACTGGGGGAGCGGCCTTCGCTGCGCCGCGGGGTGGAAGCCGGGCTCGCCGGCGCGCTGTGTGTGCTGGCCAACTGGTACTACGGGCTCTTCGCCGTGCTGGGGGCCGGCCTCGTCGCCCTCCTGTACGCCCTGGCGCGCCGCGAGCGCATCCACTGGCGGGCGCTGCCGCTCCCGGCCGGGCTGGGCGCCGTCGTGTCCCTGGTGATCGTGGCGCCCGTCCTGGTGGGCTTCGCCGCCACGCTCGACGCGGAGGACGCGCTCGTGGGCCGCGACCCGGACTTCGTCTGGAAGTCGCTCATCAACCACAACATGACCGACCTGGTCTCGCTCTTCCGGCCCGGGAAGGTGTACAGCCCGGACCTCAAGGAGATGACCGGCGAGGATCTGCTGATCGTGCCCTACCTCGGGTGGGCGCTGATCCTCCTCGGCGTCTGGGGCGCCTCTCGCCTGCGCCGGTGGCGGGATCGCGCGCCCTGGCTGGCCTGGATCGGGGCCTTCGGCATCCTCGCGCTGGGCCCCTACCTGTACGTGGGGAGCGAGTACCTCACCGTCGAGGATCGGCGGATCCCGCTGCCCTTCCTCGCGCTGTTCGAGCTGGTCCCGGCCTTCCAGCGCATCTCCCACCCCTTCCGCTTCGTGGTCCCCGTCCAGCTCGGCCTGACCATGCTCGCGCTGGTGGGCTTCGCGGCGCTGTCGCGCCCCGCGCGGGTGCTGGCCCTGGGCGCGCTGGTGGTGGAGTGCCTCGTGCTCTCGCCCGCCCCCTGGCCGCTGGCCCGCTCCCGGGCCGAGGTGCCCGCCTACACCGCCGCGCTCGCGGCCGACCCGACCCCCGGAGCGGTCCTGGACCTGCCGGCCACGGTGCCGAACCTGGAGCGGGCGGTGTATCTGTACTGGCAGACCGTCCACGGTCGGCCCAGCCCCTACTCCCTGAACGAACCCCTACCGGCCATGCTCAATCGCAACCACCTCACCCGGACGCTCCTGGTGGCCGAGGCCGGACGCCTCGACTCGCTGCCGCCCATGCTGCCGGAGCTGGACCTGGTGGTGTCGGGGCGGGCGCTCGCCGACCTGGGGGTGCGCCACGTGGTGGTGCACGAGAAGCTCTACCCGCGCGAACGGCTCGAAGCCTCCGCGCGGATCCTCGAGGCCGCGTTGGGCCCTCCCACCCAGGTCACCGACGAAGGGCAGCGAATCTGGACCCTCGAGCCGCCGGAGGCTTCCCCGTGACGTGGACCCGACGGTTCACCGAGGGCTCCGGGCGTGAGCTGACCGGCGCGGCGGCGGCGCTCCTCGTGGCGATCACGGCCTCGGTGGTGATCACCTGGCCCATGCTCCCCAACCACGACCAGATCGTGCTGGGTGGCGGCGAGCTGGGCGGCTGGCTGTGGCGCTACAACTGGCACTTCGTCTCGCTGGACGGGGTGCTGGACACCGACCAGTCCCTGGGTCGGAAGTGGCTGGAGTTCGTGTCCCTGGGCCGGTACCCCGAGACGGGGAACATCATGGACGTGCTGGCCATCAGCTACCCGCTGCAGCACCTCCTCGGCTTCCCCAGCGGGTACAACCTCAAGATCCTGCTGATCCTGGTGCTCAACGGCTTGTCCGCCTACGCGCTGGGCCGGTACTTCTCCGGCAGCGTTTCGGCCTCGCTGGCGGCGGTCCCCCTCGCGGTGATCAACCCCCTCTGTCTCCAGGAGATCCAGGCCTGCGGCCTCCGGCAGGCCGTGCTCTGGTGGGTGCTCCTCTACCCCCCCCTCCTGGACCGGGCCCTGCGGCGGCGCACCCTCGGCGCGGGCGTGCTCGCCGGTCTCTGCTTCGGCATCGCGGCGGCCTGGTACTGGTTCTACGGGCTCTTCACCGGCATCTTCACCATCATCTGGGTGGTGAAGCACGTGGTGAGCGAGGGGAAGCGGACCAACCTCGCGGGGGTGGTGCGCGCCGGGGCGGGCGTGGGGCTCGGGCTCGTGCTCTCGGCCGGGCCGTTCATCCTCCCCTACGCGCTCCCGCCCGAGGGGCAGCAGGCCGGCGGGGCGGCGCAGCTCCCCGAGATGAGCTTCTTCGTCCCCTTCCCCCCCTACGACACCGTCTCCCAGGCTCCGCTGCGCCCGCAGACCTACGCGGAGAACGTGCTCGCGTCCATCCACCGGACGATCGGCTCCAGCTGGAGCGCCACCTACCCCTTCGACCCTTCCCTCAACGAAGGGCTGCAGATCGTGGTGCTGATCTTCGGCGTGCTGCCCGCGGTGTGGCGGCCCCGGAGCTGGGGCTGGCTGGCGGTGTGGGTCTTCTTCTACCTGGGCACGCTCGGGCCCTACCTGCGCATCGGGGTGGGCGACGCGCAGGAGGTGACGCGCTTCTTCACCGACTACGTCGTGCGCATGCCCTTCGCCTGGATGTTTACCTACATCCCGGGCATGTCGCGTATGTTCGCGCCGTACCGGCTGGCGGCCTTCGTGGTGGTGGCCAGCGTGGCGCTCCTGGCGATCGGCCTGTCCCGGTTCCGCCACCGGGTGTGGATCGCCCCCCTGGTGATGGTGGCCATCGCCGTGCAGCCCATGGGTCGGTGGGGACGCGGCTCGGTGAACGAGGGCGACGCGGACAGTCGCGAGCTCCGGTCCCCGCTCAAGGTCAACAAGATCAAGGTCCCGCAGTACTACCAGGATCTCGACCCCACGCAGCTCACCGGCATCATCGAGATCCCGTTCGACCAGCAGCAGGACCTGCTCTACTACTACCAGATCGTCCACGGCCAGAAGGTCTACCGGTCGTGGGCCTCCCCGGCGGCCGTGCCCCCCTCGCTCCGGCCCGAGGCCGCGGGTGGGGACGCGGGCCAGCGGCTCCGCTACCTCGCGCGGGGGGACACGGTGACCGGCCCGATCGCGGACACCCTCGCCGCCCTCTCCCACATCCCCGACACGGCGGACCTCAGCCCGCTCTCCACCAGCGCCTTCCCCAAGTTCGCCAAGACCAACAACTACCAGCGGCTCATCATCCACGAGCGCGGGTACTACCTGGTGGACCCCGCGCGCGGCGACGAGCTGTACAAGGTGGCCGTGCGGCGCGCCGCCGAGGCGCTGGGCCAGGAGCCCGAGATCCACGAGGAGCTACGGAAGGGAGACCCGGCCAACCCCGAGCTCGGCGTGCCCATCGTGGGCGACCTCGTGCCCTGGTCCTCGCAGCCGGCGGACCTTCCCGCGCAGCGCGCGCCGGCGGTCTACCACATGGCCGTGTTCCAGATCCCCGCCTGGGACGGGACCGAGCCGCCCGCCGCGAGCCCCCCCGCCGGCGGAGGCCCCACCCCCGCCGGAGACGCGCCACCCGAGCCCGGGCCGGGCGCGACCACCCCACCGCCGCCCGCCGGGGCTCCGGGGCCCACCCCCGCTCCGCCCGGCGCCCCCGGCGGAGGAACGCCGTCTTGACTCGCCGCCGGGGACCGTGGGTGGATAAGCGGCCATGATGCGCCTGCTCCCCTTCGTCGGCGTCCTGCTCTTCCTGCCCGGCTGCGCCGCCCGGGCGGGCTATTTCCTCCTGGACGCCGCGCGCACCGTCCAGGACGCCCGGGACGCAGACGCCGAGACGCGCGCCATCTACGAGTACACCCTCGCCGAGGAGTACCTGAAGAAGGCCCGGGAGGAGGACGGCTACTCGGACTACCAGGCGGCCGAGGAGCTCGCGCGGCGCGCCCGCGAGGAGGCGCTTCGGGCGGCCGAGACCGCCGCCGAGCGCGGGGTCGCCCCGGCCGACGTGGAAGGCATGTCGGACGAAGCCCGCCGGAACCCCCCGCCCTCCACGCCGGCAACCCCCGTCCCCGACGTGGACATCGACCCCTGAGCCCCCTTTGAGCCTCCTTCTTTCCCTCCTGCTCACCGGCTGCGTCTCCCAGGCCACGCTCGCGGCGAACTACGCGCAGCTCGGGCAGGAGGTCCAGCTGGCGCACCAGCGCGAGAACTGCGCACCGCGCGACCTCGCCATGGCCGACGCGCACTACGACTTCGTCAAGCTCGAGTTCCGCCAGGGGGACACCCGCCGGGCGGCCGAGCACCTCGCCGTGGCCTCCGAGCACGTGAAGGTCGCGCTCGCCTGCCCCGGCCGCGAGCTCGCCACCGCCGAACCCGTGCCCGTCCCCACCCCCACCGATCGCGACGGTGACGGTGTGGTGGACACGCTGGACGCCTGCCCCGCGGACGCGGAGGATCTGGACGGCTTCCGCGACATGGACGGCTGCCCCGAGTTCGACAACGACGGCGACGGCGTGGCCGACGGCGTGGACGCCTGCCCCCTGCAGGCCGAGGACCGCGACGGCTTCCAGGACGCCGACGGCTGCCCCGACCTGGACGACGACGGCGACGGCATCGACGTCCCCGAGGACCAGTGCCCCACCCAGAAGGGGAGCGTGGCGGACCGCGGTTGCCCGGTGGTGGACCGCGACCGGGACGGCATCGGCGACGCGACGGACGCCTGCCCGGACGTGGCGGAGACCGTGAACGGCTACGCCGACGAGGACGGCTGCCCGGACGCCAAGCCCACCCTCATCGAGGTGAGCGCCACCAGCATCGTCATCAAGCAGCGCATCAACTTCGCCACGGGCAAGGCCAGCATCCTCCCCGACAGCTTCCCGGTGCTCGACGCGGTGGCCCAGGTCATGCGCGACTACCCGAACATCAAGGTGGAGATCGGCGGGCACACCGACAACGTGGGCGACGAGACGCTGAACCAGCGCCTCTCCAAGTCCCGCGCCGACGCGGTCTTCGAGTACCTCCTCACCACCGGGATCCCCGCCACCCGCATGCTCACCGTGGGCTACGGCGAGATGAAGCCGATCGACACCAACAGCACCCCCGCCGGCCAGCTCAACAACCGGCGGGTGGAGTTCGTGATCGTCAGCCAGTAGGGTCCGCCGCGAGCTCCGCCCCGCCCCGCCACACGCGCGGGAGGGGCCGGTGGATCAGGAGGTGGACCTCGTCGCCCGGCCACCAGCACAGGTCGGCGCGGTGGCCCACCGCGAGCTGCGGAGGCGGACCGAAGGGGAGGTGGTTCTCGTGCCACAGCGTACGGACCACCCGGCGCATCTGGTCCTCGCCGGTGAGCTGGCCGCCGTGCACGAGCATGCTGGCGGCGTCGAGCAGGTTGGCGGTGCCCAGCCGGTACCAGGGGTCCTGCACCGAGTCGTGGCCCACGCCCACGGTGGCGCCCGCGGCCCAGAGCGCGTCCACCCGGGTGAGGCCGCGGCGGCGGGGGTAGCTGTCGTACCGCCCCTGGAGCACCACGTTGTCGAGCGGGTTGGCCACCACCTGCACCCCCGCGCTGGCCACGAGCTCCACCACCTTGGCGGCGTACGGGTTCGGGTAGCTGTGCAGCGCCGTGCAGTGCCCGGCCACCACCCGGCCGGCGTAGCCGCGGTCCATCGCCTCGGCGCACACCACCTCCAGGTTGCGGGAGCCGGGGTCGTCGGTCTCGTCGCAGTGCAGGTCCACCCGCAGCCCGCGCGCTTCGGCGGTGGCGAAGGCGAGGCGGACGCTCTCCCACCCCTCCTCCGTGGTGCGCTCGAAGTGGGGGATGGCACCGACCACGTCGCACCCGGCGTCGAGCGCGGCCTCCCACGCGGCGCGCCGACCCGGGGCACGGAGGATGCCCTCCTGCGGGAAGGCCACCACCTGCAGCTCCACGCGCCCACGCAGGGCCTCGCGCAGCGCGACGAGCGCCTCCACCGCCACTGGGCAGCCCGTGTCCACGTGGGTGCGGATGCGGGTGGTCCCGTGCCGCTCGTACCAGCCCACCACCGTCGACGCGCGCTCGGTCACGTCCTCCCGGGTGAGCGAGCCCCGCACCGCCGCCCAGTTGGCGATCCCCTCCCGCAGCGTCCCGGAGCGGTTGGGCGTCCGGGCACCGAGCAGGACCGCGTCGAGGTGCACGTGGGGCTCGGCGAGCGGCGGGGTGAGCATCCCGCCCTCCACCAAGGCCTCCCCCGGCGCCGCGGCGAGGCTGCCCGCCTTGCGGACCGCGGCGATGTGGTCGCCCTCCACGCGCAGGTCCACCACGTGACCCTCGACCGTCACCGACCGGAACAGCATCGTCTCCTCCTCGCGTGTTGTGGTAGACCGCGTTGATGCACGATCCTACGCTGGCGGCGGAAGCCGCGCGCGAGCTGGGCGACGACGTCGCCTCGAGCCCGCTGTTCAACGCCGACCTCGCCCCCGTCCCCCAGGCCCGGCGCGACTGGACCACCTACAACTTCGCGGCGCTGTGGATCTCCATGGCGCACTGCATCCCCACCTACACGCTCGCCGCGAGCCTGCTCGCCGCCGGCATGAACTGGTGGCAGTCGCTCCTCACCATCGGGCTGGGCAACATCATCGTGCTCGTGCCCATCCTGCTCAACGCCCACCCGGGCACGAAGTACGGCATCCCTTTCCCCGTGCTCGCGCGGGCGAGCTTCGGCACGGCCGGCGCCAACATCCCCGCCGTGCTGCGCGCGATCGTGGCCTGCGGCTGGTTCGGCATCCAGACCTGGCTGGGCGGAGAGGCCGTGAAGGCCTTCTGCGTCGCGCTTTGGCCCGGCTTCGCGCACCTGGGCGGGGGCACGCTGCTCCCCGGCGGGCTCGAGATCCCCAGCGCCATCACCTTCCTGGTGTTCTGGGCGCTCAACATCTTCATCATCTACCGGGGCATGAACGCGGTCCGCGTCTTCGAGAACTGGGCCGCGCCGCTGGTCCTGGTCATGGCGGCCGTGCTCCTGGTGTGGGTCGTGGGGCGCGCCGGCGGCATGGGCCCGCTCCTGACCGAGCCCTCCCGCTTCGCCACCGTGGGCGAGTTCTGGAAGGTCTTCATCCCCTCGCTCACCGCCATGATCGGCTTCTGGGCCACGCTGTCGCTCAACATCCCGGACTTCACCCGGTTCGGGAAGGGGCAGCGGGAGCAGATGATGGGCCAGGCGCTGGGCCTTCCCACCACCATGATCGCGTTCTCGGCCATGGGGGTCGTCATCACCTCGGCGTCCGCGGCCATCCTCACCGGGGTGCCGGTGGAGAAGCTCTGGGACCCCATCGTCATCCTCTCCCACATCACCTCCGCCACGCCGCCCCCGGGGCTCTCCGAGCCCCTGATCCTCTCGGGGCCGATGCGGCTCCTCGTCGCGGTCCTGGCGCTGTTCGGCGTAGGCATCGCCACCATCTCGGTGAACATCGCCGCCAACGTGGTGAGCCCCGCCAACGACTTCGCCAACCTCGCCCCCCGGCTCATCTCCTTCCAGACCGGCGGGCTCATCACCGGCATCCTGGGCATCGTGATGATGCCCTGGAAGATCATGGCCTCCGCGGGCGGCTACATCTTCACCTGGCTCATCGGCTACTCCGCGCTCCTGGGCCCCATCGCGGGCATCATGATCGCGGACTACTGGATCGTGCGCCGGACCGAGCTGGACGTCCGGGACCTCTACCGTCCCGACGGGCGCTACGGGGGCGTCAACCCCGTGGCGGTGGTGGCGCTGGTCCTCGGGGTGCTGCCCAACCTGCCGGGCTTCCTCAAGGCGGCGGGCGCGATCGGGGGCGAACCCAACTTCTGGGACGACCTGTACGTCTACGCCTGGTTCACCGGCGTGCTGATCGCCGGGGCGGTGTACGTCGTGGGGATGCGGATGCGGGGGGGCACCCCCCCACGGTGAACGACCCCACCACGGTGGGCCGCGCGACCTCGCGCCAGGGCCCGGCGCGGCGGCCGCGGGAACCAGACGCGGACCATGGCGTCGATTACGAATCGCCGTGACCCCCCGACACCCGCCCGCCTTCCGTCGCTGGTCCCTCCTGCTCGTCGCGGCCGGGCTGTCCGCCCTCCTCGCCGCGCGGACCCTGCTCGGTCGCGTCGTCGGGGAGTCGATGTTGCCATCCTACGCACCTGGGGACGTCGTGTGGCTCATGCCGTCACTCGGCGGGCACATCGAGCGTGGGGACGTGGTCCTGGTCCGGGCGCCGCGGTCCCCGGAGGAGGCGATCAAACGCGTCGTCGCGGTCGGGGGCGACCGCGTCGAGTACACGCATGGACGCTTCACCCTGAACGGCGTCGAAGAATCCGAGACCTGGCTTGCGTTCGCGGCGCTGGGCGGTCGTCGGGGACGCGTCGTCGAGGCGGCCCTGCCCGGGGGCCCGACGCGGCGCCTGGTGCGCGACCTCGGGGACTTCGAGCCCGGAGCCTACCGCGGACCGCTCACGGTCCCCGACGGCCAGGTCTACGTCCTGGGGGACAACCGCGACGCCTCGACCGACAGCCGGCTGTACGGACCGCTCCCCTCGTCGTCGATCGTCGCCAGGGTAGGGGGCATCCTGCGCCGCGCCTCGTCCTCCGTGCGCGACCCCGAACGGTGGTGGCGCAAGCCCTTGGACGACCCCCGCCGGAAAGGGACCGAAGAGGGCGAAGTGATCGAGGTGGAGGACCGGCTGGGTGCCAGCCCGCTCGCGCACCAGACGGTGGTGTACCTGCGTCCCACCTCGGGCGCGGCCCCGGAGGATGCCAGGCTGGCCGGGTTCTTCAATCTCGGCGCGATCATGATGTACGCCCTGGACCCCGCCGGGAACCTCTGGCGGGACGGCCCCACAGTGAGCGGTCTCGCCTCGGTGGGGGGCGTCTTCGCGCACGAGTACGCCCACACCTGGTTCGCGGGCGTCCTGAGGCCGGACGGCGACACTCGATGGCTGTTCGAGGCCGTGCCGGAGCTCGTGGCATGGGAGGTGGCGGACACGTCCGTGGTGCGCCAGAACCGGGCCTACGAGGCGACGGAGACGCTGATCAAGGGGACGTGGTGCAAGAAGGCCGTAGCGCTGGAACTCCCCACCTCCCGGCGCACCCGGAAGCTCTACTACGGCGTCGGCCCGTACACCTTGCTCCAGCTGGAGTGGCTCGCGATCGCGAACGGTGGAACCCACACGCAGTTCTGGCAGGCCTGGCAAGGGCTGATCGCGTCCCACTCGGTGGGAGACACGCTGTCGTCCGCCGAGCTGAGCGCCTTCCTCGACGGGTCGTTCTCCTACCCCGGGGCCTTCTACGACGAGTGGGTCTCGGCCGATCGGGTGGGCACTCCCGTCCTCGCGCTGACCGACGTGGCCCGGTCGAGCAGCGGGGCCTACAGCTACACCGTCGGGCAGATCCAGGAGGCCATGTTCGAGGAAGAGGGCGGCCCCGACTGGTCGAGCTTCACGCAGGTCCCCTACGTACTCTCCTGCAGCCCCTCCTCGGCGTTGGGAACCAGGGCGTTCGACGAGTGTGGCCTGTCCGCGGACGGGACCACTGGCTCCGTGGCGATCCGCGTCGCAGGAGCGTCGAGCACCGCGGGGCTCACCTCGCTGGTCACCAACCCCCGACCGCTCACCATCGGCGTGCTCAGCGCCTGGCACACGGACGTGGACGGCTGGGGACCCGTCGTCCACCTGGAGGGGGGGGCCCTCCGCGACGTCCCCGCCCGCGTGCCCTCCGCCGGCGATCACGCCCAGAAGGTCTGCCTCGGCGTCCCCACAGGGTGCGGCATCGACGCCGACGGCGACGGGTTCCGCGCCGGGGAGGACTGCGACGACGCGGACGACGCGGTCCACCCGTGGCCCCCCGGCGCGGAGTCTCCCAGCGACGGCATGGGCCAGGACTACAACTGCGACGGGCTGCGGTTCGCGAGCCTGTCCAGCCTCCAATGCTCGGAGTACCCATGACCCGCCGCACCCGCCTCCTCGCGCTCCTCACCCTCGTCCCGGCCATCGCCGGCCTCGGCTGGCTGGTCCTCCCCCGCCTCGGCGCCTCGCCTCCCCCCGAGAACTTCGCCGCCTTCGCCGCCCAGTGCGCGACCTTCCAGAAGGCGAACGTGTACTTCGAGAACCGCGGCCCGTCCCACAAGCGGCCGTACTCCGGGCTCTACAAGAAGGCGATCCTCCACGCCCACGCGGACGGCCGCTGGTCGGTGGACGACCTCATCCTGACCGGCCGCATGGCCTGGGCCGACGGCACGCTCACCTACGAGAACCTGGACATGTCCCAACCCAAGCTGATCGAGGGCTACGGGACGGTCATCGCTGACATCTGGACCGAGTGCCGCAACGGCTTCGACGATACCGACTGGACCCTGGTTGACCGGCCGGAGGGGGCGCACGCTTCGCCCAGCGCAGTGTACGCCCGTCTGGACTTTCCCTTCGAGTGGGCCGAGGCCGTGGGAGTGTACCTCGGAGCGGATCCGTACCTCGACGTGCCGATCGAGATCGTGGTCCACGCCGGGAGCACCTGGTACTCCGCGGACATCAGCGAGGTGGACTTCGGGGCGGCATTCCCCGAACAGGCGCTCTCGCGCGAGTCGCCCTACGTCCCCCCGCCCATGCCGGACATGTGGCGCGATCGGAGCGCCGCCCAGGCCTTCGGCGGGGAGCCGCTGTGAGGGCGACGCCACCCCGCCCTCCCGTCACCCCCCCACGGTGAACGACCCCACCACGGTGGGCCGCGCGACCTCGCGCCAGTCCGCCGTCGCCATGCGGATCGAGCAGGTCCGGCTGGCGGCGGCGAAGACCAGCTCGGGCCGCGCCGCCACGTCCTCGCCCACGTAGAGCGCCGTGTCCCAGAGGGGGCGGCCGAAGGGCGGGACCTCGCCGGGGGCGAGGCCGGTCAGCGCGCGGAGCTCGTCGGCGTCGAGGAAGCGGTAGCGTTGCACCCCGAGCGCCCGGCGCAGGAGCCGGCCGTCCAGGCGCCGGTCGCTCCCCACCACCAGCACGGCGGGGCCGATGCCGTCGAGCTTCAGCACCAGCGACTTGCCCCCGGTGTCCAGCGAGGTTCCGCGGGCGGCGGCGGCCTCCGCGGCGGACACCGCCTCGGGGTGGTCGATGCGCGCGAACGGGCGGCCGGAGGCGGCGAGCAGCGCGAGCAGGCGGGCGGAGGGGTCCGCGGCGGGCTCCGGACTCACCCGCAGCTCTCCGGCGCGGCCACCGCGCATCCGGGCTCCACCGCCTCGTCGCGCATGCGCGCGTCGATCCACCCAACCTGGCGCGAGAGGGTCAGGATGGCCGGGTCTCCGTGGTCCACCCCGGCGCAGTCCACGTGCTCGAGGGTGTACCCCTCGGCGCACAGCCCCGGGATGGCCTCGCGGGTGGGCCCGGTGGGCACGAGCGTGTCCGCCTCGGCGGTGACCAGGAGCACCGGGGCGGCGCCGGTGTAGGGCACCTGCGGGCTCGGCAAGGAGGACCGCTCGAGCAGGCAGGTCCAGGGCGGGTAGGGATCGCCCGCCCGCAGCGCCGCGAGGAGGTCGGGCTGGAAGAGCGCCTCGGCAGACCCCGCCGCGTCCACCGAGGGCCAGCTCCCGCACGAGGCCGGCAGCTCGGCCGGCAGGGCGGCGAGCACTTCCGGCAGGAGCGCGCTCGAGGGGTCCTCCCCGTACCAGTCCGCCGCCAGGTAGAGCATCAGGGCTCCGGCCGCGGTGGCCGGGGACCACGCCTGCGACCCGGCCTCGACCTGGCCCCGGATGTCCACCGGTGGCACCACCGCCACGACGCCCACGGGGGTGTGCTCGGGCGCCCAGGTGGGGGCCCAGCGGTCGGCCTGTAGCGCCGCGAACCCGCCCTCGGACCACCCCCAGTAGACGATGTGGTCGCGATCGACCCGCGCCCCCTCTCCGGAGAGCGGGAGCCATGCGTCCGCGGCCCGTAGCGCGTCGAGTGAGGCGATGGCCGTCGGCTCGCCCACGATCCACGGGTGGGGATCGGGCGCCGGGTCCCCACCCCCCATCAGCCCGAGGTAGTCAGGCGCCACGACGACGTAGCCGCGGGCGGCCATCACCAGCGCGGGCGCGAGGCCCTCGGCGGAGCCCATGGACGGCGCGCAGGCGTCCTCGAAGCCGGCGGTGGGGTGGGTCCAGAGCACGGTGCCGCGCAGGGACTCCGAGCCGTAGGCGGGCACCGCCACCAGCGCGGTGGCCTCCACCGGGACGCCGCGGTCCTGGGTGGTGTAGCGGACGCGGTACGCGTGGACGTCGTGCGAGGTGGGGGTGAGCCAGCCCAGGCCGTTCAGGAAGAGCCAGGCGTCGACCTGCCAGGAGTACAGGCTGTAGTCGGCGACCTGCACCGCCTCGGTGACCTCGGGCTCCTGCACCAGGAAGGTGTGGGTCGGGGCGCACTCGCCCGCGGTGGAGTCCGTCGTGGCGGTCGAGTCGGTGGCGTCGGTCGAGTCGGTGGGGGTGGAGTCGGTGGGGACCGTCCCGGTGTCGTCTCCCGACGCTCGGTCCTTGCCAGGGTCGGCCGGGTCCGCACAGCCGACGACAAGCGCGGCGACGCCGAACAG
>Ga0172372_10002697_pt1 | contig 26744 bp, 19 predicted proteins | sample LakKiv5m_2_FD_114544 | JGI IMG/M metagenome (GOLD analysis project Ga0172372, IMG submission 114544) | Freshwater microbial communities from Kabuno Bay, South-Kivu, Congo - kab_092012_9.5m | ecosystem: Environmental > Aquatic > Freshwater > Lake | place: Democratic Republic of the Congo...
CAGTTCTGGTATTTCCAGTCGATTGTTATTCTCGTTACAGGTACGATGTTCGTTATGTGGCTGGGAGAGAAAATCACTGACAAAGGAATCGGTAACGGTATCTCATTGATCATTATGATCGGTATCGTAGCCCGTCTTCCATTCGCATTCACTTCTGAATTCGGTTCACGTTTGGAATCTGAAGGTGGCGGTTTGATCATGTTCCTCATTGAACTTGCAGTATTGCTCATGGTGATTATCGGATGTATTCTTCTGGTTCAGGGTACACGTCGTATTCCTATTCACTTCGCAAAACGTATTGTAGGAAATCGTCAATACGGCGGACAGCGTAACTACATTCCTTTGAAAGTAAATGCATCAGGTGTAATGCCGATCATCTTTGCTCAGGCAATTGTTATGATTCCAATTCAGCTGGCAGGATTTGCTTCAGGATCTGACGGAGAAGCAAGTTGGTTTGTACGTGAATTCGGTAACCATTACGGTTTGTGGTACAATATGTTCACAGCGCTCTTGATTATTGTGTTTACTTACTTCTACACTGCGATTACTGTAAATCCGAACAACATGGCGGATGAAATGAAGCGCAATGAAGGATATATCCCGGGTGTTAAGCCTGGTAAAAAGACAGCTGAGTACATTGATCAGGTTATGTCTCGCATTACGCTTCCGGGAGCTATTATGCTTGCGTTCGTTGCTATTCTTCCTTCAATTGTTATCCGTTTCGGAGTAAACAACGAGTTTGCACAGTTCTATGGTGGAACAAGTATCCTCATCCTTGTAGGTGTTGTACTTGATACACTTCAACAAATTGAAAGCTATCTTTTGATGCGTCATTATGATGGCTTATTGAAATCCGGTCGTATTAAAGGTCGTACCTCTGTAGGAATGCAGGCTAGTTCTGCGCAGTATTAACAGATGATACACCTGAAGACAGCCGAAGAGATTGAATTATTACGGCAGAGTTCTTTGCTTGTTGGAAAAACCCTTGCAGCCGTCGCTAGAGAAATCAGCGAAGGTGTAAGTACGATTGCACTCGATAAAGTTGCGGAAGAGTTTATTCGCGACAATGGTGGAGTGCCGGCGTTCAAAGGTTATCGCGGTTTCCCGGGATCCCTGTGCATTTCAGTAAATTCACAAGTGGTACATGGAATACCGGGTAAGTATGAATTGAAATCCGGTGACATCATTTCTGTAGACTGCGGCGTTAAAATGAACGGATATTATGGAGATTCCGCTTTTACTTTTCCTGTTGGAGAAGTTAAGCAAGAGATCCTGGATCTGCTTCGAGTAACGAAGGAGTCGTTGTACAAAGGAATCGAGAAGGCGGTTGCCGGAAACCGAATGGGTGATGTGAGTGAAGCAATTCAATCACACGCTGAGAAACACGGTTACGGAGTGGTTCGGGAATTGGTTGGACATGGAGTTGGAAAAAATCTTCATGAAGAACCGGAAGTCCCTAACTACGGACGCAGAGGATCGGGTCCGAAGTTAGCCGCAGGTCTGGTGATCGCAATCGAACCTATGATAAACATGGGAACGAAAAACGTGAAGCAGCATAGTGATGGCTGGACAATCACAACCGGAGATGGGAAACCATCAGCTCATTACGAGCACACGATTGCGGTTGGATCCAACAAGGCAGATATTCTGTCATCGTTCGAAGAAGTCGAACAGGTATTGAAAGAAAGATTGTAATATAAATGGCAAAAACGGAGTCAATAGAGCAGGACGGAACTATCATCGAAGCGCTTTCGAACGCAATGTTCAGAGTGGAACTCGAAAATGGTCACGTGGTTGTAGCGCACATCTCAGGTAAAATGAGAATGAACTACATCAAGATTCTGCCGGGAGACAGAGTGAAGGTTGAGATTTCGCCATACGATCTTACAAAGGGTAGAATTTCTTACAGGTATAAATAAGCAGGAAGCGGTACGAGTTGTAACCGTGGAGAGCACAACTAAAAACGAAGACCGATGAAGGTTAGAACATCAGTCAAAAAACGCAGCGCAGAATGCATCGTAGTACGACGCAAAGGCCGTGTTTATGTGATTAACAAGAAGAACCCAAAGTTCAAACAGCGTCAGAAAAACTGATCTGTAACGGAATTAAGAACAATTAGAAAAAACGATAAATGGCTAGGATTTCTGGTATCGATTTACCGAAAAACAAACGAGGCGAAATTGGTCTTACCTACATCTATGGTATCGGCCGCAGCACTGCACGCCGTATCCTTACAGAAGCTGGTGTTGATTTCAACACTAAAGTTTCGGAATGGAATGATGATCAACTTGGTAAGATCCGTACGTTCATCAACGACAACATCAAAGTTGAAGGTGCACTGCGTTCTGAAACTCAGTTGAGCATCAAACGTCTGATGGACATTGGATGTTACCGCGGTGTTCGTCATCGTGTAGGACTTCCGGTTCGTGGTCAGTCGACCAAGAACAACTCACGTACCCGTAAAGGGAAACGTAAAACCGTTGCTAACAAGAAGAAGGCAACCAAGTAAAAGCACATTCTTTAACGTTGGCGGCGTATTGCAAATGAAACCGGCGGCGTAAAAAGTTATAAAGACAATGGCTAAACAAACATCAACATCAGGTAAAGCCGGTTCAACCGGTAAAGCCGCAGCGAAGAAGCGCGTAGTTAAGGTAGAAGCTACCGGAGAAGCGCATATCAACGCTACATTCAACAACATCATCATTACGCTGACTAACCTTCAGGGTCAAACGATCTCTTGGTCAAGCGCAGGTAAGATGGGATTCCGTGGTTCTAAAAAGAACACACCTTATGCTGCTCAAACAGCTGCTCAGGATTGCGGCAAAGTAGCATTCGATGCAGGATTGCGTAAGGTAAAAGTTTACGTGAAAGGTCCGGGAGCAGGTCGTGAATCTGCAATCCGTTCACTGAACCAGTCAGGAATTGAAATCACTGAAATCGTGGATATCACACCTATTCCACACAACGGATGCCGTCCTCCAAAACGTCGTCGTGTTTAATTGAACAAGTAAGAGAACTACTACAATGGCAAGATACATCGGCCCAAAATCAAAGATCGCCCGCAGATTCCGCGAGCCAATTTTCGGACCTGACAAGGCACTCGAAAAGAAGAACTACGGACCTGGTCAGCACGGTGCTGGCTCTAAGCGCGCAAAGAAATCAGAATACGCTGTTCAGCTCGCTGAGAAGCAGAAGGTGAAATACACGTACGGTATTCTGGAGCGTCAGTTTGCACTCGTTTTCGATCGTGCATCACGTTCTAAAGGAATTACCGGTGAGGTTCTTCTTCAGTTGATCGAGGCTCGCCTTGACAATGTGGTTTACCGCATGGGAATCGCTCCAACACGCGCAGGTGCACGTCAGCTTGTTTCTCACGCTCACATCATGGTGAACGGAGAAGTGGTTAACGTTCCTTCATTCACATTGAAGCCTGGTGACGTTGTAGCGGTGCGCGAAAAATCAAAGACTCTTGAGTCAATTTCCAACTCAGTTGGATCAGGCAGCAACTTCCCTTGGATTGAGTTCAATGCTTCAAACCTCGAAGGAAAGTTCGTTTCTTACCCTGAGCGTACTCAGATTCCTGAAAACATTAAAGAACAGTTGATCGTCGAATTGTACTCGAAGTAATCCACTTCGGTTTAATTGAAACGTTCACTGAATTAAAACAACAACAAACTCTAAATATCACTATGGGCATCCTTGCATTCCAGAAACCAGATAAAGTGATCATGATCCAGTCAAGTGAGACTGACGGACTTTTCGAGTTCCGTCCGCTTGAGCCGGGCTATGGTATTACCATCGGAAACGCATTGCGCCGTATCCTTCTTTCTTCACTTGAAGGGTATGCAATTACTACAATCCGCATTGAAGGTGTTGACCACGAGTTTTCCACTATCAAAGGCGTGATGGAAGATGTAACTGAAATGGTTCTGAACTTCAAGCAGATCCGTTTCAAGCGTCAGATCGAAACTTCTGACAGCGAAAAGGTTGTTGTGAACATCACCGGTAAAACACAGCTTACTGCAGGTGATATCGGAAAATTCACTTCAGGCTTCCAGGTTCTGAATCCGGATTTCGTGATCTGCAACATGGAACCGACAGTGAAACTGAAGATCGAACTCACGATCGAAAAAGGTCGTGGTTACGTTCCTTCTGAGGAGAACAAGCCTGTAAACGCTCCGATCGGACTTATTCCGATTGATGCAATCTATACGCCAATCCGTAACGTGAAGTTTTCTGTAGAAAACTACCGCGTTGAACAGAAAACTGACTACGAGAAACTGGTTCTTGAAATCGTAACTGACGGTTCAATTCACCCGAAAGATGCTTTGAAAGAAGCAGCGAAGATTCTGATTCACCACTTCATGTTGTTCTCTGACGACAAGATCACTCTTGATACAGTTGAAAAAGCATCTTCAGAAGAGTTCGATGAGGATTCATTGCACATGCGTCAGCTTCTGAAGACGAAGTTGGTTGATATGGATCTTTCCGTACGCGCACTCAACTGCCTCAAAGCAGCTGATGTTGAAACACTCGGAGATCTAGTTTCATTCAACAAGAACGACCTTTTAAAGTTCCGCAACTTCGGTAAGAAGTCGCTTACAGAACTCGAAGAGCTTGTTGCAAGCAAAGGGTTGAACTTCGGAATGAACGTAGCGAAATATAAACTCGATCGCGACTAAGAAAACAATTGAGAATTACGATTGACGGTTTACGGAAAGTAGATGAGTTAATCAGAAACACAAATCTGCAATCGGAATCTCAAATCGTAAATTGAATAAAGAAAATGAGACACGGAGATAAAATAAACAATCTGAAGCGTACCACGGCACACCGTGAAGCTTTGATGTCCAACATGGCAAGTTCATTGATCATGCACAAGCGCATCAATACAACCCTTGCTAAAGCGAAAGCTCTTCGCGTATACGTTGAGCCGATCATCACACGCGCTAAAGAAGATAACCAGCACAACCGTCGTACAGTGTTCAGCTACCTGCAGAACAAAGAAGCGGTTACTGAGCTCTTCAAAGAAGTAGGACCTAAAGTAGCGAACCGTCCGGGCGGATACACCCGCATCATCCGCTACAGCCTTACTGTAAGCCCTAAACCGACAGCACGTCGTCGTAATGACAACGCTGACATGTGCCTTATTGAGCTTGTTGATTACAACGAACTCATGCTGAACATGAAGTCTGAAGGTAAGAAAGCGAAAACAACACGCCGAGGTCGTAGCAAAACGAAGAAAGCGGAAGGAACAACTGATAGCACAGAGAGCAAAAGTGAATAAGTTGTCAGAAAGTTGATTTCATCACAAAAAAGGGATACGGTAATTTTACCATGTCCCTTTTTCTTTATCTATAACAGCCCGAAACGTGGAGGAAAAAGAATCCAGATCACACAGAACCCGTTACACGCCCCTGCCTCCTGCAGTGCTTGTACTTGAAGACGGAACCGTATTTTACGGAAAAGCTGCAGGAGCAATCGGTACAACAACCGGAGAAATCTGCTTTAACACCGGTATGACCGGTTATCAGGAGATTTTTACTGATCCGTCTTACTACGGGCAGATTCTCGTGGCGACTAACGTGCACATAGGGAACTACGGCATTAAAGACGACGAAGTGGAATCGGATTCCATCAAGATTGCAGGACTCGTTTGCAAGAAGTTCTCCGAAACGTATTCACGTCCTGCTGCGCAACGACCCGTGAAGGAGTATTTCCAGAACGAGGGTGTTGTCGGAATCTGTGAAGTGGATACGCGCGCAATCGTACGTCACATACGTGATGCGGGTGCTATGAACGCAATCATCTCCAGTGATAATCTGGATATTGATTCGTTGAAAGAACAATTGAAGAAAGTTCCTTCAATGGCCGGATTGGAATTATCTTCCAAAGTATCTACAAAAGAATCATATTACGCCGGTGATGTGAATGCACCACGCAAAGTGGCATTGCTGGATCTCGGAGTGAAGAAGAATATTGTCCGTTGTCTGACGGAGCGAGGAAACTATGTAAAAGTATTTCCGATGAAAACTTCCGCTGAGGAAATTCTTTCCTGGAATCCGGACGGCATCATGATTTCAAACGGTCCGGGAGATCCAGGTGTGATGAAAGATGAAGTTGCGTTGGTGACGAAACTGATTGCATCCAATATTCCGGTTTTCGGAATCTGTCTCGGTCATCAGATCATTGCGCAGTGTTTCGGATTGTCGACGTACAAAACAAAAATCGGTCATCGCGGAATCAACCATCCTGTTGTAAATCTGATTACAGGGAAATCTGAAATCACTTCTCAGAATCACGGTTTCGCAGTGAAGCGCGAAGATGCACAGAGCAATAATGAGATTGAGATCACGCATGTGAATCTGAACGATAATACCATTGAGGGAATTCGACACAAAACGAAGAAAGTATTCTGCGTGCAATACCATCCGGAAGCGAATCCGGGGCCGCATGATGCGCGATATCTCTTTGATGATTTTGTAAACCTGATGATGTCAGTGAAGAAACCGGTGAGCGCTTAAGTGTTCGCCGGTTTTTCATTCATCACACAACAATAATAATTATGACATTTATTTCTTCCATCCAGGCACGTCAGATTCTGGATTCACGCGGTAATCCAACAGTTGAAGTTGATGTGATTACTTCCAATGGTGTTTTAGGTCGTGCAGCAGTTCCATCCGGAGCTTCTACAGGAGCTCACGAGGCAGTTGAACTTCGCGATAACGACAAGAATGTTTATGTTGGAAAAGGCGTGTTGAAAGCGGTGAATAACATCAACACAACGATTCTTGAAGAGCTCAAAGGATCATACATTTTTGATCAGGCGCAGATTGATGCACGCATGCTTGCTCTTGACGGTACTTACAACAAAGGTAATCTCGGCGCAAATGCGATTCTCGGAGTTTCTCTCGCCGTAGCGAAAGCAGCAGCGCAGGAAGCAGGACAACCTTTGTATCGCTATGTAGGCGGTGTTAACTCCATGTTGTTGCCGATTCCGATGATGAATATTCTCAACGGCGGCGCGCACGCTGATAACGGAATTGACTTTCAGGAATTCATGGTAATGCCGGTTGGAGCGTCCAGTTTCAGCGAAGCATTGCGTATGGGCACGGAGGTTTTCCATACACTGCGCAAAGTGTTGAAGGAAAAAGGTCTTTCAACCAACGTTGGTGATGAAGGCGGATTCGCTCCGAACATCAAGAGCAATCAGGAAGCGATTGAGTACGTTCTACGTGCTATTGAAGCTGCCGGCTACAAACCGGGACAGGATATTTACATTGCAATGGATGCGGCGAGTACAGAGTTTTACGACGAGAAAACGAAGATGTACACCTTCAAGAAATCAGATGGTAAAACACTGAGCAGCGAAGAAATGGTTGGTTTCTGGGCTGACTGGACTAAGAAATATCCGATCATTTCCATTGAAGACGGTCTTGCAGAAGACGATTGGAGCGGATGGACAAAACTTACGGAAGCGATTGGAGACACCACTCAGTTGGTGGGTGACGATCTTTTCGTGACCAATACAAACCGTTTGGGTGACGGCATCAGCAAAGGAGTGGCGAATTCCATTCTTGTGAAAGTGAATCAGATCGGTTCATTGACTGAAACGATTGACGCTGTGAGTATGGCGCATATGCACGCTTATACCAGCGTAATGAGTCATCGTTCCGGAGAAACGGAAGACGTGACCATTGCAGATCTTGCGGTGGCACTGAATTGCGGGCAGATCAAAACCGGAGCTCCAAGCCGTACGGATCGTGTAGCGAAGTACAATCAGTTGCTCCGCATTGAAGAGCAATTGGGCGACAGCGCACGTTATCTGGGGAACTCATTTCGTTATGCGAAATAAGTTTCGGGGTCATCAGAAATAAATATTTTCGGAGTAGTGAAGTTGTAGAGAATTCACGAAAGAATTCTTTCTAACTTAGAGGCACAACGACAAAAACAATTACACAACAATATGGATACGCTTAAGGAGAAATTTATCGCGAAAGCAAAGCCGATGGCGGCAGAAGTGAAAGCGATTATCAAAGAGCACGGTGATAAGAAGCTGGGAGAATATACTGTGGCGCAGGTGTATCAAGGCATGAAAGGAATTACTGGCCTTGTTACAGAAACATCAAAGCTTGATGCTGAAGAAGGAATCCGTTTCCGCGGATACAGCATTCCTGAATTGCGTGAGAAACTTCCAAAAGCTCCGAACGGTACAGAGCCGCTTCCGGAAGGAATTTTTTATCTCATGCTTACAGGAGATCTTCCTACTGCAGACGAGGTTTACAACATCAGTAACAATTGGGCGCGTCGTGCCATCGTTCCAAAGCACGTATTCGATACACTTGATAAATTGCCGGCATCAACGCATCCGATGACCATGTTCAGCATTGGTGTAATGGCAATGCAAACTGAATCTTTGTTTGCGAAAGCATATCGCGAAGGCGTTAACAAGAAAGATTATTGGGATTACGTGTATGAAGATTCCATGAATCTCATTGCACGTTTGCCGCGTGTTGCTGCATACATCTATCGCAAGAAGTATAAGAACAACGAACACATTGAACCTGATCCGAAACTCGATTGGGCTGCGAACATTGCGCACATGATGGGTTACGAAGAATTTGATGTGAAGCGTTTGATGCGTTTGTACATGACGATTCACGCGGACCACGAAGGCGGAAACGTAAGTGCACACACAACTCACCTTGTGGGTTCTGCATTGAGCGATCCGTATCTTTCTTTTGCTGCAGGATTGAACGGTCTTGCAGGGCCATTGCACGGATTAGCGAATCAGGAAGTAATCATGTGGATTCTCAATATGCGTAAGGAAATCGGAAGTAATCTTCCAAGTGAAACGCAGATTGAAGAATACATTAAGAAGACGTTAGAGAACGGTCGTGTTGTTCCGGGATACGGTCACGCGGTATTGCGCAAGACAGATCCGCGTTTCGCAGCACAGCAGGATTTCTATGCACGTTACATCAAGAATGTAAAAGGTGTTGATCCGCTTTGCGAAATAGTTCAGAGCATTTACAAAGTAGCACCTCCGATTCTTGAATCAACAGGCAAGATCAAGAATCCTTGGCCAAACGTTGACGCACATTCAGGAGCGTTGCTGATGCATTTCGGCATTACTGAATTTGATTTCTACACAGTTCTCTTCGGTGTATCACGTGCTCTCGGAGTATGTGCATCACTGATCTGGGATCGCGCATTGGGTCATCCGATTGAGCGCCCGGATTCAATTACAACTGAAGGAATTAAGAAGAAGATAGGAGCTGCTGTTTCTTAGCAAACAGTTCAATGTATTACAAAACTCACCGGTATTTATCGGTGAGTTTTTTTGTAACTTCAAGTGCGGAGATCATCAATATTCACAATTCAAATGAAGCCAATTCTGCTGTTGTTATTCGTTAGTATTGCACTGGTTTTTTCTTCCTGCAAGAAAGAAGACCCGGGAGAACCGGGTCCGAATGAAGTTTGGCTGGAGTATCAGTTGTTTCGTCCTTCGCAAATTCAGGTTACGCCTGGAACTACAGTGAAGTTCATTAACAAAGGCAATCCGAATCATCAGGTGCAGGGAGCGCTGTTCTCTACAGGGACGTTGCAGACCGATGATGTGTACGAGTTCACATTTAACGATCCCGGGGTGTATTATTTCACTTGCGGCATTCACGGTAACGTGCAAGCAGAACAAGTTGCTGTACGTGTGCAGTAAAATCTTTCATTTAACTATGCGTGCGGTCATAGAATTGCACCTTCGTTAAGCAATAACTTCGCCCTCGTTATTGACTGATTTTATAATGAAGTCGGTAATCAATATTCCGGCTATGAATATTTCATCACCACATACTTTTCACATTCCTGTATTAGGACTCGGTTACAGTGTTGATGCGCCTGTTAAAGTTGCACATTTCGGTATTGATTCAGTTGTGTCTATTATACAGGATGATCTGATCGAAAAAATGCGGCGTTATCATTCTGAATTGCGTGAATTGGGTTTTAAGCCTATAGACAGAACTCAGGACGATTATCGCGCGAAACGTATTACTGCATATCTGGAATTGCTACAGGATATCGTTCGGAAAAATACCGAGCACGTTAAGTCTGCATTGTTTGAAAAGGGATCGGGCATCATGAAGTACTTTGAAATGCTTCCTGATAACTCAATACATAAAAAGTTGTTTCGAGATACAATTTCGCTTCCTGCTAAAAGCGATGAACGTATTCAGCTGGAAAAAAGACTTCGCGAGTTGGTTGTTGCAGGCAGTATTGATGTGAACATCATGTGTAAAGTGGATAATGCGAAGTACGATAGGGAAGGGAATCGCCTGGCGCCGGAATTTTCCGACGCACATTCTGCATTGCGTGGATTTGCCAACAGCAGTTTAAAATCATCTATCGTATTATCTGCAGGTTACAATCCTGCTTTGTACAACTACATCAGCACATTCTCTGATTTTCTGCCCGACGAATCAGGAGAGCTGAAGAAGAAAGTTATTCTGAAAGTCAGCGATTGGCGTTCAGCGCGAATACAGGCCACAAAACTCGCGCAAAAGGGTGTATGGGTTTCGGAGTTCAGAATTGAATCCGGCTTAAACTGCGGCGGCCATGCGTTCGCTACAGATGGGTTGTTGCTTGGTCCAATATTGGAAGAGTTCAGCTGCGGTTTGGTGAAGTTTACCGAGCAAATGGCAGAGCAGTGTAATCAAGTGCTTGCACGAAATGGTTATCAGAAAATCCGTTCTGATTGTAGAATAAAAATGTCCGTTCAAGGCGGATTCGGTACAGCGGCAGAGCAGGAGTTTGTGCGTGATTATTACCGAGTGGATTCAGTAGGGTGGGGCAGTCCGTTTCTTCTTGTTCCGGAGGTGATGAATGTTGATGCGGATACGCTTTCGCTGCTTGGAAATGCAAGGAAGTCGGATTATTACATGAGTAACTCTTCGCCATTAGGAATTCCTTTGAACTCCATTCACAACACTACGAGTGCACGGGAAATTGCAGATCGACGTATGATGGGCAAGCCGGGAAGTCCGTGCTATCATGAATACCTTGCTTCCGATACTGAGTTTTCTGAACGACCATTGTGTACAGCTTCGCGTGCTTATCAAAAGCGGAAACTTGAGCAGCTTGTATTGACTGATATGCCGGAAGGTGACCGCTGCCGCATTGCGGAAGATATACTTGTTAAAGATTGTTTGTGTGAAGGCTTGTCGGCCTCTGCATACGCTGTTGCAGATATCCCGCGTTTCAAGGGATTAAAAGGAATTGCCGTTTGTCCGGGACCTAATCTGGCATATTTCTCCGGAAAATTTTCTCTGGAGCAAATGCTGGATCATATCTACGGTCGTTCCAATCATCTCAATACACCTTCCCGTCCGTTTATTTTTACAAATGAGTTGCATTTGTATGTTCGCTATTATCTGGAGCGCATAGCGTGTAACGACAAAGCTGATTTTCGAAATATAAAGAAAGCAGAAACTTTCAGGAGCAACTTGTTGAATGGAATTGCGTATTGCGAAAGTATCATCAGTCAGCTGCCGATTTCGTCCCAAGCCAAGCTCCGGATGTCAACAGAACTTGCTGAGTCACGCGTACTGCTTACTGCAGCAGAGAATTGAACCTTTGATCCCCCGGATTCGTGAGCGCCTGTGAGCTTACAGAACCTCGACTTGCCAGTTTCGCTATTCCGAACAATAACTTTGAAATACAGGGCGTTTGGATCCGTTTTATTGTAAAGTGTTAAAGCGCAAGAGCTACGGCAGCGATTTTATTGTTCACGCAGTAACTTAGTAAGTAATTCACCGTTAGAGAAGATAGCAGAATGCGGTTTATTAATCGCTATCTGTGTTAACTTTGAACTTATGCTAAGAAAACTCTTTGCAGTATGGTTTTTGCTGTTAACTGTGTCGTTGTGGGCACAACAGATTCCGAATATGAGCAACTACCAACCTGCGCGTTCTTCCGGGACACTTCCTCCGGATATTCTCAAGTCTACAACGGAGAAGTACGAGAAATCCAAGGGGCAGATTAATGCCGATCAAAGTGATAAAATGCAGAAGGCTGAGGATGACTTCTATCTTCAGACGAATTACTCTGTAGATCAAATTCTGCATAGCGGAACTATCATGGTCGGCGATTCGATGAGCCTGTATGTGAATCGTGTTGCAGATACGCTTCTCGCGCATGATCCGGAGTTACGTTCGCAGATTAACATATATGTACTTCGCACTCCGGTTGTGAACGCATTTGCAACGGATCGCGGATCAATTTTCATTACAATTGGTTTGCTTACACGATTGCATAACGAGGCGGAGTTAGCCTTTGTCCTTGCGCATGAAATCATTCACTATAAACGCCGACATGTTCTCGTAGGTTATATAGAAGGCATGCAGATGCAGGAGGGAGAAGGGAAGTATTCAGAAACGACTGCAGAGAACCGCTATCTCAAGAAACACAGCTACGCGCGCTCACAGGAAACACAGGCTGATGAAGAAGGATTTGATATGCTTGTTAAATCGAACTACGATCCGAAAGCTGCATTGGGTGCATTTAATATTCTTGCGCAGGCGGATTTTCCATTTACGGATACGCTCTTCACAAAATCGGCATTCGAAGGGCCACGTTTCGTTTTTCCTTCGAAATATTATACTGATACAATTAAACGTTTTAAAATCGATGACACAGAAGAGGATCACGATCTTTCAACGCATCCATCAGTTCCTAAGAGAAGAAAAAACATTAAGCGTCGTTATGAAAAATTGCAAGGCGCTGATTCGCTTGGACAACGCTTCCTGGTTTCAGAAACCATGTTTTACCGTGTACGAACGATGGCGATGTTTGAAGAAGCGGCATTGCACATCAATGAAGGAAATTACAAGGATGCAGTTTACATCAATTATGCAATTCAGAAAACCTATCCGGATAATTATTACTTGCAGAAAGAAATGCTGCGGGCGATGCTCGCAATAACCATCAAGAAGAATACCGGATTTGTTTTTACAGATCTGGAATCTTTGCTGGCCTCAATTTTTGCAGGAGATTTTTCGAGTTCTACTGAAGAGAAACCTGTAGGGGAAATAGGTCGTGCTACCGCTTTCATTACGAAAACGGATAAGAAGGGCTGGAATATTGCCACTGTGAAATATGCGTGGAAGCTGCATAAGAAATATCCGGAAGATAAAGAGATTGAACAGTGGACAACAATTTTATTCCGTGAGATGACGATTAAGAACAGTCTTGAGTTGAATGATTTTCAACGCAGTGACAGTATTTATATCATCATTGGCAAGAAAGTGGATTCTGATACTGCGATGCAGCATAAGCTGAAGAAAGATACACCTGAGAATCGTTTTCAGATTGTAATGGATTACATGAAGGAAGATTCGCTGGATGGCTATAAATATTGGGAGTTTGCATTCGTTGAGGAATTGAAAGATTCAACATTCGAAGCAATGTTCAAAGCATCAATGGCTTACGCAGACAGTCTTGAAGGTTTGGAAGACGAAGATCTCACGCTTACTCCTAAGGAACGTAAGGAGAAAGAGAAGGAGGAATACAGTTCTTCCATGGGGTTGAAGAAAATTGTGGTTATCAATCCTACTTTTCAATCTTATGATGATCGCATTAAAAACGGAATGTTGGATGTGCGTAAATCCATTACAGGCAAAGACAAATACATGGATGCGATGAAAGAAACTGCGGGTCGTTGCGGAATGGAATGTGAAGTGCTTGATCCGTTGGTGATGGATTCAACAGATGTTGAGAAGTTCAACGATATGATGATTCTGAACGATTGGTTTACAACACGTGGCGATTTTCGCGATGGACGTCCGTTGCCTGTACATCAAGAGGAAATGAAACGTATCGCGAAAAAATATAACACCAACTATTTCATGTGGTCTGTATATTATACCAGCCGCGAGAAGAGAAGTGGAGTTGTGGCACGTGTGTTGAGTCTTGCATTTGCACCGTTGGCTCCGGCTACATTGTATCGATTGTTTACGCCGCGAGAGGATGTTTATTTTGCTGCGGTCGTATATGATATTACTACGGGAGAACCGGTTTGGGCTGTGCGACGTGAGTACAGTAAACAGAAGGCAACTGATTCAAAAATGAAATTGCAGTTGTACGATATGATGAGAACGCTTTCATCACCTAAAAAGAAACAGAAATGAAGAAGCTGATATTATTTATTGCAGTTCTGATTTCATCATCTGCATTTGCTGTGCCCCCTGCTAAGGGAGGATATTTAGGTCGACGATTTATTGTTGCCGGAGAGTTCGCGTATTCGCCGAATTACTATTCACTTAGAAGTTTCTTAACTTCATATAACCCGCAGGTTGGAGCCAACGTTCAGTATGTATGTGGTCGTTATTGGCAAGTGGGAATGAACTATAACCGTTATATTCTTACGGATGTTAAGGGTTACGAAATCGGGAATCCTGCTAACTCGGAAAAGGTGATGGGAACCGGAATTGGTTTTACGGCAAGAAAGTACAGGATTCGTAAAGGCGGACTTGCGCCGATCGGCAAGTTTGTTGAGTTTGGAATTACGCGTCAGGAATGGACGTACGAATACACAGACGCGTTGTTGTCTTATCGCGATAATGCTTCTGCAACAATTATTACCGGAAGTATTGCAATGGGCGTACAGGAGATTTTCAAAGACAGAATTGTTGCGAATTGCGGTGTGCGTGCAAGCGGCAGATTGTTTACAACAACGCAGGCAACGACTAACGTGGATTATGAAAATGCAGAACAGATTATTTCAGATCGTGTTCTCTTTCATAATATGTTCACGCCTTTTGCAGGATTGGGAATTATCTTCTGATAGATCAGAAATGTTTTCTTTCGCGGATCAGAAATGCTCCGATGAAGAAAGTGATTGCAGCGATGATCACCGGATAATAAAGTCCTGCGAACATGTTTCCGGTTTTCAATACCAACGTTTCTGCGATGAGCGGAGTCAAACCTCCGAAGACTCCGTTACCAATGTGATAGGGGAGTGACATTGATGTATATCGGATTTTCGCAGGGAATAATTCAACCAGAAACGCTGCGATCGGGCCGTACGCCATTGCAACGAAAATCAATTGCACGAAGATCAGAAGTCCGACGATGAAGATATTCTTCGGTGGTAACTTAACGGTTCTGGTATTGGTCCATTTTTCTTCTCCGTATTTCTTTTCACCTTTCCATTCAATGCGAGCGCCGTGTGTGAACTGAAGAAACTGAAACGTGGTTGAATCGCCGTTAGCTTTCCGCATTACAAGTGTCTCCTGCGGTTTCTCAACTGTCCATTCCCATGCACTTGAAGAGTCGGCCTGCGCCGCCATTGCTTTGTAAGTGGGGATATAGAAAATAGCGCCTAACGCAATTCCTGAAAGCATAATCCACTTTCTGCCGATACGATCACTCAACCATGCGAAGAAAACGAACAACGGAGTTGCTGCCAGCAACACAATTAACAGCATCGTCTGCACTTGCGTTGCATCCATCTCCAATGATTTCGTACAGAAATTCATTGCATAGAATTGTCCGGTGTACCAGACTACGCCTTGTCCTGCAGTTGCACCGAATAATGCAATAAGCACCCACTTCAGATTACTCCATTTGGTGAAGCTTTCTTTCAAAGGGTTCGAAGAAGTTTTACCTTCTTTTTTCATTTGTGTAAACTCAGGCGACTCTTCCATTTTTCTTCGGATGAAAAATGATATCGCGACAAGGATCGATGAAACGAGAAAGGGAATTCGCCAGCCCCATTCGGAGAAAGCGTTGTTGCCAAGAATGGTTTTACAAAGCAGAATAACACCGATAGAAATAAACAATCCGAGGGTAGCGGTAGTTTGAATAAAGCTTGTGAAGAAACCTCGTTTTCCTTCAGGAGCGTGCTCCGCAACATATGTTGTTGCTCCTCCGTACTCGCCGCCCAACGCAAGTCCTTGTAATGCGCGTAAAACAAACACAAGCACGGGCGCCAATACACCAATGGTTTCGTAAGAGGGAATTAATCCGATGGCGAATGTACTTCCGCCCATGATTAAAAGAGTGAGTAAGAACGTGTGCTTTCTTCCGACGATATCACCGAGACGACCGAACACTAAAGCACCGAACGGACGAATCACAAATCCTACACCGAATGCTGCTAACGTTGCCAGAAAAGCTGCAGCCGGATTTTCTTTCGGAAAATATTGAGCGGAAATAATTGTTGCAAGACTTCCGAAAATGTAGAAGTCATACCATTCGATAACCGTTCCTGCGGAGGATGCGAAAACGACTCTGCGTATTCCTTTAGAATTTGTTGGGAGCATGCAGTAAATCTAGTAAAAGCAAATTGCCCCAACAAAATACAGATTGCGTCAAAGGATTGCAGAATAAATTGGGCTTTAAGTTTGATGATTCTTACAGCGTTTTGTAAGTTTTAATTTTTGTTGAAGTATACACCGAACAAGGTACAGGCGCCTTTATTTGATATTGGTAACGCGAAATTAAAACACACATTGCAAGGAGCATTGCTGTGATGGTTACACTAACCTTGTGTATTATATCAATCACGGAGCCCGGCCGGTGCTACTGGTTTCGGATCTGCGGGTTTCACAGGCTTCTTGAGTTTATTGAAAAACTCTCTGAAGAAATCAGAAGTGTGTTCTTTCTCTTTGCCGCGCTTTTCTTTTTCGCTTTCGGTTTGTACTACTTCGCCGGTGCGTAAGTCGAGAACAACTGCATCGTAATAAAACTCACGACGTGGTATGAAAGCGTAAATTACCGGTAACACCGCAACGCAAGTGATCGCATATAATACAGGACGTTGCACACGTTTGAGGTAAGATGCTTCAACGCCGGTAAACATAACGAATGGCGTACCATAGCGTTTTATCAAGGAATCAATTTCTGCTTTGTTGGAAAGATTTGTTGCGTATTTGTTTGATCCGTATTGCGCGCGCTCGTAGAACCATTCGTTCAGTAACGCGTAGTCAGCAAAGCTATCGGTATCCATGCTGTCCATTTTGAATGGAGAAAGAACAACTGTTTTTACGCCTTCCTGATTCGCGGCTTGAGAAATGTCCGTACAGAGATTTATTTGTCCTTGTTCACTTTTTCCGTACTGCATCACTGGACGTTCTTTACGTTCAGGTTCATGGTAGTATTCGTATTCAGGGTTCACAACAATTACGCTATTCACGCCTGCTCCATACTTTTTATTGTCTTCTTCCTGTTGTTTGCGTTCTTCTTTTGTGAGACGCATGGAAACAGAGGAGGGCGTTACAAATCCTTGTCTGTTTTTTGTGTGATAATCAAAACGCGCAGTGAAGGCGGTGTCTTTCATCAATTCAACAAAAGCGAATTTTACGAAACGTTCTTTTTCTGAGTTCAGTCGGAATTTATCAAGTCGTGAGTATTTTGATTCTCCGGTTTCACCAATCTCTTTCGCATTGCGCAGCGAATCATTGCGTAATTCTTCCATAGCCTGCGAAGGAGTGATTGTAGAGAAATAACTTCTGTGCAGATTCTGGCGGTTCACGATCATTGAAAACAGGCTGTCGCACAGGCGGAATTGCAGCGAATCAGAGCGATCTTCACGATACAGATACCAATTGTATGATAGTGCCATTACAGTAAGTTCGTCGGGTTCCATTTTCTTAAACAAGTGATAAACTTGTTGCTGTTGTCCCGGATGATCTTTGTAGTCGGGAACAGAATAATAAGTAGAGCGTGTGAATACGCTGTACTTGGAACCTCCGAAAGAAAAATAGTTGTACCAACTGAAGAATCCGCCTCCTGTGTTCTGACGGAAAGCTGCCATGTTGTACAGAGAATATCCAATGATTTTCTTCAGTTCGATATCATCCGGATGACGTTGCAGCAACATGTAGCTGGAATAAATCGCAAGCGGATATTCTTTCTCTGCCAAGAGTAATCGCGCCATTTCATAACGCGCCTGTTCCCGAACAGAAAGAAATTCTTCTTTCGAAATGATAAAGTGCACACGACCTTCTTCACTTACACTGTCCATTGTGGCAAGTAGCGCCATTCTGCGTTTACGCACATTCGGATGCGTGCTGCTGCGATCTTCGTAATTGTCATCTGTATAAATCGGATCCACTTCATTCTTGTAATATCCTACAGGAATTTTCATGTAATCGCGATTGAAGAAAAGCGTATCGAACGGCATGTCATCGAATGGCATGTCTGAATATTCCAGAATGTCGAATGATCGCTTGGCATCGCTTACTGCATATTTCGATTTTTTGTACAACTCAAATCCCAAGCGATCCGCTTCCAATTCTTGTTCCTGATTGTAAGAATAATACGATTGTGACCACGAATAACTTGACTGCGATTTTTCTTTCAGTTCTTCACGATTGAGATATCCTTTCAACATGTGCTCCTGCTTGTAATGCGTGATCTCATGCGCCAGAATGAAGGCGAGTTGCGCTTCGTTTTCCAGCTGTGCCAGAAGTCCGACTGTAATCAGAATGTTTCCTGTTGCTGATGTGTACGCGTTGAGTACAGGATCTTTGTAAACGTAAAAGTGCAACTTATTGAAAAGTGCGGTATCATCCTTCAGAAGTTCGTAAGCAACTTTTGTAACGTAGTTGCTCAAAGAATCATTGAACAACACCATTCCGGTCATTGTGCGTTGCTGTGCATAATAACTCATTTGCCTTGTAAACGCTTCCTCTTTTTCGTCCATCGGTTTGCCGGACTTCTTTCGTTGTTCAATTTGAACATCTACAGATTCCTGCGAAGGAGAATAGAAGAATGGAGGAATATGTCCACCCGGTTGTAACGGTTGAAGCGAATGTTGCGCGTGAACGTGAATTGCAGAAAAAAGAATGAGAGAGAGATTAAGAACAAATAACCGCATAGTAAATTGTTAAGAGTCGTGGGGCGACCCGAATTTGGGTATATAACGCAATTTACCTCGAAAAGTGTCACGAAATTCCGTGCAGTGACGCTGATTTAACAAAAAATCGCTCAATTCTGTTTTCAACTTCCGCGTCAGCTTCCAATACCGGGGCGTGATGCGGTTTAATTCTGCAATCCATAATGAGCGGACCTTCGCAACCCCAATGTTTGTCTTTGGTGAATTCTTTAACACCGTAAACATCATTCGCAGGGTTGTTGCGTGTGAAAGTGACCCAAACCCAATTGTCAATGTTTGCAGCTGTAAATTCAGAATTATCACACACTGTGATCATCGCAATTCCGGTTGAGGTATTCTCTAAAGCCGACGCAAGTCGTTTCATTTCTATCTGCGTTTGTTCTGCAGATTCATACGGTGTAGACTGAATCGCAAGTACACCCGGCATTACAATTTTCGCTTCACGGAATCTTTCCGGTAAATTCAGCTCCGGGAAGTGCGATGCCAATTCTCGCTTTTTCTCTCCTGCTGCAGCAATCACAAGTTTTGATCCTTCATTCAACGCATTCCCGCTGTAATCGAGCGTATCCATTGTGGTTCGCGTATGGAAATGCAGGTCGCGTGTGAAATCAACTCGTTCAAAAATGTGAGTGAAGTATTCGCGCAGATTATAAATGTTCAGTGAAGGTTGATCTTCCTGCGCACAGATGAAAAGAAATTTTGCCAATGATAATTGTCCGGTGCCGAGAATTCTATTTGCTATGGTAAGAATCTCAGCAGGCTTCCGGTTTTTCGCGTATGGTGTGTAGCGTTCACTTCCGATAGCAAGCAACAATGGATGAACTCCTGAACCGTCAACGGCATGTATCGCTTTTACTCCGGGAATTTCGTCCTTCATTGCATCACCGGTGAGTTCATGCACCAACCATCCGAAAAGAGAATCTTCCTGAGGCGGACGACCGACTACAGTAAATGGCCAGATTGCGTTATCGCGATGCCACACTTTGTGTACGCGCATCAAAGGGAAATTATGCTTCAAGCTGTAATATCCCAAGTGATCGCCGAACGGACCTTCAGGTTTCACTTCAAGCGGATGCACTTCACCGCTGATAATGAAATCAGCATCTGACAACAGCGAATAATTATCGCGATGCGAATAACGAATGCGCCGATTGCCGAGAACACCCGCGAATGTAAGTTCAGATAATCCTTCCGGCAAAGGCATCACCGCACCGAAAGTCAATGAAGGCGGTCCGCCAACGGCAATTGTTACGCGTAAAGGTTGACCGTTATTATTTGCAATGGATTGATGTACTCCGATGCCGCGGTGCAACTGATAATGCAATCCGATTTCTTTGTCAGTGATGTAATCATTTTCATTGAGTTGAATACGATACATACCGATGTTGGAATTCATAACACCGGGTTGCAGTTGATCTTCGGTGTAAACAATCGGGAGTGTCACGAACGCTCCTCCATCCATTGGCCAATGTTTGATCAACGGAAGTTTGCTGATGGTCGTTTCATTGCGCAATACCGGAGCAGATGAAATTCTTTTCGGTAACGCTTTGAATGCAGTAAACGGAACATCGAGATTGCTGAAGGGTTTACGAAGTATAGCTGCAGGATCGGACTTCACCTGCACCATGCGTTTAACTTTTTCAATTCCATCTCTGAAAATGAATCGAACACGTTCTTCCGTTCCGAAAATATTGGATGCTGCACGGAACTTAGTTCCTTTCACATTTTCAAATAACAATGCCGGACCGCCCGCTTTTTGCACGCGTAAATGAACAGCAGCCATTTCCAGCTCAGGATCTATCTCTTCTTTCACACGGATCAGCATCCCGTTTTTCTCGAGATCGATCAAACATTGTTCTAGACTGCTGTAACTCACATTGCAAAATTAGTGAAACGCTTCCGTTATTCGTTGTTGTTCTGCTTGCGACAGATTTTATTAAAAGTGCAATACTTGCACAGAGTTGAATCTTCAGTTTGATAAAACACAGTTTGTTCAGACAAAATCTCTTCGGCCAGTTGTTGTAATTGTGCTTCGAATTCGGAAATATTATTTTGAGTAATAATCGAACCATCCGGCGTACTCAATAGAATTGTGCCTTCTTTTAATCTGCGGAAGGATATCAAGCCCGATTCAACTTTAGCATTCGCATTTTTCCCTTTAATGTAAAGCCATGCGTACATCAACAACTGAAACGCTTTGGACGATTTTTTCCCTTCGTTCAGTTTTATCCAATCCTTGACTTCCACATCTTTTTTCTGAACCGCTCCTGTTTTGTAATCAAGAATAGAAATCGTCTCGCCCTTTCTTTCTATTCTGTCGGATTTGCCAATGAACTTTATCGGCGTTCCGTTAATTTTTGTGCTGTATTCAAGTTGTTCTTCCAAACCCGTTACAGTTATGTAGATGTGGGCTTTTGCGAGTCGCTTGATTCGTGTTATTTCGAAATCGAAAAACTGAATAATGTAACGGGTTGCAATTTTCAGCGCCAGAAGATTTTTCCCGGTAGATGCTTCACTATCCTGATACAGATTTTTGTATGCATCTTTTACAGCTTTCTCTGTCATCGGTTTCAGACGCAGTATGAGTTCTTCTGTCAGGACAGCATTTAAATACGGTTTATAAAGTTCTTCCAGTGCGTTGTGGATGATCGTTCCGAGCATGTTCTGATCAACTTCTTCCGTTACTTCATCTTCATCACGAATTCCTGTAACGTAACGGAAATAAAATTGCAATCTGCACTCGCGAAATGAACTGATCATAGACGGAGAAAATCCATCCAGCGCTTTTTCAGAAAGAATCCGGATAACATCAGGGTTGGAATTCAAGGTGATGGATTCAGCAGGGATTTCTTTGCCCGGTTCAGATGCAGCAACGAGATAATTGAATTTTACATTCGGATTCACTGCCGGCAATTCAGTTTCAAGCTGCGTTATGAAACGGCTTTTTTCTTTTGTACCGAATGCATCCTGATCGGAATTACAGATGAAAACAATGTTTTGTGCTCGTTGCAACAAGCGATGAACATTGTATGAAGTGATTGAATCTTTTTCGTGATAAAGCGGCATTTCAAAATGACGACGCAAATCGTACATGATGAAAGATTGATGCATTGTGTTGTCAGGCAGAACCCCCTCGTTTGCCGAAACAACAATAATATTTTTGAAGTTGAGTAGTCGCGTTTCCAGCATTCCCATTACCTGAAGCCCGCGCAATGGTTCGCCTGAGAACGGAACGGATGTTGCAGAGAAGCCTTGCAGAATCAAGGATTTCAAAGCGGGGAAATTGTGCAAAGCATTTCCCTGATTGAGTAAAGTAGAAACGCGGTTCAACGACAAATGCAGTTGATAGAGGAATTCCGTGTCAAATGAAATTTCATTCTCCTCTGTACGTATCAGCGGACGGAACAATTCCGGTACAAGCTGAAGTTGTTCGATTATTTCATCGGTGGATTTCCATTCGCGAAAAAGAAAATCCAAAACATTGTGGCTTCCTGCTTCAGCGTATTTTAAAATTTGCGGTAATGAGATAAATGTTGCGTTGAAGCGTGCAATTTTCCGGATAATTCGGGTGATGATTTTTTTGTCAGAAAAAGAAGCAACTACGTAAGGATGACGCAACAGTCGTGTTACATCCTGATGATAGAACTTGACTTCTCCTTTGGTACTGTATATCTGAAAGCGTCGTACGTTTTCCTGAAGCGAGAAAATATTCAGAAGCAAAGTATAAACCGGCGTGTTTTTCATGGAGTAACCCATGGAAACGTTCACTTCAGTGTATTGATCCGGAATGGAATCTAAAACAGGAATCAGAAGATTTTCATCTGCAAGAACAACGGCAGTGTCTTCCGAATCAAAATTATTGTTGTTGAGTATTGTCCCTGCAGCTCTTGCCTGAGATATATTTCTTGCAGCGGAGATGATGGTTATTTCTTTCGGTTGTGACGCGAAATGATTTTGTGAATTTTCGAATTCTCCACGTTTGCTTCGTGAGAAAAATTGTTCACGATTGCGACGCATGAATTTGCCGGCTTCATTTAATGTATCATTGAGATAATATTCGTCAGCATCCCAAAGTGTGTCCGCTTTTCCGCTTCTGATTAACTGATGAATTATTTTTTCTTCGGCTTTATTCAACGCATTGAATCCTACAAAAATCACATGCGACCACTTTATCGCTTCCAATTTATTTGGCTCAGCAGAAAGTCTGTACGCAAGTCCACTCCAACCTTTCCCTGATTGAAGCATTTGCGTTTTAAGGAGCTGATACCAATTGGCGAGTCTGTCCCAAAACGCAAGATACTTTTTCTGAAATGCGGTTAGCTCCGGACTGCCAAGCGACCAATCTTCGATGTATTTTATTTCTGCAAGATTGGTGAAGAGTTGATCTGTGTCAACAAGCCACGCATCGGCATCGCTGTAATCCGAAATCAAAACCGGCGCCCACTTCATGAAAGATTCGAAAGGTTCCGCTTCGTGATTTTTATCTGCACAAACAATTTCGTACAACCGAATCAATAACTCGGTTCTGTCTGCTATTGTGATTCCGGAAACACGTTGAGTGAACTCTTCAATTGTGATGATTTCCGGAGACCACATCACTGTTGTGATTTTTTCGCTCAGGATTTTCTTCAGAAATAATCCTGCTCTGCGATTGGGCAGCACAATGCAAAGTTCAGGATCACCTTTATGATGTTCCAGAATAAAGTCGGCGACGTTGGATAGAAATGAGTTCACCATCATTTGCAGACAACAAATCTAGCTTTTGGCAGGGATTGCTTATCATTGAAGATGAAGTTTCCTGTATACAGAAAGTATCTCAATGAAATGTCGTACTTCAGAATTGACAGTCCTGACCGGTTTGAAGAAATCCGGAGAATCGGTTCACGATTTTTGATAACGACACACGAGGTTAAAATTCTCCCGGAGCGGAATATGGTTCATGATTTACTGCACGATTACAAATCATTTGCCGTTGAAACATCAGCCGAAGAATACGATCAGATTGCGCAAAATGCGGCTAAATCAGATAGAAACTGACCGATAAATCATTCGGAATTGCCGTTAGCTAATTTGATGAGTTCGGTTTGGCGGAAAACAGTTAAATTCAAGAGATATTAAAACGGGCGGCAAACCCATAACCCAAAGTGTAGATTTCCGAGAACCCCTACACTCGAGCCTTCTGATACCCCGGAAGGCTCGTTCATTTTACGCTTTCTGAGCAGGAATTTCAGTTTTCACCTTAAGTGCGGCGTTAACAAATCCTACAAATAACGGATGCGGATTTTCAACTGTGCTCTTGTATTCCGGGTGAAACTGAACACCTATGAAGAATGGATGCGATTTGATCTCCACGATTTCAACAAGTCCGCCTTCAGGATTGATTCCTGTTGCGATCATACCTTTCTGCTCAAAATCGCGCAGGTATTCGTTGTTGAATTCGTAACGATGTCTATGGCGTTCGTAAATCGTCGGCTTTTTGTAAATGTCGGCAGCTGCAGATCCTTCTGAAATAACGCATGGATATGCGCCCAGACGCATTGTTCCGCCTTTATGCGTTACTTTCTTTTGTGCTTCGAGCAAATCAATTACCGGATGCGGAGTGGCTGCATCCATTTCGGTTGAATGTGCTCCGGCAAGTCCGAGAACATTACGCGCGAATTCAATCACCGCACATTGCATTCCCAGGCAGATCCCGAAAAACGGCACGTTATTCTCACGAGCAAAACGAATTGCAGCAATTTTTCCATCTATGCCGCGATGTCCGAAGCCGGGTGCAACAAGAATTCCGGAAAGACCTGCGAGTTTTTCTTTCACGTTCGCTTCATTGAGGTTTTCGGAATGAATCCATTGCAAGTTCACTTTGCAATCATTTGCAACACCTGCGTGAATGAATCCTTCTGCAATTGATTTGTAGGAGTCTTTCAGCTCAATATATTTTCCGACAAGACCAATGGAAACTTCTTTTTTCGGATTGTAGAGTTTGTGAACGAATTCTTTCCATTTGCTCATTTCCACTTCTTTGTCGAATGGAAGACCGAGCTTTTGCAATACTACCTGATCGAGTTTTTCTTTCTCCATCAGCAACGGAACTTCGTAAATGCTCTTTGCATCCTGCGCCTCAATAACAGCACCGCTTTCTACATTACAGAATAATGCCAGTTTGCGACGAATATCTGAATTCAATGGATGTTCAGTACGGCAAACGAGAACGTCTGCAGTAATACCAAATTCCTGCAACATCTTTACAGAATGCTGAGTTGGTTTTGTTTTCAATTCTCCGGCCGCAGTAAGGAAAGGAATCAGTGTAAGGTGAATTACCAAAACATCTTTCGACATTTCCCATTTCAACTGACGCACAGCCTCGATGTAAGGAAGTGACTCAATATCTCCAACGGTTCCGCCGATTTCAGTAATCACAACCTGATACTGCCCGGTGTTTCCAAGTTGACGTACGCGATGCTTGATTTCATCTGTGATATGCGGAATAACCTGGACGGTTTTTCCGAGATAATCGCCACGACGTTCTTTCTCGATAACGGTTTTGTAAATTCTTCCTGTCGTTACGTTGTTGGCCTGAGAAGTATTTACATTCAGAAAACGCTCGTAATGTCCCAGATCAAGATCTGTTTCTGCTCCGTCGTCGGTAACGAAACATTCGCCATGTTCATACGGATTCAGCGTGCCCGGGTCAACGTTGATGTAAGGATCCAGTTTTTGGATCGTAGTTGTATAGCCTCGCGCCTGCAGTAATTTTGCCAGCGAAGCTGAAATTATTCCCTTACCCAACGATGATGAAACCCCGCCGGTTACGAAGATGTACTTAGTAGAAGACATAGCTGAAAACAGAATGGTAACCGGGTTTCAAAGGTACGGATTTAGATGGAGATAGAATCGAAGAACTTCATCTTATCCAATAAAAAAACGCGGAATAATTCCGCGTTTCATGATAATTGTCCTTTGAAACTGAGTTTTCTTAGAAAGAATAACTCATACTTACGCTTGGCATGAGCGGCAATTGGTTCACGCGCTTGTATGCAACACGGTCAAAGTAGAAAATGTTCTGTCTGTTGTAAGCGTTTGTTGCTCCTGCAGAGATTTCCAATTTCGAAAACTCGCTGAATTCCCACCATTTCTTAATGGTGATGTCCATGCGGTGATATGTCGGCAATTGATGTGAATTCAGATCACCGTAAATAATACCCAGGTTACCGTTAGCAGTGAGAATGTCGTCTGTAAGATTCGTCAACTGCAGGTTTTCATAGAATCCGCCTGTTGGAGTGAACGGAAATCCAGTTCCGAAATTCCAGCGGATATCAATTTCCCAGTTCTCTTTCTTACCGAATACATAGGAGGTAACCACGTTGATGTTGTGACGACGGTCGAAATTCGGACGATAGTTCTGAATTCCATCCCAGCGCTTAACGAATCCGTAAGAATAAACGGTCCACAGATAAAGATTCTTGTATTCGTATTTCATTACGAAATCCACACCGTATGCGCTTCCGGTTTCAATGATGAAATCGTTTTTCAGGATGTCCGGCTGGTCGGCGTTATCCGCGTTGTCTTCGTACAGTTTATTGCGGTTAATGTTGGTCAACTGTGTGAAATCCTTGAAATAGCCTTCCACTGTGAATTCAATATTTCCCCATTTCTGAGTTGAATCGATTGGATCCCACTCGATACCGAAGATGGCATGATTTGCTTTCTGGAGTTTATGTGTTACATCAACTTCTTCTCCATCCTGATTAACGAATGTTTCCGGAAGGTTGTCGGAACCTGACAATATTCCGTAGAACAGATTCACTACGTCGCGATCCGAAGTTGCTGCAATAAGGTTCTGCGAATACATTCC
>Ga0172372_10002699_pt1 | contig 26695 bp, 31 predicted proteins | sample LakKiv5m_2_FD_114544 | JGI IMG/M metagenome (GOLD analysis project Ga0172372, IMG submission 114544) | Freshwater microbial communities from Kabuno Bay, South-Kivu, Congo - kab_092012_9.5m | ecosystem: Environmental > Aquatic > Freshwater > Lake | place: Democratic Republic of the Congo...
AACCCAATCTGCGCCAGGAGCTTCAAATCCAACAAAAATTTCTTCACCTTTATACCAAACAGGGATTCGATGTCCGTACCAAATTTGTCTTGAAATACACCAATCTTGCAGATTGTTGATCCAGTTCCTGTAAATTTTTTCAAATCGATCAGGCAGAATTTCAATTTGATTATTTTCAACAACTTGATGCATTAATTTTTTTAGAGTAACTTTGTCGCCTGATTTTATACCTTCAATTTCAGAGTGTTTTAGAGTGAATTCTTTATTTACATCAATCCACCATTGAAGTTTTGGAAGTGGTTCGATAATTCCGCCCGTTCTTTCTGCGGTAGAAACATTTTGTTTAATAACTCCTTCTTTTTCAATCAATCCTGCTTCGCGAAGTTTTTCTACAACTAAATTTCTTGCATCTAAACCTTTTAGACCAGCAAATGGTGCAGGAATATTATCTGTAATTTTTGCAAATTCATTTATAACTGAAATTATTGGAAGAGAATTTTTCTTTGCAATTTCAAAGTCGATATGACTGTGTGCAGGAGTCACACCAAGTGCACCAGTTCCAAATTCTGGTTCTACATTTTCATCTGCAATAATTTTAATTTTCAAATCAACACCAATGAAATTAATATCAAAAGTTTGACCAATATATTTTTTGTATCGCTCATCATCTGGGTGTACTGCTACAGCAGTATCGCCAAGCTTTGTTTCAGGTCGTGTTGTCGAGATTGAAATAGGGAAGTCAGGCGAATATTTAAAAGTATAAAGAGTCGCATCTCTTTCTTCGTAAACAATTTCATCATCAGAAATTGTTGTTTGTCCTTTTGGATCCCAGTTTACAATTCTTTCTCCGCGATAAATTAGACTGTCTTCATACATGTTTTTGAATGCAGTGTATACGGCTCGTTCACGAACTTTATCCAATGTATATGCCTCACGACTCCAATCTACGGAAGCTCCCATTGCTTTCACTTGAGAAACAATTGTGTCATGACTGTCTTGTGCAAAAGCTTCAACCTTTTTCAAAAATTCTTCACGACCTAAATCATGTTTTCGAATACCTTCTTTTGAAAGAATTTTTTCAACTTTTGATTGGGTGGCGATTGCGGCGTGATCTGTTCCTGGAATCCAAAGTGTTCGACACCCTTGCATTCTCTTGTATCGAATTAAAATATCTTCAATTGCTAGCATTGCGGCGTGACCAAGGTGGAGAGTACCTGTCACATTTGGTGGAGGAAGAACAATTGTGAAAGGTTCTGCATCAGGTGAAGTGTGACCTTCTGCGATACATTTTTCAGGGTTAAAAAGACCTGTTTCTAACCAGAATTTATTAATTCTCTCCTCTGTAGACCCAGGTTCGTATGGGCTAAGAAATTTCTCATGCATTTGCTGATTTTAGCAGAAAAACCTTGTTTTTAGAAGTCGATTAAGTGCGTTGACTTTTTTTCTGTTAGATTGGTATAATATAGGTACAGTTGACTTCGGTCCCGCCCTTGAAAAAGGGATAAATGTAAAAAATCTGTCAAAATAAATCCTTGGCAGATTTTTTTAATAGTAAGAATATTTCATTGTTTAAAATGCAAATTCTTTTCTCTAGTCTTTTAGTATCTATAACTCTCATTTGAGATAAATTTACTTTTGCAATTTTGCCATTAATTTTACCAATAGAAATTCTGATTCAGTTTTCTTTTTAATTTCATTCCAGTCGTCAAAATCTTTCACGAACTGATTATACAAATCCGATATTAAATTTTGATGAAGAATTTATAAAATAAGGTTTCCTTCAGCTTTTATTTCGGGGCAGATTTGTGGGGTTTGTCGAAAAGATTTTATGTAACCGGCGATTGAGATCATGACTGCGTTGTCAGTTGAAAGTTCAGTAGTTGGGAAGTGAACCGGAATATTTTTTTCTTCTGCAATTTTTGAAAGATTTTCTCGGATATATTTATTTGCGATCACGCCTCCGCCAACAATCAAAGAATCTGCACCAGTTTGTTCAAGTGCTTTTTTAGTTTTCATATTAATAACGTCTACAACTGCTTGTTCAAACTCTTTTGCAATAATTTGTTTTTGTAAATCAGAAATTTGCTTATGAGTTTCAAGGGAATTTTCTTGGAGTTCTTTTATTTTATAAAGCACCGCTGTCTTCAAGCCTGAAAGAGAAAAATTTAAATCAGATGAATGAACCATTGGTCTGGGAAAATGTATTTGTTCGTCGGAAAGGTTTTGGTCGCGCGCAGTAAATGCTAAACGTGAGATTTGTGGTCCACCAGGGTATTCCAAACCAATCATGCGCGCGACCTTATCATAAGCTTCACCTACGGCATCATCCAAAGTCTCACCAATTTTTTTATACTTTCCCCAAAATTCAATTTCAATAATTTCTGTATGACCACCAGAAATCAAAAGTGCTACAGCAGGGAAGTTTGGTTGATTTTTTTCCAAAAGCACAGACACAATATGTCCCTCCATGTGGTTCACTGGCAATACAGGAGTCTGAAAAATTTCAGAAATTGCTCGTGCAAAATTTATTCCAACCCAAAGAGCGGGCTCCAATCCTGGTCCGCTTGTCACGGTTATCATTTCAAAATCTGGACATAAATTTTTTGAAACAAAATTTTCTTCTACATATTTTTTCAAATTTTCAAAAAGTTCATGTTCACGATTTAAAATTTCTTGCACCTTCTCCCAATTAATTTGTGGATTTTTCCACTCAAGACTATTTTGATTTTCAAAAATTTTTACCATCAGTGGCACTATGTTTTTTGCATGTTCTCTTTTTGCAACAGCAGGAAAAACACCACCATATTCTTTGTGAATATCAATTTGAGAAATTAAAGCTGTTTCTAAAACTTCAAATTTAGGCGCGCCCAAACCTCCGTCTGCATTCATCAGACACAAAGCTGTTTCATCACATGATGTTTCAATACCTAAAATTTTCATAATAAAAGGAATACTAAACTAAGTATAGCTAGATGCAAGGGGTAGAAAAAGTAGAAAAACCAGCGGGAGATTCTTTTGCCACGTGTTCCACTGTATAGAAAAATTGGAATCAGTGCGGCGATGGCAAAAATTTGATTTTGAAATTGAAAATTTGTGATTGGTAAAATTGCAGACTCTAAAATTGTTAAGGTGATGATTAAAAATGAGCCTACAATTTTATTTTTTAAAAATACATAAAAGAAAACAATTAATAGTAATCCATACAAACCATAATCATAATTAATTAATAAATCTAAAATTGAAAATAAAATTATAAAAATTGAAAATTTAAAATATTTTTTTTGTTGTAATGATTTAATTAGAATTAAACCTAATCCAAGTGTGAAGAAAATATTTAATACAAAATAATTTTCACCTGTAAGGTAAACGGTATATGAATACGGAATTTGCGAAATCAATCCAAAAATAAAAAGTCTTTTTATATACGAATTTAAGTTATTAGTTTTGGTGCTTCCTTCGGCAATTAAAAAAGCAAAAATAGGGAATGCCAGTCTTCCAATAATTCTAAAAGCGAAAATTTGAGGGAAAAATATCCATCCAACATGATCGACTACCATCAGGAAACAGGCCAATATTTTAAGGCTAAAATTGCTCATTTAGCTATTTTACATCTAAAAAAGAAAATGTTATATTGTTTGCCACGGCTCTATCGTCTAACGGTTAGGACAGCAGGTTTTCATCCTGCAAATCGGGGTTCGATTCCCCGTAGAGTCACAAAATTTTTAAAGAGTCCCTTATCTCCATCCACATTCTTCCCATATGGTTAAGACCTGTTCCGTCCACACCATCATCCCAAAAACCATCACCAGGCGGATATGTCACGATGTGTTTAACAATTTTTAAATCACCAGAATCAATTAATGCTTGTTTAATTTCTTCATGTTGTTCTGTTTTTAATTCCATCAACCACTTCATTATTTTAAGTTTATAATTTTCATCTTTAAATTCTGGAATTTGTAGATGCTTGTATTTGGTAGAAGTTTCCCAAGCTTTTACTGGACTTGTAGCAGACAAAATTTCTTTAATTATTTCAGGATCTGTATATCTTTGACATTGATATGCGTGTTCAACTGTAGGAAATACCACGCCGTTAATTTCAATCGCATTAGCGGTATAAGGTGAAAAGTATATAAAGAATTTTTCTAGTGGATACATATTGTAAAGTATTATTAAAACAATGTATTATATTTCTGTTAAAATGCCAAATTCACTTACACAATTAATTACAATACTTATTATCACAGCGGTTATCACGCTTGTGATAAAAAATCTTACAAAAGTTCCAAGGCCTAAAAATGCAGTTGTTAAATTGGTCGACTACGCATTTCCAAGTGGTCACACCAGCCTTTCTTTTGCATTAGCTACATTTTATACATATTTTATTTATAATATTTCAATCGATTTAATATCTAAATTAATGTTGATTGGTGTTCTGTACACAGCTGCAATTTTTATAGTTTATTGGCGCTTGCAAATTCGTGTTCACACTCCTTTTCAGATTTTTATAGGGGCGCTTTTAGGAAGCCTAGTATCAATGCTAGTTGTTTTGTTTGTGAAATAAAATTACGGGTATGGGCCCGCATTAACTCTTAAGAACTTCTACCAACGATGTGAAATCCGGATCTCCTTGTGACTGTTCTAAGAAAAGTTTTCTTGTCTTGAGTGTCAGATTGCCGAAAAAATTCTTCAATCATTCCGCGTTGGCGTCTCCATCGCTCTTCGACAGAAGTCAAAAAATTGCAAGGGCATTCCAATACAATTTTTTTTCCATCGAATTCACTATAATAAATTGGTTCTGAATCATCTGTGAAGCAGTATTTCTCTGGTCTTTCTCTCAATGATCCTTCAATTGCTCCAATCTCTCTTTTGCCAAGAGACATTTTCCAATTTTTAGAAAGATGTGTTCGGTTGCAAGCTTCACAGTCTACTAAATCTCCACTGTGTGTATTGTCTTCTGAAATTAGCTCTCGGATTAACACCGAAGGCACGAGGTTACTATAAGTTCTATATTTAGGCATGGTGTGCAAAGTTCTTCAAAAAAATACCAGAATTTTGACTTTATGTCTAATTTAAAATAGACTTTGATTTATATGAAAAAAGACACCTCTTGGGGTAATGTGGCGGATTGGTACGATAGGCATTTGCAAGATGAAAATACATATCACGCACAAGTAGTGCTACCAAATTTGTTGCGGGTGGTTGATTTGCAACCAAACGAAGCACTTCTTGAGTTGGGTTGTGGGCAAGGATTTTTCTTGGAAAAATTTTCAAGAATTTCTAAAAAATTAACAGGTGTTGATCTAGGAAAATCACTTATAGAGCAAGCTCAGAAAAAGGGAGTTGAGGCAGAATTTATTTTTGCTAGTGCTGATGATGAAAATATTTTAAAAGGAAAAACTTTTGATGTGGTAACAATTATTCTTGCACTTCAAAATATGAAGAATCTTCCTGCGGTAATGAATAATGTTAAAAGACTTTTGAAACCAAATGGCAGAGTGTGTATTGTTTTAAATCATCCAGCTTTTAGAATTCCACAAAAAACATCATGGGGAATGGATAAAGAAAATAAAATCCAATATAGAAGAGTTGATGCATATTTAAGTGAATTTGAAGCAAAAATTGATATGACTCCTGGAAAGAAAAATAAAAAAGAATTTACGCAAAGTTATCACCGACCTCTGCAAGTGTATATGAAAGCTTTTGCAAAAGAAGGTTTTGCAATTACAAAAATTGAAGAGTGGATTTCTCACCGAAAAAGTGAAGGTGCTTGGGCAAAAGCTGAAAATACTGCTAGAAAAGAAATCCCTTTATTTATGTGTTTGATGTTGAATAATATCTAATTTTTGCTAATGTGTATCTAAAATCGAAATAGAGAGGATCTTTCAAATGACTGGAGAAAGGCAATTTATTATCACTGTCAATTATGAGTGGTTTAAACGCCACAATAATCGCAAAGATGTTTCTGAGCGTGATGCTCTGGCTGAACTGAAAGCGTTTGCAGCTTACAATTCAAGTAGCTTTAAGGCACCATGTTGGAAAATTGAACATGAGCTTAAGCAACTCATCAAACATTTTGAAGAAGTGATGAGTTGGGAGCCTGGTCATGTAAAATGGGCATACCATTTAGCGGCTCAACAGTTGGCAAAAGTTGCTATTGAACGTGGTTATTTGACCCCGCCGTGATTCACGGCTTTTTATTTAATGAGACTTCACCCAAAGATAAATATCTTCTAAAGCTTTCACAGCGTCACCGGCAGCGATGTTGTTTTGGTGGTAGATTATATTTGTACAATCTCCAGCAGCCCACACACCATCTGTCTCTGTGCGTTGTGTCCATGGATCAATTTTGATTCGATTGAATTCATCTAAAGGAACTAGGCCTGCAACCATTTCAGTTGTTGGAATATTTCCAATTTCAATAAAAATTCCTTGGCATGAAATTTCTTTTTCTTCACCAGTGTTTAAATCTTTATAAATAAAACCAGAAACAAATTTATCTCCAAGTACTTTTATAATTTGAGCATTCTTGATTACAGACATTTTTGGATCTTTCAAAACGGCTTCAACTGTTACAGGATCTGCTTTAAATTCTTCGCTTCGGTTCAGAAGAGTAACAGAATTTGTGTATGCAAGAAGTTGCGCAGCTGTTTCAAAACCAGCATTACCACCACCAACCACCACAACATCTTTTCCTGTAAACATTGGACCATCGCATGATGCACAATAAGTAATTCCTTTGTGTTCAAATATGTCTGCATTTTCGGCCTCTAGACGTCGTCTGTGGCTTCCTGTGGTGATTAAAACAGCTTTTGCTTCATAAGTGTTTTTATCTGTTGTAACTTTAAAACCACCTTCGATTTTTTCTACTTTTTGACAATACTTACCCTTAACAACTTTTACATCTTCACCTGCGTATGCCATCAGATGAGCTTCCATTTTTTTAGCTAGTTCAGGGCCGGGAATTGAGATATCTCCAATCCAATTTTCAATACTGTCTGACACCACAGATTGTCCGCCAAAATCTTTTGCAATTACTGTTGTCTTTAACTTTTTTCTAGAAGCATAAACTCCCGCTGATACTCCAGCCGGACCTCCACCAATGATAATTAAATCTTGCATACTTTTTTTTCCTTAGAATATTAATTCTCAAATTTTATCATATTTGAACAAACTTCCATAACTTACCCAACTCTTTTTAAGATGCTCTAAAATTAAATTTATTATGAGGTAAAATATCAGCTAATTTTGGACATCGCGGAGCCGCTCTGAATGGCGAGAGTTAGCGAAAAACAAAATTGAGACACAGGATGTGTCTCAATTTTGTTTTATCGCGTGTCCGAAATTAGCTGATATTTTGTCTGATGTTTTATTTAATTTTAGATCGTCTCAAAAAGTTTGGAACAGCCCAATCATCATTATCTTCCTCCTCCAACTTTGAAACATCAACTTTTTTTGTTGATTGTTCTTCTTGAACTTTCATCTCTTCTTTTGTAATCACTTCTTCTTTCTTTTCGGAAGTTTTCTTTGAAAGTTTTAGTGTCTCTAGAATTGATTCAGTTTCTTTTTCCTTTTCATCTACAACTTCTCTTTCTTCAAAAACTCTTCTTGGAGCGCTATTTGAGAAAAAAGATTTGTTTACAACATCGTCAGGGAAGCCAGATGCGATAACTGTAACTTTGATGTCACCTTTTTTAAGTGTGTCGTCGTAAATTGTACCAAAAATAACTTTCGCATCAGCATCTACAGAACCTGTAATAACTTTTGAAGCCTCTTGAATTTCATACATTGTAAGGTCTTCTCCTCCAGAAATAGAGTAAAGCACACCACGTGCACCATTAACTGATAGATCTAGTAGAGGAGAGCTAATCGCCATTTTTGCAGCTTCTTCAGCTCTTTTTTCACCGCTTGCAATACCGATTCCCATAAGAGCAGAACCTGCGTCTTTTAGAATTGTTTTAATGTCAGCAAAGTCTACATTCATTTTTCCTGGAGTTGTAATCAAATATGAAATTCCTTCTACTGCTTGTTTTAAAACATCATCACAAATTGTGAATGCTTCCTTTGCAGTTGTTTCTTTTGAAATATTTGAAAGAAGTCTGTCGTTTGGAATGCAAATAACAGCATCTACTTCTTGTCTAAGAGCGTTGAGAGCTTGTTCAGCGATTTTTCCCCTCTGTTGTCCTTCAAAGAAGAAAGGTTTTGTAACAACTGCAACTGTTAATATTCCCATTTCTTTTGAAATAGAAGCTACAACAGGACTGGCACCTGATCCTGTTCCTCCTCCAAGTCCGCATGTGATAAATACCATGTCGGCACCTTTGATTGCTTCTTGAACTTCTTCTTTTGTTTCTTCAACTGCACGTCTACCAAGTTCTGGATTCATTCCAGTACCCAAACCTTTCGTAAGGTTTTTTCCAATATGAATTTTTCTTTTTGCGGATGAGTGATGAAGATCTTGAGCATCTGTGTTTACAGTTATGAATTCCACACCTTGAACTTTTGATTCAATCATGTGTTCAACAGCATTTCTTCCTGAACCTCCAACTCCAATCACCTTAATTCGTGCAAATGTTTCTATTTCTGTTTTGATTTGTGCCATATAATAAAATTAACAAATGTAAAACGGCTGCTAACCGAAAACCTCTCTTAACCTAATAATAATAGCACTTAAAATAGCTCTGCGAAACTTGACTATATATTAAACTATGGCAAAAACTGCTTAAAAAATCTAGTTATTTTTTGAAAAATGCTCTTTATAAATTTTCTTCCTAAATTATTAGAAACAATATCATTGCCCTCAGCACTTAATCCAAAAACACAAAGACCATAGGAAACTGCCCATGTTCCATCTTTTATTGCTACCCCTTTCTCTTTTAGACATTCAGAAATTTGGCTATTGCAAATTAGAGACGAAATTTTTGTAGGAAGTTTTAAATATGCTTTTGCAAGATCTTCAATTGTTGTAATACCGCTTCCCCCACCTGTGATGACGATACCTGCGGGCAGTAGTCCATTCTTTCCAATTTTTTTTAAATGTGCTGCAATCAATTCAAAAATATCAGAAAGTCTCCCAGTTATTATTTCTTCTAATTTTTTTCTAGGGTGTTTTATTGGAGTTGCTCCAACTTCAAATTCTGTTTTGATTAATTCTGCTTCCTCTAGTGAGACTTGTAAACCAAGTGCGATGTCATTTGTAATGTCATTAGAACCAATAGGAAATACCTCTAATGATATAGGTATGCCATCTTCATGCACTACAATTGAAACTGTTTCTGATCCAATATTTGCTAATACCACACCAGCAATTTTTTCGGCTTTTGTAAGTGATACTAAGCTTGCTGCCATAGGTGCTGCCATTACATCGTTAATTTCTATACCTGAATCTTCTATAACTTGAATTAGATCAGCTAAATGATGCTCAAGAGAAAAAACAAATAAAACATTTGCCTCAAGCTTTACACCTTTCATTCCAACTGGATTTGATCCTAATACAGGTGTACCGTCGATTAAAAATTGAATAGGGATATTGTGAATAATTCTTTTGTTTATCGACATTGTTTGGGGAATTGATTTTTGGGCTTCCTCCAAAACTTTTTCTACGTCTAGATCGGTTATTTCATTATCAGCTCGGCTAATCATTACTGAACCTTTTGAAGTATGACTAGAAAGTCCAATACCACCTACAGAAAGAAAAACTTTTTTTACTTTTATACCAGCTGTTCTTTCTGCTTGTCTTATTGCCTTTCTTATACTTTTTATCGCGTCTGATTGATTTATAATATATCCATGTCTTAATCCTTTTGATTCAGTATAACCAACACCAAGTACATTTGGACTACCTTGTGATGTTTTAGAAGATTCAGCAATTACAACTTTTACATGGTAAGTTCCGATATCTAATCCGACTGCAATATTTTTAGACATAATTAAAATACTATTTTATTCTATCAGAAAAAAACATAAAAAATATGTGTATAACTTTAATTTTTATAGCTTTTTAGAAAAAGTTTTATAAATTTATTTTCTAATTTTTCCATTTCTGGACCATGATCTAATCCTTTTAGATGTATACATCCATGAATAAATAAAAACTTCTCATACTCTTCGGGTGTCATTTCAAAATTTTTACATTCTTTTTTAATTATTTTTAAACAAATAAAAATTTCACCTTCTTTTTCTGAAAGGGGAAAAGATAATACATTTGGAACATAGCTTTTTCCTCGTTGTTCTTCATTTAATTTTTTTGCTGCAGTTTCGCCCAAAAAAACTAAAGATAAAGAATATTTTTTACCTAAAATTTTTTCTGAAATAGCAACAAAGTCCGAGTCTGTAGAGATCGGACTTTGTTTTGTTGTGTTTGTAATAGTAAGCATTATCGTCGCTTTTTTCCTCGCACGCTTGAAATTTTACCAAGTTTTACAAGTTTGTCGTAAGTTTCTTTTTTCTTCAAAGATACAAGTTTTTTTGCTTTTCGAACGTTTTCAGATTTTTGTCTTTCTAAATATCTTTCTGATCGAACTCTTTGAAGTACTCCAGATTCTTGAACTTTACGAGTAAATCGCTTAAGCATGCTCAAGTTGTTTTCGTTTTTATTTTTCTTTATGTCTACATTTAATGCCATATAGGTGAATGCTAGGCTATCATATTATTTTAAGTTCTTCAAGTATTCCACAAGATTATCAATTTTAACTGATATTTGACTATGTGTCTGTGTATCTCTGACCAAAACACTGTTTTCTAAGGCCTCTTTTTGCCCCATAATTAGAATATAAGGGGTTTTTAGGCGTTTTGCCTTGGCTATTTGGTTGGTTATTTTGTCTCTAGTGATTGATTGATTTACTGGAATTTTAGCTTTTCTTAACATTTCCAATACTTGCAAGCTTTTAAATTTTGCTTGAGATCCAATTTGAATAAAGAAGAATTTAATATTGTTTTCTTTTGGAACTCTAGAAGATGGTACTAATTTGGGTTTTGCAATTTTTATTGTTACACCAACACCTGGTAAATCTTTCTTTTGACCAATTTTTTTAGCTAATTGATTATACCTTGTACCCGTAGCTAAAATTTTTCCTGTTTTTTTATCTACAATTTTAAAAACTGTATTTGTAGAATAGTTTGGATTACCAAGGATGTCTTTGTTTACATCATATGGTACACCTTCAACATCAAGATACTCAATCACTTCTTTGAAATGAGACCGGTTATTTTCATTCAGATAATTTAAAGGAGAAGGAGAGTTTTGTTTTATTTCAGTTTTTAAAGTTGTACCGCAAGTCACAAGAGCATGTGGTCCGTCTTTAAATAATTGTCGACATTCTGTATCCATTTCATTTAAATGTTTTTTGTAGTAATTATTTAATTCTCTAATAAAATTTGGTAGAGATTCTTTTCCTCCTACGTTATTGATTTCAATACCAATATCTTTAAAACCTTCTTCCTGAAGAATACAAATAGTAGTCTTTATCAAAAGTGCTTCAGCAATTGATTTGGGAGTACCTATGATTTGTAATTGAATATTTTTATCTCCTGATACTGTTTTGCCACTTTTATTTGATGATTCGCAGTAAAGTAGAACAGGGTCAGCGTTTTCAAAATCTTTATCTTTGTGTTGTTTTAATAGTGAAATTTTATATTCAACAGGAGGTAAGTCAGCATGTTCGTATTTAGATGATTTCTTTAATTTTTCTGCTATATCTAAATCTTCTTTAGAAATTTCTGGTAAATCACCACCATCAAAACCGTAGTACCTTGAGATTACAAATGCATTTGAAACTTCTTTTGGTAATTTTTTTTGTTTATTATTTTCTTTTGACATACTTTACAACTTACTTAATTCTCCTGGTAAGAAATCTACTTTATTAACCGGCAATAATCTTAACCACGCTCTTCCTGTGATCATATCTTTTTTTAAAGGACCCCAAATTCTAGAATCCAAACTAGCAAGTCTATTGTCACCCATTACAAAATACTCATCAGATCCTAAAGTCATTTCGGTCTGACTTTCTCTTTGTAATTCAATGTATGGTTCATCAAGAGTCATTTCAGTACCATCTGTCATTGTGATCATTACGTTTGTACCGTCAATTTTTATTTTTTCATTTGGCAAAGCAATTATTCTTTTAATAAAAAACTTTGAAGGGTCTTGAGGATATCTGAAAACAACCACGTCACCTCGAACAGGATCGTGAAATCTGTATGTTAGTTGATCAATTATTAAATATTGTCCTGATTCAAACGTAGGAAACATTGATTCACCACTAACAATGAATGGTTGAGCTATAAATATTCTAAGAGGTAAAACTATTACTACTGCAACTGCTGCGAAAGTTAGTAATTCTTTAAGAAAATTGAGTAGTTTTTGAGCCATAAAATATATGTTGATATCTATTTTAATACATTATTAGGAAATACTGCAAATTTTTAGTTTTTTGTCGCAAAATGATACAATCATATTTATGAAAATAATTGTCGGACTAGGTAATCCGGAAGATAAATATAAAAACACTCGTCATAATATCGGACGAGATTTTGTTGAAAGTTTTCGAAAGAAAAATAAATTTGAAGATTGGAATTTTCATAAAAAATCTAATTCGCTAATTTCTGAAGGAGAATTTAATGGAGAAAATATTTTGTTGATTTTGCCAGAGACATATATGAATAATTCTGGTAAAGCTATGATGAGTTTTGTAAAAACAAAAAAGCAAGCAGTTGAAACTTTGATCGTTCATGATGAGCTAGATTTAGGTGTTGGAAAAATAAAAATTTCTTTCAATAAAAATTCTGGTGGGCAAAAGGGAATTGAGTCTATTATAAAATCAATTAAGACAAAAGAATTTCCTCGTTTGCGAATTGGTATTGCGCCTGTAACTCCGAGCGGAAAAGTAAAAAAAGTTTTAGGTGAAGAAGCAGTGGTTAAACATGTGCTTTCAAAATTCAAACCAAGTGAATTAGAAGAGCTGAAAAAAGTAGAAAAAAATGCTTTAAAAGCAATCGAGCTTTTCATCGAAAAAGGACATCTCTTGGCCTCAAATGAAATAAATAGTTGGTAATGACCGATCTTGATTTAAGTTATAGTTTTTAATCAAATAGATCATATGGAAGAGTTAAGCGACGATGAATTGATTAGTGTCTTGGACAGACTTAGGATTAATTCAGCAAAGTTCACTCACAAAAAGATTCAAAGATAACAGGAGATTTTTCTTATGATATGTTGTCTTGTAAGAATGGTTGGACATTTGTGGGTTGGGCTGAAGCTGACAGTGTTGGTTCTTCAAGAATGGAAGCGCCATTTATCTGCATGTTTGAGCAGGAGGATGGTAGACAATCTTGGTGTCATGCAGCTTTTGTTTCTTTGGAAACTTTCGCATATCAATATTTGGAAAAAAACCCGACACTCTTTGATTGAGTGTTTTTTATTTCAAAAAATATTTGCCCGCGAAATTAAATTTATATTGAAAAATAAAATACTCCCATTCAGATATGTCGCGGAGCCGCTATGAACGGCGAGCGTCAGCGAAAACAAAAAATACAGACACTTGTGTGTCTGTATTTTTTGTTTATCGCGTATATCTGAATGCGAGTATTTTATTTCTTAACCTAATCCAACTTCGCAGACAAAGTCATTTTTTGTTCTTTTGGCTCAAACAAATTAATCTTGAAATCATATCTTTTTCCAAGTTCTAATTTGCTCTTTAGATCTTCTTCGCTTTCAAATTCAGAAATGTGAATCAATCCAGCAACACCTTCTTCGATAGAAGCAAGCGCACCGTGTTTGTTGTATTTAATAACAACACCTTTAACAACATCACCTTTCTTGTATTTGTTAATTGCGCTAACCCATGGGTTTTCTTTAAGTTGTTTGATTGAAAGTGAAACTTTTCCGTCTTTAATTTCAATGATTTTAACTTTTACAGAATCACCAACGTTATAGAATTGTCTTGGATCTTCAACTAGAGCCCAGTCGATTTCTGAAATATGCACCAATCCTTCTAGACCTTCCTTTAGTTTTACGAATACTCCAAAGTCTACAGCGCCAGTAACTTCTCCATTTACAACATCACCAATCTTGAATGTGTCTGTAATTTTTTCACTCTCTGTATCTCCTGCATCTTTTTCAGAGAAGATAAGTTTTCCGTCATCTTCTGTTGCTCCAATTACTGATACAACAAGTTTTGTTCCAACAAGTTTTTGAAGTTCTTCAAGAATTCTTTCTTTATCACCATCTTGTACTCTTGGATAGTTTTCAGGTTTTAGTTGTGAAGCTGGAAGGAAACCTTGAATACCTTGCCATGAAAGTAACAAACCTCCTTTGTTTGCATCTTGCACTGTAAGTTCAAGAGGAGTTTTGTTTTTAATTGCTTCTTCAACTTCTCCCCAAATAAGAGCTTGTTTAGCTTCTTTTACAGAAAGTTCAATGTAACCAGTTTCTCCACCGATTTCTACAACTTTTGCTGTAACAATATCGCCAACGTGTAATTTTCTAATTAAATCTCTTGCAACGATATATTCTTTTCCAAAAATAATACCTGTTCCAAAAGGTGGTAAGTCTATGTAAACTGCATTTTTATCAAGTGCAATAACATTTCCTTCTACTAAATCTCCTTCAGATGGTGGAACTACTGTATCAGTAGTTAGCTTAACCATTAAATTTTCTTTTTCCATATTGTTTTAATTTCTCTCTAAGTGTTCTGTATTCCTTTTACCCAATGTAATCCTATAGTTATCGGACCACATATCTCATTTACTTGATACAGGGTTAACACTCTTTGAATGCTTATAATTAAGCTAAAACAAAATAACATTATAAAAAACACTAGTCAACTCTGCGATTTTTTAAAACTTTGGTATAATTTACGGACTTATGATTATTACATTTGAAGGAGCAGAGTTTGTAAAAATTACACATGGCGATCTTACTGTTGCTATTAACCCAATTTCCAAAGAATCTAAATTAAAAAGCTCAAGTTTTGGTGCTGATCTTTGTCTAATCACTACAAATCACCCAGATATGAATGGTTCGGAAACTGTTACAAGAGGCGATAAAGCACCTTTTATTATTCGAGGTCCAGGAGAATACGAGTTTCGAGATATGTTTATTGAAGGTTTTCTTTCTAAATCTTTTTATGACAAAAAAGAAAGAATAAATACAATTTATTATTTAGAAATAGATAAAATGAACATCGCATTTCTTGGAGCACATGGTGAACCTGATGTTTCAAATGAAGTTAAAGAAGAAATGGCAGATATCGATATTTTGTTTGTTCCAATCGGAGGAGAGGGCGTGTTAGATGCACAAGAAGCATATAAATTGGCGGTAAAGAGAGAGCCAAAAGTTATCATTCCAATTCATTTTGGTTCAATTGGAGAAAAAGATGCTCTTAAAAAGTTTTTAGAAGAAGGTGGTTCAGAAGATGTGAAGCCAATAGACAAACTTACTATTAAATCAAAAGATATCGCTGATAAAAAAGGAGAAATTATTGTTCTTGAACCATCAAACTAAAAATGAAAAGTTTTTTAGCAAAAATAAGACAAAAAAGTGATGCGGAAAAAACAATGTATGCTTTCGTGTCTGCTGCTATTTTAACCTTTGTTATAGCTTCTACTTGGTTTACATGGGTTGTTTCAAAAGAAGAAAAAGAAGCTTTAAAAAAAGAAGATCATATTACAGAAGAAGTCACTCCAATTTCAAATTTAGGTAGTCAATTTAGTGAGATAAAAGAAATGATTGGCGAATTCAATACTCAATATAAAGAATCAAAAGAAATTTTAAATGAGATAAAACAAGTTACATCTACAACCACAGAAACCACAGATTATTCATCAGATAATTCAACAACAACTTCAGAAATTGAATCAAGTGTTCAATAGTGATAAGATAAAAAATAATTATGGCAGCAAAAAAAACAGATACACCACAAGAAAACAATGAAAACTTTACTGGAAAAGTGATAGATGCACCAATTGTGTCTGTAATGAAGAAGTCTTATTTGGACTACGCAATGTCTGTTATTACATCTCGAGCATTGCCAGATGCAAGAGATGGTCTAAAACCAGTTCATCGAAGAATTTTGTATGCAATGCACGACATGGGTCTTTCTCCTTCTGCAAAAACTAGAAAGTCTGCTGCTATTACCGGAGAAGTATTGGGTAAATATCATCCACATGGAGATGCTTCTGTATATGAGGCTATGGTGAAATTGGCTCAACCATTTTCGACTCGATATCCATTAGTTATAGGACAAGGTAACTTCGGTTCTTTGGACGGTGACAATGCTGCGGCTCCTAGATATACAGAGGCAAAACTTTCAAAGATTGCTATGCCAATGCTTACAGATATCGATAAAGATACTGTAGATTTTCGTCCAAACTATGAAAACACTAGAAAAGAGCCAGTTGTTTTGCCAGCTGCTGCACCAAACCTTCTTTTAAATGGAACACTGGGTATTGCTGTGGGTATGGCATCAAATATTCCTCCACATAATTTACGAGAACTTATTGATGCATCTGTTCATTTGCTAGAAAATCCAAAAGCTACAACTGAAGAATTGCTTGGTTATGTAAAAGGTCCAGATTTTCCAACAGGTGGAATTGCTTTCAATGAAAAAGATATACATGTCGCTTACGCAAATGGTCGAGGTGGAGTTGTTTGTCGAGGTGAAGCAGAGGTTGTTGAATTAAAAAATGGAACATTCCAAATTGTTATCACATCAATTCCCTACCGAGTTACAAAATCTGATCTTGTAGAAAAAATTGCATTGCTTGTTCAAGAGAAAAAAATCGAAGGAATAAAAGGTTTGCGAGATGAATCAACAGATGATGTTCGAGTTGTTATCGATGTTAAACCATCTGCTCATCCTGAAAATATTTTAAATTTACTTTATAAACACACACAACTTGAAGAAACATTTCACTACAACATGGTTGCACTTGTTGATGGTATTCCACAAACTCTTTCTCTAAAGGCAGCTTTGGAAGAATTTGTTAAACATCGATACGAAGTTATTACTCGAAGAACAAAATTTGAATTAGCAAAAGCAGAGGCACGTGAACATATTTTGATAGGTTTGAAAATTGCGCTTGATCACATTGATGAAGTAATTAAAACAATCCGAGCATCAAAAGATACACCTACAGCTCATGCTGCTTTGATGAAGAAATTTAAACTTTCTGAAATTCAAGCTACAGCTATTTTGGAAATGAGATTGCAAAAGCTTGCTGGTTTGGAAAGACAAAAAGTTGAAGACGAATTGAAGGCGGTTCAAGCTTTGATTAAAGAACTAAGAGAACTTCTTGCTTCTCAAACAAAAATGCGAAACCTTATCAAAAAGGAAATGCAGGAAATTTCTGAAAAATATGGAGATGAAAGAAAGACAAAAATCATGAAAAGAGGAGTGAAAAATTTCTCCGTTGAAGATTTGATTCCAGATGAAGATTCAGTTTTAGTTTTAACTAAAGGTGGATATATCAAGAGAACAAATCCTAATGAATACAAACAACAAAAACGAGGTGGTGTTGGAGTAGTAGATCTTGATACAAAAGACGAAGATTTTGTGAAAATTTTCTTGCATACAACTACTCATGCAGATCTTCTTTTCTTCACAAATACTGGAAAAGTTTATCAAATAAAAATGTACGATATTCCAGAAGGACGCCGAGCTACAAGAGGAAAATCAATTATGAATTTCATTTCACTTTCACAAGATGAAGAAGTGACTTCAGTAATTCCAATGCAAAAAGAGTTGAAAAATACCGCAAACCTTTCAGTAATGATGGTGACAAAGGATGGTATTGCTAAAAAAGTTGATGCACAGAGCTTCCATGATGTTAGAAGAAGTGGAATTATTGCAATTTCTTTAGCAAAAGATGACAAGCTTGTATCTGCTAAATTTGTTGATAAAGGAGATGAGGTGATCGTTGTTTCTTCAGATGGTCAATCAATTCGATTTAAAGAATCAGATGTTCGTCAAATGGGTAGAACAGCCGCTGGAGTAAAATGTCTAACGCTAAAATCAAAAGATTTTGTTATCGGTGCTGATGTGATTCACAAAGACACAACAGCCAAAACGCTTCTAGTATTTTCAGAACAAGGTTTCGGAAAACAAACAGACTTGAAAGAATATAAAGTTCAAAAAAGAGGGGGTTCAGGAATTAAAACAGCAAAAGTTACTTCAAAAATTGGTAAATTAATCTCTGCTTGTGTAATTACTGAGTCATTAGAAGAAATTGTTACAATTTCAAAGAAAAGTCAGGTTGTGAGAGTAGATTTGAAAGAAGTTCCAAAACTAGGTAGACAAACACAAGGAGTTCGAATTATGAAATTAAGAACAGGGGATTCTATTGCTTCTTGTGTTTGTTTCTAATTGTATATAACTATTAATTTGCATAAACAAATGTTGTTATAATAAAAGTAACAATGTTTTCGCAACCAGAAAAAAATATCGAACAATTTGCGGTTGATCCAGGAATGAAAGTGGTTGATTTAGGTTCTGGAGCGGGTTTTTATACATTATCTTTAGCTAAAGCTGTGGGTAAAACAGGTAAGGTTTTTGCAGTGGACGTTCAACAAGATTTACTTTTGAAATTAAAAAATGAAGCTTTTAGAAATGGTTTTGAAAATATTGATATAGTTTGGGGAGATATAGATGAAGAAAATAGTACCAGATTAGCAGATAGTTCTGTTGATCGAGTGTTGATTGCAAACACTTTATTTCAAGTTGATGATAAAGATGTGGTTGCGAAAGAAGCTTTTAGAGTACTTAAACCTAAATGTACAGTTTTGATTATAGATTGGACCGATTCTTTTGGTGGATTAGGACCACATAAATCTAGAATTGTTACTCCAGAACAAACAAAAATAATTTTTCAAAAAGCTGGATTTTCTTTTTTGAGAGAAATTCGCGCAGGGGAGCATCATTACGGTATGATATTTATAAAATAAAAACATGAAAAACCTTTCACCATTTCAAACAATATTATTAGTAGCATCAGGAATTATTATAGTTATAGGTGTTTTGATTTTTGCTTTTACAAGAAGCCAATCTTCTGCTGAAGCGGGTACTGTTGTGGTGTGGGGCACAATTCCTTCAGAAGATTTTATTTCTTTAAATGATTATTTGAAAAATGAAAAAAGAATTGAACAAACTATAGAATACAAATATATCGAACCAACTAAATTCGATATTGAATTCACAAACGCATTAGCTGAAGGTATTGGTCCTGATGTAATTTTTATTACAGATGATCGATTAGTTCGACATGAAAAAAAATTATTCCAAATTTCTTACGAATTTTATCCAGAAAGATTATTCAAGGATACTTTTGTGGAAGCTGGTGAAATTTTTACAGATGAAAAAGGAGTATTTGCTTTTCCATTCCTGATTGATCCTATGGTGATGTATTGGAACAGAGCCTTCTTAACAGAGAAAGGTTTATCTCAACCACCTAAATTTTGGAGTGAAATGATTACCATTGCTCCACAATTAGTTGAAGTTGATACAGATTTATCTATTAAAAAATCTGCTTTAGCAATGGGTGAATATGAAAATGTAAACAATGCAAAATCTTTGATTACTACTTTGTTTATGCAATCTGGAAACAATCTTATATCGAGAAACAAAACAAATGAACCAGGTGTACCTTTATTTACAACTGTTTTGGATCAAAAATTAGATTATGCAGTTTCTCCAGCACAAGCAGCTTTGAATTTTTATGTCCAATTTGCAAATCCTTCAAGAACTGTTTATTCATGGAATCGATCAATGCCAAATTCTCTAGATTCATTTATAGCTGGTGATGTTGCAATGTATTTTGGCTTTGCAAGTGAATTTGAAACAATTCGACAAAAAAATCCAAACCTAAACTTTGATGTGGCGGTAATTCCACAATCTAGAACAGGTATTAGAGCTACATACGGAAAGGTTTTAGCTTTGGCAATACCAAAAACAACTCCAAATGTTGAAAGAGCATTTTCTTTCATAAGAAGTATTACAGAGCCAGATGTAGTTGCATTTTATTCAGATAATTTATTTTTACCACCTGTGCGAAGAGATTTGTTGGCTGTAAAAGCGGACAATGCCTTCATGCAAACATTTCAAGACTCTGCATTAATTGCAAAAAATGTTTATGATTTTAATCCAGATGAAACAAATAGTATTTTCAAAAGAATGGTAGAATCAGTGGTGTCGGGCAGAATGACAACTTCAGAAGCAATATTAAGAGCTAATGGAGAAATTGATTTATTAAGACCATGAACAAAAAATTAATTTCAACTATAAATATTCTATTTGCGATATTTTTTCTAAGTGCTCCTTATATTGCTTTTGCTACACCGCAAACTCAAAATGCATTTAATGGTCCAAGTGAAGCCAGTCCAAGTAACCCTTTAGTTGTTTGTAGTACTGTTGATAAATGTAATTGGCAAAATTTTTTGAAGACAATTGATAATGTGAAAGATTATGCATTTCAGTTGGTAATAATGCTTTCTGTTGGTTTTATTGTGTATGCTGGTTCAATTTATATTTTTGCAAGAGATAACGCGGGTAAAAGAGAGCAAGCACACAATATTTTATCTAATGTGGTAGTTGGTTTTTTCTTGGCTGCTGCAGGGTGGTTGATTGTTAATACAATCTTAAAAACTTTAGGTGTAGGAAGTGAATTTGCACCAGCAGATTTGTTACAATAAACAACATGATAAATAAAATTCAAAAAATAAAAAAAATAATTTCTAGGTTATTTGTAGCGGTTTTTGTAAACTCAATAATTTTTCAAAAAGCTTTTGCTGGTGTGGAGTTTAGAAATCCTATTAAAGCAAGAGATTTGAGAGAATTAGTTAAAGATATTTTAGATGTGGTGGTTGATTTTGGTGCTGTTATTGTGGTTTTCTTTTTAGTATATGCAGGCTTCTTGTTTGTTAAAGCACAAGGAGATCCGGGTGGAATAAAGAAAGCAAAAGAAACATTTTTCTGGACTATTGTTGGAGGTATGATTGTTTTGGGAGCTTTTGTTTTGAGTGAAGTAATTCAAAATACAGTTAATCAAATTAAGTCATAGATAAATGAAAAAAATTTTTACAAAATCAATATTAACAATTCTGGCAGGATATATTTTTCCTATATCATTATTTGCACAAGCTCCTTCAGTGTCTACAGGAGGAGGTAGAACTGCTACAGAAATTTTAGGTTGGGTTGCAGGAATTATTAACTTTACTATACCTATATTAATAGGTGCAGGTGTACTAATATTTTTATGGGGTGTTTTACAGTACTTTTTTTCCAAAGATGAAAAAAATAGAAAAGCTTCTATAAATTATATTGTTTGGGGTATTATTGCTTTGTTTGTAATGGTGGCTTTGTGGGGTTTAGTAAATGTATTACAATCTTCTTTTTTAGGCGATAGTAATCCATCAGATCCACCCAGAGAAGAAGTCAATTCTTTAGTAAAAAAACCAGAAACTGAAGCCTCTAACTTTGCTTCAGGAAGTCCAATCTTGGATTTAATTAAAAGAGTTGGTGAAATAATTGAAGCCGCGATTCCAGTGGTAATGCTTTTGGCAATTCTATTCATATTGTGGAATATTCTGCGTCTAGCGTTTAGTGATTCAAAAAATAGAGATGTATTTAAAAAATATATTTTGTGGGGAGTTATTGCTCTTACTGTGATGGCATTTGTTTGGTCATTTGTGGTAATTTTGCAACAAACTGTTTTTGACAGTACTGATCCAACATCAATTGGTGAGTCAGAAAAAGCTATTCAAGAATTACAAAAAGATCCTGTGCAGGACGGTGGTAATACTGGTCCTGTGAATACAGGAAGGGGAATTAATACTGTTATTGTAAAAGTTATTTACATTATAAATGATGCAATTCCTTTGTTGGTAACCTTATCGATAGTACTATTTTTGTGGGGTGTATTAAAATATTTCACATCTGCAGATAGTGCTAAAATAAAATCAGAGGGTGCAGCGACGATGGTGTGGGGGATAGTCTTGCTTTTGATTGTAGGTAGTGTTTGGGGATTTGTGAATTTATTTGCTGATACAGCCGGTATAAATTTAGAAGAACAACCAAATGTTGGCAAACAACCAGTAACTCCAGATGAATTAATAATTGGAAGATAAAATTAAAAATATGGTAAACACATACGCACAAATAGTTTCAAACATTCTAATAATTATAAAAAATCTAACATGGCTTGGTGCTGCTGTGGCTCTTCTTTATTTTGTTTATGGGATTGTGCAGTATGTGGCATCTGGAGATAATGCGGCAAAAAGAGGTGATAGTGTAAAAACAATTACATATGGTTTAATTGCACTTTTTGTTTTGATGGCAGTCTGGAGCTTGGTTGGATTACTACAAGAATCACTTTTAGAAGGTGGACGAAGTTTGAATATTCCACAATTCCCAGGTGGACAATCTCCAGCAGGAAATTAATAGTGTTATAATTTATTCATACCGTTATATCCGGTTTATTTAAAAAATTAATTTAATTTATGAAAAAAATTAGTAGTGTAAAAGTTTTATTTGCTTCAACAGCAGCTTTGGTCTTGACACCATTGGTAACATTTGCTGGACCAGGGGGAAGTAGTGATGGTATTAGACACCTTCTAGGAATTGCCGCTGGTATTATTCAAGCTCTTATTCCAATTGTTATTGGTCTTGCTGTGCTTGTATTCCTTTGGGGAGTTCTGCAATATGTTTTGCGATCAAGTGATGCAGGAAAAGATGAAGGACGAACATTCATGCTTTGGGGAATTATTGCTCTATTCGTAATGGTTTCTGTTTGGGGATTGGTTAACATTTTGAGAGATTCATTGGGTCTAAACATGGCAACACCAACAGCTCCTAGAATTCCAGAAGTTGGAAATTAAAATAATATGGACGCTAAAGGATTGGTTGCAAAAATTGCAAAGCTTATTGTTAATCCAACTATTACATTATTATTTGGTTTAGCTATATTATATTTTGTTTGGGGTTTGGTTCAGTATATTAGAGGTGCTGATCAATCTGCAGAGAGAAGTAAAGGGGCACAACATATGATGTGGGGAATCATTGGAATATTTATTATGGTTTCTGCAATTGCTATTCTAAAAGCGTTTAGACAATCTATTTTTGGTGCTTAATAATCGGATTTAAATAGAATAGAGTTTATAAAGAAAAAAAGCCCGGCCGCTGACGCGTCCGGGCTTTTTGCGCGAAACTCACTTTGTCTTTGGTGGAATTTCAACCATCTCCTGACCCCAAAGAGAGGCTACACCTGCCACCGGATCTGGTCCGTCGTTGTGGATGTGGATATAGAACACTCTCGTGTTCACAATCCCACCGTTAGCAAACCCGTCACCTTTTTCAGGGCGAACGAGTGCCCCCACAAGACGTCCTCCGATCCCGTCCTTACCATAGATGTTATGGTTAGAGACATGGAGGTAGGAATTCTCTGAGTAGACATCCCACTTCACAGTGAACTCGTAGAGTTCGCCAGTGGTTTTGTCATGGGTTTCGATAATCTTGCTTTCTCCTGGTTGGAGAATGAACGGTACCTCCTTCTTGACGAAAGGGTCCGAGATTTTGTACTGAGGTTGAGTTTTTTCAGCGTTGAACGCCTTGATCAACTTAACCCCACCGAATAGAGCGACCAGAATCAAAACGAGTTTGATCCAGCCAATCTTCACACCTTCGCTTTCTTGGGCACAGGTGTAGTTCTGATTTTGTTGACCCATCCTGGATTATGGTTGAGGTTTGTTTTGTGCGACAATTTGTGCCGCAATTACATCTTCTCCGACTGTGGAACCGTTATTAGGGGTACCTTGTCGGAAGATCACTATGTCACTCGGACGTAGTTTTCCTGTACGCCTCTCAGCTGTCATTAGTGCGACATGTTTGTCGATCCCCATTTCAATGAACATTTTTGTGTTGTCGGCGAGGGTTTCTGCTTCAAATTTCTCAGATTCCCGTTGTTTTGACTCTACAAAGCTGGCTTCGAAGGCCTTTTTGGTGTTGGGATCGAGGAACTCGATGGTGGGAGTCTTGGCCGAAACGACCACGATACCCCAACGATCGGTATCCGATTGATTGTCGATCTTTTTCAAGATATGTTCATCCACATCCTCCGCGAATATCTGCATGATATCGCCTTGAGTTATGCTGCCGGCAGTAGATATAAGAGTTTTTTGGAGGTTGATTCCTTTTTCTCTTATCGCTTCACCTGCAACCGCCTTAAGCTCTTTGTCGATGTCTTGCTCACCTGTGTTGGTGATACGCAACGGACTGAAGGGGATGTAGTTCACTTGTATGTTCTTGAAAACGACAATGAAACCGACTTTTGGGTCATTGGGATCTCTCACGATGACCTCAACTGAGTCCAGGGTCACCGAACGTTCCTTGATGTCTACCTCTAACACCTTACAGATTTTAGGCGGGAGCCAGTGCCACCCTTCACTAAGGATGGCTTCTTCTCCTGCTTCAAAACGTTCTTCTCCGACACGTTTCCCAAAGAGAATGATGATACCACACTTGGCGATACCTACTTTCTTCAGTCCGGGGACGAAAATGAGCAGAATGGAAGCCACGGCAGAGAATATCAAGTTTTCGATACTTCTGTCTGTGAAGATGACCCATCCCAGAAACATGATGATCAAAGTTGCGGAGATTCCGATTCCGATAGTGTTGATCGGAGATATCGAGGTTTGCCTCAAGAAACTTCGGGCTTCCTGAGCGGTTTTTATGGTTTGCATTTTTTTGTATGAGTTTTTCGCGCATGGTCTTTATGACCTGTGAAGGAGCCATCTTGGCCCCAAAAACATTTTGAAGCGCAAGTTTTTTTTATTACAATGTTATCATACTTTTATATAAAAGTCAAGCTGAATATAAACAAAAAACAGCTCAAATGAGCCGTAATTTTCTACATCATTTTTATTTGTTTTGTGCCGGGGAGAGGACTCGAACCTCCATGGGTCACCCCGCTTGCTCCTAAGGCAAGTGCGTCTACCAATTTCGCCACCCCGGCATTTGGCAAATTCTATCAGTTTAAATTGAATTTGCCAACATATTTCACTCACTTGTCCGCCTGAACTTCGTGCTAGGCGTCCTTCGTTCGGAAATACAAAATTAAACTTTTGTATTTCACTCACTTGTCCGCCTAGTAGGGCTCGAACCTACGACCGTTCGCTTAAGAGGCGACTGCTCTACCAGCTGAGCTATAGGCGGATGTCAATGAATCGTACCAGATATTTTAACGTTGGAAAAGGTCTTTATCGGTGGTATTATTTAAAAGTAATGCCACTAGAAAATTTTAAAAACCCAGGAGAACAAAAGATTGATGAATATGTATCTCGTATTCAAGCAGGGGAATCTGTAGACAAAATCATAGAAGGTTTGCCTGATTCTATAAAAAAAATTATAAGCGAAAGATTATCTATAAAGAGCGTTGATTTAGTTAAGAGTGATGTTGAAGTAATTATTCCGACACAATTAAGAGATCAGCCTGCAGAAATTTTAGAGGAAATGTGGCAACTTAATTTAAATTCTGATCCTGAAATAGCAAAAAAACAAATTGAAGAAAGACAAAGAATTATAGATAAACGAAGATACGAAGAAGAACAAGAAAAAAAACTTTTTGCAGAACAAAAAATTAAAGATTCCGAAGAAATTACAGAAATAAGGGATCGTCTAGGTATCACTTATGAAGAAAAATTAGAAGAACAATTGGGTGGTATTGAGAGAGTCATGAAAGATATCGCAAAAGGAGCGAAAGAGGGCTTGAGAGACTCTTTTGAAGAGAACGTTTCAAGATATGTAGAACAGATAAAATCTGGGCAGCCAAAAGAAAAAGTTTTAGAAGGTCTGCCTAAAACAATGATCCGTGAAGTTGAAAGAAGATTGTTTGAAAATGAGACAACAGGTGGTAAATTGTCTATAAAAGAAATTGCAGATTTAATTAAAAGCGTCCCACATATTCCAGTAGCTGAAGGCAGTCGTATGTTGATGCCTGATTCTAGAATTTTAAAAACAAAAAGTATTAAAGACTTAAGTGTTGGGGACTCGGTTTATACACTTCATCCGTCTAATGGTTTTGTTGTTGCAGAAGTTGTTTCAAAGGGAGACAGAGGGCAGATTTTATTTAAACTTGAAGATGGAACAAATTTTCCGACTGCGATTTTAGGAGATACCTACTTATTGAGGGATTTGGAAACTCTAAAAGCAAATTTGAAAGATAATATAGTTATGTAATCAATGTCTGAGAGAGTCTTGAAACCATGAATGTTTGCTTGAACTTGTATTGGAAAAAGTTTTTTTATTTATGATAATATTAAAAAGTTATGGCACCAGAAAATTTTAAAAATCCAGGGGAAATAAAGCTGGATGAATATTTATCAAGAATTGCAGCTGGAGAATCCAAAGACAGCATCTTGAACGGAATGGAACCAGGTTCGTGGATGCGAACACAAATTGAAAGTAGATTAGCTGATTCTGAAAATAAAACGGAGTCACTTACTGCGGAACCTTTGGTAAAAGAAATTACAGAGGAGGAGAAACAACAGGAAAGACTTTTAGAAATTCAGCAAGAAGAGCAGGACAGACAAAAAACAGCAGAAATCAGGGAAAGGCTTGGAATGGAACCAGCACCGGTACAAGCTGCAGAAGAATTGGAAGTAGCTGAAAAAACTGAATCAGCTCAAGAATTTTATGATCAAATAAAAAGTTTA
>Ga0172372_10002700_pt1 | contig 26693 bp, 23 predicted proteins | sample LakKiv5m_2_FD_114544 | JGI IMG/M metagenome (GOLD analysis project Ga0172372, IMG submission 114544) | Freshwater microbial communities from Kabuno Bay, South-Kivu, Congo - kab_092012_9.5m | ecosystem: Environmental > Aquatic > Freshwater > Lake | place: Democratic Republic of the Congo...
CTGCACCGCTCCGCAGCGCGATGAACACCAGTTGCACGCCGCCGTGGTGGAACTGATCGCGCTGGACCGCGCCGAAATCAAATACAGCACCGTCCAGAACTGGTACCCCGGCGATGCCGAAGGCAAAGGCGGCGTGTACAATTTCGTCACCAAACGGGGCATCTGCCGCGGTTACAAGAGCAAAATCAGCTGGACGCAGGTGGAAACCGGCTCAGCCATTACCTGGAAATACCCTTCCTGCATCCTCAAAGGCGATGACAGCGTCGGCGAATTTTACTCGGTGGCCATGACCAACCACCACCAGCAGGCCGATACCGGCACCAAAATGATCCATATCGGCAAGAACACCCGCAGCCGGATCGTCTCCAAAGGCATTTCAGCCGGCCGGAGCCAGAATTCCTACCGGGGAATGGTCAAAATCAACAAAACGGCCGACAACGCCTACAACTACTCTCAGTGTGACTCGCTGCTCATCGACGATAAGTGCGGGGCCCATACCTTCCCTTACCTGGAAGTGAGCAACCACACTGCGCAGGTAGAGCACGAAGCCACCACCTCTAAAATCGGCGAAGACATGCTGTTTTATTGCAATCAGCGCGGGTTGGACGATGAGGCCGCGGTGCAGCTGATCGTGAACGGCTACTGCAAAGAGATCTTCAAGCAGCTTCCCATGGAGTTTGCGGCAGAAGCTCAGAAGTTGCTGGAAATCAGCCTTGAAGGCAGTGTTGGTTAAACAGTTACTTGAATAGGGAGGCCGGTATGTGCAAAGCTCCTTAGCCCTCGTACTCCCTTCGCATTCACCCAAAGTCGAATTCTTTCGTTCCATGCTTTCCATTCAAAATCTGGCAGTTTCCATTGACGACCGGGCCATCCTGAAAGACCTTAACCTGGACATTCGCCCTGGCGAGGTGCACGCCATCATGGGGCCTAACGGCTCGGGAAAAAGCACCCTCGCCTCCACGCTGGCCGGGCGCGACGGCTATGACGTCCAGGGGGGAACCGTGCGTTTCCTGGACAAGGACCTGCTGGAGTTGGATCCTGATGAGCGCGCCCGCGAAGGGCTATTCCTTGCCTTTCAATACCCGGTGGAAATTCCCGGGGTCAGTGTGGCCAATTTCCTAAAGGCCGCTCTGAACGAAAAGCGCAAGCACGACGGGCTGGACCCGCTGGACGCCCGGCAGTTCCTCCTCGAAGCCAAAAAGCAAATGGCCGCGTTGGAAATGGACCCCGCCTTTCTGAGCCGCAGCCTGAACGAAGGCTTTTCGGGCGGTGAAAAGAAGCGCAACGAGATTTTTCAGATGGCTATGCTGCAACCGCGTCTGGCCATCCTGGACGAAACCGATTCAGGGCTGGACATCGATGCCCTGCGCATTGTCGCGGGCGGTGTCAACGCCCTGCGCAACGGCCAGAATGCCTTTTTGGTCATCACCCACTACCAGCGCCTGTTGGACTACATCGTCCCGGACTTTGTCCACGTGCTTTACGACGGCCGAATCGTCAAAACCGGCGGCAAAGAATTGGCTCTGGACCTGGAAGCCCGCGGCTACGACTGGATTCGGGAGGAGTACGCTGCTCTCGCCTGATAGGGCCACCGGCCTGACCACACGCGCAAGGCCCAAACGCCCGACCTACGCTAAACCCAGACGCCCGCCGCAAAGCCCGCCCTACGCTCGACCCCAAGCCCGCCGCAAAGCCCGACCTTCGCTCGACCCTAAGCCCGCCCCGACGCCAATCCATGAGCCCAACCGATTCTCCCGCACATACTCTCCCGCCCAACGCCATGACCAGTTTACCCGCGCAGGATTCCGCTACAGCGCCTTTCCGGGAGCAATTGGGCCAGCTGTTGGCTCAGCAGGCTAAAGCTGCCCCGGACATGCTGCCCTTCTTCCGCGAGCGCCGGATGCAGGCCATGGAGGCGTTCGAGCGCCAGGGATTTCCCGGCCGCAAGCATGAAGAGTGGAAGTACACCCCGGTTGCCCGCCTGACCCGCACCGCGCTGAAAGGGCTGCCGATGCAGCTCCGGCACCCGGCCCCGGCACATCAGCCCGAACAGCCGACCCCGGCACATCAGCCCGCGCAACCTACCACCGATCAAACGTCCGCTTTCCTGCCCGACTGGGCCGCCAACCGCCTGGTGTTCGTCAACGGCCGCTTTGAAGCGGCCGCCTCGCACATCATCGACCAGGGTGCCTTCACGCTGGGTTCGCTGGCCCAGGCCATGCAGGAGCAGCCTGATGCGGTAGTCACCTGGTTTGACGCGCTGCAGAGCCCCGAATGGTCGGCGTTCGCCCTGCTCAATACCGCCCTGCACCAGGACGGCGCCTGGATCCACGTCCAGCCCGGGGCTACCGTGCTACACCCGATTCTGATTGTGGACATCGCCGACCACCTGCCCGACGACGCGGTGCTTTTCCCCCGGCATTTGCTGGTGGCTGAAAGCGGCAGTTCGCTGCGCGTGGTGCATCGCCAGGTTCAAAAAGGCGGCACGTCGGCACGCCTGTTTTCGGTGCTCGAAGCCTTCGTTGAACGCCAGGCCGCGCTGGAACTGGACACGCTTCAGGACGGGGGAAGGGGTTTTGACGCCATCAGCCACGTCGATGTCCGGCAGGACCGGGACAGCCGATTCACAGCCCGCACGTTTTGCCTGCAAGGCGATCTGACCCGCAACGATCTGCGCGTGCGTTTTGCCGGCGAACACGCCGAGTGCCACCTGAACGGTTTTTACCTCGCAGCAGGAGAGGACCTGGTAGACAACCACCTGCTCATCGATCACGCCGTGCCGCATTGCCAGAGCAACCAGCTTTACAAAGGCATCGCCACGGGCCGCGGCAATGCTGTGTTCAACGGAAAAATCTATGTGCGTCCCAACGCGCAGAAGACGAACGCCTACCAGAGCAACAAGAACCTGCTGCTCTCCGCCGAGGCCACCATCAACACCAAACCCCAGCTGGAGATTTTTGCCGACGACGTCAAGTGCAGCCACGGCGCAACCTCCGGCCAGCTGGACCCCGAGTCGGTCTTTTACCTTCAGGCCCGCGGCATTCCGGAAGCCGCCGCCAAAGCCCTGTTGCTGCAGGCTTACGCCGCCGAAGTGGCCATGAGCCTGCCCGAGGACGCCTTCCGCGATTTTCTCCACGAACAACTCCACGAGCGCATCCTGCAAGTGTTGCCGGATCCCGTTGCCACAACCGCCTGACATGCCCACCCCGGTTACCAATCCCGCCCGGCACGACCATGTTGCCGCCACCTTCCGAAGGGACTTTCCCATCCTGGACAGGGTGATGGCTGGTGGAAAGCCCCTGGTTTACCTGGACAACGCGGCCACTTCGCAGAAGCCGCAGAGGGTCATCGACGCCCTGGCGCAGTACTATACCCAAAGCAACAGCAACATTCACCGCGGAGCCCATCAGCTCGCGGCCCGCGCCACCGATGCCTACGAAGGCGCCCGTAAAACCGTGGCAGCGTTTCTGGGCTGCAGCGATCCGGCCCTGATCAACTTTACCAGCGGCACGACGCAGGGCATCAATCTGGTGGCCAGTGGGCTGGCCAAAAGCTGGCTCCGGCCGGGCGACGAAGTGCTCATCAGCACCATGGAACACCACGCCAACATCGTGCCCTGGCAGATGGCCTGTCAGGCCAGTGGTGCCGTGTTGCGGGTGGCTCCGATTACCGAGCAGGGCGAATTGGACTGGGACGGCTTTCTACAGCTCCTTGGCCCTCGGACCAAAGTGGTGTCCCTGGTCTGGATTTCCAATGCGCTGGGCACGGTAAACCCCGTGCAGCGGGTGGTGCAGGAAGCGCAGGTTGTCGGCGCCCAGGTGCTGATCGACGCCGCGCAGGCCATCGTGCATACCCCTATCGACGTGGAGGCTCTGGGCACGGACTACCTCGTATTCTCCGGCCACAAAGTCTATGGTCCCACCGGCATCGGGGTGCTGTACGGCCGCCGCGAGCGCCTGGAGGCCCTTCCCCCGTACCAGGGGGGGGGCGAGATGATCCGCGAAGTGCACTTTGAAGGCAGCACCTACAACCAGTTGCCCTACAAGTTTGAGGCAGGAACGCCGCACATTGCCGGGGGAATTGGACTCGGTGCCGCCCTCGAGTTCCTGGCCGCACAGGACCGGACGGCGCTGATCCGGCACGAGGAAGCCCTGCTGGAACGGGCCCTGACGGGGCTCGATCAGGTCGAAGGGCTGACCCTTTACGGCCCGCGGCAGGGCAGGAGCAGCCTGGTTTCGTTTACGGTGGCCGGGGTGCACGCCTACGATTTGGGCGTGTTGCTGGACCAGCAGGGCATTGCTGTGCGCACCGGGCACCATTGTTGCCAACCGCTGATGCGGCATTACGGCATCGAAGGCACCTGCCGAGCCTCGTTTTTGCCCTACAATACCCTGGAGGAAGTGGATCAGTTCCTCGTGGCGCTGAATCGGGCGCTGCAGATGTTGCGCGCATGAAGGCCGTGGCCGACGATATCGCCCTTCGCGAAGCTGAGATCATCGACGAGTTTTCGGTGTTTGACGATCCCATGGACCGCTATGCGTACCTGATCGATGTGGGCAAAAAGCTCCCCGCGTTGCCCGACGCCCTGCAGCGCGATGAATTTCTGGTGCCGGGCTGCCAGAGCAAAGTCTGGCTGCTCGCGGAGCCTAAAGACGGCCGCATCTGGTTTCAGGCCGATTCCAACACCGCCATCACGCGGGGCATCGTGGCGTTGCTGCTGCGCGTGCTCTCCGGACAGCCATCAGCCGCTATCGGGCAGGCCGGCCTCGCTTTTCTGGATGCCATTGACCTGCGGGCACACCTGAGTTCCCAACGGGCGAATGGCCTGGCTTCCATGATCCAGCGCATGAAGGCCATGGCGGCTGCATTGGCTGGCGCCGGGTCTATAGCTGGTGCAGAGCCGGGTTCCGGCGAAGGGCCGGATTTCGGCGTAGGACCAGGTTCCGGCGAAGGGCCGGATTTCGGGGCACAAAGTCCACCAGCATGACCGAGTCAGAACGCACAGTCCTGCAACAGAAGGTGGTCGATGCGCTGCATACCGTGTACGACCCCGAAATTCCCGTGGACATCTACGAACTCGGCCTGGTGTACGCCGTTGGGGTCAGCGAAGAAGGTAGCGTAGAAATTACGATGACCTTAACTTCGCCGCTGTGTCCGGTAGCGGGCTCCCTTCCGTTCGAAGTCAAGCAGAAAGCGGAATCGGTCGAAGGGGTTCGTGAAGCCCACGTTGAGCTGACGTTTGACCCGCCCTGGACCAAAGATCGCATGTCGGAGGTGGCCCGGCTCGAATTGGGGCTTTTCTAGAAGTACATTTTTTAGAGGTACCTTTTCTAAACGCCCTTCACCAGAGAAGCACCCCTTAAAAGAATCATCCTGGTTGTCGCTTCTGCTGTATTCAACCATTCCCTCTCGTTTTCACCGAAAATCCCATGATTTTGTCCTCTCCTGACAAAAACGCTGCGTTCACAGGCTCCGCTACGGTGATCCTGCACCTCGACGGTCAGACGCATGAATTGCAGGTTTCCGCCAAGGAAACCATCCTGGAAGCCGCCCTCGACGCCGGACTGGATCCACCGTATTCCTGCATGGCAGCCGCCTGCACCTCCTGCATGGCCAAATTGCAGAGTGGTGAAGTTTATATGGAAGACAGCGATGTGTTGAGTGCCGCCGAAAAAGCGGAAGGTTTCATCCTTTGTTGCCAGGCCCAGCCCCGCAGCGAGCGCGTCGAGGTCATCTACGAAGACTGACGGCAGCTGACGAGCATGCGGAGGGAACAAGGGCATCGTTAAAAACCCCAGAGACAAGGCCTGCCCAATTTTTAACACCGGAGTTTACTCTTGTAAATAAGGATGTTAAAAATTGGGCAAAACGCAGGATATGGGGTTTTTAACGATGCCCCTAAAGGCTTTTTAGCCAGGCACCCTGTATCTTAGGGCTTCTGCGCGCAGCATTACGCCGCCTGATGCAGGGGTTTTAATGGGGGAATTAAACGTACGTCTGGCCACGGATAAGCGGGATACCCGCCATTTCGTGCAGCACCTGCTCCGGGATATGAAATCCCTGGAGTACATGCTTGATGGTGACTGGTTTGAGAAGGACATCGTGCGCATCGGTGCCGAACAGGAATTGTGTCTGGTCAACCGGCATGGCAAACCCGCCCCGATCAACCTGGAACTGCTGGCCCGCGCCAACCATCCAAACCTGACCAGCGAGGTGGCGCGTTTCAATTTGGAGTACAACCTCGACCCCCTGGTGTTCGAGGGCGACTGCCTGAGCCGCCTCGAAGCCCAGATCCGCGATTTGTACCAGGTGGTCCGCGATCATGCGGATGCGCTCGGGGCAGAACCGGTTATGGCGGGAATCCTGCCCACCATCCGCAAGTTCGACGTGGCCATCGAGAACCTGACACCCCTGGATCGGTACCGGGCGCTGATGGACGCACTCAACGCCCTTCGAAATGATGAGCTGCAATTGAACATCCGCGGGGTGGATGAATTGCGCATTAAGCACGATTCCCCGCTGCTGGAAGGCTGCAATACCGGGTTCCAGGTGCACCTGCAGGTGCACCCGACGGAGTTTGCCGAGCTGTACAACATTGCACAGCTGATCACCGCCCCGGTGCTGGCCGTCTCTGCCTTTTCGCCGCTCCTGTTTGGCAAGCGGCTTTGGTATGAAACGCGCGTGGCGCTGTTCCAACAATCGGTGGACACCCGGACCAGCAGCGAATACCTGCGCCACCAAAGCCCCCGGGTCATGTTCGGCAGCCGCTGGATCCGCCAGAGCATTCTGGAGCTGTACCGCGAGGACATCACGCGCTTTCGGGTGCTGCTCAGCGCGGATCTGGAGGATGATGTTTTCGCCCAATTGCAGGCCGGCACGACGCCCAAACTGCGGGCCCTGAACATACACAATGGTACGGTGTACCGCTGGAACCGCCCTTGTTACGGCATCAGCCCGAATGGCCAGCCGCACCTTCGCATCGAGAACCGCATCCTTCCCTCGGGACCGACCATCATCGACGAAATGGCCAGTGCCGCGTTCTGGCTGGGGCTTATGAAAGGCATTCAGCAGGAAATCGGCGATCCCGCGCGCCTGATTTCTTTTGAAGAAGTGGGCCACAATTTTTTGGCGGCGGCGCGCACCGGCATTACGTCCAAGTTCAACTGGATTGGGGCCAAACAAATCGGGGTGTCCACGCTCGTGCGCCGCGAATTGCTTCCCCTGGCCCGCATGGGCCTGAACCGCATGGCGGTCTCGCCTGCTGATGCGGACCGCTACCTCGGCCTGATCGAAGAACGGGTGGCCAGCGAACGCACCGGTGCGCAGTGGATGCTCAACAGTTACATGGCGCTTTCTGCGGAGGGACTGAACCAGGAGAACGTGCTGCGCACCATTACATCTTCGCTAATCCGACACCAAATGGACGAGACCCCTGCCCACACCTGGCCGCTGGCCAATCAGGACGATGCCCGCGATCCGGAGCCCCAAAGCTTGCTGGTAGAAGAGATCATGGTCACGGATCTTTATGCCGTGCAGGCGGATGATCCCCTGGAATTGACGGCAGAACTGATGGACTGGAACCACATTCGTTACCTGCCCGTAGAAGACGAACAAGGTCAGCTCGAAGGGCTGATTACGTCGCGCATCCTGCTGCGCCATTTCAGCCGCCTGCACCTGGAGAACCAGGAGCCCAAACCAGCAGTTGTCCGTGACCTGATGATCACGAACATCTACACGGTGGAGCCGGAGCAGACCATAGTAGAAGTTATGGATCTGATGCGCAATCACCGCATCGGTTGCCTGCCCGTGGTGAAGAACAAAAAACTGGTTGGCATCATTACCCAGGCAGATTTCATGCACCTCACGTCTTCCATGATCACGCACCATGTCCGAAAACAGGCCCGCTGAAGAGCCGGCACTTACGTACGCCCAACCCGGAGTCTTGCATACCGATCGTGTCATCGGCGTGTACACCCAGAACCGGGTCGGCAACCAGCTGATTTTTTTCAGCGGCATCCACGGCAACGAGCCTTCAGGTGTCCGGGCGCTTCAACGGGTTTTTGCGCATTTGCACAAGCACCGGCCTTCGTTCCGGGGCAGCGTGGTCGGGCTGGCGGGCAATCCGCCGGCACTCGCTCAGGGCAAACGATACCTGGATCAGGACCTGAATCGCTTGTTTGATCTGGAGCGGCTGCGAGCGCTGGACCAGCAGGAAAGCCAGCAGGGCCGGGACGTGAACGCGGTTCTTCGCCCGGAAGCAGCCCTGCCTGCCCAAACCCCGCTTTGCGGCGAACTGCGCGAAGCCCTGGAACTGTACCGCATCACGGAGCGGTTGGTGCACAGCGGAACCCCGACACAGCGAATTTTTGTGGATTTGCATGCCACCTCGGCGGCCGGGGGGGGCTTCAGTGTCATCCGCGACACCGAAGCCAACCGCGAAATCGCGGCGCGCATGCATCTTCCCCTGATTTTTGGGCTAGAAACCCAGCTTCAGGCCACGCTCATGAACATGATGTACCGGCTCGGCCTGACAGGAATTGTGTTCGAAGGGGGACAGATTGGCTCCGCAGAAGCATTGGACGTGCACACAGCGGGTATTTGGACCCTGATGGCCGGCCTCGGATGCCTGCATCCCAAAGATGTGCCTGATTACCGCCGCCACGTCAACCGCATGATCGACGCCGCGGAAGGCTTGCCCAAAGCCGTGCAGACCTGCTACCGGCACGCCCTGCAACCCGGCGATGGGTTTGTCATGCAACCCGGCTACACCAACTTCTACCCGGTCAGCCAGGGCGACGTGCTGGCCCATGACCGGAACGGGCCGGTGCTTGCGCCCCGCGACGGCCTGCTGCTCATGCCGCTCTACCAGGAGCAGGGCGAGGATGGTTTTTTCCTCGTTGACCCGGTCGATTACTAGCCGGTCCCCTTCTGTTTTTTTGGTCGAAGGGGGCCTTTGGGAATGCGCAAATGCGGGAGACGTCGTATATTTTCCACGGGTACGATGCCAGCAGAGCACAAAGATTTATGATAATTTCCGTTCAAGAGCAGTATGCTCAGGCAGGCTTGGCCCGTGCTGAGCCAAGCGATTTTCCGAACCCCGGTACCTGGTGCAAGCAAAGCCCGGGTTTGGATACTTTTTTCTATGGTTTTTCTTTTTATCTTTTCGTATATTTATTATTTAGCCAAACGCTGGTTGCGCAATCGCCCTCGTCGTTATCCTCCTGGAAGCAGCAATACCCCGACGAGCATGCCCTTTATCTGCACTACCGCGAAAACCTCAACATCGGCTGGGAAGCGGGAGAACTCTCCATCCATCTGGATCACGACAGCCGCATGTTGTTTTTGAACAACAACGCCAGCGGTCTGGCTGAACGGGCCATTTCATACACCAGTTTTTCCGAAATTCAACAGATTGATGCCAGCACCCAGGTGCCCAATAAGGAGCGCTACCGCAAAATTCCTGTCCTTGCGTTCAGTGACGCCAACAGCATGAGCGGTGGCGTGTTCTACGATGACCGGCGCGAAAAAAGTTTTGTCTTCCCCAGCATTCAGGAAGGAGCTATGGCCGATCTGCGCTACCGCGAGAAAATTCTTGAACCCCGTTTTTTAGGAGCCTTCCACTTCAGAAGCTACCTGCCCGTCGTGGACGCAACCTACACGGTTACCGTCGATACAGGCCTGAGCCTGCGTTACATCCTGCTGGGCCGCGATACCAGCAGCGTCCGCCTGGAGATTAAGCGAAGCGGGAACAAGCAGACGTACCGATGGACCGCCGTCAACCAGCCGGCCATGGCGCTCGAGGATAATGCCCCGAGCCTGCTCACCGATGAACCCCACATTGTCGTGTACCTGGATCGGGTCGGCAAGCAGCCGCTGCTCAACGACGCCTCCGGACTGTACCGCTGGTACCGGGAGTTGACGGCTCCCGTAGCGGGTTCGGACCATGAAGACCTGAAAAAGCTGGCTGCAAACCTGACCGATGGGGCGGATACTGACCGCGAAAAGGCCCGCCGGATCTTTGCCTGGGTTCAAGACAACATAAGATATGTTGCGTTTGAGGATGGATTGGGCGGTTTTGTCCCGAGGGAAGCGCCGCTCGTCTGCCAGCGAAAGTTCGGCGATTGCAAGGACATGGCTAACCTGTTAACGGCCCTGCTTACCCATGCCGGGTTGACAGCCCGTCTGACCTGGGTCGGCACCCGGGATATTCCCTACCGTTACGATCAGGTACCCACGCCGCTGGTGGACAACCACATGATCGCAGCCTTGCAACTGGGTGGCGAACTGCTTTTTCTGGACGCCACCGACAACAGACTCGGTTTTGGTTATCCTTCCAGTTTCATCCAGGGAAAGCAGGCTATGATTGGGGATGGTGATGCCTTTTCGCTGGTGCAGATCCCCGAAGTGCCGGCAGCGCGCAACCGGGTCGAGGAAAGGGCCGAGTTGGTCCTGGCTGGTACGGAAGTGCGCGGCAAAGGACTGGCGCGATTTACCGGATACCCAGCCTTCTCCATTCGCGAAGACCTCAAGGGCATTCAAGCCGACGGAATGTCGCGCTTCCTGAGCCGGGCGCTGCAATTGGGCAACAACAAATTCTCCGTGCCAGCCCACGAAATTCGAGGCGCCGATAACCGCGAAGAAGCCATCGAGATTGCCTTTGACCTCAGCATTCCGGACTATGCGCGCATGGCAGGAGGGGAGATTTACCTGAACATGCATCTGGATCGCCGCTATACGAACAGCGCCATCGACGAAGACCGCCGCAAGCGCGATTTTGAATTGGAGTACCGCAGCGAGCACGTGCATCAGGTTTCCCTGGCTATTCCCGAGGGCTATCGGGTCGCGCATCTTCCGTCTAATGCCAGCGAGCTCAGTGAGGGTTTTGGCTTTACCGTGCAATACCGGGAAGAGAATGCTGTCCTCTACATGGAGCGAACCATCCGGGTGGATAAGCTGGTCTTGGAAAAGGCAGACTTTTCGGCTTGGAACCGCATGATCAGTGCTTTGAACACTTGTTACCAGGACTTGGTGGTGCTGGAGAAAGACAAAGCGTCAGCGGAATAATGGTTGCCCTCTTGCAGCGAAGATTGGGAGAAATCGCGAACAAGATTCTTCCCATAAAATAGTAATTTGTAAAAGATATTAAAAATTGAGAAGTTTAATTGCCTTCAATAACTTGTTAGCCTGGAGGGCTGCGGTGCTGTTCGCGGTAATGCTCCCGTCCCTGAAGCCTGCCCTGGGGCAGATGGGTTTGTTTGAAGCCGGTGTCCCCTGGCAGGATCAGCCGGAGCAGGTGGTGCTGGACTCGGCAGAAGCAGCTGCATCGGCCGTATATTTATTGGACTACAGACAATATTATTTCCGGGTTTCCGGGTCGGGCACGCTTCAGACGGAGTATTCGGAACATAACCGGGTCATCGTAAACACGCAGGCGGCTATCGAAGAATACAACAAGGTGTACATCCCGATGGGCGACGGGGGCGTGATCAAGACCCTGAATGCCCGGAGTGTAGCCCCCGATGGAACCATCATCAACCTGGATGAGCAGAACATCAAGGAACTCGACAACCTGGAGAACGCCGGCGCCTACCGGATTTTTGCCATCGAAGGTCTGGTGCCGGGATCGGTGCTGGAGTACGCCTACACCCTGGTCCAGGAGCCGGATTTCTACGGTCGCGATGTGTACCAGCGCGATGTTCCGGTTCGGGAGGCTGTGTTTGAGATCATCTCGCCTTCGCATTATACGTTCCTAACCAAATCCTACAACGGTTTTGGCGAGGCTGTGGACACTTCCTTCGCCAACCAGCGACGACTCCGTGCAACGCAGCGCAACATTCCCCCGGCGCTTTCCGAGCGCTATGCCCTGTATCGGCCTAACTTGCAGCGCATTGACTATATTCTGGACCGGAACCTGCTGCTGAACACGGAGCCCTTTTTTGACTGGGGAAAAGTGGCCTACCGCTATCTGGAGGTGGTCTATTCCACAAACAAGGACGATGACAAAGCCATCAAGGGCCTGATTAAGGAGCTGAAACTCGGCAGCGAATCGGATCAGGAAGAACAGATTGTGCGGCTCGAGCGCTATTTGAAAAACCAGATAGCGCTACAGGAGGGTGGGGGAGATGCGTTTCAGGCACCGAACCTGATTTTGCAAAATCGCTACGCCAATGAGTTTGGCATGCTTCGGCTTTTCGCGAATACGCTCCTGCAGGCGGGCATTGGCCACGAAATTGTGGTCAGCACGCCCCGGGATCGTTTCCCGTTTGATCCGGAGTTTCCTTCCTGGACCAATCTGGAGCAAGCTTTCTTCCATTTTCCTCAGTTTGGAACCTTCATGGCACCGGCCCCCTACGAATACCGCTACGGACTGATTCCTTTTGAATGGACCAGCAGCCAGGGGCTCTTTGTCGAGCTGAGTGCCGATCCCGCCACCGGGAGGGCAGGTTTTCGCATTGACAGCATCCCCGAGCTCAAACTGAATGACCACTACGACAACATGCGGGTCGATGTGCAGTTCGATCCGGAGGCGGGGTTGGCCGAGTTGACGGTGGAGCGAAAAATGAGCGGCTACCGGGCCTATTTTCTGCAGCCCTTCGTAGAGCGCCTGCCCCAGGAATCCCGCGATGAGGTGGCGCGGGAGATTCTGCTGAATTCCAGTCCCAACGCGACGCTGACCAGCCAGGGTTTTGCTCAGGCCACGCTGGATGATGTGTACCAGGGCAATCCCCTGCTTATTCAGGGATCGCTTTCCAGTGCTTCGCTGCTGGAAAAAGCCGCCTCCCGACTCCTGTTTAAAGTCGGCGAGGTCATCGGTCCTCAAGTGGAAATGTACCAGGTCGGTCCGCGCAAGTACGATGCGGACATGGATTATCCGCACGGCTATCGCCGCGACCTGACCATTGAGATTCCAACGGGCTACCGCGTCAAAGGGCTGGAAGACCTGGGCATGAACATCGACTACCGGGATGCGGCTGGTCAGCCTCTGATGGGCTTTGTCTCTGAGTACGCTCTCCGGGGCAACAAACTCAGTGTGAGCGTACACGAATACTATGCGCGTTCCTCCTATCCCCTGCAGCAATTCGAAGACTTTCGCAAGGTCATCAACGCCGCCGCAGATTTCAACAAAATCACGCTGGTGCTGGAGCCGGAGACCCAGAAATAGCGCCAGATCGTTGAGGCATCGCTAAAAACCCCGCAGGCGAATTACTTGCGCAACAGATCGCGGATTTCGCGCAGCAGCACAACATCTTCGCTCGGTGCGGGAGGAGGAGCAGGAGCCTCGGCTTCCTTCTTTTTGGTGGCATTAATGGCCTTGACCACGGCAAAAATGGCAACGGCTACAATCAGAAAATCCACCACAACCGTGATGAAATTACCGTAGGTCAGCTCCACAGCAGCTGTCTGTACAACCCCGGCTGCATCGAGGACAGCAGGTTTCAAGACAAACTTCCAATCCGTAAAATCGGCTTTGAACAACATGCCGATCAGGGGCATCACAATATCGGCCACAAACGAGGCCACTATTTTTCCAAAGGCACCACCGATAATCACGGCCACGGCCAAATCGATGACATTGCCTTTGATGGCAAATTCTTTAAATTCTTTAATGATGCTCATGGTAATAACTGGATTAATGAAAACATTCGAAGTGTAAAGGTAGAAATCCCGCTTAAAAACTATCGGAGATTCCCAGAAGGGCTTCCTGGGTCTATGCTGGCAGGGCACGCAGCCAGCGGCCAACGCGTTGGCCAGCCTCCAACGGTTGTTCCAGGGGAAAGAGGTGCCCTCCGGGAAAGGCTTCCAGCGTTGCCCGGTTGGCAGCCAGGCGCTTGCTTACATGGGCCAGATCAGCGGCCTGCAACACATCCGTGTTCTTTCCATAGAGAAAAAGCAAGGGAAACCGACCGGGGTTCTGCTCCACAGGCGGCGGGCCTTGCCGGAAAATTTCATGCTCCACTTCCGCGCGGAAACGCAATGTCCATTCGCCCGAAGCAGCAGGCTCTAGACCATGCGCGAGGTAGGCGTCAAACACCTCCGGATCCAGGCGGGCGAAGAGCGGTCTTTCCAACAGATACGCGCGTGCACTGGTTAAATCGGGCCAGATCCGGCGCCTTTTTTTGGCGAGCGAAACCGGAGGAAAGCGGTCGAGCAGTCCCAATAGCCGAATCAGCTGAATTGTAGTCCTCAGCCCAGGCCGGAACATCGGAGGTTCTATCAGCACCAGTGCGCTGAAGCGCTCCGGGCGGATTAATGCTGCGCGGTAAAGGGCGAAAGCCCCCAGCGAATGCCCGACCCCCACAACCGGACCGGGCAGGTTGCCAAGGGCATCGAGCAGTTCGGCTGTAACGCCGGTCCAGTTTCGCCCGACACCGTGGGCGCTGTGACCGAGCCTTTCCGGACAGACGCGCTGGCTGAAGCCGGTTGCCTCCAGAAATTTCCTGTAAACCCCGGCCGGAAACCCATTGGCATGGGCAAACAGAAGCGTCACCTCAGCCGGGTTCATGGGATCTCCAGCACATCCGGATGGTTGTCTGGAATGGGCTCCACATTGGTAAACACCGTTCCTGGCTCGAGCATGCTCAAGGCGGTGTTGACCCCGGTTATCGTCAAAAAACCATCATCCAGCGCATAAGCATACAAACCAAGGCTGCCGCTGGCCGATTCCACCAAAATGGAATCCCCGGTAATCTCCGGTACGCTGCCTGCAGGAACCAGGTTTACCCACTGGCAAATCAGCGTACCTCCGAGCGTGTCGCAGCGGTATTCCCGGATGGCGTCCGTTTCAAAAATCAACGCGGCGACGTAAAACGAATCGGGATCCCAGGTCATTGGGGCTTCAGCACACAGGAACATGCCGGGATTGTCCAGGCAATAGGCCACCCACTCGCTTTGCCGCAGCCCCCTCGGACCGCTAATCTTTCCGCAGGAAGAACCAAGCATAACGAGGGAAAGGGTGCCGAACACGAGCAACAGGGTCGCCGGACGCGAGCCTGGTCCTGCAGGCTGGAAAAAAGAAGCCATCCGATTCATCACTCCTCAAAGGTAAGCCAGTCTGGCCCAAAGGGCTAAAGGCGAAACTTATTTGCCCAAGGCGCGTAAACTTTTCCACCGGGACAACTTTAGGCATGCCCTTCATCCTGGCAGTTTCTGATTTTTTGCAACAAACAGACAACCGGGAAACCGTGCAACGAAAAACCATTCTGTTCATTGATGACAACAAGCCGAACAACGTGTTCAGCCGAATTGTCATTGAAATGGACAACCTGCCGCTGCTCCCGGTGTCCTTTACCAAACCGGAAGAAGCGCTGGAATACCTGGAGTCCTGCCACCAGGGTACGGCAGAGGCAGGTTTTCCGGACTTCATCATCCTGGACCTCAACATGCCCAGGGTTCACGGTTTTACGTTTGTGGAGCGCTACGAAGAGCGCTTTAAGGCGGCCCACCCGGAAACGCGTTTGTTCATCATGAGCACCACCAAGCGTTTCGAAGACGAGGCCAAAGCCCGCGAATTCGTCAGCGTCTTCGGCTTCTTTGAGAAGCCCTTCTCCAAAGAAATTGCCCAGGCTATTCTGGAGAAGAGCTAACGGGTTTTCGCCTGTTTGGTCTATTTGGGCAGCCGTACGCAAACACAGCATCCTCCAAGCCGGCTGTTTTCCACCCAACTGTCTCCACCGTGCAGCGCTGCAATGCGTGCGACCATGGTTAAACCGATGCCAGATCCGCGAAACTCTGAGCGCGGGTGCAGGCGCCGGAACAAGTCAAAGACCTCGCTTCGGTTGGCAGCCGGAATACCAATCCCGTTGTCCTGAACCTTGAGCGTGATGCTGTCACTCTCCTCAACAGCGCTGATGACCATATGCGGGCGCTTGCTTCGGTTGAATTTCAGCGCATTGTCCAGCAATTGGACTACCAGGAGTTCCAGTTCGTCCCGCAACCCATTTATCTGGGGCAGAGCCTGAGTTTCCACCCGTGCATCGCGCTGGTCCAGTGGGCCGCGCAAACGGTGCACGGCCAACGTAACCGCGTCGGTCAAATCCAGGGGCTGGAACGCTTTCCCGCTCGTGCCCAGGCGCGTGTATTCGAGCAGTTTGGCTAAAAGCTCGTTCATCCGCTCCCCGGCGTCCTGCACGATGTCCAGGAACTCGTTGCCTTCTTCGTCCAACAGCGCGCCGTACTGTCTGCGCAGCAAGGCGCTGAAACTGCCGATCATGCGCAGCGGCTCTTTCATGTCGTGCGCAGCTTTTCCGGTAAAGGTTCGAATGGCCTCCAGGTACGCGGCGTCCTCAGAGGATGCCGCCGGGGGCGTGCTTCCCGTTGCCTGATGGGCAGTTTCCAGGTTTACTTTTTCGGCCTTCCGCTCCCGGATCCAGGCTTCCTGCAGCCCACAGAGCGCCTCCAATTGTTCCAGTTTTGCTTCTGAATCGCCCAGCAAGGCATAGACGGCAGCTGCAATCTTGCGGGCATTCATCCGCGCTTCAGCGTTGCCGGCGGTGTCCACCCGGTGCAATCCCTGTTTCAGGTGGCGGGTTGCCGCCCGGGTCTCGCCAACATCAGCCAGGCAGGTGGCCAGCTCCAGCCAGGTCAGGCCAGCCTCGGTCATCCAGCCTTCGCGTTCCCAGCAATGGGCCGCCTGGCGTGTGTAGTCCATCGCGGCATCCACATGCCCGGAATTTTTGTGCAACTGCCCCAGGTTTTGCAGCGAAGCGGCCAATTCCCGACCGCATTCCAGGGTCTCCCAGGCGGCCGCAGCCCGTTCCAGCGCCATTCGGCTTTCGTGCCAATAGCCAAGCGCGGCCAGCGCCTGGCCCAAAACGTCGCAACAGCGCGCTTGCTCCAGGTGCTCCTCCCGGGTCCGGATCCCTTCAGCCTCCATCAGGCGAAGGGCCTCCTGGCTGGTTTCGCAGGCGCCCGTCCAATCCGAGAGGTTGAGGCATTGCACGGCACGCAGCACAAGCTCCGATGAACGCACACGGGGCAGCCCGGCATGCTCCGCCTGACGCTGCGCCTGTTCTGCTGACGGTTGTTCTGCCGACGAAAGTTCTGCCGACGATTGACTTTTCGACGTATGTTTTGCCGGTTTCATGCCAGAGCGAGGGTATCCTTAAGGAGACGGAACCTCTGGCATATACTGCAAAAAGCCCGATAAGGTTACCGGGCCTCGCAGGCTTTTTGCAAAGCGGGATCAACTTCCCGGCCGGCCATGGCATCCACGGCCTGGGCCAGGGTCTGGCAGGCGGCACTGGTATCGCCCAGATAAAATTGCATGTGTGCCAGCGGATTCAGCGCCAGGCCATAGCCCGGTTCCAAGGCCAGGACCAATTCGTAATCCGCCTGGGCCGAAGCGTAGTCTTCCAGGGCATAGTGGCAGTGGCCGCGGTTCAGGGCTGCTTTGTAGGCATCGGGCACTTCCACCAACACCTGATCCAGGTTGGCGATGGCCTCCTGGTACTGGCCTTGCACCTGATGGCAGACAGCCAGGAAGAAACGGGCTTCGGATTGAGCCGGGTCCTTTTTAAGCACTTCGGCATACGCGCGTGCCGCTTCCGCGTAATGCTGATCGGCATAGGCTTTATCGGCTTTTTTCCGCCAGGCTTCCGGTCCGGTGCTGCATGACATAAAATATGTTATGCATACAAGAGAAAATGTTGTCTTTAGAATATTTTCCATTATGCCAGAAAATGCATATCTTCATTCAGCCGGCTTCTGCAGCGCCGGAACCTCCCAGATGTCTCCCCAAAGCCGCATGCCGCCATCCAGGTACAGGGTTTCTCCGGTCATGTAAGCCGAGAGCGGCGAACTCAGAAACAGGCAGGAATCCGCCACTTCTGCCGTGCTGCCGAGCCGTTTCATCGGGATCTTTGCGGCGATACCATCCAACAGGGCAGGGGGGTACTGATCAAGGCCGGTAGACTGGATAATGCCCGGTGCAATCGCGTTGATCCGGATGCGGTACGGCGCCCATTCCACCGCGAGGCTTTTGGTCAGGTTTTCCACACCGGCGCGCGCAGCACCGGTATGGGCCATGCCGGGGAAGCCGCGGAACACATTGGCGATGATGTTGACGATATTGCCCTGGCAGCGGGGAAGGAAAAATGCCTTGGCCATGGTTTGGGTCAGGTACCAGGTTCCGTTCAGGTTGTTGCGGATCACGGCGTCCCAGCCTTTGCGCGAAAGGTCTGCGGCTGCTGAGGGAAATTGCCCGCCGGCATTGTTCACCAGCACATCGAGGCGCCCGAAGGTCGCGGCAATCCAGGTGGCCAGCTCATCGCCTTGTTCCGGCTCGCGGATATCCAGCACCCGCGCGTGAACGTCCCCGATTTCGCGGAGCGACTTTTGCGCTTCCTCCAGGCGTTCCGCCTTGCGGGAGGCAATGATAACCGTAGCCCCGCAGCGCAGGTAGGCTTCGGCTATCGCATAGCCAATGCCAGAACCCCCTCCGGTGACCAGGCAAACCTGGCCGGCAAACAAATCCGGTGCGTACATCATAGGTTTGTATATGGTTGGAGCCTTTTGCGAAAGTCGGCCGGGGCCTGTTCTCCCCGACCGACCTCTGCCTGCCATTGCTTTCGTTTGCCCGTGTTTGGCCCTGTTTGGCCGTATTTGGCCGTATTTGGCTGTGTTTGGCCTGACGCAAACGCAGGATGAGCAAGTGGAAACGAACCCTTAGGAAAACAGCGATTGCAGCTTCATGGCCACACCCATGTCTCCTTCAATCTTAAATTTCCCGGTCATGAAAGCGGTCATCGGGTTCAGGCTGCCGTCGAGCAGGTCGTTAAAGTCGCTGAGTTTCATGCCGATGGTGCACTGGGCGGCTTTGTCTTCGTTGTGCACGGCGGTTTGCTCGCCGGTGCCGTCCAGGTACACGATGCCTTCGTCAAATACGAATTTCAAGGTGCTTCCGAATCCACCGGCTTTACCGGCCAGGGCGCTTACGCGCGAGGTTGCGTTTTCAATGCTCATGGTGTCAAGGTTTGGTAGGATGATGAAAGTTATCGTCAGCGGGGTAAGGTGTCTTACCCCAGGTCATTCGCCGGTCCAGACCGGTTTTCTTTTTTCGCGAAAAGCCGCCAGCCCTTCGCGGGCATCGCGGGTTTGAAGGGTTTTGGCCAGCATCTGTTGCAGGAAGCCGTGCTGATCCTGCGGGGGAATGGCCCGCAATTCGTCCCAGGCTTGCAGGCCAAGCCGAATGGCGGACGGCGATTTGCTGAGCACCTGATCCAGCAGGGCCTGAACCGCGGCATCCAATTCGTCCGGCTCCACCACCTGCGTGACCAGACCGCGCGCCTGCGCTTCCTCGGCGCTCAGGCTGAGTCCGCGCATGCACCAGTCCAACAATTGCCGCGCAGGCATCAGGTCTGCCAGCGTGGCCATGACCTGCATGGGCCAGATGCCCCGTTCCACTTCGGGCAGACTGAAGCGGGTTCCCCGCGCTGCCAGCACATGGGTGCAACCGCCGATCAACAGAAAGCCGCCCGCGTGAACATCGCCGTGAACCCGGGCGATGCAGGGCTTGTGCAACCGCCGAAAAAGATCGCCCAATGCGATTTCTCCCTTCGGCAAGGGCACCCCGGATCCCGGATCGTCCTGGGCCATCCCGGCAAACGCTTTCAGGTCCGCTCCGGCACAAAACACCGGTCCATTAGCCGCCAGCAACACCGCCCAGACCGCCGGCTCATGGTGGGCATAGCTGAGCGCAAAAGCCAACTCCCGCACCAGCACCGGATCAAACGCGTTGCGCTTTTCCGGCCGGTTGAGCCGGACCTCGAGCACATGATCGCGCTGCACGCATTCCAGGTAAACGAGACGCGTCTGCGAAAAAGCAGCACACTGTTCGGCGGAGTAAGGCATGGTTGTCATAGACCTGTTCTTCAGCGGGGCCGGACTGCCGGCATGGGTGGTGAAGAACGCACTGCAAGCTGGGCAGCGCGTTGCGTGCGGCAAAGTTCGTTCATGAATCCTGATCTTCGGCGCTGTCCGCATCAATCTGCAAAAGCTCCATCCCCGTTTCCACCCGATCACCTGGCCGCACGAACAGGGCTGAAATTCTGCCGGGAGCATCGGCGCAAATGCTGTGTTCCATTTTCATCGAGTAGAGCACCAGCAAGACCTGGCCGGCTTCAACCCGCTGGGCTTCAGCCACGTGCACTGCGGTGACTTCTGCCGGCATGGGGGCGGCGTAGCCTCCGGCAGCCACAGCAGCCGTGGGGTCCGGAAATTTCGGGCGAAGGGCCGCGCGTACAGGGCCCGACTCCGGATGCTGCACCCACACCGCATCGGGTGCCTCGTCGCAGAACACCCAGCGCGAGCGTTTACCTCCAAGATCCAGCAGCGCGTCGCCGGCATGTCCCGATACCCAGGAGACGGGCACTTCCGCTTCCAACGGATGCGGCTGGCAACCGATTGCGCGCAGGTGAAGGCTTTCGGCGGCTCCGTGTGCACCCTGGGCCGACTCTGTGGCGTACTGGTAGGTCAGGGTCCATTCCTGGCCCTGCAGCGTCCAGCTGAGCTCCGGATCGGGGGCGGGCACATTGCGCCAACCGGCGGGAATACCCCGTAGCAGGGGCTGCCGCTGGCGCTCGAGCCAGGCCTGGCGCAGGGTCAGGGCCAGGAGTACTTCCTGCGCCAGCGAGGCCGGCATAGGCACCTCTGCGGCCAGTTCGGGATGCTCGTCCAGGAAATGCGTGTGGTACTGGCCCGCCTGTACATCGGCACGAGCCACCAGGGCACGCAGAAAGCGCTGGTTGGTGGTCAGGCCCAGGCAGCTGAGTTGGTCCAGAGCCAGGCCCATGCGCCGAAAAGCCGTGTTCCGGTCATCGCCCCAGGCAATCAGTTTGGCGATCATTGGGTCGTAATGCGTACCGATCTCGCTGCCGCTTTCCACGCCGCTGTCGCAGCGGAAACCCTCCAACCGGGGAGCCTCCCAGTGCAACACCGGACCCGACGCCGGCAGGTAACCAGCCGCCGGATCTTCGGCATAGAGCCGCAGTTCCAGGGCGTAGCCCTTTTGCGTGAGCGTTTCCTGCGTCCAACGAAGCGGCTGTCCTTCGGCGACCTCCAGCTGAGCCCGCACCAGGTCAAGGTCCGTAATCATCTCCGTGACAGGATGCTCCACCTGCAGGCGGGTGTTGACTTCCAGAAAGTAGAAGCTCCCGTCCGGAAGCAGAATAAATTCTACGGTTCCTGCATTGTCGTAACCCAGGGCCTGGGCAGCGGCTACTGCAGCCTGGCCCATGCGCGCGCGAAGCTCCGGACTGAGGGCGGGAGAGGGGCTCTCCTCCAGCACTTTCTGGTAGCGGCGCTGCAGCGAGCATTCGCGCTCAAACAGGTGAAGGGCCTGGCCGTGTTTATCGCCGAGGATTTGGAATTCCACGTGCCGGACCCGCTCGCAGTAGCGCTCCAGAATCAGCCGGTCGTCGCCAAAAGCAGCCAGGGCTTCCCGTCTGGCGCGGCCCAGGGCTTCGGGAAGGGCGGCGCGGTCGCGCACGATGACCATGCCCTTTCCCCCGCCCCCCGCACTGGCTTTGACCAGCAGCGGTACGTCAATGCCTGCAGCCTCGGCGATGAAGCGCGCATCGCTTTGGTCGTCTCCATTGTACCCGGGCACGACCGGCACGCCATGTGCCTGCATGAGTGCCTTCGCCTCGGCTTTGGAACCCATCCGGGCAATGGCCTCCGGGTGTGGCCCCACCCAGGTCAGCCCGGCGTCCAGGACTGCTTGCGCGAAGCCCGCATTTTCGCTCAGAAAGCCGTAGCCCGGGTGCACGGCATCGGCTTCGCTGCGGCGGGCTGCCTCCAGAATGGCCTGCTGGTTCAGGTAGGAGGCCTGCGGCGCAGCCGGCCCCAGGCGAAAGGCCACGTCGGCCTCGCGCGTATGCAGCGCATCGGCATCGGCGTCGCTGTACACGGCCACACTGCGGATGCCCAGGTCCCGGCAGGTTCGGGCAATGCGCACGGCAATCTCACCGCGGTTGGCGATCAGCAGGCTGCGAATAGGGCGAAGGGTTGGCTTCATGGGTCTGGCGAAGAATGGTCTGGCGGAGAATAGTCTGGCTGAGATTGGATAGGCGGCTAGGGGTAAGGCGGGAAATGGACAGGAGACCAGGGATGGCATTACATGCGGAAGACCCCGTAGCTGTTGGTGCCTTTGACGGGTTGCTGGTTAATGACCTCCAGGCAGAAACTCAGGTAGTGGCGGGTATGTCGGGGATCGAGCACCCCGTCGTCCCACAATTGCCCGGTGCTGTACCAGGCATCGGATTTCTTTTCCACCTCCTTCATCATGTACTGCCGCATCTGGGCGCCCTGTTCTTCGTCGTAGGGGATGCCCGCTTTTTGCGCTGCTTCGCGCTGGATGCTCTGCATGACGCCAGACAACTGCTCGGGACCCATGACGGCGGTGCGGGAATGCGGGTAGGAGAAGAGGAAGCGCGGCTGGTAGGCCCTCCCCGCCATGGCGTAATTGCCGGCACCGTAACTAGCTCCCATCATGATGGTGATGGCCGGCACTTCGGAGTTGCTCACGGCATTGATGAGCTTAGCACCGTGTTTGATGATGCCCCCTTCCTCGTAATCTTTTCCAACCATAAAACCTGTTATGTTTTGGAAAAAGAGAATGGGGTGGTGGCGCTGGTTACACAGCTGGATGAAGTGCGCTCCCTTGTTCGCGGCCTCGCTGAACAGCACCCCGTTGTTGGCCAGAATACCCACCGGGTAGCCGCCGATTTCGGCAAATCCGGTGATCAGCGTGGGGCCAAACTCCGGTTTGAACTCGGAGAACCGAGAGCCATCGCTGATTCGGGCGATGACCTCGCGCATGTCCAGGGGCTTTTTCAATTCCGGTGACAGGATTCCCAGCAGGTCTTCGGCCGGGTAGCGCGGCGGCTCGACCGGGGTGCGGGGCACGCGCAGCGGTCCGGCCGGGTCGGGCAGGCCCGCCACTAGTTCCCGCGCCAGGCGAATGGCGTCTTTCTCGTCGCGGGCCAGGTAATCGCTGACCCCGCTGATCCGGCTGTGCATGGAGGCTCCGCCCAGGCTTTCGTCGTCCACGTCTTCGCCGGTGGCCATTTTGACCAGCGGCGGCCCGGCCAGAAACACTTTGGCGCTGCCGTCCACAAAAATGGCGTAGTCGGACATGCCCGGCACATAGGCGCCGCCCGCCGTGCTGTTGCCAAACACCACGGCGATGTTGGCCAGACCGGCTTTGGAGCGCCGCGTGATGTCGCGGAAGCTTGCGCCACCATAATTAAATATACGGGCCTGTTCCGGCAGGTTGGCCCCCGAACTTTCCACCAGACTGATCACCGGCAGCTGGTTTTCCTGCGCAATTTCATTCAGGCGAAGGGCTTTCTGCAGGGTGGCATAGTCCACGGCTCCGCCTTTGCGGGTGCCGACGTTGGCAATAACCATGATCAGCTTTCCACAGACCAGACCAATGCCGCCCACCGACGTTCCGCCGGGGCCGAAACCATCTCCGCCCAGACCTGCCAAAGGCAACAGTTCCAGAAACGGCGAACCTGCATCCAGCAACAGTTCAATGCGCTCCCGGGCCGTGAACTTGCCCAGCTTTCGGGCCTTGGCCAAATGCTGTTCTTTCCCTTCAAATCGGGCTGCCTTGAGGTGCTCCTCTAAGGTGGCGAGCAAGGCCAGATTGGCTTCTCGGTTAGTCTGGTAATCCGCAGCGCGCGGATTGACCCGGCTCTTGATGGGGGGGTAGGGGGAGGGCAACAAAGCGTAGGATTAGGCTGGCGTAGGTAAAATTATGGTTTCGGGATACCGGATTGAATGAATGTTCATTCAGGATACGGCGGCCTGATCCCGGCTTTTCATCATCTGCTTGCTGTACTGGGTCTGGTCCACCACCAACCGCGAGATGATTTCGTACATGATTTCGGTGGTGCCGCCGCCGATGGTAAACAGGCGCATGTCACGGTAGGTGCGGGCGATGCCGTATTCTTCGGTATAGCCAACTCCGCCGAGAATCTGGATCGCGTCGTAGATGATGCCCTGGATTTCTTCGCCAATAAAGGCCTTGGCCATCGAAATGGTGCCAACCGCGGCGGGGCCGGTTTCAATGAACTCGTACACCGCGCGGTAGCCCAGCGAGCGGCAGGCCTCCAGCCGGGTTGCCATGCTGGCCAGTTTGTGGCGGATAACCTGGAACTTGCCGATCTGGCGTCCGAACGCTTCGCGCTGCCGCGAATACTCCACGGCTTTGCGGTATGCGTATTCGGCGGCAAAAACCCCGGAAACGGCTCCGATGAGGCGCTCTTCCTGGAAGTTGTTCATAATGTAGTAGAAGCCCATGCCGGGCTGGCCGATCACGGCCGATTTGGGAACCACGCAGTTGTCAAAGTACAACTCTGCCGTGTCAGAGCTGTGCATCCCGAGTTTATCCTTGATTTTACTGCTGCTGAAGCCCGGTGTGTTGGTGTCAAAGCAGAACAGGGTCAGGTTGTGGCCTTCGCCGGTTCGGGTGGCCAACACCAGAAAGTCCGCCATGGTGCCGTTGGTAATCCAGCATTTGCTGCCGTTAATCACGTAGTGGTCGCCCTTGTCTTCGGCGGTGGTGCGGATGCCGCCCACATCCGATCCGGCCCCGGGCTCCGAAATGGCCAGCGACCCGATTTTTTCGCCCCGAAGCGCGGGCAACAGATAGGCTTCCTTCTGTTCCGGCGTTCCGATGGCGTTGAGCAGGGGCGGCGGCAGGTAGGCGTGAGCAAACAGCGACAACGCCAGACCGCCGACGTTGGCGTAGGACAATTCCCGCGCAACAGTCACCGCGGCCCAGAAGTCCATGCCCGAACCGCCCACTTCTTCGGGATACGTGACCCCAAAGAAGCCCAGTTCGCCCATGCGCTGAAAGATCTCGCGCGGGCAGTGTTCGTCTTTCTCCCATTGTGCAGCGTGAGGCAGCACTTCGCGGGCTAAAAAGTCGCGCACGGATTGCGCCAGCATTTCGTGTTCTTCCGTAAAGGGATTAAAGTTCATGGGATGGGGATTTAGGGCTTGCTTGCTGTTTGCTTGTTTTCGGTTTGCTTGCTGTCGGTTTGCTTGCTGTCGGTTTGCTTGTTTTCCGTCAATCCATGGCTATGAGCCACCGATTCGAAGTTGTTTTTGCCTTTGGTGGTGAGGTAGGGCAAAACCAGGTTCCAGAGCGAGCGCCGGGCTTCGAGCGCTCCAAGTTCGGGCGAAAGGGGATCCTGTTTGTCCGCAACGGCAGGCCCCGGACCTCCCAGCAACAAAGCCTGGCTCAACCAGAACGAGTACAACATCCAAACAGTGTGCGCCAACCGGTCATAGGTTCCACTGACCCGCTCGGCTACCATGTTGCCGCGCTCTACGGAGTATTGAATGACGGCACGAATAGCGGCGATTTGTTGTTGGCCCTGTTCGCGATGGCGCTCGGCTATTTCTGGATAGGCGCGGCAGAGTTCCAGGGCATCAAGGTAGAAAAAACGGTATTTGTACTGGAATTCCAGAAAAGGCGTGATTTCGTAGTCGATGTTTTCAAAAGAAGGGATGCGGCGAATGTTGGATACCTTTTCCGCCAACTCCTCTGCCATGCGCTCGTAGATTTCCAGCAGGACCACGTCTTTGTTTCGGAAATGGTAGGCCAGGTTGCCCGGCGAAATGCCGGTGTCTGCCGCGATGTCCCGCAGCGTGACGTTGACAAATCCCCTCGCGTTAAACAAGTCAACGGAAGCTAGGAGAATCTTGTCTTTGGTACTAAGCATGGTGTCGGACCGCGGCAGTGAGCTTTCGGGTGCTGCAGTTACCTGTCGAAATTAGAACAAAAATTCTAATCTCGCCAAATAATTAGTTGATTTGTTCTAAATGGCCAGCACACCAGAGAGCTTTACGGCCCTTTCTGCATTTTTCAAAGCCTTTTTTGAGATTTTTTTAGCCGTCATGTGAGTGATTTTTGCAAAATCTACATGCATGGCGGCCGTTTTTTATACCGCTGTACCCTGCCCGCTACGACAAAGTAATTTCCATGTTTTGCTTTCTGCATGCGAGGAAACTGGCGGGTATCAGCCTCGGTTCCGCCAGTACAGCAGCAGGCTGAAGCCCTTGACAGAACTGGGTTGCTCAGTTACTTTGCCTGGGTACTCAATCGGTTCAAAACAGAATATTATGATCAACAAGTATGCGATCATCGGGATGCTGCTCGGCACTTTGGGACTTTCCCGGGTGCAGGCTGAACAGTATCTCTCGCAAGCCACCGGGACATACTCGTGGGAGGACAGGGCTGCCTGGGTGGGAGGTATCGTTCCCCCGGATGACATCCGCAACAAGGATACGGTCATCATTCGCAGTGAAGTGGTGCTGATGACCAGCCTTGGCGTCAAGAACGGAGCCACGCTGCTGGTGAATGGTACGCTGGTGTTGTTTAACCCCAACGGCGGAATTGAGCTGGAGAATAAAGGCCAGATCGAAGTCAATGGTACCCTGACGATACTTCCGGGTGTCAACGGCGAGGTCAATACCCTGACCAATGAAAACGGCGAGTTGATCATCAACGGCGTCTTGGAGAACGTAGGAGGTGAATTGGTCAACGACCGGGACATTTTCGTCAACAGCGGTGGCGTCCTTAAGAATTACGGTTTTAAAGATGCCACAGATGATCTGATCATCCGGGCAGATGCCTGGACGGTTTATAATCTCTACGACTTTGGTGCTGATTTGCCGGGCTA
>Ga0172372_10002702_pt1 | contig 26685 bp, 19 predicted proteins | sample LakKiv5m_2_FD_114544 | JGI IMG/M metagenome (GOLD analysis project Ga0172372, IMG submission 114544) | Freshwater microbial communities from Kabuno Bay, South-Kivu, Congo - kab_092012_9.5m | ecosystem: Environmental > Aquatic > Freshwater > Lake | place: Democratic Republic of the Congo...
CTCCACTTCCTTGGCCAGCGCGAGGGCTTCCGCCGAGGTCGTGGCAGTCGGCTTCTCGCAGTAGATGTGCTTGCCGGCCGCGATCGCTTTGCGCACGCCGACCGGTCGTTGGCCGGTCAAGGTGGCGTCAAAATAAATAATGTTGTGTTTGTCTTTGAGCGCCGCATCGAGGTCGGTTGCATAGCGCTTGACACCCGTGCCGGCGGCCAGAGCCGCGAGCTTGGCCTCGCTGCGTCCGACCAAAATAGGATCGGGCATGATGACCTCGTCATCGCTGATTTTGACCCCACCCTGGTCGATGATGGCTTTGATGGAACGGATCAGGTGCTGGTTGGTCCCCATGCGCCCCGTGACGCCGTTCATGATGATTCCGACTTTGTGTTCTTTCATAATGTTAATCGGGTTTCTTTGTGCACTGTGGCTGCGCGCCGGCAGGCAGCGCAGGCGCATCCACACCAGCCACGGGCAACGTCCCGGCCAGTTCCTGTTTCCAATGCGCCACGTCGCCGGCGGGTCCGTAGACGTAGATCATGCGCATCGGAGCGGATCCGGTGTTGGTCAGCTGATGAAAAACGCCGGACGGAATGTAGGCGGCCTGACCGGACTTGATCGTGCGGCGTTCCTCGCCGAGGCACATTTCCCCCTCGCCCTCGACGATGAAATAAATCTCCTCCTGCTCCTGGTTGTGCCAGGGGACTTGTCCGCCGTTGGGATCGAGCGTGACATTGCCCATGGCGAAACTGGTCGCCTGGATCGGGGACATGCCTCCGACGAGGTTTTGTGTGCGGCGCCGCGCGGGATACGTGCGGCCCTCGATCTGAGAGAGGTCGGCGATGATCATGAGTAAAACGTGAGATAAGGTCCGCTACCGGCAAGACGCAGGAGATAGAGGGCCAGTTCGCGCGCGTGATAATCCCCCCACATGGCGGCCTCGCCGCACGGAACCTTGCGTCCGGCAGGAACGTGATCCCAGCCGTTGGGGCGGTGGTAGACCGTGTGCAGCAACAATCCTTCGTGGTTGGGGTCGCTGCTCAGATACGGCTCGGCAAAAAGCGTCTTGGCCGTCGTGAGACCGGCGGCCGTGTATTTGCGGCCGAGTTCCGCTTCGCCGTGGCTCTCCAGCCAGCGGCCGAGACGCAGCAGGCCCTGCGCGGAAATGGCCGCCGCGGAGCTGTCCACGGGCTCATTCTCGTTGAACGGCTCGGCCGGACGATCGAGATAGTCGCCCATCCTGACCAAGCCCGGCGCGCCCGTGTCCCAGTAAGGAATGCCGTCGGTCGGTGTGTGTTCGAGATAGAAATCGGCCGCCGCTTTGGCCGTCTCGAGGAAGCGCGCCAGCACAGCGTCTTTGCCGCCGTAAAGTGCGAATTCCTCCGCCGGCAGAGTCTCGAGAAATTCGAGTTGCTCGGGATAGCCGCACAGCACCCACGCATGACCGCGCGTCCACGTCGTGAAAGGCGAGTAGCCCTGCTGCGAACTCGGACACCGATAGTTGCCGTCATTGGTGTTGAACACCGACTCATGCACCACGCGCCCGCGGACGTCGTAGATGTCGCGCTCTTTGCCGAAATACACATTGTAGCGCGAAGTAGTATCCGCATGCTGGATGATGCGTCCGAGCAACGACACGGCCTTGTCATTCTCCCCCATCAACCGGTGGCCGAGCAGATGCGCCACGGCCAAAGCACGCATCGTGCGGATCGTGTCGGAAAACAGGGAATGCGGTCCGTTGAATGAATAAACATACCCGAGTTCCGGCGTGAGCTGCGTCCAGCGCGCCGCCTGCACCGCGCCGCTGGCCTTGAGCGCGAGATCGTAGAAATGCCCCTCCCAGGCATCCGCCGGCAAGCGCCCCTCGCGGAGCAAACGCCGCAGGTTGCCGTAGGTGCTCACATTGTTGAACCCGTGGTCGTGCACGCCGAAGTGTGTCACGTGCGGGGCCATCAGCTTGAGCGTCCCCTCCCGCCCGATGCGCAGCATCTCCTCGTCGCCGGTGGCGTCGAACTGCAGAATGGCCGCGCCGAACTGGAAGCCCTGCGTCCATTCCGTCCATCCGCGCGAGGTGTAGCGGCCTTTGATGGTGAAGACCGGGGTGCCGTCCAAATCCTTCCAACGCTTCTGCAATGCGGCAATTTTCGGCGCCGAGGCGGAGAAAACGTCGCGGGCGGGTTTCTCGAGGCTCTGCGCCGTCAGGTTCGGGTCGGTCTTGATCATAAAGTTTCCTTTAAAGCCGCCGCAGTTGGAATCCGCCGTCCACGTCGATGACACTCCCCGTGCTGAAGGGGAAGTCCCCGCGGCACAGCGCGGCCACGGACAGGCCGACGTCCTCCGGCCTGCCCCAGCGCTTCTGCGGGACCAGACCCCCGGCGATCAGCCTGTCGTATTTGCCGGCCACCCCCGCGGTCATGTCGGTCTTCATGATCCCCGGCCGCACCTCGTAGACTTGCACGCCTTCGGAGGCGAGGCGGACGGACCACAATTGCGCCGCCATGGCGAGGCCGGCCTTGGCGATGCAGTATTCGCCGCGGTTGACCGAGGCGGTATGGACGGAGATCGAGGTGACAAAAACAAGTTTGTATCCGCCAGGTAGCAGCGACTGGCCGGGATGGGCCAGCCACCACTGGGCCGCGAGCTGGCTGAGGAAATACGGGCCGCGCAAGTTGACCGCGATGACCTCGTCGAAGTTTTCTTCGTCCGCCTCCGTGATATCGGCCCGCACTTTCGGCGCGATCCCCGCATTGTTGACCAGTCCGTCGAGACGGCCGAACTCGCCGAGCACCGCGTCGATCATGGCCCGACGCTCGGTCGCCGATGACAATTGGGCGGACACGGGGAAGAATCTCTGGTCCGCCTCCCGGGCGGCACCGCGGCAAAGCTCAACCGCTTCATCGGCCGCCGCGCGGTTGCTCGCGTAGTGGACCGCGACATCGTAACCCTCCTTGGCCAGGGAGATCGCCACTCCGCGGCCGAGGCCGCGGCTGGCGCCGGTGATGAGAACAACGGGTCTCGACATGCAGACACCCTGACCCGCGGCAGCGAATTACGCCATAGACGAAAACGCTTTTCTTAGCACAAATACGACTTTATCGATTGTGCTTATGACAAAACTGCCTCCGGCTCCCGTGAAGCCCATTGTTCTGCGCGATCTGCGGCTCCGCTGCGGCGACTGGGTGGTGGGTTCGCTGCGGGTGAATCGCCACCTCCAGCCATTCGATCGCATGGCCCCGCATCGCCATTCCCACGGCCAGCTCCTGCTCTACCTCCGCGGCCACGGCGAGCAACGCATCGGCTCCAAGCGTTACTCCGTCGGACCGGGCGCCGTTTTCTTCATCCCGCTAGGACGCATCCATGAATTCCGCGAAAAAGCGCCGCGCCGAGCCGTCTGTCTTATGGCAAAGCTCGGCGGTCCGGGCCCTGACAAACAAGGCGTCGGCCGCGGCTGGCTTTCGGCCGAATCCCTGGCGATCGTGCGCCAGCATGTCGCGGCTCTGGCTGCGGAGAACGGGAAAATCACCGACCTCGCCACCGGCGGAGCGGCGCTGGTTATCCTGGACGTCTGCCGGCGCGCATGCTGCGGCGTTCCGAATCCAACGGCTTCAGGGGCCGCCGTGATGACGCGCCTGAAAAGAGCATTGCAATCCGATGATGAAGGGCGCTGGCCGCGTCCGGGCGAACTGGCCCGGCGCGCCGGCCTTCAGAAAGACTATCTCAACCGACTTGTGAAACAGGCCTGTGGCCTGACTCTCGGACAATGGCGCGACCGCGAATTGCTGCGCCTTGCCGAGTCGGGACTGCGCCAAGGCCGCCGCGTGGCGGTGGTCGCCTCCGGGTTGGGCTTCAGCGACGCGAATTATTTCGCGCGCTGGTTCCGCAAGCAGACCGGACTTTCTCCCTCGCATTGGCGCGACCGCTGATCCGCCATGCCGGATGTTTCCTCGCCGTTCGGTCGGGCCACGGCCGTCGCGGTCGCCCGGTGGGTGGGCGTGTCGATAGCCGGCTTCCGCCGACTCGGCATCGTGTCCGCCGCGTTGCGGTTCATCATGACAGCCATCTCTGCGCCGGTTCGGCCGCCTGCTGCGCGAGCAGGCACAACTCGGCGGCTTTGAAGGCATGGTCCTGGGTCATGGCTTTTTCCGTGCGATCAAGGCAGTCGAGGATGAGCTGGCCGAAGTAGGGAAAACCGACCCTGCCGGCGCACGGAATCCGGTGCTCGCCTTTTTCATCCACGAGGAAAAGCTGATCCGGCCCGTGGTCGCTCGCGATGTCGGTGTATTTGCGCAATTCGATGTAACCTTCCGTGCCGAGAATGATGAGGCGTCCGTCGCCCCACGCGCCCAGGCCCTCCGGCGTGAACCAGTCCACGCGGAAGTAACCCGACGCTCCGTTGTCCGCGGCGAGCAGGCATTCGCCGAAGTCCTCCAGTCCCGGATGCTCCGGATGCGCTGCGTTGCGGGCGGACGTCGCCACGACCCGCGCATCGGTCGCGCCGGTGTAGAAAAGGAACTGTTCGCAGTGGTGGCTGCCGAGGTCGCAGAGGATCCCGCCGGTTTTCGCCCGCTGGAAAAACCAGGCGGGGCGCGATGCGGCGTGCAAACGGTGCGGACCGGTGCCGATGGTATGCAGCACGCGGCCGATGGCACCCGCCTGAACCAGCGCGCCGGCATGGACCGCGCACTCGACGTGCAGGCGTTCGCTGTAATAGACCGCGTATTTGCGTCCGGTTTCGGCCACGGTTCTCCTCGCTTCGGCCAGCTGATCCAGCGTGGTGAAAGGCGCTTTGTCGGTGAAGTAGTCCTTGCCCGCGCGCATCACGCGGCAGCCCAGCGGGCCGCGCTCGCACGGGACCGCCGCCGACGCGACAAGGTGCACGGATGCGTCGTCGAGAATCTCTTCCAACGACCTCGCGATACGCACCCCGGGATGGCTCGCCCGGAAGGTCTCGACCTTCCCGGGGTCCGGGTCGAACACCCACTTCACCTGTCCACCGGCCCCGATCAGCCCGTTGCACTGGCCGTAGATGTGCCCGTGGTCGAGATGGGCCGCGGCAACAATGAAGTCTCCCGGAACGCAGACCGCCGGGACCTTGCCTGTCGACGCGTCATTCATTCCGTCCATGGAATCCCTCGAGATGGATGAGCTGCAAACGGGAACGCCATTGGGCCTGGAAACGGAAATTCAATCCACAATGAGCGTGAAGAAGGGGAGGGGACATATTGGCCGGAGTTCGGGACGGCTTAAGGGGTTCTCAGCGTCACCCGCACATAGCGCAGGGGCCGCGCATCCCCCTTGCCGTCGGCCCGCGGCCGGGGACTGTCCAGAGCGCCGAAGCCCACGATGTCGATCGCGTCGGCCGGTTCGGCGCCATTGCGCGTGGTGTTGCACTGCATGAAGGACAACGGGTCGGGCAGCGGCAGCGCCACCGGCGCATCGATTGCGCCATCAGCGTGGATCGTGGTGACGTAGTTCACGGCCGCGGTGGTCTTGCCATCGGTCACGGATGCCAGGCTGTGCAGCACGAACATGCGTCCGTCGCGGCCCTGGGCCAGCCGCGCCCCGCCCGGTTCCATGCCGCCCTCCCATTTCCATGGAGTGCCGGCCTCGCCGCGAACCTGCTCTCGTGCCGCGATGACCTCGCGTCGGACCACCTTGCCATCGACGATCTTGACATAGACGGTCTCGCTGCGATCGGGTTGGCCGGGAAAGAACTCGTTCTGGATGACCGGGCTCGAGAACCGGCGCCGCTGGTAAACGACATGGGCCGCGCCCGACGCGTCGATCAGCAGATCATGGCCTCTGACGTCGCCGCCGGTGTCCTCGACGTTGTCGAGCACCAACGGTGGGGAGAAGGGCTGCCTGCCGATCTCGGGCGTCCAGGTGTAGAACATCTGGCGGAAGGCAAAGTCCAGGGTTTTGCCGGTCGCCTTGAACTTGGCCTGCCGCCAGGCTTCCACCGGTTCAACAATGTCGGCCACGGCCACCACATGCGCGGTCCCCCGGCGCAGCGCCGCGGCGGGGTAACAGCCACGCAAGGGGAACTGCAATCGGCCGATCGGGTGCCAGCGGCCATGCGCATCGCGCCAGGAGACGCTTTGCGCGGTGTTGCCGTGGTTGTCCAAGGCCAGGGTGGATAAATCCTGGGCCGTCATGAGGACGGTGCCGCTGTCGGCATCGACGGCAAAGCCCCGGTAGGAGTGATCGGTGAAATACGAGTTCTCCGGCCAGACCGGTTTCGCCGTGGTTGCCTGCCACTGCCCGCCCTCGCGGCGAATGACGTAAAGCGTCGGGTCGCAGGCTCCGCTCATCGGAGGCAGCGTGCCTTCGGCGGGGCGATTCGTCGCGTCGGATCGCGGGGATTCACCGGCTCCGGCAAACCACCGCCAGGCACCCGTGGGCGACCCGCCGTCCGCGGAACTTACGCGCGCGATACCCCAGTCGAGGGGAATCGCGGTAACCTGGTTGTTGACCCGGTCATGACGGAGGAGCTTGGTCCAGAAGTTGCCGTCCTTCTCGTAGCACACGTCCCATTCCAGGGCGAATTCCTCGCCGACGGTCAGGCCGGTCAGACCGACGACATCCAGCGGAATGGCCGCCTCCAGGTCATAGCCCGCGCCATCGGGCCAGATACGTGTGGCCAGCCGGATGCGCGGTTCGAACCCCGCCTTCCCGGTAACATTGTCAAAGACCGCCGCCACGGCCCCGCTGCGTTTTGTCGCCGGCAGGTGGATGGTATGGTCGCCCGGCTTCCATTGGGCATGGCGACGGTTGCCGCTCAGATACAACTCCAGGGCATCGCCGCGCCAAAGTTCGTCGGCTTTGCCGGGGTGATCGATCGCCGGCGTCGGATCCGCCACGCTTGCGGCAAGGTAAAGGTGCCGGGCATCGCAGGCGAAACGCAGGGTCGCGCGATGCGTCGTCTGCCGATCAACCAGCCGGTTGGATGTCGCCGGCAGATCGCGCCATGAGGTCAGGTCGCCATCAATGGCGGGCGGCTCGGCCAGCGCCACCACCGATGTGACGCCCTGTTTGCGAAGGCGCTCATTGACCGCGGCCTCGTCAATCTCGGCGAGAGGATGCCCGGAGATGAGCAGCGAGCCGTCGCGCAGGGCGCCAATCATGCACGGTTCGCGCTCGGCGAATTCGCCCTGGTTGACGACCTCGGACCAGACTCCCTTTGCGTCGCGACGCCAGAGCTGCCAGCGCGAATTCAGGTAAGGGCGCTTGTCCGGGTTCCCTTCGAGCACGCTGACGTAAATCTCATCCTTCACCGGCACCACGATCGAGGAGCCGCTGGCCCAGAAGATCATCACGCCGGCGAAATTCAGCGGGCTTGCCAACGGTTCCGTGACGATCTCGTTCCGCTCCACGATCCAGCGCGCGGCGCCGGGGCTGCCCGCCCCCGGCTCGCCGCCGTCATTGCTTTTTGCAGACTTGGAGCACCCGGCCAAAAAAAATGCCGTCGTCATTGCGGCCGCGATTCCTGTCAGCATGGATTTGCGAAGTCGAGTTTTCATGAAAGTGTTGCTTTGTTGGCTCACGCGGACAGGTTCCGCTTCAGCCATGAGAATGCCGAGGCCTGCATTTCCAGATCGAACTTGTGAGGCCCAGGATAGAATTCGCCGCGATAGTTTTCCGCGGCGTGGACCTGTTCGTAGATTGACCTGAGCCTTTTGTCCGCGTCCTTCATCCCCGCCACCGTAAACAAAGCATCGTCCAGATCATACTGCACCAGCAGCGGAGAGGGGGCGCGGCATCCGGCAAGGTCGGGCCAATCGCCATGCCTGCTCCAGAACGGCGGATACAGCATCCAGGTATGGCATGCGACGTTACGGTCGAGCAGGCCCTCGTAAGTGGACATTAAACCAACCACCACGGCCGCCTGGATCCGGTCGCAGGTGGCCTGGAGCAGAGTGGAGCGAAGGCCGCCGCCGGACAGGCCGATGCAGCCGATTCTGCCGTTGACGATATCTTCGCGGCCCGCCAGATATTCCACGGCAACGCGGTCCTCATAACCGATGATGCCCGGCAACGAGACGCCGAGGATGCTGCAGGTCTTGGCGACCGTGTGCTCGTTGAACGTTGTGGCCAGATTATACTTCTGGATGTCCGTCGTCAGCTGCCAGGCGGCGGCGACGGCATCGGTCATGTTGCGCTCCGACTCGGGCAGGTCTTCGTAGGGGATTCTGCGTGAACCCCACAAAAACGCGTCCGGAACGATGACGGCGAAACCTTCCCGGGCGAGAGCGTTGGCAAAGGCACGGCCACCGTATTGTCGATCGCGGAAATCTTCCAGCGATTGCACCAGGCCATCGGGACCCTCGGCGATCTTTTCCTTTCCGAAATACTTGATGCCGCTGTGGTCATGGAGGGCTACCACGCCCGGGAACGGGCCTTTGCCCTCGGGATAAAGCAGCCAGGCATGGGTTCTCGGTCCGTAGCCCACCGACCAGGATATTTCCTCGCCGACGAGACCGTTTCCCTGCCATTTGCCGTCCACGGAAACTTCCCGGGGATGAGTGGATGGGGGATCGAACGCCAGACATTGCCTGACGGCGTCGCGGGTCGATACCGATGGAGCAGCCGGGGGAAACAGTCCGTGCCACGCACCGGCAAAGGCGACGAGGTCGCTGTAGGGACCAAGGTTCCGATATCGCTTTTCTTCTGACATAGATCAGGCTCCTTTGAAATGACTCACTGCTGTTCCTGGGGATCTGGTCTGCTCGCAACAATCATCCCTCTGGGTTGCCGGTGTTCTGCGCGGGTTCATATCCGAAGCTCAGGTTCACGGCGCGCGATAGGAGCTTTCTCCGCCCAGAGCCTGCCAGCGGCGGTGAACAACAAGAGCTGCGATGATGCCTACGGTGAGGAAGCCCGCCTGCCAGACCAGCAGATAGCGGTAGGAACCAGACCAGTCGATGAACAGGCCACCGAGCGGCCCAATCACGATGGCACCAAGGGAGGAAAAAAGGGCGCCAGCCGAGCCGAACTGGCCGTATCGGTCCCTGGGATAGACATCCACCGTCCACTTGGCCAGGGCCAGTGCGGCGAGAGCCCAGGGAACTTCGCGTAGGATGGTCCAAGCAACAAAACTCCATTTGCTGGAGGTGAAGAAAAACATGAGCAAGGCGAGGGGCACCGAGACGAGAAAAGCGGTGATCAAGGTTCTGTGGCTGCCCCAGCGGTCGAGGAGAATGCCGAAGGGATAAGCCAGCAACGCCACGAGGACGCTGCTGGCGGCGATGGTCTGGCCCAACTCCTCCAAGGTGAGTCCCATCTCCTCGCGCGCGAAAAACACCCGGAACATGCCAACCAGTCCGGCCCATCCCAGGCACGAGTAGGCAAGGAAGACCCACCAGTAATAGGCATGCCCATAGCACTCCTGGAAATAGTTGCGGATGCCGGACCACCAATGGCCATGCGATTCGTCGGCCGGCGGCGGATACTCGCCCTCCTTGACCCGCCAGCACATCAAGAGAATGCAGACCCCGTAGACCAGCGCGATGCCCACAAAGATTTCACGCATCCAAGTTTCCGCGTGGCCGAGAATGAAATAGTTGAACACCGCGCCTGTGCCCACGCCGACGAGTCGGAACAATCCGTAAAAGCGCCCGAGGCATTCCCCGGGGACCACATCGGGGATGAGGTAGTAATAAACCGCCGAGATGAACATGTTGAAAATTTGGAAACCGACCACCAAGAAGCCGAACATGAGGAGGATGGGTGTCACGGGGGATGAGGCAAGCAGGGTCGAAACTCCGGGCAGTTTTTCGAGCAGCGCGAGGATTTCCGGACCGAACGGGATCGCGGCGAGGAAAAGAACGACGAATGGCGTGCTGAAGATGATGTAGGGCCGCCGCCGTCCCCAGCGGCTCCGGCAACGGTCCGACCGGTAGCTAATCACCGGATTCATCACTGCATTGGCGACCATGGCGATCGTGCCGACGATGATCGAGATGGCTTGGTTGCTTGCCCCGTGCTCCTTGAGGATCAGCGGCAGGAGGTTGGGGATGACGCTTTCCATAAGTTGGAAAACGAAATCCCCCCACAGCAGCCAGCCGAACAGCGCGATCAGGCCGCCGCGCGTGTAGGTCAAAGTCCCGGCGGTCAAAAGCCGCCCTTTGCCGCCGTCGTCAGGAGCACCCGTGGCCGTCACGCGGTCCCTCCGAGCAGGTCCGCGATGCGGACGGGGCATCCCCCGGCGATGGATTTCCAGACAGCTTCGCCCATGGCCACCGAGAGGGCGCCGTCCGCGCTGCCGGCGATCAGGCCCAGATCGCGCGATTCCTGGGAAACCCCCTCGTAAAGATCGCGCTGGATGGCAAAGTCGGCACCGCCATGGCCCCCGGGCACGGCGGGCAGACGGATCTCCTCCTTCCCGCCGAAGAGCGGGAAGAAAGTGATCAATCCATCCTCTGCGACCGGCGCGGTCTTGCCGCTCGGGTCCGGATTGCTGTGGTGGACAACCTCGGCGCGCCCCTTGGTGCCGTTGATGCCGAGGATGTAGCCCTCCCACGGGGTGCAGAAGTTGCACGAATAGGAGAGGGATGCGCCGCCGCGGTAGCGGACGACCGCCGAGTAGGTGTCCTCGATGTCGATGGCGTCGTCGTAGATATACCGGCGCGCCTCCGGCGGGTATTGCCTGTCGTAAGGCAGGTTGTGGAGGTTCCAACCGAGCGCGACGGCGTTTGCCTCGGCTGTGTTCCGCGCCGCATGGATGCTCTGAAAGATCGGGCAGCTTTTCTTTTCCGCGACGGGATCGAGCGGGCGCCCTTGCGCGTCGCGCGGGCGCAGGGCACCTTCCTTGCCGTAGTAGTTGAGTGCGCCGAAGGCGAAGACCGTCTCCGGGACATCGTCCAGCCACCAGTTGACCAGGTCGAAGTGGTGGCAACATTTATGGATGTTGAGCCCGCCCGATTTGGCGCGCTCGCGGTTCCAGCGATGGAAATAACTCGAGCCGTGAGCAGTATCCAGGTTGTAGGTGAACTCGACATTGGTGATCCGGCCGAGCGCGCCTTCGAGGATCATCCGTTTGAGTTTCCGGTGCGTCGGCGTGTAGCGGTAGTTGAAAGCCACTTTCACCGAGTGCCCGCTCCGGTCTTCCGCCGCCTGCACGGCGCGGATCTGGGCGGCGCTGATCACCATCGGTTTCTCGACGATCACGTCGCACCCCGCATCCAATCCGGCGACGATGTGTTCCGCATGGGTGTAATCCGGTCCGGCGACGATGATCACCTCCGGGCGCGTTTCCGCGGCCATGCGGGCGAAGTCTTCCGGGAAATAGTGCGGAATGTCGCGTCCGATGCGTTCCAGCCAGGCGCGGATCCGGGCGCGATCGATGTCCACCACGGCCACGACCTCGGCGCGATCATCGAAGCGCGGGCCGTCCTCCCAGTTGATGCCGAGCAGGGGTTGCGTCAGGTGGTAAATGCCGCGAAAGCTCGCACCGCAGAGCGCATAGCGTGTTTTTGTCATGTTGGATGTCGAAATATCGAGGCGTGTCGGTGACAAACGTCCGTTATTCCGTGACGAGCGCGCAGGTTTTCCAGATGCCTCCGGCGCCCGACCGGTCCTCGACCCTCACCGCCACCGTGTTGGGCGCGTCGAGCCGTGCGACGGCGGTAACATCCACGACGAAGGCCTCCTGCCAGGAATCCGGGTTGGTCGCCGGATCATACCGTCGTTCGACCAGCTTTTGGCCGTTGACCCAGACCGTGCAGCTTTCGTCCGCTGCGCCGATGTAAAGCAGGATTTTGCGGCTGCGCGCTTTCTCCAGCACTTTGAACGTGGCGCGATACCAGGCGATGCCGTTGTAATCGCTCCCGTGGGCTTCCCTCCAATCCTGGCCAACCGGCTGGGCTTCCCACGATTTGTCGGTCCGCGCCGTCAGCCACCCTCGGGTCGGAAAGTCGTCGGCGAACCAGCCTTCCTTCACCCCGGTGTCCTGCGGGTCCCATTGAAATGACCACGACAGGGGCAACGGCGCGATTTGCTGGTATCGTCCTCGCAGCTGGATTTGCTGGCGGTTGTAACCGCTGCGATTCTCGCTGAAGGCGAGGGCACCGTAGTCCGCCACATGATCCGTCTCGATGGTTTTGCGGTAGGCGTCTAGGCGGGTAAGCGCCTGTTCGAAGGCCTTTTTTTTCGCCGCGTCATCTGGCGACTGCTTGGACTCGTTGAAGATGGCGTAGGTTTCGAGCGAAAGCCGGGCATGTTCCAGGCCCTTGCGCAGGAACTCGACACGTCGCGCGGCAACGGGATCGCCCGCCGCGGCCGCGGCCGCCCGGTCAAGGAGCTTCTTTCCTTCGGCGAAGGTCTCCGGGGTGAAGGTTTTTCCGGCGACTTCCCCATACCGCTCCCAACCCACGCCCTGCACAATCCCGTCGCGCTCCTCGATCGCCGAGTCGCGCTCTGTAATTCCCAGGCGGCGGTTGGTGACTTTCTCCCAATGGGCGAAGTAATCCCGCACCGCGCCCGCGGCCGGCCCGAAACCGTTGTAGTATTCGTCGAGGACGGCGTCCACTTCGAGGTCGGGTCGCGCTTGCAGGCGTCCAAGGACGTAAAGGTTCGGTCCCTGCGTGCCCCACATGCCGGTGAGCGAATCGAAATCCGTGCCGACCAGTCCGTGGGCCGCGGCGTATTTGAACTCGCGTCCGAATTGCGCGGCGTAGATGTAGGGCGCGCAATAGCCCTCGAGGGTGTAATTGGGCCGCAGGATAAGGCGCGCCCCGGTCCTGGCCCAGCCGTCCCAGATTTTCTGGAAACGCTCGCGCTGATCGGCGGACAGCGGGAAGCCGTAGGGCGGGACGATCCACACGACGATGCGGTCGTTGAGCTTGGTCTCGAGCGGCGGCTCGGCCGAGCGTCCGTAGGCGTAACCGGCCACCGTCGCGTTCGGGTCGTGTTTTTCGCCCTCCTTCTGCAAGGCCAGCCAGAACTTTGCGTAGCGGTCGGAGAGGGATATGGTGGCCAGACTTTTCAGCGTGGGGCGCTTGTCACTCTCCAGCGCGTAGATGTTTGTATCCTGAATGACCTGCGGGTTCTTGGGATCCCAGGCGCGGCAGGCTTCGCAGCCGCACGAGTGGTCCACGACGTCGCGGTAATCGTTTTCGCAACCGTTGATCCACGGCAAATCGGGAGCATTCCGGCGTTGCTGCAGCCAGTCGGCGATGACTTGACGGTGCAAGTCGGGGTTCGACACGCACATTTGCACGCAGTGGACGGCCGCGTCGCTTGGTTCACGTTTGCCGTCGGGCCGGAGGGCGAACCATTCCGGATGCTGCGCGCCGAACCGCTCCCAGTAATGCTCGAAGCCGTGACCATATTCGAGGCTGGTCGGCCGGGCAAACCGCTGGCGCCGGAGCCACACGGCTGAGTCGTGCATGAATCTGCCTCGGGCCTCGGCGCTCATCAGGCTCGTCCATTGAGAGAAATAAGGTCCCCCCATGCGCAGCTTGGTGCTGATGAAGGGCGGCAGCGAGGTGCGTTCGCCCGCGGGCCCTGCGTCGAGACTGTCGCGCCGCGGCACATAGGTGCCGAGTTCGCCCGGCCACAGCCAGCGCACGCCGAGATGCCGGTCCAGCCAGTCGTAAACGGCAAAGAGCGTGCCCATTGGGCTGACGTCGTCTCCTACACCCGTCCACGCGCCGCCGCGGCCGGCGAGGTAGAGCGCCTTGTCCGTAGCTTTGATGCGGAAGCCGTTGGCCGGCAGGTCGTCCGTTTTCAGTCCGGCGGCGGCGGTGGCCGCGCAGGCACCGAGATAAATTGCCCCTGCCGCTTGGGCTGCTTGCGCCTCCTGCTTGATTTCGAGTCGGACGCCGGTGGCTTTCTCGATATGCCATTGCAATTCGCCTGCGGCATACTGCATCAGCGCCGAGGGATTATCCGGCACGACGATGACCGCGCGCGCTTGCCCATCTTGCACGACGTCCATCGTCGGCCCGGATGGTGTGGCTTGGGGTGGGGTTGCCTCCGGGGCCTCTTGGACGGGCTTGCGGAGGATTTCCATGCCGCTGGCGGGCAGCAGGCAGATCAGAAATACCAGCCAAGAGAAGATCGAAGAACGCATGGGTGTGGCCGGAACGCGTTAGGGCTGGGCCACGGGAAAATCGCTCACCGACTCAATGGTCAGATTGTCCATGGCGGAGGAAAATGCGGTTCCGCCGGCGAAGAAGTTCAACTGGTCGATGCCGGTCATGGTATCGGGTATTTGGAAATGCCCGAGGGATTGGCCGTCGAGCAAGACCTCGACATTGTGCTTTTCGAAATCCCACCTCAATTCGAAGCGGTTCCAGTCCTCCGTCTTGAACTCGACCCCGGTGTCGGTGGCTTCCGCGGTGTCGGCCTCGAGCACGTGCACCATTCCATTGACGAATTGCACGCCGACTGAGCCGAGGTCTTTCTGCTCGAAATACAGGCGTCCGCCAATGTTGGCGCTGCCGGGCAGGAAATCGAACCGGACCAGCGCCTTGCTGCCCGTGGTGGACGGGACGCGTTTGACGAGACGGGTCTGCTCCTTCCCGCCGAAGCCCGCGATCCAGACGAGCGTCTGGCCGTGAGGCGCTCCGCCGGCCTTCACTTCCATGCGCTCCCGTGCCTCCCGGAACTCCCCGGAACTTGCCTCCTGCGGCATCCAGCCTTGCTGCCCCAGGAGTTCGCCTTCGGTGTAACCTTCGAAGCCCTCTTCGTCGAGGTCCGCCCGCGCGCTGCCGGCAAACGCAAGCGTTGCTCCAAGAATGCCGATGGCCGCCAGGGCGCCCATGTGGTGATGTCTGTTGGTTTTCATACGGTGTTGTCCTTTGGTTGTTGTTGGTTGGTTTGTCGGTGGATGGATCATTGAAAAAAGCGCGGGAGCCATTGCCGGTTGGCATCGAGAAGCTCCTCGGCCAGTTTCGGGATTTCGTCGAAATCGGCGCCGGCGCTCGAGGGATCGAGGCTCATCGCCTCGACGAGCAGGCGGCGGTCGCCGTCGAGCGCGGCCCGGACGGTCATTTCCTGGATGTCCGCATGCAGGCGGGCGAGCGACCCGATGGCGCCCGGAAGATTGCCGGACATTTTCGGGCGGATGCCCTGGTCGGAGACTTCGGCCAGTGTTTCCACCACGACCTCGGACGGGAGGTTGGAGACTTGCCCTTGGTTGGGTGCATTGACGATGGCAGGTGTCGGCTTTCCCGTGAGGATCGCCCGCATAATCTCGGTCATCTCCTCGCCGGAACGGGACCAGGAGATTTGCATGCGTCCGGCGGCGACGTCGCGGACAAAGCCGAGGTTGCGCTCGCGCTGGTGGATGCGGGAATCCACCGTGGTCTTTACCACGTTGTAGGACAGTCCGTAGCCGTTGCGAACGTTGCACAAGCTCGGATAAAATTCGATGAGATGCCGGTCGCCGGCCAGCGGCAGGTAGCCGAACTGGCGGCAGAGCGCGAACTTGGCCTCGCCGGAATTCTGGAAGTGGGAATGCTTCTCGACCGGCCGACCTTGGGCACGAAGGAAATCGTGGACCGAGCGATGGCGCCGGCAGAATTCGTGGATGCGCGGCAAGACATCCTCGCCGTTGAGGCGGGCTTCGGTCAGCCAGATGAAATGATTGATGCCGGCGACGGTGTAGTCGAAGCCCTGTTCCGGCAGCCAGCGGTAGAGGTAGGTGAGAATGTCCATGCCATCCGGACGTTCGAGCCCGAGCATTGGCCCCATGTAACGGTCAAACTCGTGGAACTCGTGGCACATGCCGATGACGCGCGTTTTCCGGGCCGCGAGGTTCATCGTGCGGGTCACCACGCTCATCGGATTGGTGACGTTGAGGAGCCACGACCCCGGGCACAGCTCCTCCATGTCGGCGACGATTTCCTGCGCCACGGGGATGGTGCGCAACGCGGCCGAGATGCCGGGGATGCCGACGGTCATGGAAACGGGCAGGCGGATGCCGTATTTGATCGGGATTTCGAGATCGTTGCGGAACGGCGCCATCGTCCCGGGGCTGAACGTGGTCAGGACGAAGTCCGCGCCGGCCAGTGCTTCCCGGCGGTCTTCCATTACCGATATGCCAAAGTCCTTGCTCCGGGCGCGGTTGAACGCGCCGAGCATTTCGGCCACGGCCTGGACGTGATCGCGCTCGGGATCGACGAGGCGGATTTCGCCGCCCTCTAGCTCGTCGAGCAGATAGACGTCGCGCATCAACTCGCGCATCCAGTTGACGGCGCCGCCGCCGATAACAGTCAGGATTATTCTCATGGGCAATGGGCGAGGTGCGTGCGGGGAACTAGTCGGGGCGTGTGGAATTGGTTTTACCAATTAGTCCGAGCATGACAAGGGCTTTTTCCGCGAGGAGTGGAGGGTTAGAATCTGAATTTCTGCCTTTCCGTGGGAGATTGCGGGTGCAGCGCAGCCTAGCGCGTCAGACCGCCTGCTTCCAAGTGGCCGACCAGAGGTAGCTGGAGCGCGTGTGATGGTCGTTTTCACCGAGGTAAATCGTGCCGTCGTCGGCGACGCACAGTTCGTGGATGCGCGCCGGGCGTTCGCCATTTGCGTCGGCCAGATTGTCCCACACTTCAAGTTCGAGCGTGGCCGGGTCGAACCGGCAGAGCGTGGTCTGACCCTTCATGCCGCCGCCACCGTAGAGCTTGCCATCCGGACCGAAGGCCATGGCCGGGAAGCGTCCAGACCGCATGACATTGGCCACCTTGGCCACCTCGCCGGTCTCGATGTCGATCCGCGAAAGCACGCCGGCCACGCTGCCGGCGTAGATGGTGCGACCGCCGTCGTAGACCATGCCGTCGCAGAATCCGTAGTCCTGTTTGTGGCGCGATTCGCTCATGTCGGGCATGTCGGCGCCGTCGGCCACCGGATCGGGACGGAGTTGGTCGGTGTCCGCCTTGCGGGCCAAGCCGTGCGGATACCAGACGAAACGATCTTCGTCTGGGTGGTATTTGCAGAGGCGGATCGGACAGGTGCCGGTCACCTCGTCCCAGGCGCGCGTCTCGGCATACGTGCTCCAGAGCCAACCGTTGCGGTCGACCACCGCATTGTGCGGCTGGGCGAACAGGATGGCGTTGCCCACGTAGGCCAGGACCCGCGATTGGCCGGTGGCGAGGTCGTGGCGCACGATGAACTCCGCCGGGTAGGTGAAGCCGTAAAGGATCCCCCGCGCCCAGTCGGCCGCGATGGACTGCACGTAGAGATGCGGGAACGGGATGCCGAGCACGTCGTAGCGGTCGGCCTTCCAATCGTAGCGCACCAGCTTGCCGCCCGGCGCCTCGTGCTGCTTGTCGGCGTCGTGCAGGAGCGAGGTGGCAAAGTAAAAGCAGTTGTCCCGCGGATTGAGCAGCAGGGTGCGGTGGATTTTCGAATCGTAGGCGTCGGTCCAGCGTTTCGTCTCGAGGCCGGTGAAGATTTCCGTCCGCGGGTCGAACCGGTAAAGCAGATCGCCGTCGATCGAGTTCAGGCCGCAATAGACGTTGCCGTCGCCGGGATTGAACGTGACCGCATCGAAGCTGATCCAGCCATGCACCCATTGCGGGTCGGCGGCGAGGTCGTTGTAATGCCAGCGGCCGGCGATGTTTTCCTTCCAGCCCGACAAGCGCACGTCGCGCAGGGGGTGGGAGCGGATTTCAGGGGCGGATGACGATGGCATGGCGTTGGATGCGGTGAAGATGGAGGAGAGAGCCGGCGATTTCCATGCGCGGCGGGTCCTGGTCGGCGGAGAGGATGCGTGCCCCTTGCCAGCCGGTGGCCGAGTGCACCGCGGCATCGATCGTGCCGGGCTCCTGATCGACCCGCACGACATGGAAAACGTCGACGCCTTCCGGCTCGCTGCGCGCTTTGTCGAACAGGAGCGAGGGCGGACCCTCGAGGCGTTCGGCAAACGGACCGTGCAGCTCGTGCAGGAACGCGGTGATTTCCGCGGCGTTGGTTGGCGCTTGGATTTGCGGCGCGCTCATCGGGCGATGCACCACGGGCTCCCACTTCGGCATGGCCACGCGCGGGAAAAAACCCAGCCGACCGCGGCCGTGGCGGACGATCACCGGCCGGGGTCCGGCTCCGTCGGCGTCGGCGGTGTGCTCGGGGATTTCCGAAATGTCCGAGGAAATCCACGCATACCACTGCGCGGGCCCGGGTGGAGGGGCCGAGGGATCGAGCCATTGGCGCAGCGGGCAGCGCGAACGACGGCGCCGGTCGCCGGTGTGCGTGCCACTGCCGCCGGTGAAGAAAAGCTGTCCGCCGCCCTCGACCCAAGAGTGCAGGACTTCGAGTTCCGCGTCGCTCAGACATTCGGTGTCAGGCAAAATGAGCGTGCGCACTTGGGCGAGACGCTCCGGATCGAGCCGGTCGAAACAGCGCCACGGCACCTGCAGGGAAAGAAGCACCTGTTGCAGGCCCAGGGACGTCGGCCAGGGCCGGGTGGCATTCCAGGAAAGGCTCGGATGGTGGCGCAGGATGGCGATCTCCGCCTCGGGCCGCGTCCGGCCGAGCAAATCCCAATGCGTGCGGGCGAAATCGGCGAAACGTTTTTTGACCTCGGCCCCGAGAGTGTAGTGCGGCAGGTAGCGGAAGGTGAACCCGAGACATGACGGATTGCCGCCGTTGGCCCCGAGTCCGAAGGCGAGGCTGGCCGAGATTTTTTCCGGATGATCCGACCAATGGTAATGGCAGACAGGAATGTCATACTCCCGCGCCGTCTTGAGCAGGGCGCTGCGCGAGCGGATCACCCCGTCGACATAATCAAGGTGGCAGGCATCCTCCGTCCAGATCTGGTCGAGCCAGGGCAGCAGTTCCTCGACGTGGAGGCCCCACAGACGCTGGATGCCGAACTGGTGCGTCCACCCCGGGTTGGCGCTAATCGCGACATCCGGTGAGAGTTGCCGCACGTGGCGTCTGATGTGGCGGGTGAACGCCAGTTGCTTGGCCCAGACAAAGCGGTGCCACGCCTGCATGTCCGGCGAGGTGACAATCGGTGGCAGGGGCGCGCCGATGGCGGGCAGGGCCGGACCGGAATCGAAGTCCGGAAACTCGATGTGGTCGAAATCGACCGCGCCGAACATGCGGCGGCGGTCGGCCGCCGTGGGAAAGGTCTGCCGCAGCCACGCCCGGTAAGCGGCGAGGCAATGCGGGCAGCGGCAGGTCTCGGCCGGCGTGTAGGACACGCCGAACCCGTCGAAATGCAGCAGGTCGGCCCCGATCTCGCCCACCGCGTGGCTGATCAATTCCTCCAGCCATTCCATCGATCCCGGCCGCATATAGCAGAGGCGCCGGCGGAAGGTCTGCTGGTCGCTATACCACGAGGACCGTCCGCCCATGCCGGTGACAAGACAATCGCCCACCCCGGGAAAATCGGCCCGGGCCAATTCGGGCACGAGGGAATCGACGCGGATGTAAACGCCCACCCGCAGACCGGCGGCCTTGGCCCGCGCCGCGAGATCCCGCTGCGCGGCGGTTTCCTCCGCCACCGCCGACAACCCGAAGCCTTTCGAGAAGGGGATGACGATCAGGTTGGCTCCCGAGGCGACGAACCCGCGCAGGGCCGCATCGGAAAATTCGGACTCCGCCGCGAACGCCTCCTCGTCGTCATAGGCATAGCCCGCCCGCGTGCGGAACGAAACCGGCTCCCATGCTCCGACGAAACTCAGCGGCTGTTGCCGCGTCCACGCCACCCGCGCCGGCGGTTCGCCTTCGAAAGAAAGCGGCCAGCAGGAAAAAGGACCGGTGGTGGATAGTGTCGTCGTGCTCATGTCTGGTGGGCCTCTCGTTCCGAGTTTTTCCTTTCCGCGGTCACCGGCAAGCCGCTTCCGCGGCCGGTTGGCGGCGCTGAAAACCTGCCGGCAACGGGTCGCGCGACGTGAGAGAGATGATCTGCATGAAATATTGGCTTGTGTTATTGACTGGATTTACCAATTGTCCGCGGGAATCACTAGCTTGAACTTGCGAGGCCGGTGCAAACCGCAACCCATTTAACTCCCATGAAAATCCAAAATCGCACCGCACTCTTTCTCCTCGCACTCCTGCTTTCCCGGCCGTGGTCCGCTTTGGCGGGCGATGGCTTTTCCATCGTGCGCGACGGCCGGCCGACGGCCGTCATCGTTGTTCCGGACCATGCGATCCCGGCCGAGAACTACGCGGCGCGGGAGTTGCAATACCATGTGCGGAAATCGACCGGCGCCGAGTTGTCGGTGCAGGGCGAAAGCGCCCCGGTGCCGGAGGGCATGGGCCGCATCCTGCTCGGGCGCGCCGCCTCGCCGCAGGGCGCCGAACTTCCGCCCAATGCTTTCACCATCAAAACCGGGGCGGACGCTCTCCGCATTTATGGTCATGATCAGGACGGCGATCCCCAACAACCGACGGTGCATGCCGGAACGCTGCACGGGGTCTATGAATTGCTTGAAAAAGAAGTCGGCGTCCGTTGGCTCTGGCCCGGTGAGTTGGGCGAGGTGATTCCCGCCCGCCGAAGCCTGTCCGTGGCCCCGGGGGACAGCACCACCGTCCCGCGTCTGGTCCACTCCCGGGTCCGCTCGAATACCGGGCTGACGAAAACGGGCTGGAGCTCGCTCGAAGCGCGGGACCGTTACCTCCAGGCGCAGCGCGTGTTTCTCCGGCGGCACAGGATGGCCGAAGGCACCAGTCTCGAATACGGCCACGCCTTCGAGGATTATTGGGGCCGCTTCGGCGCGACGCATCCGGAGTATTTCAACCAGCTTCCCGACGGCACCCGCACGAGCGACAAACTTTATTTCGGCGGCGAGCCGCAGTTGATTTCGATGTGCGTTGCCAACCCCGGTTTCCATCGCCAAGTGGTGGAAGACTGGAAGAAAAACCGCACCTACCTGCCGTGGGTCAACGTGGCGGAGAACGACACCGAGGGGAAATGCGTGTGCGCCGATTGCCTGGCCTGGGATCGCCATGCGAAGGGGGAGAAGGTTTCCCTCGAAGCTGCCAGGGCGGCCTTCCGCGCCGGCGAACCGGGATGGGCGGCCCACCTCGGCTCGCTGACCGATCGATACGCCAAATTCTATCTCGCCGTGCAGGCCGAGGCGCAGAAGACGGACCCGCAGGCAGTCGTGCTCGGCTATGCCTACGCGAATTACAGCGCGCCTCCGGTCGAGACGAAGCTCAACGAACGGGTGATCATCGCGGTGGTCCCGCCGGTGATGTTTCCGTGGAACGACGCCAACCGCGAAGCCTTCCGCAAACAGTGGCAGGGATGGCGGGACAGCGGCGTGCGCCTCTATCTGCGCCCGAACTACACCCTCGACGGGCATAATTTCCCCATCTACTACGCCACGGCTTTCGGCGAGGATTTCCGGTTCGCCTTCGAACGCGGCATGATTGCCACCGACTTCGATTCGCTCACCGGCCAGTGGGCGGCGCAGGGACCTAATCTCTATGTCTTGATGCGCGCCCACACGCATGGCGACCGGCCGGTCGGGGAGATTCTCGACGAGTATTACTCGGCCTTCGGTCCGGCCAAGAAACAGGTGCGCGATTACTTTGCCCACTGGGAAACGGTCTCGAACAAGACCGCCGAGGCCTCGTTCGGCAAGGAGGCCGCGCGGGAAGATCCGGCCGGCGGCCACTGGGCGACATTCTACCGGGTGGCCCACGTCATTTTCACCCCGAAGATCATGGCCGAAGGACGCCGCCGTCTGGCGGCCGCCGCCGCGGCGGCCAAGGGCGATCCCGTGGCCAGCCGCCGGGTCGAATTCCTGGAGATGGGCCTGCGCAACGCGGAGCTGACCCTCGCGGCCCAGGCCGCGCATCGGGCTTACACGGAACGAGGCGACATCGCCGGCTACCAGCAGGCGCTGAAGGCGCTTTACGACTTCCGCGCGAGCGTCGAACCGCACCACACGGCCAACATGGGCTATCTCGGCACCCGGGAAGCCGCGACGTGGCAGGAGGGTGTCGCCCAGCTCGATATGAAACGCGACAAGCCGGTCGGACCCTGGCGCTTTGCCTTCGATCCCTCGAACGAAGGCGTCGCCAAGGGATGGCAGGAACCGGCTTTCGATGACGCGTCGTGGAGCGCAATCGAGGTGACCAAGCCGTGGGAAGACCAGCCCGTCGGCCAGGAGTGGGCGGGCAAACACGGGGCGCCTTATAACGGCATCGCATGGTATCGCACCACGCTCGATATTCCCCATCCGCCCGCCGGCCGGGTGGTCTTGCAATTCGGGGCGGTCGATGAGGCCTGCCAGGTATGGCTCAATGGCAAGAAGCTGCTCGACCGACCCTACCCGTTCGAGGGCGACCGGGAATCCTGGACGAAACCCTTCCAGGTGGATGTCACCGACGCACTTTCCCCAGAAGGGCGCAATCTGCTCGCCGTGCGGGTCGAGGACGCCGCCGGCGCCGGCGGCGTCTGGCGGCCGGTCTGGCTGCAGTCATACGGCGCGCCCGTCGCCGAGGGGAGCAACCGGATTCCCAACGGCGATTTCGAGGAGCAGGGGCAAAGTTGGCGCCACGATGTGCGCGTCGGGCGCTTCGATTTTGCCTATGACATGGACGTGGCGCACGGCGGCACGACGTCCGGGCGCCTGGCCTGCGCCGAGCGGCTGGACCAGGAACCGGAACGGAACGCCGGCCGCGCCTGGGGGCGCTGGTATCAGACCGGGGTGCCGGTTACCCCCGGCAAGAAACACCGTTTCCGCGCCTGGGTGCGAACCGCCGACGACTACGGCGGGCGGATCGAGATCTGGGTCAAGGGCAACCAGTCCTACGAAGCCAAACTGCTCAGCACCTCGGGTCTATGGCAGGAGGTCGTGCTCGAGGATGTCGTTTCCGACGCCGGCTCAGTCGCTATCTACCTCAACAGCTACGACGGGTTGGGTGACGTTTGGTTCGACGATGTCTCGCTGGTCGAGCAGCAGGACTGATGCGCGGCGGGACGAACACCTGAATCCATGGCCGAAGACCATGGAAGATCATCAAGACCCCTGCTGGAAGCGCTTCCGGCGGACAGGCCGCTTGATGTGCCGGTGGTCGTGCTGGGTGAATACCGTTTTGGCATCAAGGCCGCGCGTGACCGCAAGACGCGTGAAAAGTGGCTGGATGCGGTGGAGGCTGCGATGACCGTGCTGGGCACGGACAGTGCCACGGCCCGCAGTTACGCGGATGTGCGGGAGGAACTCCGGCAGGCACGGACGCCCATCCCGGAAAATGACATCTGGATCGCGGCGCTGGCACGCCAGCACGGTCTGCCGGTGTTGAGTCGGGATGTGCATTTCGACCGCGTCTCGTCCATCCGTCGAATCGGCTGGTAGCGGAGCGGTGGACTGTCGGTCGCGCCCTATTTCTCCGCCTTCACCCGCGCCGGCGGTTCGCCTTCGAAAGAAAGCGGCCAGCAGGAAAAAGGACGGTTGGATTCGCGCCTCATGGTGGTTGACGGATCGGGCGTCATTGTTTTTCTTTCCGCGCTCAACGTTGGTTAGGTGTCTCCTATTGCCCGGTGCTCACCCGCGATCGGCATTGAGGAGCTGTGCCATCAAGCGACGAGCAGGGATGGTGATATTCCGATAGACGAATTCCCGACTTTGACCTGCTCTGCTGGAGTGCTCCGAGCTTGCGGTCCAGGCGCCCTCAGTTCGGCTCATTCCCGGGCTCCCAATTGTATTTGTTGTTTGTTCCGATCGGGTGTTTGCTCGCCTCGACATGACCATCCAAGAATAAAATATTGGCCTGCCCGTTGTGCCGGTAGGCAATGCGATTGGCGTCTCCAGGAGTGTCGCACCATGGGGCTGTGTTCACGGCAACCCCGTCAACCACGAGAACCATCTTTGACGGCTTCTGCACTGCGACTCGTTTGATGCGGCGGCCAAGATATCCCGGGCCGGTGCCTCCAAAAAAGGCGTTTTGCGAGTAAGCCAAGCGCTTGAATACCCAAGAGGAGGTGTCGTTGGTCGTCGCCGCGGGGCATTGGAAGCAAGCAGCCTCGGGAGGATTCGGATTATTGGGAATGTGCCAAGCGTCTTTCCCGGTGAGGTAGGGACTTAGAGTTTCGGGCCAGAATCGCACGGGCGGCGAATTATCCCCCCATCGATTCGGCGCCACCCAGCCGTCGTTGTCCGCGGAATACTGCGCGTGCGCCAGCCCGATCTGCTTGAGGTTCGAGGCGCATTTCGCGCGCTTGCCCGAGGCGAGGGCACTGCTCACGGCTGGAAAAGCCAACAAGGCCAAGACCGCGATGATGGCGATAACCACGAGCAACTCGATCAGGGTAAAGGCTGAGGCACTGCAGAACGCGGCTCCTTGCCGGGGGCTGCGGTGCGCTTCAGGACGGGGGGAGCCTGCGGCGTGCGTTTTCATTTTTGCCGCTTGGTAAGACCCCGATGGCTGTCGACTGCGGCGGGGCTCACCGCCCAACCCTTGCCCGAGGGCAACCAGAGAGGGCAGGGCAGCACGATGCCGGATGAATCCGTCGGGCGCTGGCCGATGCGCTCGAAGAGCATCTCCGCGGCGCGTTCGCCCATGCGCACGAAATCGGGTTGCGTGGTCGGGAAACGCTCGCGCCAGGGTTCATCCTGCAGGTTGTCGAACCCGGCGACCACCACGTCCTCGGGCACGCGCAATCCCCGCTCGCGCAACCAAGCGATGCTGGCGTGCGCATAGGGATCGTAGGGTGTGATCAGCGCGGTCGGCCGCGGGCGCAAGGCAAGGAAGCGTTCCATCGCCTCGACATGGTCCGGGCTGAGCGGTCCCGTGCCGGTGAAGGGGATGACCCGCCCGTCGATCTCCGGCAGGCCGGCGTCGGCGAGCGCCCGACGGTAGCCCGCGAGGCGGTCGTCCACCGAGCGGTAGGCGACGCCGTCGGCGAACTTCAGGAAGGCGATGTCGCGGCGGCCCTGGGCCAGCAACCAGCGGCTCAGGCCCCGGCCCGCCTCGTGGTTGTCGAAAAGGAAATGCGGACGCCGCATCGACGGCTGGTAGAGGTCCACCACGACAATCGGGAAATCGCGGAACTCGCCGGCCAGATAGTCGTCCTGCGCGCCGCGACAGGTGGTGGGATAGAGAACGACGCCCTCGACGCCGTTGTCGCGCAGCTCGGCGATTTTTTGCCGTTCGATCGCGTAATCCCAGTCCGTCGAGGCAACCTCGACCGCCCGTCCGGCTTGTGCCGCCGCCTGCTCGATCCCCCGGCAGACGTGATGCGAGAGGATCGGCCTGAGACTGGTGGCCACGTAACCGATCCGCGGTTTGAGGCGCCGGCCCGCCGCTTTTCCGGTGCCTGCAAGGGCGGCGATGTAGATGCCGCTGCCCTGGCGCTTGGCGACCCAGCCCTCGGCTGCCAGGGCGGCGATGGCTTTGCTGATCGTCGGGCGGCTCGTGCGGTAGCGCAGGGCGAGTTCGCGTTCGGTGGGCAGCTTGGCGCCGATCGCGGCCGGCTGGCGGCGCCAGAAATCCTCAAGCAAACGGTCGCGCAAACTGAGATAAGAGGGTTGCATAAAAAATTGGCTTGCGTTATTGACTGGATTTACCAATCTTTCGCGAGTCCTGCAAACAACTTATCAGTCGAGTCGCCGAGATGCCGTCAAAAACTGTTCCCCGCCTGGAAATCGAAGTTTCCGCGTCCCCCATGTCGCGCAGATTGCTTTGGTATCTGGCGAGCGCGTGGCGTTCCGACCGGTCCCAGGCGCGGGCGCCGGGGAAGCGCCCCCCTGGCGGGGCGGTATTGATGGTGGTGGACTCGGGATCCGGCTGGCTCGAACTGGCAGGCGGACGCTGGCGCCTCGAGTGCGGGGCGCACTGCTATCTTTACAACCTGCGCGACGAACGCGGCATGCGGTCCGACCGGGGCAAACCGCTGCTCACCCGCGGTATGGTTTTCTGCGGGGCATCGCTGCAGCATTGGCTCTCGGATCTCGGCGCGGCGCGGCGGCCGGTTTTTGACGTGGCCGATCCCGCCGCCCTGCGGGAATCGTTGGGCGCCATCGCGCGCCGGGCGGCCCGCCAATGCTCCGGATGGGAAATTGCCGTGCATCGCGACATCGGCGGCATCCTCGAGTCGCTGCTGCAGTTTCATCTGCCGCATCGCGACGCGGACCGCCCGCTGCCGCCGCGGATTGCGAGTCTGGTTGAAGCGGTCGAGGCCGATCCGGAACGGCTATGGACGGCGCAGGAGATGGCTGCTGCGGCTGGCATGAGTGCTTCGGCTTTCCGCGCCCGGTTCCGCGCGGCGATGCAGGTGTCAGTTCGAGCATATTTGCTGACGCTGAAGGTCGATACCGCGCGCAATCTATTGCTTAACCCGTCCCTGCGCATCAAGCAGGTGGCCGATCGCCTGCAGTTTTCCAGCGAAGCTCATTTCAGCAGGTTTTTCTCGCGTGAGACGGGGACCTGCCCAAGCGCCTTTCGGAAGCTGATGAACGGCGGTCGCGATGGTGTGTCGCCGCGGCAGCGGAGTCGTGCCTGACCGGTCCGGACGTGGCTCTCCGACGTTTATGACAGGCGCTTTTTCTCGCTCGTTCGACCTCGCCCGCTTTGCCGAACCCGGCAGCACATGGCGCACGGTGCCATTCTGGAGCTGGAACGGACGAATGGAACCGGGCGAAGTGCGTCGGCAGGTCCGCGAATTCGCCGCGGCCGGCTACGGCGGGGTCGTGATCCATGCACGCATCGGCCTGCTGACTCCCTACCTCGGGGAGGTATGGTTCGGCTGTTGCGATGCCGCCATCGAGAGGGCGCGCAGTTGCGGTCTGTCCGTGTGGC
>Ga0172372_10002703_pt1 | contig 26679 bp, 15 predicted proteins | sample LakKiv5m_2_FD_114544 | JGI IMG/M metagenome (GOLD analysis project Ga0172372, IMG submission 114544) | Freshwater microbial communities from Kabuno Bay, South-Kivu, Congo - kab_092012_9.5m | ecosystem: Environmental > Aquatic > Freshwater > Lake | place: Democratic Republic of the Congo...
AAGCGCCATGCGATGATACACGAGGCCACTAACGCATGCTCCTTGGCTGCATAGAGGAGCATCAGTACATCGTAGAGCGCATGGATTTCATACGATTGCAGTTGATTGACGGCGGCGTGTTCTTCGAGTTCGTCAGAATCTGCGAAAAACGCGATATGCCGCCCCGTAGCACCGAGGAGCGTTTGATACGCGTCTGCTGACATCCAGGCACGCAGTGTTTGCCGGACCGCATCGTGTAGTAGATACCCTTGCGGGCGGCGCAACAACAGCTGTCGGCGCTCAAGAAGCCAAATTCCGTTGCGCAGAGCGATTTCGTCATCAATCTGCAACAACGACTTGTACATCATCAGCATGGCCGGACGCACCGGGTGGGACATCAGCATCAACAGCTCCATGATGCGCAGTGCATCCGCAGGAACTCCCGCGATGAACGTCTGTGCGAGTTCACCAGACTGCAGCATGCGCAACTGCATGCCGTTAGCGGCCGCAATCACTTGCATGGGATACCCGTGTGTTTTCGCAAGCAAGACATCGACCTGCTCCGCTGCCAAATAATCGCTGTTGACCTGCTCACGTACCCGCCAAAAAAGGACACGTTGTGCGTCTTCATCAAGGGGCGGCAGACTGATTTCGTGTACATCAGCAAAATGGCTCCCCAACCCGGAGACCTGGGTGGTCACCACGAAATGCGAGTCAAACAGCGTACGCCGCAGATCAGACATGATGGCTTCTGCTGATAAACGTGCGCTATCAAGAATGTTGTCGATGACAATGATGGCACGCCGGATTTGCACGTTATTTGCCAGCAACATCTGCCAAGTTTCACGGCCGCGTGGTCGAATGTCGTAGGCAATCCCAATTGCCCGATATACATCCTCCATGTGCGCAACGTGTTCATCGAGGTACACGATGCGCACCTGATTACGCAGTGCCGGCGAAATCTGGGCCACCAAGTGCAACGCAATGGCGCTTTTGCCCACTCCGGATGGTCCACTCAACACCACATGGCGCGCCTCCGGATCGGCGGTACCCGAGAGGTACTGTAGCATCAGCTGGTGGATTTGCTGTATGACCACTTCACGCCCAACCAACACTTGGTCTTGCCCAAACTGCCCAAGGAACTGGTAGGGGCGCACGGCTTCGCGCCATTCGTCCCCCGTGTAGTACACCACGAAGCGCTGGATTTCGTTGATGGGCAAGCGCATCAGTGCACACAATTCGAGCAGTTCGCTCGCCGGCAACACGACGGGATTCACTTTCAACACGGCTTCAAACACCGCCACTAATTCGTCAGGGCGAGCATTGACCATGCGTTCGGGGCGCGACAAAAACATGTCGTCGAAACGCCCACCCGACAGTTTAATCTGCGGATTGCGTTGATTGATACGATCAATGAGCGTTTGCCCTTGCGGCGTGCCCTCGTCTTTACCGACGCCGAGGTCAATATCGAGGGCACTTAACCGCGTTTTCACTTGACTCATCAAACCAATCACCCGCACTTTGCTCGGTAGCGGGGGTTTTTTGCTCTGTTTGGGCATCTCACATCCCTCAACGATTTCAACGATGCATCTTTTTTCACCATAACATGAAGCGATTTGTTTTTGTTTGTTATTTTTTACGAACGTTTTTTCAGCATCTCCTCCGTCAAAAAACGCTCTTGGGTGGAGGCTTTCACCCCCAATGCCCGCAGCGTCAAGTCAACGATTTCGCGACGTCCATCCACGGTATGCGCAAAATCGAGCTCATCGGTGGGCACAATCAACACCGGGCAGCGCTCAAAGCGACGAATCCACTCGTCGTAGCGTTGATTGAGGCGGCGCAAGTAGGCCGGCGGGATGTTCATTTCACTTGGGCGGGCCCGCTCCGCAATGCGCGCTTGGAGGGTCTCAATCGAGGCCTGCAAATAAATCAACAGGGTGGGCGGTTGAATGCGTTGCACCAGCGTGGTGTACAACCGGCGGTAGGTACGAAAATCACGTTGTGACAGGATATTTTCTTCGAGCAGTCCTTTCACAAAAATCTCGTAATCCTCGTACATACTGCGGTCTTCGATGACCGATCCCGGGGTATCGGCGATTTCGAGGTGTTGTTCGTAGCGCTGGGTCAAAAACCAAATTTGGCTATGAAATCCCCAGCGCTCACGGTCGCGGTAATAATCATCGAGATAGGGGTGGTCGGTCACCAACTCGTAGTAGGGTTGCCAGCGCAACTCTTCGGCCAGAATCCCCACCAAGGTGCTTTTGCCGACCCCAATGTTGCCCGCAATGGACACGTGCATCCGCCGCATGGGGAGTGCATCACCGGTATCTTGTGTTTTAATCATCGACATACTTACACCACCGTACTGCGCCATTGCCCCTGACGAAAGCGCCAGTAGGCCAGCAACGACTGAACAATGAAATCAACTCCCATGGCTAACCACACCCCGTTCAAACCACCACCAGCACGCAACATCAAGAACGAAATGGGCAGGCGCATCCCCCACGTGCTGATAATCTTGGTGTACAGCGGCCACTTGGTATCACCAGCGCCACGGAGTGCGCCAGACAGCACAAAATTGGCCCCCATGGCGATTTGGAAGGCACCGGCAATTTGCAGAGGCACCGTGCCAATCGCAACCACTTCCATGTCGTGCACAAACAGCCCAAGCAACCACGCAGGCCACACCACCATGATCAACCCGAGTGCGCCCATGATAAGCGCGGCTTGGCGCAACGCTTCGTAGGTGGCCGATTGGGCTTCATCGGGGTCTTTGGCACCCAGCCCTTGGCCGACCAACGCAGATGCGGCAATCCCGTAGCCCCAGCCCGGCAAGAACGACAACGATTCAATGCGAATAACCAAGTTATGCGCTGCATAGGCGGCGGTGCCCAGTTGGGTAATCATGCCAAGGAAGATGATTAACGCGCCTTGGAAGACCATCTGCTCACCCGCAAAAGGCAAGCCGACGCGGACAATCCGCTGGATCATGTCACGATCGGGCCAGAGTGCGCGATCAAGAATCAACCCTGCGCGCCCGCGGAGCAACATGACGACCACGACCACTGCGCCCACCGTGCGGGCGGTGCCGGCACCGATGGCTGCTCCAACGACTCCCAGCGGCTCCAGCCCAAATGCACCACCAATGAGGAAGTAGCAGATGACCACGTTGATGATGTTGACACCAATCATGATGTACAGCGGGGTTTTGGTGTCACCAGCGCCACGGAGCGCTGCCATGCCGACCATGCTAATCGCGGTAGGCACAAAGGCATAGCCGAGGATGCGCAAAAAGTCCGCCCCGAGTTGCGTCACTTGTGCGTTGGCACCGTAGACCGACATCACCGGCTCTGCGAACGCAACCGCACACGCGCCCATCACCGTCCCAAAGATGAGCGCCAACAGCAGACCCTGCCGGAGTGCCCCGTTGCCCAGCGCGCCGTCATTGGCTCCTTTGGCGCGTGCCGTGAGGGCCGTACACCCCGTGCCCGTGGCCATAAACAGCAACGTCATCGTCCAAAACATCTCGCTGGCCAGACCGGTCGCTGCTAGCGCGGTGGCACTACCGTAGCCGAGCGCCGTCGCTGCTGCGACCGACAAGCGTCCCACCAAAACCACATCCATGAGCCCGACCAGTGTGTTGAGCACCTGCTCACTTACCGCTGGCATTGCCAGCCGAAAAACGCGTTGCTGGCGTTGCGCCGTTGCCGTCATGCCTGTTATCCCTGCTTGCGGTGGTCATCTGACCGAATAAGAACCCTTGCACGTGGTGTGACGCCAAACACTCGCGAGTAGAAATCTGCCCCACGCCACCACCCCAAAATCCACCCCAACTTCCCACTTGACATTGAACAAATGTTCGTATATAGTTAGCACAGATGTTCCGAACATATGTACCACACTTCAAACACGAGGAGGACACCATGGCCGTTCGCACACAAGAAATGCGCAATCCCACCATGCGTTTAGCTCGTCCGAAGCAGAGCGCCATTTGGTTGCGGCGACTGCAGATGCCATACATTTCGTTCAACCCATTGTACATCGCTGGTGCACTTTTGTCTGCAATTGCGTTGTATTTCGTTTTGAGCGGAGTGGTGCAATGGGGGCTACAGCGTTACGACGACGTCCGCTACGGCACGACGCGCACGTTCCACACCGACGCCGTCATCGGCATCGAGGATTCCGTCCTGAATCCGACCCATTTTGTGGCCATGAACCTGAATCGCCAAGTCGTCATCATGCAGATCCCGGGTGGCGACACGGGCAAGACGCGCGTCATCAATGGGCCGTATCTCTTTGGTGCTGACGAAGACCGCACCCCGGTATTGCTTGATTTCCGCGACGTCAACGGTGACCAGCTCACCGACATGATTGTCAACGTGAAAAACGAAGCACTCGTCTACCTGAACCGTGGCGACCGACTCGGGCTCATGTCCCCCGAAGAACGCGCCTCTATCACTCTCGAATAGCCAAGCGGCGACCGCTCATACCCCGGTGACGGCGTGCTTCCCCCACCCGTCACCACCCCCGCTCTGTTCCCCCCCACCGTGGGCAGAGCGGGGGGTTTCTTTATCCCGCTCGGGTACGGCATCTCGTATAATGAGGCGCACGGACCGAATACCTGTTTGTGAAGGACACCCCACACACATGAGCGACACTACCTGGCGTACCCGTTGGCAGGCCTGGCTCACCCAGAGCCGCGAAGCGGTGAGCACCATACCAGCCGCGTTCGGCATGGTGCGTGCTGCCGACCCACAGGGGACGGTTATTTTGACCATCAGCACCGTGGTGAATGCGATGATGCCACCAGCCCAAGCGTATGCGGCCGGTCAAATCATCGACAGCATCACACATGCCATGCAAACACACGGCGATCCGTGGCAGGGGCTGATGCAGAGTATGACGTGGATTGTGCTCGAATTTGCCTTGATTACCCTCAGCTTTGCGGTGGCACAAGCACGGAGCTTCGCAGAACACACCCTCAACGCCCGCCTCACGCACTACATCGCGATGCGCATCATGCACAAGGCGGATGAGCTCGATGTGCAATACTTCGAAGACCCTGCGTTTTATGACAAGCTCCAAAACGCCAAGCGCCAAGCGGAGTTCCGCGCCATCTCGCTGGTCACCGGCGTCTTTGCGATCATTCAGCAGAGCATCACGTTAATTTCGTTTTTGGTGCTCGTCATCGCGTTTGAGCCTTGGATTGCCATGATTCTCTTCGGGGCCAGCATCCCCGCTTTCATCGCACAAGGACGCTACAGCCGCATGTTTTTTCGCATGCTGACCTGGCGGGCGCCCGAGTTTCGCCAGCTCCGTTACCTCGAGGAGTTGATGACCAGCGACAAAAGCATCCGCGAAGTCCGGCTTTTCGGCTTAGCCGACACGATGATACGCCGCCACGAAACGACCTTCCAAACCTACTACGACGAAGACGTAGCCATTGCACGGCGGCGCTCGTGGATGAGCGTCGGCTGGGGGATCGTCTCCACGTTGAGTTTTTACGTGGCCTATGCTTGGGTGGTCTGGTCGACGATTCAAGGCCAACTAACCATCGGCGGATTGACGTTTTATGTGACCATTTTGCGCCAAAGCCAAAACACCGTGCAGGGGTTGTTCAACAGCGTGAACTGGCTCCTCGAAAACGGCCTTTTCATGACGCAGTTAGTGGAGTTTTTTGCACTCCAACCGATTATGGCCAAGAGTGCGCACCCGGTGGCGATGCCGGAACCCATGCGTGAGGGCATCCGCTTCCACAACGTGTCGTTCCGCTATCCAGAGCACACGCACTGGACACTGCGGCACGTGGATTTGCACATTCGCGCCGGCGAAACGCTCGCGTTGGTGGGGCTCAACGGGGCAGGCAAAACCACCCTCGTAAAACTGCTCACTCGGCTCTACGACCCCACCGAGGGATATATCAGCATCGACGGCATTGACCTGCGTGAAATCGACCCCGCCGATCTGCACCAACGCATGGGCGTCATCTTCCAGGATTTTGTGCGCTACCAGATGACCCTCAACGACAACATCGGGTTCGGCAACATTGCTGCGATCAACGACACCGCACGCATTCAGCAGGCTGCCGCACACGGCGGCGCCGATGAAATCGCCGATCAGCTCAGCCACGGCTACCAGACCACGTTGGGGCGCCAGTTTCAACAGGGGCGTGAGCTTTCGGGCGGACAATGGCAAAAAATCGCTCTCAGCCGCGCATTCATGCGTGACGGCGGCATTCTCATCCTCGATGAGCCTACCGCCGCCCTCGATGCCCAACACGAGTACGAAGTCTTTCAACGCTTCCGTGAACTCACCGCTGGTCGGACTGCCATTTTGATTTCCCACCGCTTCAGTACCGTGCGCATGGCCGATCGCATTGCGGTGCTCGAGCACGGCACGTTGCGGGAAATCGGCAGTCATGCGGAACTGATTGCCGCCCAAGGCCTGTATGCCGAGCTATTCGAAATGCAGGCCCAAGGGTACCGCTGAGTCATCAGCGCACTTGGTAGATGACGACCTCGCCCTCGCGGAACACTTCGTCGGCCACCGTAGCCAAGACGACCAATCCGGCTTCGCCGTACGTGGCGCGCTCGGTGGGCCCCACGTAGATGTACTGGACGCGGTACTGTGTCAACAATTGCGTGACAGTGGTCGCGTCACCGCTGGTATAAATGGTGGCCACATCTTGTTCACGCTGGCCAATCTGCGCATTCGCTTCGGGGTGACCGCCGCGCCACTGACTCTCGTGGCCCGGCCACCCCATGATCGTCGGGCGCCCGCTGGCCGCCGAAATAGCCCCAAATCCGCGGCCCTCGATGTCGTAGGAGCCGCCGACAGCTTCGACGATGACTGCCCCGGCCGGCGCGTTGGCGCGCAACCAAGCCACCGACGCACCGCCACCAGCCACCCAATCGCGGGGCGTACGCCCGGCCAACGACCAGCTACTCCCGCTCCCAGGCACCCCGCCGAGAGTGGCCGCTGGATAAACGAGCGCAGCCGCGAGCACGGGTGTTACCACGGCCAACAGCGTCCAGCGCACTCGCGGTGACGCTACCGCCCATACCCACCACGTGGCGACCACGGCGACCATGCCCCACAACACCCACACTTGGTAATAAAACTTGAACACCGTGTTCATGCGACTGCTAAAGACGTCACGGATGAACACCACGTCCACCACCACTAGCAACAACGCCGCCAAGGCGGCCATCCCCAACCAGAGGGTTTGTGCGGGGGTGACGGTGGTGCGCCGAAAGGCGATGTGGAGGAAGAGTGCGGCCAAGGGCAAGGCGAAGATGGTCGCAAAACCGACGACCGCCCCGATGACCGCCATCCCTACCATGACTCCGTACAGCGTGCGCTCAAACACGGTCGCACAGAGTTGCCACCCCATCACCACGATGGGAATGAGGAACAGACCAAACATGACGACAAGCCCGTGAAATTCGGTCTGCGCCGGCGCCACCCCGAAGTAGCGTGATGCCGTCGCAAGCACGGGAATGCTCGTCAAGGGCTCGAGGCTCCCGACCAATGAGTGGAAACTGCGGTGGAATGGCACATACCACAGATACGAGGCCATCACCACGAGAGCACTTTCTTGCAATACGGCACGCCACCCACTGCCGTGCCGCAACGACGCCCACACAATGGTGGCCACGTACAGCGCCAAGTAGGTGGGATAATCCCAGCTGTTGAGCGGGTAGAGCATGCCAATCAGCAGCGCGGGGAGCACCCATGGAACGACGGGCTGACTGGCGCGCCGGAGGGCAAACGCCACCAACAACACGCCGTACGGCAGTGCCATCACGTGCGGATGCATGTCACCTAACCAATAGGAAAAAAACGGGAACTCGGTGATGGCGTAGCGCCGTTCACTGCCGCCCGCACCCGTGGGAATGTCATCCCACACCGCACGTGACGGATTCCACCAATTAAATTCGGCCCACATGTCGCGCGGAGTAGCCGTGGTCATGCCGTCGAAATCCCAGCCCCGGAAGGGCTGGCTCAGCTCGAGAGGCGCACGGGTAGTTACACCGTTGACAAGGGCGCGCCCCACGTCTCGCCCCTCGAGTGCGAGGACTTCGGGGAAGCCAGCCACCACCTGCACGAAGCCACCCAAGTTTCCGGCCACCAAGACGACCAACACCGCCGACAGTGCCACCGCCCAATCGGGGCCCACCCAACGCTCACCGACCACCAAGCGCACCATGCTCACGGCCACGGCAGCCACCGCCACCGCCGCCAAGCCGGCGCTCGTCGCCAACGCCAGGTTGTAGGCCACCGCTGGATCTGCCACGGTTAGGGTCACGGGGACCGCTGCCAGCACATAGCCGAAGTAGTAGTAGTTGATGGTGAACCCGGCCATCCACGGGTCGAGCGGTGGGAAACTCGGGCTTTGCAACACGCTCTGCAAAAAAGCGAAGTCCATGGGGCGTTCGGTGCCCCATGGATCGGGATTATGTCCACGAATGTAGACCACCATGGCAAAGCCGATGGCAAACATGACCTCGCCGAGCACCAAAGCGCGCCAATGCGCGCGGAGCCACGTGCGATCAATGCCACCACACAACCGCCAACCCACCCCCGCAATGACGAGCATGCTCACCAGCACGGTGCCCCCACTAAAGGGCAAAATGCCCAACATGGCCACGCTCCAAGCCAGCACCCCCACCAGAGCCACCCCAAGCAGACGAGCCATGCCCAGCATGGCAGCCGGGAGCGTGGCGAACACGTACTTGGCCCACGGGAGACCGACTCCCCCCAGCAAGAGCATGACCGCCCAATGTAGCACCACATCGCCTATCATGATTGCTCCTTAACGCTCGAGGTTGGCCAGTGCACGACGGACATCCTCGCGAAATAACGCGTCTGCAGGCGCCTGTGCGAGGTACTCTTGATAACTCTGGCGCGCCTGCTCCAGATTGCCCATTAGCTCGTAGACCTGCCCTTGTGATACCAAGAAGTCGAAGAAATCCGGATACACCTGCCGAGCATCGCTGATTTCTCGGAGCGCATCTTCGAACAACCCGACTTGAATCATACCGGTTATCAACTTGTTGAGATTGCCCGGCGAGGGATCGACCGTGACCGCAGTCCGCAGTGCACGGATGCCTTGATCGACCAAGCCACCCTCCAACGAAGCATCTGCGTACATGTGCAACAACATGACGTCATCGGGATGGGCTTGCAACGTCGTATCGATGGTCGTAGCCGCATCTGCACCCCGTCCCAATTGGCGATACGCATCTGCGAGCAGCATCATCGCATCAATATTGCTCGTATCAGCACGAAAGGCTTCTTCGAGCGCCTGTAACTCGTCCGCGTTGAGGCGGTTTTCATTCGCATCGGGAGGTGGCACCAAGACCACATCGCCCACCTCAATGTCATCGCTTGCCCCCACCGGTGCAATGGCGATCACGTTTGGCGCAACCTGATAAATGGTCGTCTCTCCAAAGCGCGCCACCTCACGGAGCTGGGGCAGTTGCTCGACCACTGCAATGCCATCTGCACCGTAGACCGCCCGCTCAATGAGCCCCACAATCACGTAGGCCACGCGGTAGCGTGACAAAATCTGCAACTTGCGACCGCTGTCCGTGCCACGATAAAACTCCACCACATCCGCATCACGGCGCGCGACCACACTGCCATCACGTTGTTCACTTTCGTGGAGCGGGCTCACCACAGTCGGTAAGCCGGTGTTGGCCGCAATACGCACGCCATAATCACGATAGAATTCGTTGCTCGATTGTAGCACCACGGGCACACCGGTCACATTGGCGCGGAGCCACTGGAGCGCTTCATAATCAGAAACGAACGCAATCGTGCGATCGTACGCTTGGTAAGATCCTGTTTGCATGAACTGTAAGCCGTTGATCGTCCACACCTGATCGGCGTTGATGCGATAGGCGGTACGATTGGGGATAGCCACCACTGGGAATATCGCCCCCAACAACCACGGCACGGCACTCACACCAATGACCACCGCACGTACCCACGTTGGTGCTCGTAGCACGGTCGCCCACACCTGCCCAATCATCACTGCGAAGGCAATTCCAAGCAACACCCACGTCTGCATGCCGAACTTGAACACGGTGTTCATGCGGTACCAATCGCCGCCGTCCATGTGATCACGAATGTAGATGAGCTCCACACCGAGTGCCACGGCCCACCCCACACACATCAGCCACAAGGCAAACCACATCGGTCGTGACATTGGCCGTATCAGCAGTGCAACTGCCACCACCAACACGACGCTCAGCAACCACAGGCGGGGGCTACTTAGCCACACCAGCCACGGCGCATCAGGCAGAGTGATACGCTCCGCAGTCAACGCCACGCCCACGATCAACAACGCCACCACAACGACCAACCACAGACGCTGCCGTGGAGCAGACCATAACAGCCATGCCAGCACCGCCAATGTGGGCACCACGAAACCGCCCCACATCCCCAGCCAGGCCCCCCACGGTGACGGCGTTGTCACCAAGGCAACCCCAGCAATTTGTGGCACGTACTGTTGGAAAAAGGGCAAGTAGGCGACATTCGCTACACCTGCTACCAGTGCCACCACGATGAGTGCACGCCCCACCGCCCCAATACCAGCCGGTTGCCGAGCATACACGGCGCCCGCCAGCACCAATACCGCAGTGGGCACGTCCCATGAATTGGTAATCGCCAGTGCACCCACAGACAGCACGGTCAACACCACCCAGCCATCGTTGAGCCGTGGCGATTTGATGGCATGCCATGCCAACATGATGACCATGAGGAACACCGGCATGGCCAACACGTGGGCGTGCAAATCACCAAACAAAAAGCTCCACGCCGGAAACTCGTTGATGGTGTTGGGGATGACTCGGCTCGGGCCCACAAACCAGTCCCCCAGCGGCGCGCCCAGCCCGGCCAGTCCATCGCTCTGCAACACGCGCCAGACCGGCGCTAGCCCCTCGGACCACCCCGACGGCACGACGGTGGCCGGATTCCCTGCCACCACGACCACGAAGACCGCCAAAAGTGCCACCCACCAGCGCTTGCTCATCTGCAGACTGAGCGTCACCACGGCCAGCACCACCAGCGCAAACACCGATGCCAAAATCAAGTTGTAGCCGATTTCGGGCAACAACCCACTCAAACGAATCGGAAGTGCGTAGAGCACATAGCCAAAATAGTAGTAGTTGAGCGTGCCACCACTATAAAAAGGCGAATACGGGGGCATGACCGGGCTTTGCAAGACCGCATTGAGCATGCCAAACTCAAACGGCTTCTCACCGCCCCAAATGGGATGCCACAAATCGGGATTGGCCATGCGGATGAGCACCATGGCCGCAAAAGCCACCCAATGAATTCCTTCGAAGACCAACACTCGTTGCCGTTGCGCAACAAGAGTGGTACCCACATGACGCAACCCGGCATAGACGAGCTCTGCCCACTGTGCGCCAGCAAACCAGCGTGCATCGCTTGCATCACCGTCGTCCGCACGTTGGCGCATGCCGATGCGCAAAAGCGCCCAAACGTTGACGAGCGCAACCGCAACAAACGCCACCAGCAAACCGGTCGTGTCGTTGAACATCAGGCGCGCACTGACCGGCAACCAGAGGAGATAGCCGAGGAGTAATAACCCGATTAAACGCGCCCATGGCCAGTGCTGATCGCCCCACCAGATGGCCACGGCCAATCCACAGGCACCGATCAAGTACCACGCCAACGCCCACATCACCACGGCCGCACCAGTGTCCTGCCACGGACTCCACCCCGGACGTGCCACGGTGGCGAGACGATCGTTGGCAACCGTGAGCAGTGCGTCACCCGCCGCGTTGGTCGGATTACGCGGGGGCTGTGCCCCCTGGGATTCACGTGGTGGTGGCGGCGTCGCCGGCAACTGTGGCAACGTCGCAGTTTTCAACACACCTGGCGCATGATCGGCCACGGGAACCTGGTAGAGCACCGACAAACCGCTACGGAACACCTCCGTGATGCTCCCTTGTGTGGCAAGTGCCACAAAAGCCGCATCGGCCTGCGGTCCATACAGTGCGCGCTCCATCTGCCCCACATACACGTACTCGATGCCGTATGTCTGGATTTCACGGAGCACCGTCGCAGGATCACCCCCGCTGTACCAGCGCTGAATGGCCGCTTGACGGGCTGCAAGCACCGGTCCCACGTCGGCCACGCTCCGCTGTTGTGTTTCGTGCCACGGCCACCCTAGAATGGTCGGCAAACCGGTATAGGTAGCCATGCGCGCCGACCAGCGGTAAGCTTCGGCATGTGCCTCGAGCAGAATCGGTGTGCCGTGCACGTTGGCGCGAATCCAGTCGATGGCATCAGCATCTTCGTTGAACGTGAAATTGACGCCGTTTTCACCCCATGTGGCGTTCGGCGAGCGCAAAAAGCTCTCACCGTTGAGGCTCAAGCCTGCCTCGCCGTCATAGCGCTCACCAATACGGGCTGGCGTGGCAGTCACCGGGTACACGAACGCCATGCTCACCGCCACAATGGTCAGCACACGCCAGAGCAGTTGCACGTTGAGCGCAAAGGTCCAGAGACGTTGCCAGACCCACGGTAGCAGGATGCCAGCAGTCAAACCACCAAACACCCAGACCTGCATGCCAAATTTAAAGACGCTGTTCATGCGCCCGATGTCGCCCTTGGCCACTAGTACTTCGGTCAGTGCCGAAATCCCCACCACCGCCAACACCAACACCAGCACAAACAACGTTTCGAGCGCTACCGGCACCGGACGCGCTTGTGGGCGCCGCTCTAGGTCAGCGAACGTCGGCAACTCGAGTTGCACCGCCGGAGTGCGCCACTGCGACCACTGTGCGTGCCAATCAAATACGGGCCAGGCTCGGGTCAGCAACGCCACCAGCAACGCGCCCACCAGCGCAATGGTCACCACCTCCAGATACAGCGCCGGAATCTCGCTCACAGCAGCCAGACCCCATACCCCGGCCACCGCCAACGCCGCAAATCCGGCGGAACGAGCGGTCAACCAACGGAGTCGCACCATCAACACGGCCCCTGCGCTCAAGGCCGCATACAACCACAACCCAGAAATCTCGAGGAGCAACGCGGTGGGCGTCTGCATGCCCGTCCACGCCTCAAAACCGGTGTAGTCACTAGCGAACGCCCGCGTAAATGGCCAACTCGCCAATGCCGCACTTGCCAGCACACCGCCAATCGCCAACGGCAGACCGTACTCAGTGGAGTACTGGGGATTCATCTGACGATCGCGCCACGCCAACAACAACAGGGTCAACAACGCTAATCCGAGTATCGTCGGGTAATCCCAGGTGTTGGTGGCGTAGGCCACGCCACTCAAAAGCCCTAGCCCGACCACCAACCCGGTTCGTTGGCCCCACAAGGCTCGCCAGTGTGGCGCACTCTTGGGTTGCCGCATCAAGGCAGTCATGACGCCCAAGGCGGCCACTAACAACGGCAAACCGATCATGTGCGCATGCAGATCCGCAAACAAAAAGGTGAAAAACGGAAATTCGTTGATGACGCCATCGCCCGTTTTAATGGAAACCACGCGCGTGGCATCCCAGAACGCCCATTCGGGACGACCAAAACAACCGGCCACCGCCGCGTACGAATCCCCAGCCTCACAAGTTTGGCCGTCACGCGCACTGCCGGGCATGAACCACAACGCTTGAGCCCAGTTGCCAGCTACCGTCACGAGGAGTGCCGCCAACAGGGCGCCGACCACCTTGCGTTGGTTGGTAGCTCGGATGCGGTGCCACCAATCACGCCACCGCACCGCCGCCACCTGCCCCTGCCAGCCTTGGAGTGCTAACGCCACCCCCCACACTCCTACCGCCGTCAACGCAAACAACAACGGCACAGCGAGATTGTAGGCGGTGCTCGGCGCAATGCCAGTCAGGTGCACTAGCACTCCCACCATCACAAACCCGAAGTAGTAGTAGTTCAACATGCCGCCAGCAAACCACGGGTCGTACGGCGGAAACGAAGGGCTCCGCACCACTGCCGTCAAAAACGCCACGTCCATCGGTTTTTCACCGCCCCGTGCAGGATGCCAGAGATCGGGGTTGGCAGCCCGAATCATCACGAATGCTGCAAACGCCAACCAAAATATCCCTTGTGTGGTTAACCACATCCACCGGTACTGTTGCCACAACTGCGCCCAATGAGCCCGTTGCCACCACACGACGACTCCCGCGATGAGCACCAACGGCCCCACGATGACCAACAATCCTGCGCGATTGAAACTCAGCACACCCACGCTCGCTGCCAGCCAAATGAGCCAAGCGACCAGCACCAACCCGAACGTTTTGCTCAGCGCCAACCCACGATCGGGCAAACCTTGGAGCCACCGTTGCAACAACACGAAGCTGGCCAAAGCGATGATTTCACAGGCCAGCAACCACCACAGCCACGGCACCACGGTCGTGGTGGTCGTGCTGAACAGTTGCCCCCACGCCGCGCTGTTGCGATATGTGGGCCACTGTGCATCGGTCAAGTGCAAGGCCGTCATCACCTTGCTGGCACGAATGGTGGGGAGTTTGTACACCTCGTCGAACGCCACTCCCTTGAAGAGCAACGCCTCGGCCTGCTCACGGCTGTAGCGGGCAGTTTTTTTGAAAATCAGCACCCGCGGGTGATCGTAGACACTAAACGCCTCTTCGGCCCATATGGCCGTGGGGAACTCGATGCCGAACAAGCGCGGTGACGAGCGGAATTCGGCCACCAATTCGAAGCCGAGACTGCCGTCAAAGAGCGTTTTGTAGTAGTTGATGAGCGCCGGATACCGCATCACCAAGCGCCCTGCCGTGTCGTAAACCCGGTTACTACTGAGGATGATGTAGTCAACACGGTCGAGTTGCGCCAACATGCCCGCATTTTCGGCACTTCCGTCACCGTAATACTTGACGTACTCGTCTTCGGCATAGACCGGCAATGCTTCACCAGCGTACTCACCCGCACTGCGCCCGTCGAGACCGAGTGGCAAGCCATCATCCCAAATTTCGGAGCTGAGCGTCATCCCAGGCGGAATGTTCGCATAAATCCAGCGCGAAGCCGCAATACGCGTATGATCTTCGGTATAAATGCGACTAAAGGCGTACCCCCAGGCCAGCGCCCCGCTCACCACCACTACGGCAGGTACAACCGTCATGAAGGCAATGGCACGCCCCCATCTCACCGCGGCAGCGCGGTGTAATTGGGGGTCACCGGGTCGCCACATCCACCCCATCACTTTGGCGTACAGCGGCTGGCGCCACCTGGCTATGGTAACCACCAACCAGGCCGCCATCAGAATCAGCACCCCGTAGATGGGCAAGTAATAGCGCATGGTCATCAAGAATTGACCACCCTGCCATCCAAAGAAGAAGGCCACCCAGGCCCATGGCACGAGATGCTGCCAGTGCTGACGCCGCCAAATCTGCCAACCAATCACCACGAAACCCAGCCACGCCGCAATCCCCAGCGGCGCACCCATGCCTGCCCACACCATGTTGGAGAGCGCAAAAAGATAGCGGGGCCGCGCAGCCCATTGTTGCGTCGGCGGCCAATCGATGTCGCCAGAAGCGAACCGGCTAATATCCGACATGCTCTGCAAAAAACGCACATCGGGACGCACATCCCAGAACCCTTTGCCCTGCATCACCGTGTCGAGGAGCACGCCCACACTGCCGATTTTGTCACCGAGCACCACGGGCGCCGCTTGCGCGTCCATGCTCCCCGTAAACATGTCGGGGCCGAGTGTGCGCGCTGCCAGCAGAGCAATTACACCACAGGCCACCAGCAAGCCAAATTCACGGCGCACCAGTCGTGGGTGCAGATCGAGCACCGCCCGGAACGCCCGGGCCAAAGCGGCCACAATCACCGCCACGGCCACCGTGGCCAACGTGATGCGACAGGCGATGGCGCCGCCAATCGCCACACCTGCCCACACATAATCGCTCCAGCGCCCCTCTTGATGGATGCGCACCGCAAAATAAATCGTCAATACGATGAAAAAAGCGCTCGTTGCGTCTACAGTGAAAAAGTGCGTCTGCTGAATCAAAAACCCCGTGCCCGCATACATCAGCGCTGCCACATACGCGATGGTTTCGTCGTAAAGCCGGCGCGCCAGCAAAAAAACGACCAACAACGACAGCACATCAAAAATAGCCGACCACGCCCGCCCAACCACGTGGATGCGCCCCGTGTAGTCGATACTTTCCGGGTTCAACACGGCGCGTACCTCACGTGGAAAGCTCTCTGCGACCGCATATTCCGGGTTGGGCACCGATACTCCATTACGGTCGACCGTGGCTGGCAACAGCTCCGGCGGTGTCAGCGCGACCGCGCTCAACCGCGTAATTTCGTGGGGCAACATGCCATACACAAAAAATTTGTAGTTGCCGTTGCGTGGATTCAACGGGGTCGTGCTGGAGTCAATGTACTCCGTAAACGATCCCGGCAAGCGGATTTGTGATGCGACTTCGGTCAAAAATCGCTCGTCGGGGTGGAGGCGAAACGACGGTTCATCCCAGCTTTCGAGGCCCGTAAAGCGCAAGTATGCGCCCAGCCAGACGATGAACACAAGCAACACAATGCGCATCCCCAAGCGCTGATACTGCGTAGATGAAGCATTCATGCAGAAACTATCCTAACCAACTATTCGTGCCGGAACGTTGAACAAACAGGGGCGTGACGGCGTCTTCATCATGTTTTGTCACACCCACAGTGTCGCCGGTTGCTGGAATTTTATCTGCCTCCATTATACCGCCGATTAACGAGCCAACGATAGACCGTGGAGTGTCGCTTCTGCACCCAGTACACGATCCGTTCGCTCCCGCATGACTGTGGTATGATGAAGCGCAAGTGCGACAGAGTATCACTTACACAACACGGGCTTAACATGCCTGTGCTATGGTATGAATCGTGTCTGCTGTTGCTTGATACCCTGTTTCTGATGTTGTGAGTACATTGCATGCACGTTCTTATCACCGGTGGTGCCGGGTTCATTGGCGCTAACCTGACATCCACCCTCCTCCGTGACGGAATGCACGTCACCATCTACGACAATTTGTCACGTCCCGGATCGCAACACAACCTGAACTGGTTGCGGCGCACCCACGGCGACGATCGCGTACAGTTCCGGCACGGCGACATCCGCGATGCCCAAACCACCGCACAAGCCCTCGCCGATGCCGATGTCATCATTCATCTTGCCGGCCAAGTGGCAGTAACCACGTCAGTGGTCAACCCACGCGAAGATTTCGACATCAACGCCCTCGGCACCTTCAACGTCCTCGAAGCCGCCCGTTTGTCGGAGCGCAACCCCATCGTGCTCTACTCGTCCACCAACAAAGTCTACGGTGGCATGGATGACATCGAGGTTGTCGTTGATGAAACACGCTGGCGCTACCGCGATGTGCCCCGTGGCATTACCGAGGAACAACCGCTCGATTTTCATTCGCCCTACGGATGCTCCAAAGGCACGGGCGACCAATATGTGCGTGACTACCACCGCATCTACGACCTGCGCACCGTGGTCTTCCGCCAATCGGCCATCTACGGTCCGCGACAATTCGGTGTCGAAGACCAAGGCTGGGCGGCGCATTTCATCATCGCCACACAACTGGGTCGTCCGTTGTCCATTTACGGCGACGGCAAACAAGTACGTGACCTGCTCTACATTGATGACCTAGTGCGGGCGTACCAACTGGCCATTGCGCGCATCGACAGCGTGGCAGGACATATTTTCAACATTGGTGGTGGTCCCGACAATACCGTGTCGATCTGGCACGAATTTGAGCCCCTCATCAGTGCCCTCAACGGCAGGCCGGTGGCCGCGCCACGCTTCGCAGATTGGCGTCCCGGCGATCAACGGGTCTGCATTCTCAACATCGACAAAGCGCAGCGGCTCCTCGGCTGGACCCCCCAGGTGACCGTCGCTCGTGGTGTGACGCAACTGTGGCAGTGGGTTGCCGACCATCACGCCGAAATCAAAGGACGGTGAGCATCATGCGTGTGTTGGTTGCGCTCACCTACTACCGGCCCTATACCAGTGGACTCACCATTTATGCTGAGCGTTTGGCCGTTGGTCTGGCGCAACGCGGCCATCACGTGACCATTTTGACCTCGCAGTACGACCCCAGCCTCCCCACTCACGAGGTGCTCCGTGGTGTGCACGTGGTACGCGTCCCGGTGGCAGCCCGCATCAGCAAGGGCGTCATCATGCCCACTTTTGGGTGGGAGGCCACCAAACTCTCGCTCACGCACGACGTGATGAGCCTGCACATGCCGCAGTTCGACGCCCCCGGGTTAGCACTGCGTGGCTGGCTCCAACGCAAACCAGTCGTGCTCACCTACCACTGTGACCTGCAACTGCCCCACGGGTGGTTCAATCGCATCGTTGACCGGGTCGTGCAAGTCAGCAATCGCGCTGCCGGCATGCTGGCCACCCGTATCGTGGCCTACACCGACGATTTCGCCACCCATTCTCCCTACTTGAGCCACTTTCGCCCCAAAGTCACCATTATTCCGCCGCCCGTCGAAATCGCTGATTGTAGTGCGGCCGAGGTGGCGGCTTTCAAGCAACGCTACAACCTGCAAGGTCCCGTCATCGGCATGGCAGCGCGTCTTGCCGCCGAAAAAGGGGTGGAAGTGCTGCTTGGTGCGTTGCCGCGCATTTTGGCGGCACATCCCACCGCACGGGTCCTCTTTGCTGGACCCTTTGAGCAAGTACTCGGCGAAGAAGCCTACGCCCGCCGCCTAGCGCCGCTCTTCGAGCAATACCGCAACCACTGGACATTTTTGGGCACACTCGGCGCCCATGATCTGGCCACGTTCTTTAGCGCCTGTGATGTCATCACGGTGCCCAGCCTCAACTCAACGGAGTCGTTCGGCCTCGTGCAAGTCGAGGCCATGCTCTGTGGCACCCCCTCGGTCGCAAGTAACCTGCCCGGGGTGCGTCAGCCCGTCCAGCAGACGGGCATGGGACGCGTTGTGCCCATCGGCGATGCGGAAGCGCTCGCACACGCCATCGTGGACATCATCGACCATCCCGCCACCTACCACCGTGACCGTGACCGCGTGGCCAGCTTGTTTAGCACGGATCTCACCGTCACCCGCTATGAAGACCTGTTTCGTTCGTTGTCTGGGAGAAACTAAGCACCATGACCAGTTCCACCCGTGATTTTTTGCGCCCCCACCTGATGACGCTCCCACCGCACCGCGTCATGATTCGCGCCATCGAAGCCCGTTTGTTTGCAGAAACCGCCCCCGAGCTCGCTGAACCCGTCCTCGACGTGGGGAGCGGTGACGGCACCTTTGCGGAAATCGCCTTCCCCGGCAAAGTCATCTACGGCATCGACCCCATCGTCAGCGATACCCACGAGGCACACCAACGCCGGGTCTACCGTGGTTTGAGCGTGGCCGACGGCAAGCATTTGCCTTTCGCAGACCACACCTTTGCCTCCGCGTTTAGCAACTGTGTGCTCGAGCACGTCGAGCCCCTCACCGAGACCCTCAGCGAAACTTTCCGCACGCTCAAACCAGGTGCGCCGTTCATCGCATCGGTCGTCGGCAACCGCTTTCCATCACAGCTACTCGGCACCAAAATCCTCAACGCCCTCGGCTTCGACGGCATGCGGTACGGCCGTTGGTTCAACAAAATCTCCGTGCACCGCAACACGTTGAGTCGCGCCGATTGGAGCAAACGCTTCACCGACGCCGGATTCGAAGTGGTGTCGTGTCGCCCCTATTTCAGCGATGCCGCACTCGCACTGTTTGACGCAAGCCACTACATCGCAGCCCCCTCGTTGCTGACCCGCAAACTCCTCGGACGCTGGCTGATTGCGCCACCGTTGACACTCAACTGGTTGTGGGAGCCCATTTTGCGCCCCCTCTATGAAGCACCAGCGCCGGACGATGCACCCTACTACTTCTTCATATTGCGCAAACCGGCCGCCCAATAAATCTCCCCAGCCCTGCTCGGCATACCGCACCTGCGTTGCAGGTGCGGTATACTTTGGCTACAATGCACCCGCACCAATACCACAAGAAATGAACACCACATGAACCAAGATCGCATTGCCATCGTCACCGGTGCCAGCCGTGGCATTGGGCGGGCTACCGCTCTCGCTCTCGTTGCCAACGGTTGGCACGTCGTGTTAGCAGGACGCAACGCCGCTGATTTGCACACCACCCAACACCAAGCCGTCTCACCCGCGCATACGCTATGTGTGCCGACCGACGTCACCGACCCAGCAGCGGTCCGTGCGCTGTTTGACACCACCGTGACACATTTTGGCCGGGTCGACCTGCTCTTTAACAACGCTGGCATTGGCGCACCAGCCGTGCCCATCGATGAACTCCCGCTCGAACAATGGCATGCGGTGGTCAATACCAACCTGAACGGCATGTTTTATTGCTTGCAACAAGCCTTTCGCGTGATGCGCCAACAACAGCCGCACGGCGGACGCATCATCAACAACGGCTCGATTTCAGCAACCACGCCCCGCCCCAATTCCATCGCCTACACGGCCACCAAACACGCCATTCGTGGGCTCACCAAATCAGCCGCACTCGATGGGCGAGCCTATGCGATTGCCGTCGGTCAAATCGACATCGGCAACGCAGCCACCGACATGGCCGAACGCATGGGTCAGGGCATCTTGCAGGCCCACGGTGCAATAGCCGTCGAGCCGTTGATGGACGTCAGTCATGTGGCCGCCGCGGTCGTACAGATGGCCAATTTGCCGTTATCAGCCAATGTGCTCTTTCAGACCATCATGGCCACCAACATGCCCTTCGTCGGGCGTGGGTAGGATTCTTTGGTAGAATAGTGACGCACGCACTCTGCACTTGAGGAGACGACGATGTCAAAAGTCCGTACCGTGATGATTGGTTGTGGCGGCATGGCACGCCATCACATCCGCAACATGACCAAAATGCGCCAAACCACCGAAATCACCGTGGTTTGTGAGCCGTCCAATCAGGCCTACGAAGACACCGCTGCCTTGTTCGAAGAGGCCGGTCTGCCCGTGCCCGCCAATCAACCCGACCTCGAGCGCCTGTTGCGCGAGCACGGGTCGGCCCTTGATGCGGCATTCATCATTACACCGCACGCCTACCACCACGATCAGACCAAGGCCTGCCTCGAAGCCGGAATCGACGTGCTCCTCGAGAAACCGATGGTCATGAACGCCCAAGAGGCAGCCAGCTTGATTGAAACCCGCGACCGCACCGGAAAATTGCTGGTGGTGGCCTTCCCCGGTAGTCTTTCCCCCAATATTCGCACCGCAGTGACCATGCTCCGCAACGGCGACATCGGCACCGTCAAGACGATTAGTGGCGTGGTCTGGCAAAACTGGGGACCCAACACGGTCAATACCTGGCGCCAGATTCCCGCCATGGCCGGCGGCGGCTTTTTGTTCGACACCGGCGCTCATTTGCTCAACACCACCGTCGATTTAGCCGGTGAAGACGTCGCCGAAGTTGCCGCCTTCCTCGATAACCAAGGGCGCCCCGTCGAGACCCTCGGCGTCGTAATTGCCCGCCTCAAATCGGGAGTGCTCGTGTCGCTCCACGGCAGCGGTGAGGCCATGCCCTCGTGCCACTCCGACATTCGCGTCTTTGGCGACAAAGGCATCCTCTACACCGGTGTCTGGGGTGAAAAACTCCAAGTGCAGTTTGACGGCGATACCCCGCCAGCCACCGTCGAGACTCCTGCTTCCATGGGCGTTTGGGAGCAGTTCCTCGGCGTGCGCAACGGTGCCGCCAACCCGTGCCCACCCGAAGTCGGGATGCGCATGGCCAAGCTCTGGGATGCCATTCAGGCCTCTGCTGCTAAGGGTGGCAGCGCCATCAAAGTCAACTAGTCGCTCCACTACCGCACGCCGCCGTGGTTCCCACCACGGCGGCGTGTTGCATCTATCCCACTGCCCACATCCCCGGCTTTACGCTATAATACAGGCAGATTTTCACCACACACCGGGTGGTGTTGTAGCACCGCCACAAGGTAGCAAAATGACCCAACCGCTCGTCATTACCATCGATGGTCCCGCTGGATCAGGCAAAAGCACCTTGGGAGCACGCCTCGCCACCGCGTTGAAGTACGTCTACTTCGACACCGGCGTCATGTACCGCGCGCTGGCACTCGCCGTGCTCCGAGCCGGTTGTGCCCCCGACGACAGCACCGCAGTGACCAAACTGGCCGAAGCCTGTCACATCGGAGTGCTCCCACCTACCCACGCCGACGGCCGCCAGTACACGATCACTCTCGATGGTGTCGACGTCACGTGGGAAATCCGCCAACAAGCGGTTGAGCGCATCGTCTCGCACGTCGCATCTCACCCCGACGTACGCACGATCATGCGCGCCCGCCAGCGTGACATCGGCCTAGCCGGGCATGTCGTCATGGTCGGACGCGACATTGGCTCTATCGTGCTCCCCGAAGCCCCCTTGAAGATCTACCTCGACGTGTCGATTGCAGAGCGGGTGCGCCGCCGGATTGCCGAGCTTGACGCCCGTGGCGAGCAGATCGACCACGCCGCGCTCACCGAGTCCATCCGCACACGTGACGAGCGCGACCGCCACGTCATGTACCCCGCTCACGATGCCGTCATCATCGATGGCAGTCTGCACACCCCCGAAGAAACCTTGCACCAAGTGCTTGCACTTGTCACGCACATTCCCGTCTTTCAGGCACCGTGAAAGGGCAACAGGTGATCGTATATGCGTCGATTTTGCTGGATGTGTATCACCCTCGTTATCATCGCGATCAGCGCAATACATCCCTTCCCCAGCTCTGCCCAAAGCAACAATCGGGTCACCATTGACGCCATTGTTGGCTTCGAAAACGCTTTTTACGCGGATGCGTTTGCACCGGTGCGCTTGGTCGTCAACGGCGATAGCCGAGATCGCACTGTCACCATTGAGTGGGTCGTCAGTGACGACAACGGCACCGCCGTCGCCTGGCAAAAAAATCTCAACTTACCAGCCCAGAGTCGCAAATCCATCGACGCCACCTTCGTTCTCCCGGGCTACTCGCGGAGCATTGTGGCGCGCGTCCGCGACAGTGATGGGCGCATCGTTGCGAGCACCATGGTCGACGCACAGCCGGTGTTTGACAGCCTGCATGTCGTGGTCAGCACCAACACCAACCTGCTCCGCGCGCTCAGCCAGCCCGATGCCAGTGTCAGCGTGGTGCCCGAAGTCCGCCATATCACGGCCGACCTCTTGCCGAGCCAGGTTACCGCACTACAAGGCGTCACCACGCTGTTCATCGATGATGTGAGTCAGTTGAGTGCCACACAAGCGGACGCAGTACGCACCTGGATGACACTCGGAGGCACCCTCGTCGTGGCGGGCACGCTGACCGGACCACTCGCCGACGTCGCCCTCATCACCCCGCAAGCCACCATGCTCGACGCCGGTGCTCTCACACTCCCCCGGCAAGCACCAGCTCCTTGGCCCGCTGCCGTTTCGGTGCCTGCGGTCACCGTGCGTGATCCGGATGCCACTTTGGTGATTGCTGATGTGCCCGTGCTCTGGCAGACCAACGTGGCCCGTGGCCGTGTTTTTCACAGTAGTGTGGCGTTTGCATCAACCCAAAATTGGTCCGGACAACGCTGGTTTTGGCAAGCGGTGGTTGAGCCCGTCTACCCGTCACTCGTGTCGACCATCGGGTACGCCAACACCTACCAGTACAATGAGCCGTTGTCCGCCAGTCTGACCATCCCGTCGTTGTCACGGCCGACACCCACACTACTCGTCGCCATTATCGCGCTCTACGTTGTTCTCATCGGGCCAACCGCGTATCTCATCTTGAAACGACGCCGCCTGCTCGATTGGGCCTGGGTCGTCATCCCCGTCATCGCGGTCGTCCTCAGCGGTGTGCTCATCGCCGTCGGCATCGTCCAACGAGGCAGTAGTGTGCTGGTGTATCACCTCACCATCGTGCAACAACACGCACCTGCAACTACGGCCTACGCCAGCACCACCACCGCCCTCTACACTCCGTTCCGGAGCACCTTTCGTACCCAAATTGCTCCCGTCGAAAGCCTGCGCCTCCTGACTACGCCGGCCACCACCAGCGTGCAGACCGCACGCGACGACTACGAGGTCGACATCGTGGGCAACATTGGCTCCGTGCAGTACATCGCAACCAACCAACGCACAGTCTCGCTCCCACTCACTGCGACGATCGTGCGCACTGGTCAGTCGCTACGCGGTGATATTGTGCTCCACGGCAACCACACGCTCAGCGATGCCGGCATTCTCTATCAAGACCAGTACTACCCGCTCGGCGACATCCAGAGCAACATTCCGAGCCGCATCGATAATCGCACAGCTCCCGTCTCTTTCCCCTGTGACATCACCGGCGATGCAGCCACGCACATCGACAAAAACCGCCTCTTCGTGGCCGTCTTTGGCCCCTGTGGTGCCATGCCCGCATTCCGCGCCGATCAAGCCATCCTCATCGGCTGGAGTACGCCAACCGTCGCAGTGCCCACCTTTGCGGGCATCACTCCCCAAGCCCAGCCACAACTCCACATCATCACCATCGACGATATCGCTGGCGAGTAATGCGATGATGCACCCCCTCGAGTACCACCTGCAACAACACTGGCACGAATTGGCCAATCGGCTCTGCGTGGTGGCCGTCTCGGGGGGGCCCGATTCACTCGCCCTGCTCTATGCCCTCGTCACGTACCTTCCTCCACACGCACTACACCTCTACCATCTCGACCATGGCTTTCGTGGGGCCCAATCAGCGGCTGAGGCCGATTTTGTGCATCAGACTGCGCATCAGCTCGGCATCGCGCATACCATTGAACACGCCGATGTGGCCGCTGAAACCACCGCAAGCAACATCAACGAAGCCGGTCGTCTCGTGCGCTACCGTCGTCTCGCCACCTGCGCCACTCGTATTGGTGCCGACGCGGTGCTCGTTGCACACACCCGTGACGACCAAGTCGAAACCGTGTTGATGCACTTGCTCCGTGGCAGTGGCAGCAACGGTCTCTCCGGCATGCTCCCACGTATTGCATGGCCTGATTGGGCGCCGGCGCATCCATCCACCCACGCTGGGCATGCAGAACTGATTCGCCCGCTACTCGACATCGACCGCACGACCATCGTCGACTACTGTGCTGTGCGCCAACTCACACCAACCGCTGACCCAAGCAACACCAAGCTCAGCTCACAACGCATCCGCTTACGGAGCGACATTATCCCTCGGCTCCGCCACGAACAACCGCAACTCAACGCCGTTGTGGCACGAACCGCCATGCTCCTCGCCGAACAAAACGCAGCGCTCGAACACATCATTGCCGCACAATGGGAAGATCTGAGCACCACCGTGGCGCAGGTCACCCTGCTCAAACGTGCCGCCGTGGCGCTCCTCCCCGTAGCACTCCAACGCATCGCCATCCGGCGTGCCTGCGCCCTGAATTCCCCGCACCTCCGCGAGCTCCACTGGGAACACGTGGAATCCATGCGCCAAAGCCTGCTCACTGGCACACCTCTCACAACCACCCCTCCCCACCCCTACCGCGTACGACTTCATCCGGCAGGTCTCGTAATCGGGTCCACTGATCTGCCCGCAGACACCGCTCCGCAGTACCGTGCTCCCGCCCAAGCGCTCACCACAGACGCCAACATCGCCTGTGGTGCCTTTCAACTCCACTGTCGTCCAGTGACGCATGCTCCTGCTTCACACCCGTGGCAGGTAGCGCTTCACCCCGCTCATGACTATGTCATCAGGACCCGCCAAAACGGCGAGCGCATGGCCATCAATCGCCAGCCACAACACCGCCGCCTCCAAGACGTCATGCTCGATGCCAAAATTCCCGCCACCCAGCGGGCGCACTGGCCGGTCGTAGCCACCCATCATACCGTGGTGTGGGTAGTCGGGGTGCGGGTTGACCCCGCATTTGTAGCACTAGAGGGGATGCCAGCGTTGCTCTGCACGGTACAACAGAATCAGGTATGATACACAACAATCACATCTTGTCTTATGGGGAGCAACCATGCATCACGACATCGAGACCATCCTACTCTCGAGCGAGCACATTCAAGAGCGCATCACCGCACTCGGGCAAACGCTGACCCGCGATTATCAGCCACTCGGTGACTTGGTGATTATCGGCGTCTTGAAGGGATGCACCATGTTTATGATGGATCTCATCCGTGCCATTGACATGCATGTCACCATTGATTTCATCGCGACGTCGAGCTACGGCAGTGGCACGCACAGCAGTGGCGTCGTACGCCTCCTCAAAGACCTCGACATGGACATCGCCAATCGACATGTACTCATCGTCGAAGACATTATCGACAGCGGCTTGACCCTCGCCTATCTGCATGCCCAACTCCAAAAGCGTAATCCGGCCAGCATGCGCATCTGCACGCTCCTCAACAAGCCGGCACGCCGTGATCCGGCCGTCACACTCAGCGTTGATTACCTCGGTTTCGACATCCCCAACGAGTTTGTGGTCGGCTACGGGCTCGACTACGCAGAGCACTACCGCAACTTGCCCTACATCGGTATTCTCAAACCGTCGGTCTACACACACGCCTAAACAGCCCGCCGTGGCACGTAGGCAGGTGTCTACGTGCCACAATATGGGCGTGCGGCTATTAGAAAAGCATAAGAGTTAACAAACTATCATCTTTTTGTGCTTGCCCCAAGAAAAACCTCAATGCTATAATCAAAGTACTACATCCGTTGTAGCGTGTTCCCCT
>Ga0172372_10002705_pt1 | contig 26670 bp, 27 predicted proteins | sample LakKiv5m_2_FD_114544 | JGI IMG/M metagenome (GOLD analysis project Ga0172372, IMG submission 114544) | Freshwater microbial communities from Kabuno Bay, South-Kivu, Congo - kab_092012_9.5m | ecosystem: Environmental > Aquatic > Freshwater > Lake | place: Democratic Republic of the Congo...
ATGCGCTGGGTGCGTGGTCGAGTGGCCGTGCTCGGCGACGCCGCACATCCTTTGTTGCCCTATCTCGGGCAGGGTGCCGTCATGGCGGTCGAAGATGCAGTTGTGCTTGGGCGTTGCTATCAGGAGAGTGAGGATCTATCACAAGCGCTTGCTCGGTATGAAGCGGCGCGAGTAGGGAGTGCGCGGCTTGTCGTCGAGCGATCCACTCTGCAAGTGCCGCGCTTCCACGCCGCTGACTACGAAAACTTTCATCACACCGTGCCAGTTGACGAAGGCCTCGGTCTCTTCTGCTACGATCCGGGTCGCGTACCGGTATAAGCGCGTATTAAAAACAACGTCGAACATTTAATCGGGGGTTTCATGAGTAGCCAGTCTGTGTTTCGGTGCATGCTGTCGATTTTATTGGCCGCGTCGGCGCTGATTTCTCCCGCCCATGCTCGCGAGCATGGCTTCTCTCCTGAGACCTTTCGTCAATGGGTCGATATGCGCGTAGGTCGTGGTGAACCGGTGTACTGGTATGCGATCGGTACTGTCTACCGATCACCGGACGGTGCGCCACTGATGAGCATGGAAGGGGTGGATGTTGCTCGTTTTGATGCAGGTTTGAGCACATCGACCAAGGCGCACCAACTCTCACGCAAGACTTTCATCTATCGCGACCTCGAAACTGGCGCGGTACTCAAAGAATGGGAAGGTAAGCCGTTGCCGCCGATCGCCTATCCCTATCAATACATCACTTACGAACTCAAGGGTTCATCACTCGAGACTTGGGTTGAGCAGGGTGCTGGGCCGCGTAAGCAGCGTATCGGCCCTGGGCGTGATCTGACGGCGCGAATGATTGGTGAGACAGCCGCATTCTCCGCGCCGTTGTTTCTGGATTTTCCGCTGCCCTCCGGGCAGCGCATGCAATCCTTCGAGCATTATGACTTCTTCAGACAACCGGCTTCGGCGGGTCTGAAGCACCCCAATCAGATTAGTTGGTTGCGCTTTGGCGACTTGCCTGCGGGGCTGGGCAAGGGCGTCATGCACATGCTCTCGTGGCGCGTCGATCGTTATGAGGATCTTCCTGAGAGCATGCGTCGCTATCTCGAGACCGAAGCGCCGCTTTGGCTGAAGCCGCCTGCCGACATCGAAGAAATTCGCAAACTGCAGGAATAAGCTGCACTACGGCAGCGTAGCAGTCATTCGGTCAAAGTTCGGAAAATTCGATCGAGGTATTGCTGCTGAATCTCGCTGCGTTTTGCCTCTTCGGACTCGTCGGGAGTGAAGCTTTCAATCTCGCTCGCACCGACCAAGCCTTTGCGATCGAGTAGTCGCTCGAGCGTATCCATGCGCGCACGCGTGACCGATAGTTCGGCGACCAGTGCAAGTGTGATCGCATAGAGACGATCCACCATCGGATCGTCGGTGAATTCCGGACGGCGCCCACGTAGCGTGGTTGGTTGCGGCGGACTGGGGTCAGCTTTTTGCGGGACGTGGGAGTACATATCCTTGCTATCCCTCGGCCGTTGATCCTTCGACGGCCTGCCATGCTCCAACCGCATACCACGCGGGCGCGCGTCCGAAATCTTCCTCAGTGGGTTGTGACGATTGCCAAGACGGCGCGACACAGCGTGTTTCGAAGACGAGCTCTTCGCTAAAGCCCGCTCTTGTCATCATCTGTCGCAGATCCGTTTCGTGCAGCGCGCTCCAGAACGGCTCGTTGTTGTATCGACCATCCCAATCGCGCATGAATTGTTCGAAAGGCTGGAGTCCGCGATAAGGCGGTTGCTCCAAATGAATGCAAAGTCCGCCGCCACGCAATAAGCGGTGTGATTCCTGCAGCAGTCTCGTTAGTGCTTCGTGCGAGGTCTCATGCAGCACCATGGTGCTGAAGACGAGATCGGCGCTGTGTGCAGCCAAGGATGTACGGGTGGCGTCTTCCTGGCGGAACTCGATGTTGTCGATGCCGAGTGCTCGTGCGCGCGCATGACCATAGCGCAGCATGGGCGCCGCCACATCGATGGAAACGATCTCCGCAGCGGGGAAGAGTTGGCGCAGCGGCAGCGTGTTGTGCCCAAGCCCACATCCCAAATCCACGATGCGCGAGGGTACGAACGCGGGGAATTCGCGCCGCAACCATTCGCACAGGGCTCGGCCAGCGGCATCGTTATAGGGGCCTGCACTACCGCCGACGGTAGCGAACATGCCGGCATCGTAGTTGGCCGCGTTCGACACATCGCGATCGAGCCACTCGGCCGTGTAACCGCCCTGCATCAGGTGCTGATCGACACCCGAGACATAGCGCGGCACGTCGAGAGCGGCGTCGAGATGTAATCGGCTTCGCTTGAAGCCGTCGCCCGCGTTGAGCCGGTCCGCCTTGTCGCGTAGCAAGTCTCGTTGTCTCCCGACGATCTCGCGCCCCGTTTTCTGGCGCATCTCCATCGTGTTGCGCCGCACGAGGCTCCACGCGCGGAACGCCGGATCCCGCTCCATAGCTTGCCGCACCTCGTGCCGATCGTTTGGCGTCACGCCCTTGCGTTCGAAAGCGGCTTTGACGGTAGGCGCTAGGCGCTGCGCGGCGAAGACGTTCAAGTGCGCGATGGCATCGAGGCGAGCGCGTTCGTCATGCGTGGTCTCGACCAGCATGTCGTGATGAGCGATGCGATGCCAAGGCAGCGGATGATGCATGCGAGCAATACTACGGTCGATTGATATTGCTGAAAAATCGATTATTCGGTATTAAAGATTCGAGAAAATCGATATATGAAGCAATTTAATTACACCCATTTGTTGTACTTCTGGACGGTCGTGCGCGAGGGTGGCGTGGTCGCCGCCGCTCGCTCGCTCAATCTCACCCCGCAAACCATCAGCGGGCAGCTGAAGTTGCTCGAAAACCAGTTGCAGGGAACCTTGCTGGAGAAGCAGGGGCGACGCCTCGTGCCGACCGAGCTTGGGCGTATCGCCTACACCTACGCCGAGGAAATTTTTGCGCGCGGCTTGGAGCTCGCGAGCGTGCTGCGAGGGGCGCGTACGGTGGGGCGGCCACCCGTCTCGATCGGGATCGCCGATGCCGTGCCCAAGCTGCTGACGTGGCGGATTCTTGAGCCGCTGCTGCGCGCCGACCCGCCGTTCCAGCTGGTCTGCCACGAGGCGCCGCTGGCTGGGTTACTCGCCGATTTGGCTGCGCATCGTCTGGATCTTGTGCTGTCGACCAACGCGCTGCCGACGGACAGTGGGGTCAAGGCTTACAGCCACTTGCTTGGCGAATCTGAACTTGGATTGTTCGGTATCGCGTCGCTCGCCCGAAAGTTGCGACGAGGCTTTCCGCAGAGTATCGACGGTGCGCCGATGCTGTTGCCGACCGAAAAAAGCCCCAATCGACGATCTCTGGAGGGCTGGTTCGAAGCACAACAGATAAGTCCGTCGATCGCAGCGGAACTTGACGACAGTGCACTGGTCAAGACCTTTGCACAGCAAGGTGTCGGTGTGTTTGCGGCTCCTCTCGCCATCGAGCGGGAAATCGTCCACGCTTACGGTGTCCAACTGATCGGCAAGGTCGAAGGTCTGAAAGCGCGCTTCTACGTGCTCTCGACCGAGCGTCGCATCAAGCACCCGGCTGTCGCCATCATCCGCGAGCAGGCGCAGGCCAGCTTGTTCAATAGAGACACTATGTGAGGGCATCATGGATACATCGACACAACGAGCCATTCTGAACGTCATGATTCATGCGGCGCTCGTGGATGGTCAAAAATCCGAAAGCGAGCGTTCTGCCATTCGCGACGTTGCCGAATCCTTGGCGGGTCAGACCGGTGGAGCTGCGCTTGCAGGTGTCTACCAAGACGTCCTTTTGAAGCGCGTCACTTTGCAACAAGCGCTCACCGGATTGCGCGACTTGGAGCACCGTCAACTCGCTTATGAGATGGCCGTATGCGTTTGCGATGCTGACGGCGTACAAAGCCCGGCGGAGCGAGACTTTCTGGCGTCCTTACGCGAGCTGCTCGGTCTTGCGGGGGACGATCCAGCGATCGCGAGTGCCGCTCAGGCTGACACCATCGCAGCAGCTGCCGTAGTTGCGCCCGCTGCAATGCCCGTCGCAACACCTGCGATCGCTGCGGCATCGACCCGTGATGCCGAGCTCGACAAGAGCATTCTCAACTACTCGATTTTGAACGGGGCACTCGAGCTTCTGCCACAGTCTTGGGCTTCGATGGCGATCATTCCGCTGCAGGTTCGCATGGTCTACAAGATCGGCAAGGCTCATGGTGTCGAGATGGATCAAGGACACATCAAAGAATTCATTGCCACAGTCGGTGTCGGTCTCACCTCGCAGTATGTCGAGCAGATCGGTCGGAAACTGATCGGAGGTCTCGTCGGTAAGGCAGCCGGAAAAATGCTCGGCGGTCTAACGAGTGCCGCTACGGGCATGGCGTTCTCGTTTGCGACCACTTACGCCTTGGGACAGGTGGCCAAGCGTTACTACGCCGGTGGGCGAGTGATGAGTACTGAGCTACTCAAGCGAACGTTTCAGGAAATGCTCGGGCCTGCCAAAAATCTGCAGCAGGAGTATCTGCCAGCGATCCGTCAACGCGCGAGCACCTTGAGCGCATCCGAAGTCGTCGAGTTGGTTCGCCGCTAGTCAGTTGGCTTGCGGGTTCGTTGCCGTAGGCGGGTCGCTCTTGCGCGTGTAAGCACGGCAAGGTGAGCCGCTGGTCCGCAATACTTCGAGGTGCGGCACGATGCGGCTCTTGAAGCCAATGGCATCGCAGCCATAGGGCATACCCGGATCCCAGGTGACGCGGAAGTATCGACAGGTCCAGCAGTTGGGATGGTCACTCATGCGCTACCATTATCGTCGATGTCCGAGCTGCCGATGAACAAGCCCACCCCTTTCATTCCACCGTTATCGCGCGACGAGCTGCCATCGTTCATGCAGGCCGCGCACGATCGGGCACTTGCCGTTCGGGGTGATTCGACCTTCATCGATGTGATGGGCCATGCCCCTAGTGTGTTCGCTTGGTATGGGGATTTCTATCAGCGCCTGTTCCACGGCGGACGTGTGCCGGTGGCCATGAAGGAGCTCGCGCGCTATCGGCTATCGACGCTGCATGGCTGCGCTTTTTGCAACAAGGGCAATCGGCTCGATGCGATGGCTGCCGGTCTCACTGAGTCGCAGCTTGCTGCCATCGACAACGCCGAGGCAGATTGTTGGAGTGCGGCCGAGAGAGCGGTCATTCACCTGGCCGAACAGATGTCGCTCGGCAAGTCTGACGGAGTCGTGTCTTCCGAGTTGCACGCGGATCTTGCTCGTCATTTTGACCACGAGCAGATCTTGGAGTTGGGTGTCACCATGGCGGTGTTGACGGGTATGGCCAAGTTTTTGTTTGCGTTCGATCTTGTCGAGCGCGAGAGTTATTGTGAGTTTGGGCGTTAGTCAATCCGATCGACAGGAGGGGGTCATGTTCGGAGCGATGCAGGAACAACCGCTATTGATTTCGCGGTTGATCGAGTTTGCTGCTAAAAACCATTCGGATGCCGAGATCGTCTCGAGACGGGTCGAGGGTGATCTGCATCGCTACACCTACCGAGACGCTGCCGCGCGATCGCGCCAAGTTGCCAACGCGCTCGATAGTCTCAAATTGCCCGCCGGATCTCGGGTCGGAACGCTTGCCTGGAATGGCTACCGACATTTCGAGCTTTACTTCGGCGTCAGCGGTAGCGAGCGTGTGCTGCACACGATCAATCCGCGACTCGCTCCCGAGCAAGTCGTTTGGATCATCAATGACGCTGAAGATGTCGTGCTGTGTTTCGATCTGACCTTCCTGCCGATCATCGAGGCCGTTGCGGCCAAGTGTCCCACCGTGAAGCGATGGGTGTTGATGGCAGATGCCGATCGCTTGCCGGCCACGACATCCATCCCTGGCTTGGTCGATTACGAGTCCTGGATCGCAGGCGAAAGTGCCGAGTACGCTTGGCCTGAATTCGATGAGCGAACCGCTGCCGCGCTTTGCTACACGAGTGGCACTACCGGTAACCCTAAAGGGGTGTTGTATTCACATCGCTCGACCGTGCTGCATGCCTATGCCGGCGCGATGCCCGACGCGATGAATCTGTCATCGAGAGATTCGGTGCTACCCGTTGTGCCGATGTTCCATGTCAACGCTTGGGGCATCCCTTACGTTGCGGCGATGGTGGGTGTGAAGCTGGTTTTTCCGGGCGCTGCTCTCGATGGCAAATCGTTACACCACTTGATCGAGAGCGAAGGTGTCACGATGGCTGCGGGTGTCCCGACGGTGTGGCTCGGACTACTGAACCACGTCGATTCGGTGCAAGGTGGCTTCGCGACGATGCGTCGAACGGTCATCGGCGGCTCAGCGTGTCCGCGCGCCATGATCGAGCGCTTCCGCGTCTTGGGTGTGACCGTGCTGCACGCTTGGGGCATGACGGAGATGTCGCCGCTCGGGACGCTGAATACGCTCAAAGGAAAGCACGTGGCGGCACCTGAAAACGAGCAACTCACCCTCATGGAGAAACAAGGCCGAGCCATCTTTGGTGTCGAGATGAAGATCGTCGACGATACTGGTCGAGAGTTGCCTTGGGATGGAAAGTCGACGGGTGATTTGCTGGTGCGTGGACCCTGGATCGTGTCGCGCTACTTCAAGGATGCCGGGGGCGATCCGTTGGTGAATGACTGGTTTCCGACAGGCGATGTCGCGAGCATCGATCCGGATGGGTTCATGCAGATCACCGATCGCAGCAAGGATGTGATCAAGTCGGGTGGCGAGTGGATCAGTTCGATCGATATCGAAAATATCGCGATGGGTCACCCGGCTGTGGCTATGGCAGCTTGCATTGGCGTGCACCATCCGAAATGGGATGAGCGGCCATTACTAGTCGTGGTACGCAAACCCGGTGCCGAGGTGACAGCGGCGGCACTGCTTGAGTTCTATCGCGATAAAGTCGCCAAATGGCAAGTTCCGGATGACGTCGTATTCGTCGATGCCATTCCGCTCGGCGCGACCGGCAAGATGCAGAAGATCAAGTTGCGTGAGCAGTTTCGCGATTACGTGTTACCGAGCTGAAGCGCGCCTGTAGACCATCGCGCTCGAGTCTTGGGGCATCGATCGATAGCAAGGTTGCGCCACCGAGGTCTGTCAGCCAACGGCGCAACTCGAGCGCTGAGCTCTCCGGCAGCGTGGTAATGGTGTCGATGGCGCACTGGGCCATCCAAAGCGTGTAGGGCATAGCCGCGCGTCGGAAGGTGCCCTCGGGCAGAGGAATCGCGACGTCTTCCAGTATTCGCGGTAGACGTTTATCCATCGGCCAGTGAGCGGCGAGCGCGCGCACTTGAGCAGCAATCCCGGCGACTTGCGCGCCAAACTCCTCGAAGGTGGCACGCAGGATTGGCAGCAGCGTTGCCGGTAATTCATCGTTGGCAAGCCATGTGTTGTCACGGGACTCGTCGAGAGAGTTCGGTAGGTCTGCCATTCGATCGATCCAATTTCGCAGATGCGGGTGCGGCGCGATCAGTTCTCGAGCAGGCCAGGGATCACGACCCAAGTGCCCGTACATCGTACCCATCAACGAAAAATCGGCGAGGCTCGGCTTGCCGCCTAGCAAGAAGGCATGCTCGGTAAAGTGGGTCTCTAACAAACCCAGCATGCGGCGCGTCCAGGCCATCAGCAGCTCATCCTGCTCTGACCTGACACCGACGGCAGGCAGATAGCCGCGCAAACGCCGAGCGATGCGAGCGACAGCGCGGCGTTGCAAAAAACCCGGCCATCCTGGAAGCAGAGCATTACCGGCATCATGCTCGAACAGCGGATAGTTCTCGCTATGGCGCCAACGGGTCTGCATGGCGATGGGGATCCACCATTCGTCACCCCATGCTTCTAGCCAAAGAGAGACGAAGCGCTGCCGCGGCGAGGTCGGTAGTATCGGTCGATCTTTGAAACGCGACTCGATGAACTGCCAGGTTTCGCTCGAGTCCTGCATCCAGATGTCATCGGGCGTCTGCAACAGAGGCATGGCAACCACGCCCGTTTTTTTCTTGCCAAGCCACATCAACACGAAGAGATTCACATCAACGTCATCAAACGGAACCCGTTTGTACTTCAGATACGAGCGCACCTTACCGGCGAAGTAAGACAAGTGCCAGCCGTACATCCGATAACGCGTGCTCATAAGCGCTTCCAGAATGAGTTAGGTATATGCCGAAAGAATGGTTTGAAGAGTCGCCACGGAAAGGCGGGAACGATCACCTCTTCGCGTCCCTTCTCGATCGCTTCGGCCATCTCGAACGCTGCTTTGACTGCGGGAATCGCAAACGGATATTTGCTGATGTTAGGCATGATGTCCGTCACGACGAAGCCCGGTTGAATATCGGTGACACGGATGTTGTGCCGCGTCAGCTCCACGCGAGCTGAACGCAAGTACATCGAGATGGCTGCTTTGCTTGCGCAATAAGCGGCTTGCTTCGGCACGGCGATCATCGATGCCAATGACGAAACGCCGACGATATGCCCGCGATTTTGCCCAATGAAGTGAGCGGCGGCGGCATCGATCGAGGCGATAGCGCCGATGACGTTGGTTTGGATGATGCGTGCTTCGGTGGCTAATTCATCCTTGCCGACTTGGGTAAAGGCATTGATCCCGGCGTTGGCGACGAAGATGTCGACAGTGCCAAGCTCCTGAAAAAAACGTCCTAGCTGAGGTCCGACTGAGTCTATGGCATCGACATCGAGTTGACCTGTCATGGCGGCCGCGGCACCGCTCGCTAATGCTTCTTGCTGCAAACTCGTGAGGGCATCAACTCGTCGACCGAGTAGCCCGAGGCGATAGCCACGTTTGGCGAATTCGAGCGCCAGTGCCCGACCGATCCCGGCAGAGGCACCGGTGATGACAATCGTCTTCATGACTTATTGCGTCGGCGTCTTGCGAGCACCCACCAGGCTGCCAGAACGAGTACCGCTAAGCCGACTATCCATTTCATATAGGGAAGATAAACGAAAAGAAATGCATTGATGGAAACTTGCTTGCGAGGCTCGTAACCCGCGGGTAGAGGGAGTACACCATTTTCCTGCTCATAACGCGCATAGGCTGCAATCATCTCGGCAAACTCGATAGGGCGCTCAAGGCTGAGGTCCCGAGTTTCACCGGGGTCGTTCGTGATGTCGTACAAACGCCATCGCCCATCGCTAGCGGGTGGCGGAATTAGCAGTAGTTTCAGATCGCCGCGAAACAACGCACTATGCCCTGCGAGCTCGTATCCCACCGTCTCGTCATCTTCGCGAAGACGACGCAAGGGATCTTGCAGCACTGGTAGAAGGCTGCGACCCGTGATTGGTTCGACGGTGCGTCCGCCGAAGGTGTTCGTCGCGGTTACCCCTGCGAGCTCAAGTAATGTCGGCGCGATATCTTTGACGTGAGTAAATGAGTGATGAATCGCGCCCGGTGCTTTGACGGGGTTGCCCGCGATGATCATTGGTACTCGCAGGCCGCCTTCACCCGCATGAAACTTGTAGTAAGCGAGCGGCGAAGCGGCCGCGCTTGCCCAGCTCGGGCCGATGACGGCGTAGGTGCCGGGCTCGCCGAGACGCGATCGCTCCCAGGTGTATTGCCAACGCAGCCACATGCGGCCCGATCGGATCGTAAGCGGGTCTGACGCCTCGGCGCCGTTGTCGGACAAGAATACGAAAACGGTATTGTCGAACTGACCGGTCTCTTTGAGGTGGGCGATCAGACGACCGATGTGATGATCCATCGCCTCTGCCATGCCGGCATACACTTCCATTCGACGCGATTCGTAAGCGCGTTGGCGCGCGTCCAGACGATTCCAGTTCGCGGTAGTCGCCATCTCGACCATCGGCGTATTCGTTGGAATCAGGCCGAGCGCTGCCGCCCGATCGCGACGCTCTTGCCGCAGTTGGTGCCAGCCGCCGTCATAACGCCCGGCGTATCGTTCGACGAATTCTTTTGGTGCCTGCAGCGGGATGTGGTTGGCCTGGAAGGCGAGATACAGCAGGAAAGGCTTATCCGACTTCGCATCTGCTTGCAGGTACTGCAAGGCGCGATCGACGTAGAACTCAGATGAGTAAAACCGCTTGGGCATGACCGCTTCGCGACCATCCTCAAACCAATACACCTTGTCAGTGAGACCGAGATAGCGTTGTTGCGTATCCCAATTGTCAGATCCGCTGTCACCCTGCACGAGCGAGCGATCGAAACCGCGAGCGGGCGGAAGATTGTGCGAATCTTTGCCGACATGCCACTTGCCGACGGCGTAGTTTCGATAACCTGCTTCTTGTAGACGAGAAGCGAAGGTCACCACATCGCGCGACAGTACGGTGAGATAGCCTGGCTTGCCGTAATGCTGGTGTGGCACTGATTCGCGCATGGCACCGATGCCGGTGCGATGCGAGTTGACGCCCGTGAGCAGTATTGCGCGTGTCGGCGAACATTCGGCGGAGGTATGAAAATTGGCGAATCGCACCCCGTTCGCAGCGAGCGAATCCAGATTCGGTGTCGAAATTTCGCCGCCAAAAGCGCCGACGTCGGTATAGCCCCAGTCGTCTGCGACAATCACGACAAAGTTCGGGCGTTGCGCTGTGGCGACGACATCGGCTCGCGCTATCGAACCGAGCGCGACGAGCGACGTCAGCCAGACGATCCAAGTTCCTCGACGTGTGATCATCTTAGTTGGAGAAGTAAACGTACTCGTCACCGGGTTCTTGCGGGTCAGCGAGTGTCTTATCGATCGGAATGTAGCCAGCTCCCAGAGACCGCCACATCGGCGGCACTTGTGAGCGATCGAACGCATCGAGCGCCGCACGTATGGCGGCAACCTTGGCCAGCTCTTCGGCCGCTCGATTGATTTGTTCGGTGGGATCCGTCGCCAGGTCGTTCAGCCACATCTTGTTTGGACGATCCGTGATCTGCAGTTTCCAGTCGCCATCGCGCACAACCAAGTAACGATCGGTTCGCCAGTAGAGAGCTTGGTGAGGACGGCTGACAATTTCGCCGCGCAGATACGGAAGCAAGTTGACGCCGTCGATGATGCGATCCGATGGAACCGCCGTTTCAGCCGCAGCTGCAGCGGTCGAGAAGATATCGAGATGACTAGTCGGCGCATCGAAACGCCCTTGCGGCAATCCGTTAGGCCAGCGCATGTACATTGGCACTCGGATGCCGCCTTCGAAATGCGTTGCCTTCCAGCCGCGGAAGGGTGCGTTGATGCCTTTGATACCGATGGTGTGTGTGCCGCCATTGTCGCTAGTGAAGATCACCAGCGTGTCATTCGTCAGGTCGGCTTGATCCAGTGCGTCCAGAGCGCGCCCAATGTTGCGATCGAGCGATCGGATCATCGCGGCATAGACGCGTACGGAATGATCTTCAATATCTGACAGCGCGTCGTAGTCTTCGCGAGTGGCTTGCAGCGGGGTGTGCGGTGCGTTGTAGGCCAGATACAGGAAGAACGGCCGATGGCGATTGTGATCGATGATCGTCAGCGCTTGGTCAGTGAAGTAATCGGTCAGATATTGGTTGGGCTTGAAGAGCTCGCCGTCATTGAAACGAACTCCCCAAGGGTGTGCTGCCCAGATGAAGCGATCAAGAGGGTCTATCTTGGATGCGGCATTGACGACGTTCGGATCATCCTCGGGCAGGAACATCGCAGCGCCATAGGGTAACGATAGTGATTCGTTGAACCCGTGGGCGGTAGGTCGAAATTGCGGTGCATCGCCAAGGTGCCATTTACCGACATGAGCAGTGTGATAGCCCGCGCTCCGCAATACGCGCGCTAGCGTGATCTCGTTGGTCGGTAGTCCTAACGATTCGAGCGGTGGCTGTCCCTGTTCACGCTCGGGGAAATATATCGAGTGGCGCAACTGTGATTCGGACTGACGCAACTGCGTCACTACTTTCATGAAATTCTTGGCAGTCGGTGTGAACTCGTAGCCATATCGCGTGGGGTATCGACCCGTCATGATGGCCGCTCGCGACGGTGCGCAGGTCGGGCTGCCGGAATACGCTGTTGCAAGATTGACGCCTTCGTTGGCGATTCGATCGATGTTCGGAGTTTTGACGCGCCCACCTGCGAGGCCACCGTTGAGCGAAACGTCGTTGTGGCCAAGGTCGTCGGCGACGATGAGAATGATGTTGGGCGGACGGGTCGCCGCTAAGGCTGACGGTGACGAGGGGCCGCGCTGCCACTCAACCTCGCGATAGGGTTCGCTCTCTTCTCGAAGCGCGTACTCAATCCAGAGCAGGGTCAGACCGGTTCGTCCACCGACTGCGAGGAAGGCGCCAACGATCACGGCTATCGTGACGCCAACCGCTAAAAACCATTTGGTCATTTTCGTCATACGCGACTCGCCGCCAATAAATCTCGTTCAACCATCCACAAGCGGTCTTGACCCCAGACCGAGGGATATCCCACGACACGAAAAGAGGGGACGCCCCAAAGACCCGACGCAAGCAACGCCTCGCGGTTCGCAGTAGCCATCGTACGCCAAGCGGGATCGTTGAGGGCATCCTCGAAGTCGATATCCGTCAGCCCCGCTCGCAGAGCCAGTTCGCGCAGCGCCTGTGGCCGGTGCGTATCGATGCCTTCGGCAAAAGCCCCCGCAAGAAAAGAGGATAAAAACTCGGTGCCGCGGCCTCGAATGATGGCCCGATGCAAGATGGCGAGTCCGTCTTCGACGGGTTTGCCGACTGGGTCGACGACGTTGCCGAAAGGTAGACCCAGTCGCTCGGCCTCACGTTTGGTATCGAGCAGAATGTATTTGCGTTTGGCAAAGCCGACGGGCAAGCCGCGCATGACCATCGGAAGCACGAACTGCAGTTTCAACTCGGCGCCGTAATGTTGCGCTAAGCGTTGCGCTCGATCGATCGCGAGATAGGTGTATGGGCTACGTAGAGAGCAAAAAAACTCGAGCGTGGGTCGCTGCGAGCCAGAGCGATCGATCGGTAGGAAACGCAGCGGCTTAGGTTCGATCAGTAGCGTGTCGACAGGTCGATGAGCAAGCCCGGCGCTTTGCAAGCGCGCTTCTAGATAGTGCAGCCGATCAATGCCCCAATGCCACTCGCCCTCAAAGTAAATCGTCGCGCCGAGATAGTGACCGAGTCTCTGGCGTAGGATGGCACCGACTCGCGCGTCTTGTGTTTGCCATGGAAGTTGTTCGATGGTTTGTGGATCGGGTGCGAGTTCATAGGCAACTTGCAGCGCCGCAGCATCTCGGATGGACCAGTCTCGCAAACGCCCTCGATCGGGAGCCGAGGCATCATCGGGCGGCGCGACTCGATGACAGCGTAGATCGATGTGATAGCGTTCTTGCAGTCGCGGCAGTACCGTTGCGAGCAGTTCGCTATAAGGGTCGTCATCTTGGTGAAAGTAATGGACGATCGCCGCTCTCTGCTTCCAGCGGCGCGGTAGTCCATACCACCAGCGCAGTGCATTGCGTCTTCCGACGCTGGTCAGCGTTCGCGAAAAGGCACTGGAAATAAAAGCTCTCATATCGCTTGATGCTAGGGTAGACGCGAGCCGATGATCGAATCGTTGCCGGCGGGCAGGGAGTACCAGTCACCGTCACGGGCGACATCTATCGGTCCAGAGAAAATCGCAGGTGCTTTGCCAACAAACTCTGGCTTCAAAGCTTCGAGCGGCAGCGGCGGGACGATGTGGTGTAGGACGAGACGTTTGACCGACGCTGCCTCGGCGACGCTCGCTGCATCCTCGGGGCTCGAGTGGTAGTTACGAATATCGCGCATGATTTGCGCATAGCGCGAGCGCCCATGTCGATCGAAGCCGTTTTCGAGTATTTGCACCAACTTCATCGAGAGGGCTTCGTGCAGCAACAGATCGACGTTTTTGGCCTCGCGTTCCACATTCGGGCTACGGCGTGTGTCGCCGCTGATGACGACCGTTCGATCGTTGTAGCGAATTCGATAGCCGACGGCCGGTGCGACGGGTCCATGATCGACTGTGAATGCCACGATTTGCAGCAGATCTTCATCGATCAGCACGATGCGTCCAGTGGAACTTTCGATCTCGAACTCTCGCGGATCTGCGCCGAAACCCGAGGGTGGTGTGAGTTGCTCGCCGTGGTGCCCCGTTCGATAAGACTGATCGAGTCGATAGGCGTCACGAAATCCGTTGACGACACTATTGAGCCCCGTTGGCCCAAAGACTCGCGGCGGTTGTGTGGCTGCCGCACCGACCCAACGCTGCATCAGCAGCTCACCAAGGCCGTCGATGTGATCGGAATGGTAATGGGTGAGGAAGACGGCTTCGATCTGTGCCGGGTTCAACTCCATCCGCAGCAAGCGCGCCGCAGCACCGGCGCCCGCATCGAAGACGAACATCCTGCGGCCCGCGATGACGGTCGTGCAGGGGCCGGCTCGGTGCGCATCGGTCATAGGCGATCCCGCGCCGCAAATTCCGACATGCAAACCATCGGGTAGCGCTGCGAGCGGGTCGGCGTTGGCGGTGATGCGATCGACACCGTTTTCGACCAAGCGCAACGCAATGGCACCGCGTTGCCAATAGAGCAGCGTTGCGAGGACGAGTGCGCCAACGAGGACGAAGACGAGCTTGCGACTACCGGATTTGGCCATCTGAACCCCCCGAGATGGAGGGCGAGGATACTACGAGCGCGGACGCTTCGCGGCTCAGGCCTTCTGGTCGATCAGGATGCCGGTCAGTTGGTCGATATTGCGCGTGATGCGCATCGCCGCCTCGGGCGGGATCTGCCGCACCGTTTCACCGGTTTCGCGATCCGAAACCGTGACGACAACGGTGGCTGATGACTTGTCGTAGCCGATGTTGATTTCACGCCCCTTGGCGGCCAAGCGCTCGTTGGCGCTGCGCAGGGACTCTTTGAATTCTTCGACTCGTGCACGCGAGACGGCTTGAGTTGACGCTGATTGCACCTCTTCATTTGCGCGCTCATTGGCGCGCTGCGCATCGCTGCGCTGCATTCCGGCCACACGCTGCGTGATGGCGACATCATCCAAGCGAGCCTGCCGTGGTACGCCCGACTCCGGTACGCGATTGGCTTGGGTGATTTCCATGGAGGATAACTTGCCTCAAAAAAAGGGGTTTTGTCCAGTGTGGAATCCCGTAGTCAGGGCCAGAGCGCGAAGCCGGAAACAGCGAGCAAAACGCCGATGGAGGCGCGTCGAAACCAGGGTTCGCGCGCCGGGGTCAGCAGTCGCCCCCCAGCTAAGCCGCCAAAGTAATAGACGGGCGAAAGCAGGGCGCCAAACAGTAGATGCCGCGTTGTCAGTGATTGACTTGCGGCCATCACGAGCAGGGTAAAGACCTGAATCAGCGAGAAGTAGGCGAGCTGTGTCGCGCGGGCGACGCGCACCGGTGTTCCGTCGGCCAGTAGACCCAGTACCACCGGGGGTCCGCCAATGCCGCCGAGCCCGAACAGGAAGCCGCTCGACCCGCCGAGCGCTGCCGTGCCGAGCGGCTGTCGAATAGAGAAGGGAAATCGCCAACGCAGCAACAAGGCGACGGTCGCCAACAGTACGATCGCTCCGACGATCTGACGCACTCGCTCGATATCAAGCACGTGGATCGACCATAAGCCGATGGGCGCCGTCAGCAGCGCCGCGTAGCAAAGCGGTTTAGCAATGCTCCAATCCGCTTCGCGGTGAATTTCGCGCGCCTGCAGAATGCCGACCACGACATTCACGATGATGACGATGGCGGTCGTGCTGACGGGGTCGATGAGGGTGAGCAGCACCGGCGCCATCACCAGCGCGCCGCCGAATCCGGTGAGGCCGCGAACGAGGCCTGCGAGGGCCGTCGCGAGCAACGCGGGTATGAGGAACTCGGTCGTCACCGGTATAGATGGTAGCGACGAGCGCTTTCGATGAAATCGGTCGGCGTTTTCCAGAGCGGTTCAACATCAGTCGCAGACCAACGCTGCGCAAATGCAGTTCTAATGGCCGGATCAGCGACGACCTTGTCGAACATATCAAGACGCTCGGGGTGCAAAAGAAACGGATTCGATTCCGGTGATTGTCTGATGAGCACTTCCATCATTTGAAATTGCAGTAGGCTGAGCGATCGAACTTCGTTCAGATCCAAATAAATCTGCACACCACCATGGCGTCGTCCAGCCCCGCTCGAGTAGTAGGGTGTGAAGTAGATAGGACGCACTTGCACTCCCGGCAATTTCAAGGCGTTGATCGTGTTCGTATAGGCTTCGGCATCGAGGTTTGCGGCTGCCATGACACCAAAAGGCAGCGTGTAGCCGATACCGATCATGCTCGGGCTCAGTTCCCCTATGATGCCGGTGGCCGGATAGAGTGCGGCCGTTGCTGCTTGGGGGATGTGCGGTGAGCTTGGAACCCAAGGTAATCCGGTCGCTTCGAATGTCATGTGGCGTCGCCAGCCGCGCATCGGAATTACGGTGAGTTTGGCGCGTAGTCCGCCAGCCAACCAACCCGACTCGTTGATGAGCGTCGCGAGTTCTCCGACGGTCAGTCCGTGAACATAGGGGATGGGATAGGGCGCGACAAAAGATGTGCGACCCCCTGCGGGCAAGGGGCCTTCGATGCGTAAACCGCCGAGCGGATTCGGTCTATCGAGCACTATGAATTCGACGCCGTTTTCGGCAGCGGCTTCCATCGCCAGCCCGAGCGTGGCGATGTAGGTGTAGGAGCGTACGCCGATGTCCTGTATGTCAAAGACCAGAGCATCAAGACCCGCAAGCATGGTCGCTGTGGGTTTGCGCTGCGAACCATAGAGTGAGTGAACCGGCAGACGAGTTGTCGGGTCTATGCTATCGGCAACTTTGTCTCCTGCCGAGTGATCGCCTCGTAGGCCATGCTCAGGGCCGAATAGCGACACCAGTTGAATCGACTTGCTGGCGGCGAAGATGTCGACGGTGCTGCGTAGTTGCCGATCTACGCCGGTTGGGTTGGTGATCAAGCCCACTTTTTTGTTCTTCAGCGCGGCGAAGTCCGTCGCGACCAGACGATCGAGTCCGGTTTGCAGCGGAGCGGCGATGGCAGCCGGCGCCAGCAGCAGCGCAAAGTACGCACAAATGCCAATGAAGATTGTTCGCATGTCAGCTAGTTTAAACTTCGCTCTTTCAAGGAGTCAGCAAATGAAGAAAGCCAAGATGAAAAATCCCACTATCGACATCGGCATCAAGTCGTCCGATCGCAAGAAAATCGTCGACGGTCTCGCCGAGTTGCTCGCCGACAGCTACACGCTGTACCAAATGACTCACAACTTTCACTGGAACGTGACGGGTCCGCAGTTCAATAGTCTGCACCAGATGTTCATGACCCAATATACGGAACAGTGGACGGCTCTGGACTTGATCGCCGAGCGTATCCGCGCACTTGGCTATCCTGCGCCCGGCACCTATCGGCAGTTCGCGAAACTCGCTTCCATCAAGGAGGTCGAGGGGGTTCCGTCCGCCAACGACATGATTCGTCATCTCGTGGCCGCTCAGGAGGCGACCGCCAGAACGGCTCGCAGATTGTTTCCGATCGTCAGCGCCGCCGACGATCAGCCAACGGCAGATCTATTGACGCAGCGTCTTGAGGTCCATGAAAAAACCGCGTGGATGCTGCGCAGCCTACTGGAGTGATCGATTAGCTGCGAGTCAGGCTATCGAGCAGTAGGCTCATCTTGACGACATCGGCGATGCTAGAGCAGTCGAGCTTTTCCATCATCCGCGCCTTATAGACTTCGACGGTGCGCGGACTGATGGACAATTCGATCGCGATTTCGCGATTCTGAAGCCCTCTGCCGAGCAGGGTTAGTACCTGGCGCTCGCGTTGAGTCAGCGTGTTGATACGCGCGAGCTGGGTTTCTGTCTGCAGACGTTTTTGATGGCCTCGCGCGTCCTCTGAGATCGCATGCGTGAGCACGTCGACCAGAATGTCTTCATCAATCGGTTTCTCCAAGAAATCGAAAGCGCCGCCGCGCAGTGCGGCGCGTGTCGTCGCGACATCCCCGTGTGCCGTCAGCAAGACGACCGGCAGGTTGATTTCGCGCGCATTGATCTCGGCCAGAAGTTCTAGCCCCGACATGCCGGGCATACGCAAATCCGTCAATACACAACCACGGGAGTCACGATTGAGTTTGGCCAGCGCATACTCAGCGCTCGAGAAAGCCTCAGCGTTCATGCCCCTGAGGTTCAGCAACAACATTAATGCGTCGCGGATGGCCGCATCGTCGTCGATGAGATAGATCATGGGGTCGATTTTCATGGTAACTCTCCGCGTACATCATCAATCGGTAGAGCGAGCTCGAGCTTCGCCCCTCCAAGACTCGATTCGGCAAGACGAAGTTCCCCGCCGCAGGCCTCTGCGAGAGATCGACTGACGGCAAGACCGACGCCCAAGCCGTCCGCCTTGGAGGTGACGAACGCTTTGAAGAGATCTCGGCGGAGCTGTTCGGACATCCCACGACCATTGTCATCGACCGACAAGAGCACCGTTTTGCCCGAGCGACACGCCGCAATCTCAATCACGGCATTCGATCGACCTGCAGTTGCATCGAGTGCATTCGTCAAGAGATTCGAGAGGATAACTTCGATGAAAACGCGATCCGCTATCACCGCCGGGAGCGCATTATCCATTCGCATGACGATGGACTCGACACCAGTGCGTTCGGATCGACGTAGTGCTTCGACGAGCTTCTCGATGATCGGTTGCAAGTCGAGGGACTCGAGTTGCGGGTCTCGCCCGGCATAAAAGTTTCGTAATCGTCGCAGGATGTCGGATGCGCGCAGAGCTTCATCCGCGGCTTTGCGCAGCGTCGGACCCAATCGAGCGTCATTACGATTCCCATCCGCCATCATGATCTCGCTGGCGCGCAGATAACTGACGAGCGCAGTCATCGGTTGGTTGAGTTCGTGTGCGAGCGTGGATGCGAGTTCGCCCGTGGTTGCCGCGCGCGATGCGCGCGCCAAGTTCGACTCGCTGTCTCGTAATTGCTTTTCGCGTTGTAACGCCAAGCGGGCGGAGTTTTCGCGCTCGGTAACGACGGCCCCGAGTGCTAACCCTGTGACGAGAAGAGTGGACATCAAGAACTGCAGGTCGACGAGAGGGGCAACTTCCGTGAGGCGTTGTACGCCTACCACCAGGCTGATTTGCAGTGCGAGTGCGGCCATCAGAAATCCGGGTATGCCCCAAATCAACGCCGCCGAAATCGCCGGAACGAAAAACAGATAAAAGAAGCGCAAGTCGCCGGGATTGCCTACCAGGAAAACGAGGGTGAATGCAGCGAAGAGCCCTAACAGAATACCGACGAAGGCGGCCGGTTGTGCGATGAGTGCACGCAGTAGCGAAGGGGCATCGGCAACTCGCAGCAACAACGGCGTCAACAGCAATATGCCATTCAGGTCGCCAACCCAAAAGCGCGCGAGCGCTGATGCGAATTGATCAGCGGGTATGAGATTCGCAAGTGTGTAAAGACCGACGCTGACGGTGCCGGCGGTGATTGCCGTTGCCGCAGCGGCTGCTATGAATTTCAGAGTTCCACTCAGAGTGGCTACGTCATCCATTGGGATCTTATGACGCAGCAACCAAGCGGCGCCTTGGTACACCGCGGTGATGCTGATCGCTTGCAACGGCAAGATCCAGGAATGCATCGGGATGCCGCGAATGACAATTTCCGCAACCAAAAAAGCGGCCGCAACCCATCCGAAGTTACCGCGATAGGCATACAGGAAAGCCAGCACCAATCCGGTTTGCGGTGAGAGTGGCGTGATACCGAGTTTGAGCACAGGCTGGACGTAGCTGACTGCGTCCAGCGCGATGTGTGCGACGAAATACAGAGCGATCAGCCACGGGCTGGCGCGTACGTGCTTGGCCGGATTTTGAGTGTTCGAAGTATGGGAAACCATCGCGGCCTGCGTTGTTGAGTCAACTAGAGAGCTTAGGCGTCCGCCCGATCTCGTTCAATCGTCGCGCCATCAAGCGCAGCGCCATAGTAGACCATCATGGCTGCAACCGTCCGCTTTGGTATCGAGGAGGAGTTCTTTCTGACCGACCTCGACAGTGGGGCGGTCGTTCGTCGTCCGCCTGCGGCCTTTCATAAAGCCGCAAGTAACGTGCTCGGCGATGCTTTAGCGCACGAGCTGCTGCAATGTCAGGTCGAGGTGAAGACGCCAATATTGCAGATGTCCACGGAGGCTTTAGATTCGCTGATGGCGGGACGCCGTCGGCTAGTCGAGGTCGCAAAATCGTTCGATATGGGCGTGGTTGCCGCTGGCACCCATCCGTTGGCTCAGTGGCGATCGCAAGTTCCCACCGCGGAATTGCGCTATGAAGAGTTGCTTGATGATTTCCAAATCATCGCGCAACGAAATCTACTGTGTGGCCTGCATGTGCACACGGAGGTTCGCGAGGGAATCGATCGCATCCAACTCATGAACCGAGTCATGCGCTGGTTACCTTTGTTTCTGGCCTTGAGTGTGTCGTCACCTTATTGGGCCAGGCAGGATACGGGTTTGATGAGTTACCGGCAGGCCGCTTATGACGAGTGGCCAAGGACAGGTATCCCGCGGTTGTTCGAAGACGAACTCGAGTACCAACGCTACGTCCAAATATTGATACGGGCGAGAGCGATCCCCGACGAAAGTTATATCTGGTGGTCGATAAGGCCATCTTTTCGCTACCCGACCATCGAGTTGCGCATCACCGATGCCTGCCCCCGCGCGATCGATGCCGTATGTATCGCCGAACTTTTCCGAGCGGTCGTCCTGCAGGAATGTCTCGATGTTGCTCGGGGCGATCAGATCCGATTACGCGATGGTATCGAGCGACTGCTGATCGAGGAAAATCGCTGGCGAGCCAAGCGATTTGGCGTACGTGCAAAATGGCTCGATGTCGACTCCGGTCTGAGCATCGATTTAGTGGACTGCCTTTCGTAACTAGCCCGTCATTGCGAGACGGCCGTGGGCGAGCTTCAGGCTGATTGGGCGTTTGACCATGCCCGTCGGATGATTGCCGAGGGAACGAGCGCAGACCGGCAGCGGCGGATCTTCGGAGAGGCTCGGGCGGCCGGTTTGACCACGACCCGTGCGCTGCGGCGGGTCGTCGACGCGCTAGTCCAAGAGACCGAGGGGTGAGGGCCAGCCCGAATTGGCGGAGCCTGAAGGGCTACCGTACCTTCCTTTCTGAGCGGGCTGATTCGCTCAATTTAATGACCTAGCAGTTTCCCGACCCGCCGGCCGTGCGTCTGCGGGTCGGGTTTTTAATGAGGAACATCATGGCTCGAATCAGCCGCCTCGCAGCGGTCCTGCTGCTTCTGTGCGCCGTTCCTGCGCATTCGGCCCCAACGGCGACCGACAAACTCATCAAATCTGCCGAACGCAACCTTGCTGCTTTGACTCGCTGGTCGAGCACCGTTTCGGGCTCGGAGGCGATGCCGCTGAGCGATGAGAGCAAGTCGACACTCTATCGAATCCACTCCGAGACACAGCGATCGGTGCGCGCCTTGAGCATTGCTGCCCGCGACGACTTCAGTCGGCAATTTGCCGCGGGTTACCAGGACTTTGCCACCGCACTACGCGGCTTGCATCGCGCGGTCGTGCTCGGGCAGGACGCCAGCAGTCACTTGGCAGATTCTTTGGTCGAGGCAAGTAACTTGTTAGCGATGATCAAAGATATCGAAACGCCAGCAGCGCAACGAGAGTCGGCAGCAGAGCCGACACGAGCAAGCCTGTCGGACTGACGGCGCCTTCGTCGAAATAGCGACGTAAGATCGCCACGCCCGCCGGGTTTGGCGCGTTGGCGATGATCGTCAAACCGCCACCGGTTACGGCGCCTGCGACGAGCGAATACTTGAACTCGTCCGATAATCCGTCTACCAATGAGCCGAGGTAGGTCAGCGCCGCATTGTCGGTGATGGCGGTCAGCGCAGTTGCGCCGTAGAAAACGGCGTCGCTGCTCATATTGACGAGTAGCGGTTGCAACCACCATTGCTGCTGCCCGCCGAGGACGACTAGGCCGCCGAGGAAGAAAGCCACGAGCAAGCCTTCACGCAGGATCAAGCGATCCTGGTAGGCGGAGTACGCCGTAGCGATTCCCATGAACAAAAGGAAAAGACCGATGAAAAGTGGCGGGTCGTGAGCGAACAAAACGATGCCGGCGAGGATCGCGATGTGAATCAGGACTAACGGCATCGGCACGTTGGCTGTCTCCGATGACGGATCTTTAGCCACCGAGACCTGCGCAAGTTCCTTGGCAAAAAGCAGTGTGACGGCGATGCCGTTGATGAATACGGCGATAGCCGCTTTCCAGCCGAAATTCGTGAGCATGAAAGCGGTGTCCCAATTCCAGGTGCCCGCCACCATTAGCACCGGTGGGGCTGCGTAAGCTGTCAGAGTACCGCCGATTGAAATATTGACGAACAGCACGCCAATAGTTGCGTACTTAAGTTTGGAGGAGATGTCTTTCGAAAAGAACTTGTCCGCCAGTATCAACGCCGCGAGCGTCATGGCAGCAGGTTCCGTGATGAACGAGCCCAGCAGCGGCACGATCGTCAAAACGATGAAGTAGGTCGCCATGCCGCCTTTTGCTGGGATCAGCTTGGAGAGTGCCTCGACGAGTTTCTTCGATGTCTGCAGGATCGGTCGGGTTGCCGCGACCACCATGATCACGAACACGAACAGCGGCTCGGTGAAATTTCGCGAATTGATGTATTGCTTCATCGTCTCGGTGCTTTCGACCATCACCATGGTGACGGCGAGCACCAAAGCCCAGAAGCCAAAGACGATCTCGACTTCGCCTAGCAGGTGCCAGAGCCCGCTATGGGCCGGCCGGGTGTGCGCTAGGTGTTCGAAATACTTCGTCGAGAAGGTGTGGATGATCGCGACCGCAAACAGGGTGGCAGCGATGATTTGCAGGGTGGTGGGGTTCAGGGAGGACATGGGGGGATTTTAACGGAGACCTGTTACTGGCGGGGTATACTTATGACCCATGGATCCTCAATCAGTTCAGACGGCCGTCACGGCCTCCGTCTTGGTAGGTTTCATTGCGATGGAGCTCGCGCGCGGGCGGTTTTTCCCTCGGCAGGCCTCACGTGAGGACAACCGGTTAGACGTCGCCGTCACCCTGTTGTTTCCCCTGATTTCGCTCGGGGTGCTCGGCGCATCGACGGGTCTGGCGTTCTTGCTGATTCCGCAACACCAGGGCGCGCTCGCCGACTGGTCTTGGTGGGCGATGCTGCTAACTCTGCTGTTTGCGGATGACTTGACCCAGTACTGGTGGCATCGCCTCTCGCACACGAGTCGGTTTTGGCCGCTACACCGAGCGCATCACTCGGCTAGCTACATGAGCGTGCGAGTGGTCTATCGCAACAACGCGTTTTATTACGCGATGATGCCGGGTCTTTGGTTGAGCGGGCTTTTGATTTTCTTGGGCTTCGGTTGGGTTTACGTGGCATATGCCATCGTCAAGGTCACGGTCATTATCGGCGCGCACTCGAGTGTTCGTTGGGACGAGAAGTTGTATCAGTGGCCAGTGACACGGCCTTTGATGTGGGTCCTCGAGCGAACCATATCCACACCAGCCACCCATTACGCTCACCATGCATTGACCCAAGATGATGGCGTCGGTCACTACACCGGCAATTTCGGCAATCTACTCTTTTTGTGGGACATCATTTTCGGGACTGCGCACATCACGCGACGATATCCCGCGGAGTACGGTCTCGCAGATGATCGGGAGCATGGCCACGAGCCTTGGGCCACGCAATTTCTCTATCCGATCTTTCGATCGAAGCGCCGTGCAACAGCTCTGCACTGGCCGCCGGGTAAGCCACCGGAGTAATGTCGATGCGGACCCATGCGAAAGTAACTCCGGAGTTCGTCGTTGGATCATCACGCAGACTGAAGCGGGACAGACGCCTGATGCGTTACTTGAGGCGCTGGTCAAATTGGGCTGGCCGGAGGGAGCGGCTCTCGAGGTGATGGAGCGCGCGTTGACCGAGAAGGTAGCGCAGATTCGGGCTAAGGAAGCTGTGAGTGACGCAGTCACAGGCGCCGAGCCCGACACCGAGTCGAGGTCATGAGGGCACTGCGTGCCGAGATCGATGTACTGCCGATCTTTCCATTGACCGTTGAAGACTTTCTTCACAAGGACGAGTGCCAACAGCTGCTGGATTTTTTGAGTTCAGATCATGCGGACTTCGGGTCGTTTGATCTGACTGCCGATTATTGGAGCGGGCGAACCTTGACGCCCGATCGCCTGACGCAAAATCCAGTCTTGGATTCTTTCCGAGACATCCGTGATCGAGTGGTCAATCTCCTCCATGCGAATCTGGACGCACATCTCGGTCCGCAGCCTCCTTTGTTTGCCGATCTAGTGAATTTCGCGCGCTGGCCGCCGGGCTACGAACTGCATCCTCATGCTGACAGCGAAAACCCGGATGGCATGCCACACCCGTTTCCGTGGCGCGACTTTGCCTCGGTGATCTACCTGAATGACGATTACGACGGTGGGGCGATCTACTTTCCGAATTTGAACATCGAATTGAAGCCGCGACCTGGCACTTTGATCACCTTTCCAGGAACGCTGCGTTATCTGCATGGTGTTCGTCGGGTCACCAGCGGGATGCGCCATACGATTGCCTCGTTCATCACCTTCGATGAGTCGAAGCGATATGACTTTTGAGAGACAATGATGATCAAAGTCCCTGAAGATACGATCGCCGCGATTCCGTACGACGATTTCTATCGCGGCCGGCAGCATGAGGTTTACTTCAATCTTCGAGGTGACAACAAGCGAGATTGGTTTTCACGACACGCTTATTTTTGTTTGCCGCTCGTGATCGGCAATCAGTATGGGTTTGCGATGCGCTCGATGCTCAAGGCAACGTTCTTGTGGAATGGCGGGCCGGATCCCGCCGACACCACAGTCACGTTTCACGAGCCTGAGGAAGTGCAACGCCTGGCGAGCTTGCAAACGATGGTTTCCAACTTCGGTCTTGGCATCGTCACTGTCCAAGCGGCATTCGCGTTGCGAACGCCGCCCAACATCAGTCTCATGACGATACAGCCACCTAATTATTTCATCGACGGTCTGCAGAACATGACCGGAGTGGTCGAGACCGATAATTTGCGCCGGGACTTCACGTTCAATCTGAAGATCACCCGACCTAATTTTCCGATCGAGATTGCGGTCGGTGACGTCATTGCTGGCTTTATTCCTTATCCGCGCGGCTTCGTGGAAAAGTTTGAGTTAGTCGACGGGGCATCTCTGTTCACGGCCAACGAGATTGCTGCCGAGCAACAGGCGGCTCGCGATTTTGGTCGCGAAAGAAGCGATGTGGACGTGCTGAGACCCGATGGCGTCGGACGTCGTTATCACCGTGGCGAAGATGTCTACGGCAATCCTTTCGAAAATCCCCACCAGACGAACCTGACAGGTCGATCGGGTCGAAAACCGCGAGCGCCAAAGTCATGAGTCCACATACGTTGTTGAGCGACGGTCGTATGCCGCTCATTTGTGTGCCTTTGGTCGCGCGAACACGGGCTGATCTCTTGGCGGATGCCGCGCTCGTGGTATCGCAAAAACCTGATGTCATCGAGTGGCGGGCGGATTATTTCGACGGCATCGAGTCAGGCGGTTTGGTGGTCTCAGCGGGGCTGGCCTTGCGCGAGATCACGGGCAAGATCCCGCTGATCTTCACCCTGCGATCCAGTGCCGAGGGTGGCAATCCAGTCAGTCTCTCGGCACAGGCGATGAACGCGTTGCAGCTTGCTCTGACAGATCAGCTGCCGTTCGAGTTTCATGACATCGAGATGCGCCTACCGACCATGCTCATCCATGACTTGATTCGCAACGTGCATGCGCGCCGTGGGGAAACGATCCTCTCTGCGCACGACTTTCAGGGCACACCAGACAATGATGCGTTGGAGTCGTTGTTTCTGCGGGCGCATCAACTCGGTGCGGACGTCGCCAAGATCGCCGTCATGCCTCAGACGCCTGATGACGTATTGCGCTTGTTGGTCGTGACGCGGCGTGTATCGCAGATGTTGCCGATCCCGATCATCAGCATGTCGATGGGATCTCTCGGGGTCATGAGTCGAATTTTTGGCGGGGTCTTCGGCTCGGCGCTGACGTTCGCATCTGGTGCCGGTGCATCCGCTCCTGGGCAACTACCCATCGAGGACTTGCGCGCAATGCTCAACCGACTCGGTTGAGTCTACTGCGCCCAGTGCAGACAGCGCTCGACCGCGCGACCCCACTCGCTCATTCGTGCAGCGGCCGACTCGCGCGACATGTTGGGTTCGAAGACTCGATCGATTTGCCAGCGCTCTGTGACGGCGTTTTCATTGACCCAGAAACCCGCCGCGATTCCAGCGAGATAAGCAGCGCCGAGCGCAGTTGTCTCGGTGACTGCTGGCCTGATCACTGGCACGCCGAGTAGGTCCGCCTGAAACTGCATCAGCAAGTCGTTACGTGCGGCGCCGCCGTCAACGCGTAACTCGCGAAGCGGATGTTCGGCATCCTGTTGCATGGCAAGCAGGAGTTCTGCGCTTTGGAATGCAATCGCCTCTAGCGCAGCACGGGCAATATGTCCTTTGGTCGTGCCACGTGTGATACCGATGATCGAGCCTCTAGCAAACGGATCCCAATGAGGGCTGCCGAGGCCGGTAAAGGCGGGAACAACGTAGACGCCGCCATGATCGCGCTCCGAACTGGCGAGTG
>Ga0172372_10002706_pt1 | contig 26664 bp, 26 predicted proteins | sample LakKiv5m_2_FD_114544 | JGI IMG/M metagenome (GOLD analysis project Ga0172372, IMG submission 114544) | Freshwater microbial communities from Kabuno Bay, South-Kivu, Congo - kab_092012_9.5m | ecosystem: Environmental > Aquatic > Freshwater > Lake | place: Democratic Republic of the Congo...
ATAAAAATAAAAAAAATAAACATAAAAATAAAAAATAAATAAAATAATATATTTTAACAAAATAAATATATTATTTATTTTTATTTACTTTTTTCTTCAAAATTATTAATTGTTGCCATTTCAGTTGTTGCAAACCATTTTTTTCCTTTATAATTTATTTTATCATAATATCTGTAAATAAATTCTGCTAATATACATAAATTATGAACAGCATATCGTCTTATATCTTCATCAACATATTCAGAAATTATTTCAGTCAATAAAAAATTTTTATTTTCAGATTGTTCACATTCAAATCCTTTACTTATTTTATTTTTTCCTTTTGATATTACATTATCTCTGAATTTAAATGAATACTTATCCTTTTGTCCTCTTCCTTTTATTCCGATAAATCCAATATATCTTTCTAAACTATATAATGCAATATTTAATGATTTATAATATTCAGATTTTTTTATTATTTTTATATCTTCAGGAGTTGCAACATTCCACATTTTATCATTTTTTACATAATAATATACATCAGTTGATGGATTTTTTCCTATTGAGAAAAATATTCCTACAATTCCATTTTCTTCTATAAGTTTGCTTTTTATATATTTTTTTAAAAAATCAATAAATTTATTATATAATTCATCATCACTATTTTCTTCATATTCTATTTCTTGCAATACTTCCATTTTTTCTTTTAAAGTTAATGTATCAAATATTTTTTGAATTAATAATTCAAATACTATTTCATTTTTTTCAACTGAATTCACATTTTTTATAACATTTTCATAATTAATTAAAAAATTATATATTTCTTGATGACCTAAATCTTTTTTCGTAAACAAATTTGGGGTTCCTATTCCAATGTATCTACATAATATTTCATAATATTTTTTTAGCATATCATTTTTTTTTAATTTATTTGTTTTAGTATTTTGTATTATTTTTTTTAATTTAATTATTTTATCTTCATTTTCAGGTTCTTCAACTTCATTTTCAGGTTCTTCAACTTCAAATTCAGGTTCTTCAACTTCAAATTCAGGTTCTTCATTTTCATTTTCTTTAAATTCAAAATCATCTTTATTTTCTTCATCAATGTCGCGAACAACTCTTTTTAATCTAACAATTGGTTCATTTATGCCAATATTATTATTAACATCACTTTCATATTTTATTCTATTATCAATTACAGGTTTCATGTTTTTATTTTCAATCTTTATTTTTATACCATCATGTTTAAAATTTATTGGAACACTTCTTTCATAAATTGAAATATTTTTAAAATCAATTTCTTGAGGTTGAAATAAATAATATTCACCAATATTTACTAATTTTCCAGTTCTTCCATATTTATCAATTATAAAATCAGATGGATCTTGAATTAATTGTGTAATTGCGGATTCAATTTCTGGCATTGAATATTTTTTTGGAAAATTTATTCTTTTAAAAAAATCAAATTCTTTGTAAAAAAATTTTTCTTTCATCAATTGTTTAATTTTATTAATAATTTTTTCAGAATTAGATTTTATAAATGTTTCATTGTAAGTATTATTTTCAATATTTTCATCCGTTAATTTTTTTATTTCTTCACCATTTGAAATGCAACTATACTCACAATCCATAAAATCACATGTTACACTATCTGGTAAATCTCCTACTTTAAAATTTTGTATTATTTGACCTGTAGATAATTTTTGTTCTATATTTTTATTTGCTTCATCACTTTCTACTAAATTTTTATATGTCAGCAAAGATTGTTCATAATTAAGTAAACAATCAACTGATGTTTGTTTTAATAATCTTGTTATTGCACCTATTTTCATTGCTTTAATTTCTGCTGATCGATAAACATACAAATCTAATGCCTCCTCTTCTGGATTTGTTTTTAAAATTGTTCCATGTAAAAAAATCATTGTATTTCTCTCTTCAAATGGAAGTAATCTATGCGATTTATTACGAACCCCACGACCAATAATTTGTTCTATTCTATTTATATTATACCAAGGCTCCATTACATGTATTTGTCTTATTCCTTTAAAATCCAACCCTTCTGACCCAGCTTGAGATATCAACACAACTTTAATATTTTCACCATTTATATTTGAATCATCTGTTATATTTTTCATATCATAATCATTATCTTTTGATAAATTTTTATCACCTGTAATCATAACATATTTTGCTGGTTTAAAATCTTTTCTATTTAATGGAGGTTTCATTGTTCTAACATCAACAATTGGAACTGGTGGATTTTCAAATAAAGATGAGTTTTTACTGCCAAATCTCATAAATCCCATTTCTTCGAGAGCTAATGCCATTGGCACAACACCTCCATCAATATAATTTGAATAAATTAATATTATTCCATCTGAAACAACATCATTTTTTGAATCATAAATATAATTACATATTTTATGTATTTTTGAACTATAATTTCCTATGTTATTTTTGTGAAATATTGATTTATAACCACTTTTATAACTAAAATTTCCTTTGAATTGAGATGTATTTGTAAATTTCATAACTCTTGATAATCCTGTTTTTCCAATTATTTCTTTTGGATCTAATGAATATATATTTTGTGTTTTACTTTCTTCATTAACATCATCATTATCATCATTATCATCATTATCATCATCACTATCACCACTATTATGTAAATAATTGTCATTACTATCATCATTAAAATCAAACCCCAAAGAATTTTTATATCCTCCAATATTATTTTTTAAATTTTTATTATTTTGATCAATATCTTTATTTTCATCTTGTTCTTCTAAAACAATTTCTTCAACTTCTTCAACATTTTCTAATTCATTATTATATTCAATATCTTTTATATTACTAACTAAGTATTTTAAATCTTTATGAGGATAAACAATATTTAAAGCTTCTATTGGCATTTGCAAATCAGTATATCCTAATGTTTCAACACCTTTTAATCCTTTTTTTTGTGTTGATTTTTTATTGCGAAGAATATTTATGATATACTTATATCCTAATTCTTGATAATTACCAATTTGATTTAAAAATATACTAAATTTATTTATTTTATTTTTATCATCAATTCTTTTTCCATTAATTTGATATTTTGGATAAGAATCAATTGTCATAAATGTTCTACTTGGTTTAAATTCTTTTGGATAAACTCTATATGGAAATAAATATGGATTTTCACCTCTAACATATGATACATATCCTGTTGCTTTTCTTATAAATAATTCTTTACCAATTTCTTCACCATTGCTATTTGTTTTGAATGTTCCATTTTTGTTAAAAATATCACTAACATTTACAATTCCTCTTTTATCATTTGCATTCATTAAATTTAATAGCCATACAATTTCAGTATAATTATTGAACATTGGAGTTGCTGATAATAATAATAATCTAATTCCAGATACAATTGAAACTAAAAGCATTAAATTTTTTGCTATATTTTTATTACTACTATCTTTATCAATTCTTATGTTATGAACTTCATCAATAACAATCAAAGAATCAGAAAAATTACTTTGTAGTTTTTTTATAATTTCTGGATCATTTAAATTTTCATTTTCTAAATACTTATCAATTTCATTGGAAAATTGTGTATATCCATAAAAATCATAATAAGTGTTTATTAATGTTTTTATTGATTTAACAATGGTTTCTTTACTAACTCCTCTTGTTGATGATACATTTATTTCTTTTATTAATTTATTACTCACACAACCAGTTATATTCCATACTCCATCAATTAATTTTAATTTTCTTTCATCAAATAATTGCAATCTAAAATTATCTTGTACATTTGGACTTGCTACAATTATTATTTTTTTATTAATTCCCATTTGTATCAAATATTCACGCATTTCTTCACATACACCAATAGCAGTACATGTTTTTCCAGAACCTAAACCATGAAATAATAACAAACTATTATATGGAGTTTGAAATGATAAAAAATTTCTAACAAATGCTTGTTGAGGAGATAATTCAAATTCAGCTTCATTCATCATTTCAGCCAATTCTTTTACATTTCCTAATTTTCCATCATATTTAGTATCATTAAATTCTTTTTTATTTGCAATTTTTAACAAAAAATTAGGATCATCCAATGAAGGATATAAAAATGAATAATCATCCAAATTTTCATTTTTTAATTGTGAATTATTAATTTTTTCAATTTCTAATTTTTTAGAATTTATTTCACATTTTTTATTATTTTTATTACCAATTTTACATATTTCATTTTCAACATCTTCTTTACCAATTACATCTTTTAAAGAATTTATTTCAGGAATTATTATTTTACGATATTTAATATTTTTTTCATCTTCATCTTCACTTTCATCTTCACTTTCATCTTCACTTTCATCTTCACTTTCATCTTCACTTTCATCTTCACCATCATCTTCACTCTCATCTTCACTTTCATCTTCACTCTCATCTTCACTCTCATCTTCACTTTCATCTTCACTTTCATCTTCACTTTCATCTTCACTCTCATCTTCACTCTCATCTTCACTTTCATTTTCACCATCATCTTCACTTTCTAAATCAACAACATTCATTTTTTTAACAACTTTAATGATTGGAGGATTTTGTAATTCAGAAAAATCGAATTTTTCATTTAATGTATTTGATGATGATAATTTTTCTTGAGAAGAATTAGAACTAGAAGAGTTAGAACTAGAAGAATTAGAACTAGAAGAGTTAGAACTAGAAGAATTAGAACTAGAAGAGTTAGAACTAGAAGAATTAGAACTAGAAGAACTCAATAAATCGTTCATATTTTTCAAATCGTCTAAATTGAAATCTTCAGAAGTTGAAGATGATTTTTCTTTAGAAGATGATTTTTCTTTAGAAGATGATTTTTCTTTAGAAGATGATTTTTCTTTAGATGATGATTTTTCTTTAGATGATGAATTACTTTTTATTTCAAAATTTTTTAATTCATCAGAATCAAAATTAAAAGAGTCAGATGGTGTTTTTGGTGAATTTTTTTTAGGTGGTAAATTATATTGTGTATTTGGTAAAAAAAAATTGGGTGGTGGATTAGGTGGTGTATTTGATATATTTTTATTTGGTGAATAATTAGGTGGGGGTAGAATTGGTGAAATTTTTTTAGGTGGTGAATTAGGCGGTGTTTTTGGTGAAAATTTTTTAGGTGGTAAATTAGGTGGTGTTTTTGGTGAAAATTTTTTAGGTGGTGAATTAGGTGGTGTTTTTGGTGAAAATTTTTTAGGTGGTGAATTAGGTGGTGTTTTTGGTGAAAATTTTTTAGGTGGTGAATTCGGTGGTGTTTTTGGTGAAAATTTTTTAGGTGGTGAATTAGGTGGTGTTTTTGGTGAAAATTTTTTAGGTGGTAAATCAGGTGATTCTTTCAAATTATTTTTAATTAAAATATCATTTAAATCATTTATATCAAAATTTAAATCTGGTGATTTTGGAGATATTTTTTTAATCATTTTTTTTTCATTTTTAGGTTCTTCTTGTTTTTTTTTCATTTCTAAACCTAATCCAAATGGTTTTTTATATACTTGTTCTTCATCATCTGATGATTCATAATCATCAGAATCATCTTCTTCAATTTCATAATCACTTATTTCATATTCATCATCACTCATTATTATAATATTCTATTATAATAATAATATTTTTTTATAATATTTTGCAATTCATTTATTATAATAATATTTGTAAAATTTTAATTAAAAAATAAAATATTTATATAATTTGATACTCATTAATTATACTTTGAATGTTATTTATTAAATTTATTTTTTCAGAACTATATGGTCTTATGGAATAAATACAATTACTTAAATTTTTCCATTCAATTTTACTTACTTCAGACAATTGAAAATTTAACAAATCATTTTCTGAATGATTCAAGTTTGTATAAGCTAAAAAATATTTATTTTTATATGTTTTATTGTTTGTTCCAACAAAAATTTCTTCAAAAGGATAAATATTTTCTATAATATTTATTCTAGAAATATTTATTCCAGTTTCTTCTTCAAATTCTCTTGATGCACATTCAATTTCTTTTTCTAAATAATTTTTTCTTCCTTTTGGAAATTCCCATTCTGTTTCACACCAATTTGTTTTTGAGTTATTAATTAAAAATTGTAAAATTCCATTTTTTTTTAAATTTGAAAATTTTTGTTTTGAAGAATTAAATAAATTTGTTTTAATTTTATCATCCCACATTTTTTTCCACAATAAATTAAAATTATCAATTTCTGTGTTAATTATCATATTTTTTTCATCATAAGACATTTCATCAACTAAACTTTGCAAATATTCCAAATTATTTTCATTATATTCACCTTTAATAAAATCAATATAACCAAAAGAATTTTTTCTTCTTATCATTAAATATTGTATTTCTTTTTGAAAAAATCTAAATAATATTATCCCATAGCTTGTAATAGGATATTTGCATTGTTTTAATGTATGATATGGTTTATTGCAATTTTTACATATAATTATTTTTTCCATGGAAAGGATTTAATATATGTTAAAATTATATTGTTTTTATATTCTTTAAATTTAAATGACTGTTTTAAATCCAGAAATTTGGGGTCCGCATTTTTGGTTTTTTATTTCAACATTAGCATTAAATTATCCTAATAATCCTAATGAAGTTACTATAAAAAAATATTATGAATTTATACAAAATTTGCCTTTATTTATACCAGTAAATGAAATAGGAAATGATTTCGACAAATTATTAAAATTATATCCAATATCATCATACTTAGATTCAAGAAAATCTTTTGTTAAGTGGGTTCATTTTATACATAATAAAATTAATGAAAAATTAGAAAAACCAAAAATAAGTTTAAATGAATTTTATGAAAAATATTATGAAAATTATAAAAAAAAAAGTTTAAAATTAAAAGATTTTAATAAATGGAAACAATATATAATTTATTCTATATTGATAGTTGGAGGAATTGGAATAATTTCTTATTATTATGATAAATAATGAATAATATTATACTTTTATAACTATATATTATAATATAATGATAAATGATATTACTGGTGGAAAAGCAATTGGTTCTGGAGGATATGGATGTGTATTTTTACCATCACTTAATTGTCCTAATTCAAATGTAATTGAAAAACAAAATGGAATAAATATTAGTAAAGTAATGATGAATGAAGATGCTGATAGTGAATATAAAAAAATAAATGATTTTAAAAATAAATTGAAATTAATACCAAATTATGAAAAATATTTTATGCTAAATATCATTGAAATGTGTCATCCGAAACAATTTACTAATGAAGATTTAATTAACTATAATTCTAAATGTAGTGGATTAATCAAAGAAGGATTAAAAAATGAAAATATAAATAATAATTTATCAAAAATAAAAATAATTAATATGCCATTTGGTGGTAGTCAAATTAATAAATTTATACAACAAAATTACAATTCAAATACTTTGGTAAAATTAAATAATTCTTTAATAAAATTATTGAAGTATGGAATTATACCAATGAATGAATTGAATGTGTTTCATGCTGATCTAAAAGATTCTAATGTTTTAGCTCTTAAAAATAAACATGAAGAAATTGAAACAAAAATAATTGATTGGGGAATATCATTTTCGTATGAAAATCCAACTAATTTAAATGAAATAGTAAGAAAAATCGGAAGAGGAGTTCAATTCAATTCACCAATATCAGTTGTACTATTTGATAGTTTATTTGATGCTTATTTTAATGAGTTTTTTAAAAATAAACCAAAATGGACATACAACAATGTTCAAATTTTTTCAGCAAATTATTTAAATAAATATGTTTCAAAATATAAAAATAAATTAGACCATTTAAAATTAATGCTCTTATTTATTGATATGTTAAATACAATAAATACACCATTATTTGGAAATAAAAAAATTAAATCAACATCATATTTAGTTACATATATTTCTGATATAATATTTAAATTTACAAATAATTATGTATTTAATAAAATAAATTATATAAATCAAGTTTATTTAAAAAATGTTGATATATGGGGATTTTTAACAATTTATAATGAAATATTTGAATTAATAAGTAATAATAGTTCAAATAATATTAATAATGCTGTATTAGCAAAAATAAAAAATATTGTGTTAAATACATTATTTGAAAATTCAGATAAAGCAATAAATAAAGAAGAATTAATAAATAAATTAATGAGCTTAAATGCTGATTTTAGAAATATGAATATAAATGGTATCAAACAAAATCAAAAAGCAGGAACAAAACGAATAAAAAAAAATAAGAATAAAACAATAAAAAGAGTTAAATATTAGTTCTTTTTCTTTGGTTGATTTCTTTGTCTTGATTGATTCGTTTCTCTTGGTTGATTTCTTTGTCTTGATTGATTTGTTTCTCTTGGTTGATTTGTTTCTTTTTTATTTGAAACAATTTTCCAATCATCTTTTTCTTTTGGAACATCTTGTTTTATTAATTGTTTTGATTGTTTTGATTGTTCTGATCTGTTTTCATTATTTCTTGGTTTAATTGATCTAATTTGTCTACCAGTTTCATTTAAAGTTTCACACATTAATGCCCCTGAATTAATTCCTTTTACATCAATTGCTTGATATTTATGTGGTCCTTCTGTCATTTCAGATAAAAAAAATTGTACATATTCTCCTTGAACTAAATAACGATATTGTTCTTTACTCACTACTAATGAATTATGATAAACAAATACATCAGTTCCCTTCTTATCACAAGAATCATTAATAGTAATAAAACCATAACCAGATTTAGTATTGAACCACTTTACAACTCCTACAAATAATGGCAATGAAGATAATTCTAATGGTAATGAAGACATTTCAATAATATATTAATAATTATATTTTCTTTAAATTATTTTTAAAATATATATATTTTTAAAATAATATGTATTATAAAAAAATAAAATTATGACAAACATTCAATCAAATAATAATAATTTGGTCTTTCATCAAATTCTAATTTCCTAATATAAATAATCATATTTTTAAAACAATTTAATACATTTTTATTATTTATAATATTTTTTTTTAAATTATAAATTTCATTTACATCAATTATTTCTTCCCAAATTAATCTTCCATAATATAAATAAATTAAAGTATAAACGACAGATTCCAAATCATCACGTCTACTTGGTTCAGTAAATTCATGAACATTTAAACTCGCATAATTTACAGAGCCAATTAATTTATTTATTTTTTTTAAAGGTATGTGAATATTAAAATTATTTATATATTTTTTCGAAAATGTAAAATCAATCAAGTATATATCATCAAATGTATTTTCCAAATTTAATAATATATTATCAGGTTTTATGTCTCTATGTATAATTCCTTTTTCATGAAGCATCATCAATTTTCTTATAATCTTATTTCCTAATAAAGAAATGATTTCAAAATTATTTTTTAAATTTATTTGTTTCAATGAATTTCCCAATAAATCAATAACTAAATAATTGTATTTATTGTCAGTTCCAAACCATTTTAGTTTAGGAAATCCATTTATATTTTTTAAAAATGTATACACTTTTGCTTCATATTTAAGTGTATTTATAATTATTTTTTTTTCTATTTTTATTGCGACAAGTTCATTTGTTTTTATATTTTTAGCTTTATATAAAGCACCAAATGTTCCACGATTTATATTTTGTATTATTTCATATTTATTGGCAATTATCATTTTAATTTATTTTTTATAATTTATATAATTTTATATTTAAAAAATATAAATTATAAAAATATATGAGTTATAAAAATATATAATACAATTTAACATTTATATATTTTATTTTTATGAAAGCATTTTTTTTGCAATTTTTGCTATTTTAGAATAATTAACCTGTCTTGCGCGAATGTAAGCAGATTGTATACCTTGTTGGCTTATTTTACAAGTATTTTTTTTACAAATTGAAAATTTACCTTTTTTTCCTAAAAAACATTTTTTACCACATTTTTTAAGCATTTTTTTACGTTGGGTATAATTTGGTTTTTGTTTACTCCATCCTTTAGTTCTATTTTTTTAGTTTTTGTCATTATATTATTTATACATTTATTTTTTATTTTTTAAATTAGTTATCTAATTTATAAGCATAATAATAAAAAAATAATGTTATGAATAAATAAAGTGTAGCACATCCATAAAGTAATACTTTTCTATGAAAAAAATGATTAAAATAAGCACCAATATAAGAACTAAAAAAATATGTAATGAATAATATAATTCCAATTTCATAATCAATGTGATTTCTTTTGCTATATTCAAAAACACCTAATAATGTTGTTGGAGGTAAAAGTGTTAACAAAATAGTGCCAATTGCAGTATCAAAATCTTTTATTATGTTAAAAAATAATAAAGATGGCAATAATATTGATGAACCTATTACACCAAAAAAAACTGCCAATTATTCCTGTAAAAATTCCAACTAATATAGTTTTTATAATTTTTGAATTCATTATTATATTATTTACTTTTTTTATAAAATATATATATGTTAATAATATGTTAATAAAAAATAATATAAATTCAATAACAACAAGAAAAAGTCGTTTTAGGAGTAGAAGTAGAGACAAAACAGGCAGAATAACAAGAAGAAGTCGTTCTAGAAGTAGAGACAGAACAGACAGAATAACAAGAAGAAGTCGTTCTAGAAGTAGAGACAGAACAGACAGAATAACAAGAAGAAGTCGTTCTAGAAGTAAAGATAGAACGAACAGAATAACAGAAGAAGAAAATAGATTTAATAATTTTAATGAAGTTATAAATTTTATAAAAAAATGCAATTGATAGTAATATTAGGCATGAATTATGCGGAACTATTGAAACTGATAAAACTTCAAAATACATTGTAAAAATTCATAAAGCATTAAAATTAAATATTAATAAACAAAATTGTAAATATGACTATTATAATAGAGTTATATGGCATAGTCATTCACATGTATCTAAATTTTATCCAAGTTTAGAAGACATTTTAAAACCGATAAAAATTAAAAATAGAAAAATTCAATATAGTTATATTTTTAATTCATTTGGAGTTTGGAATTTAAAAGTTATAAATCACATAGAACCTGATGAAAATTTATCAAACAATATAACTGAATTATTAGATGCGTTATATTTTTTAACAGAACATGGAAGAGAATATGCCTCAAAACCTGTACAAAATTTTATTAATAGAATGAATGAATTATTAGATAATATATTACAAATTGAATTTATTAAATATCCAAGACAAAATTATAATTCATAATTTATATATTTAAAAACATTTTATTATAAAATATATAAATTTATAATTTGTATAAATAAAAATAAATGGTAAAAATATGCTCTTTAATATATCCAATTGAAAAAGAAGAAATATATCAAAATTACTACAAACAATTCAATTTTCAATTACATAGTTTTCAAAAATGGGCTATTGAATCAATATTGACTGGTAATCATACTTTAATCACTGCACCAACTGGAACTGGAAAAACGTTACCTGCTGAATTTGCAATTCAATATTTTAATAGTATTGGTAAAAAATTAATTTATACTTGTCCTATAAAAGCATTGTCAAATGAAAAATATTTTGATTTTACAAGAAAATTTCCTAATATTCAAATTGGTTTAATTACAGGTGATATATCGTGCAATCCAAATGCTGATATTTTAATCATGACCCTTGAAATATTAATGAATAAATTGTATCAAATAAATAGTCAAATTAATACAAATAAAAATACCTCATTTGAAATTGATATTCAAAATGAATTAGGATGTGTAGTATTTGATGAAATTCATTTTATAAATGATGAAAAAAGAGGAACCAATTGGGAACAAACAATAATGATGCTTCCGTCACATATTCAAATTATTGGATTATCTGCTACATTAGATCAACCAGAAAATTTTGCTGAATGGATAGAAAATACGTTGAATAGTTCCGTTGTGAATAGTTCCGTTGTAAATAGTTCCGTTGTAAATAGTTCCGTTGTGAATAGTTCCGTTGTGAATAGTTCCGTTGAGAAAGAAGTTTATTTATGCAAAAAAAACATACGTTCTGTACCACTAATACATTATTCTTTTATTGCAACAACTTCAGCTGTAAATAAAATAATTAAAGATAAAACATTGCAACAAGAAATAAAACAATGTACAAATGTTCCAATAGTTATTCAAGATGAAAAAGGTTTATTTAATGAAATGAATTATCAAAAAATACATAAAACATTAACATTATTTGAAAAAAATGAAATACAAATTAAACGCAGACATGTAATTAATAAATTAAGCGAATATTTAGTTGAGAATGAAATGTTACCAGCATTATGTTATGTTTTTTCTAGAAAACAAGTGGAAAAATGTGCTGAAGAATTAAATACAAATTTATTAGAATTTGATAGTAAAGTGCCATATACTGTTGATTATGAATGTGAGCAAATTTTAAGAAAATTATCAAATTATCAAGAATATTTACATTTGCCAGAATATTTAAAAATTGTTGAATTATTTAGAAAAGGAATTGGTATGCATCATGCAGGAATGATTCCAATTTTAAGAGAAATGACAGAAATCATGTTTTCAAAAGGCTATATTAAAATATTATTTTGCACAGAAACTATGAGTATTGGAATAAATCTTCCTGTTAAAACAACTATATTTACAGATATATATAAATTTAATGGAGAAATATCAAGAATATTATACAGTCATGAATATACACAAGCTGCAGGAAGAGCTGGTAGATTAGGACTTGATGTTGTAGGACACGTCATTCATTTATCAAGTTTATTTAAAAACATTGATAGTTTGTCTTTAAAAAATATGATGAAAGGAATACCACAAAAACTTGTTTCAAAATTTAATATATCTTATAATTTAATATTAAATTTAATAAAAACTTCTTCAAATTTAATTAATTTTGTAGAACAAAGTATGTCAAAAAATGATGTAATTGGATATATAAATGAATATAAACAAATTAATAATGATTTACAATCAAAATTAAGTGTTTATGCAAATAATTTACCCTATAGAAATTCAATAGATACAATATGCGAATACATTGATTTAAATGACAGAAAAAATAGTTTAGTTAATAAAAAAAGAAAAGAGTGTGAAAAAAAAATAAAAAATATATTTGAAAGCAATAAATTTATTGATGATGATGTTAAATTATATTTACAAAAACATAACATTGAAAATCAAATAATTTTTAATGAAACAAGCATAAAAAAATATGAAAATTTTTATAAAGATAAAATTGACATTGTTCTTAATCAACTAACAAAATATGGAATGATTGAAAAAAATAGTATTATAGAAACAAACAATTATTATCTAACATCAAGAGGTGAAATTGCATCAAATTTGAGAGAAGTTCATTGTTTATTTTTTTGTAATATTTTATTTGATTCTAATAATTTATTTCATACTTTTTATTCAGAAGAAATTGCTGGATTGTTGAGTTGCTTTACTAGTATATCAATTCCAATTGAAAAAAGAGATGTTTCACCAAATATTGAAAATAATGACGAATTATTAAAATACGCCACATTTTTTTTTAACAATTATAATGAATACAAAGAACATGATTTACAAAATAATATTAATTCAGATATGGAAGAAGAAATACATTTTGATTTAATACAATATATTATCAATTGGTGTAATTGTCATAATGAAAATGAATGCAAACAATTATTACAAACAATTTATATTGAAAAAAATATATCATGTGGAGAATTTATTAAATGTATTTTAAAAATAAATAATATTGTTGAAGAATTAAAAATTTGTTGTGAGATAATTGGATTAATTAATTTAAACTCAAAATTATGTGAAATTTCAGGATTAACTTTAAAATATATTGCGACAAATCAATCATTATATGTTTAATATTTTTTTACGAATTAAAAAATTTATAAAAATGCAATTTATAAAAATATATATATTTAATTTATATATATTTAATTTATATATATTTAATTTATATATATTTAATTTATATTTTTATATAATAAATGAAAATAAAACAAAAAATAAAAAATAAAAAAATTCCAATTAGATATTTACCAAAAAATCTTACAAAAAAAGATAGAAAAAAACAAATTCAAATGCTTTTCAAATCAAAAAATATGTATAAACAAAATAAATATTTTACAAGAAAAAAAGTATCTTCATTTAAAAGCAAACCATCCAAACATTTATCAAATGCTAGAAAAATATATAAAATACAAAATATTTTTCCTAATAAAGAATTGGCTGAAAAAACAGGATGCAAATTGTCTGCTTTAAAACAAATTGTTAAAAAAGGTGAAGGAGCCTACTACTCAAGCGGTTCAAGACCAAACCAAACAGCACAAAGTTGGGGATTAGCAAGATTAGCAAGTTCATTAACTTCTGGAAAATCAGCAGCAGTTGATTATAATATAATAGAAAAAGGATGCAAACATAATAAAAAAGCATTTATATTAGCAACAAAAGCAAGAAAAAAATATAAATATGGACATTCAAAAACTAAAAAAACAATCATTTAAAAAACTACAAAAAATAAATTAATGTTTGTATTATATTATATATTAATTTATTAAATATTATATATAATATAATTAATATATTATATATTTTATTCATTTTTATAATAAATTAATGCATCTGTATTATATCCAATATCTTGTCCTTTGTATAAATAATTTAATTCTTTTGTTGGTTCATCCCAACTTGCTACAAGTTTACCATTTGTAGTATCTCTGTATAAATATGGGCCATATTTTTGACCATTCAATGTTGTAGTTTTTTGTCCTAATCGAACACGATGAAATTTAAAAATATTTGATGTTATTTTTTCCATTTAATGATGTATTAATAAAATATTTTTAATAAAATGAATAAACGCAAAAAATATAAACAATTAAAACAAAGAGCCAAATGCACCTCCAAGTGCGCTATTTGCTGCCATTGGTTCTGTCATCATCATTTCACTGCCTAGTGTAGATGCACCAATTAATGGTGTGTTATCATTTTGGTACATTTGATTAAAATTGGTTGGTTGTTGAATTGGAAGCGAAGATATTGAAGTAGTATCTAAACTTTGTGATATCGCTTGTTCATTAGCTTGTTGCTGTTGTTGTGTATTTTTCTTTTTCTTTTTTTTATTTTTTTCTGATGAATTTCCATTCCAAAAATCAACAACTCTCTCTGCTAAAATACTTATTTTTTCACCTAATTTTGTTTGTAAGCTTAAAAGAATTAAAAGAACTGAAAGAATTATATTTGTAACATTAAATTCTGCATATTTTGTTCCACTATATGTTGGAATAAATGTTATAATGCGATGTATTATTAAAATACCTAAAAATACAATAATTACTTGTGCTACAACTTCCATAGATAATTCAATGCTGTGTTTATTTTCATCAGCTTCGGGAACTAATTTTTGTAAAGATTTATTAAATAAAACAAGAGGAATAATTGCTAAAAAAGAATATTGCATAATATTTATCATATCAGCTTTAGAATCATCATCAAAATTAAAAACATGTTTAAAAAATCCTGGTTTTCCATTACTTTTTGTTAATTCTTCAAAAGTATCCATTATATATATAATAAGTTTTAAAATGAAAATATAATGAAAAATTTTTGATTATATTTTTATATTTTTACAATTTATATATATTTATAATTTATATATATATTTTTTTTATAATTTATAATTTACATATCAACATGATAATATTTAATAACTTCATTAGTGACCTTATTATAAGAAATTATGTATATATTATTTTGTTCTAAATAAAAATCTAATTCATCAGTTTCTAGAAGTAAATATATTTTTCCACTTCCTAATAATTTATTGATATTATCAACATCATAAATATTTTTATTGTTTATTTTTTTAGAATATTTTTTCATTTTATTATTACTTGTATTACAACATAAAATATAATTCTCATCTGTATTCCAATAATATTCAATATCACCAATCGAAGTTAATAATGATGCTCTACTATTATATAATTTTTTATATTTATTATGTGTTTGTGTTTGTTGTTTTGGTGTTAAATTTTCAGTCATGTATGTTGTATTATTTATCACAAAAATTTTTTATATGCTTTTTATGATTATATATTTTTATTTTCTTATTTAATTGGTTCTTTTTCTTTCATTAGTTCTTTTCTTATTAGTTCTTTTTCTTCTATTAGTTCTTTTTCTTCCATTAGTTCTTCTTTTATTGGTTTTTCTTTTTCTTCCATTAGTTCTTCTTTTATTGGTTTTTCTTTTTCTTCCACCAAAATATAAATTATCAAATACACCCATTTCTTCATATTGATTTATTTCTGTATTTATTCTATCAATATTTTGTTGTGTTAATTCTCCTGCATCAAAATATTTTTTCTTTAAAAAATTTTCTAAACTTTTTTTCATTTTTACTTTTGAAGATTCATCATGTTCTCTTATGTTATGTCTTTGTTTAAATTCTTCATTATTTAAATAATTTTCACTCCATTCTTGAATTAATTCTATAATATTTAAAGGTTTAAATACATTTTCTAATATATCTTTATATTTTTGAGGACAAATTGTATTATCATCAATAGTGCATGTTGTAACTAATGCGGTTTCAAATGCTAAAATTATTTTTTCTCTCATTCCTTTACTACATGATAAATTTGAAGTATTAAATGGTAATGTCAAAGGAAGATCAGCATTTGAATAACCTCCAATACAATCTTTAAAACATGATTCAATATAATTTTTTTTAAAAATATAAGGTTGATTAAATATAAAATCAATTACATATCCATATAATGGAATTAAATTTTCAGGAATATTTAATCGACTAATTATAATATTGGAAGCTTCAGTATAAGTATTTTTATCTAACTCAAATTCATCAGAATTTATAAATTCTAAAAATTTATTTTTAATATGTTGATTTATATTTGAAGATGTATAATGTTCTGGAGGATTATTTACTTCACTTTTTACTGCATTATATAAAAATCTTAATTTTCTTTCAGATAATGTATTAAAAATATTATGAACATGAAAAGCTTGTCCTTGATTCATTTCAGTAATTTCATATGTGTTTTCGCCAAAATGTTGTCTATTTTCTTCTTCCAAATTTGTAAATTCTAATGTTTGTTGTTGATTAGGTGCATGTTGTTCAAATTGAATTTGATTAATTCTTTGTTGTTGTGGTTGTTGTTGATTCTCTTGTTGATGAATTTGCTGTGGTTGATGTTGATTAATTCTTTCTTGAATTTGTCGTTCTCTTTGTTCTAGTCTCGATAATCGTTCACGTAGTTGTTGAAGTTGTTGTATTTGTTGTAGTCGTCGCTGATGCTGATTTAAGTTTTGATTTTGTTCAATAAAAATTTGTGGAAATTGTGGATATCCATTGATGTTAAACAAATATAAAATTAATCCTCTATTTCCTAAAATATCAAGTAAAATATTTTGATAAATAATATTTTCATTAGATTGATTATTTGGAACATTTATAATTAAATTATCAAATCTCCAAGTGGATAAATCTTGTCTAAATGATACACAATTTTTAAACATATTATTTGCACTTACTACATTAGAAACATTCCAATTATTAAGTGGTTGATTAAACAAAATGCATCCTTTAAAAATATTTCTCATGTTGGTTACATTTGAAACATTCTAATTATTTATATTTTCATTAAAAACTTGTTTATCATTATCATTTAAAATTAAATTACTCATATTTGTAACTCGTGAAGTATCCCAAGTACTTATATCTCTCATATTTTGAGGCAAGGAATTTCTATCATTTAAATATGTGTGTATTAATCTTTGTATATTTGAATCTGTAACGATATTATTGTTTGAAAATATATTAATTATTCTTGAACTTAAATTCATCTATATATATTTATAAAATATAAATATAAATATATTTTTATAATTTAATAAAAAATGCATCAAGAATATCAATATTTAAATCTTGTAAATGAAATATTGACCAATGGTAGTTGGGAAGAAGGCAGAAATGGAAGGACAAAATCTATTTTTGGTTATACAATGAGATATTCTTTAAGAAATGACACAATTCCAATTTTTACCACAAAAAAAACTGCTTGGAAAACTTGTTTGAAAGAACTATTATGGTTTATTCAGGGTGAAACTAATAACAAATTATTACAACAACAAAATGTTCATATTTGGGATGGAAATACATCACGTGAATTTTTAAATAGTGTTGGATTAAATTTGTATGAAGAAGGAATTGCTGGACCAATTTACGGTTATCAATGGAGAAATTTTAATGCAACTTATAATTGCATTACAGGAAAACCAATTAGAGATGGATTTGAAGAAACTGATTTAGATTATAATAACATTCAATTTAAAGGTGTAGATCAGTTACAATATATAATAGATTGTTTAAAAGATCCAGCTAAAAGAACCAGTCGAAGATTAATAATGACTGCTTGGAATCCATGTCAATTAAACCAAATGGCTTTGCCACCTTGTCATGTTTTATGTCAATTTAATGTAAGTGATGGAAATAAATTGTCTTGTGCTTTGTATCAAAGAAGCAATGATGTTAGTTTAGGAACTAGTTTTAATGTTGCAAGTTATTCATTTTTAACACATTTATTAGCAAAACATTGTGGATTGGTGGCACATGAATTTATACATTTTATGGGAAATTGCCATATATATGAAGAGCATGTTGAACCAATGAGAGAATTATTAAATAGACAACCATATGATTTTCCAAAAATAAAAATTAATTGTATTAGAGAAAATATAAATGATTATCAAATTAGTGATTTTGAAGTATCTAATTATGTGTCAAATAATGTTATCAAAATGCAAATGATTGCATAAATTTATTATTTTATAAAAATTATATATATATTTTACATCTTTGCACGTTTAAAATGATTATGATAATATATTATTATAATAAATGATTATTAATGAATGTTCATTTTACTATGATAGATGTATACCAGATACTAAATTTGGACATGAGTATCATTTGAAATTTAGTGTACCACGTATTTATAAAGAATTACATAAAATTACAATAAAAATAAAATATAGAGATAACTTAAAAAATATATATGATGTCAATAAAGCAATTAAAAGTATAGAATTATATATAGGGACAAATTTAGTGGATATATTAAATGAAAATATAAATTATGTGTGGAATGAAAATGATGAATTATTAATTGATTTTAACTTTAATTATTCAAATGGAATTATTATTTTTAATGAATGCAAATATTTTGATGTAATTATAAAAGTAATACAATATGATTATTATTTTGTCGAATCATCAAAATGTATTTTGCAGTGTGAATAAAAAATATATTATGGTAATTGTATATATTATAAAAATTATATGTATTTTGTAAAAAATATATAAAAAGAAAATATTATTTGTAATTATAAAATAATAAACAATAAATAATAAATTTTAAATAAAAATGCAAAATAATATAAAAAAAATAAATAGAAAAGAATTAAATGCAGAAGAAATAAATAATAAAAATAAAAATTTGGATTTAGAAAATAAATTTTCAGAATATGAAATATTTTATAATAAAATAGAAAATTCAAATGAATTCATTTTATTTAATAATAATATAATAATAAAATTAAATGAATATATATATATGAAGTAGGACATTTATATTTTATGCAATTTTTATATTGCTTATTAATATTCAATGAATACGATTCATCATTAAATGAAAAAATAAAAAAATATTCGATTGAACCATATAAATTTTATTTAGGATTTTTATTGTGCAAATTTTTATTTTTATTGATTGATGTTTTTTATAAATTAATTAAAGCAAATTTTAATGAATTAATTTTTAATTTATTGTTTTTATTTGATGTATCTTATTTATTGATTTTATTGAATGAATATAATAATATTTATGAAAATTATTATGAATATAATCCACAATTTGTAATGTTATTTTCTTATTTTTTTGGAATGTATTGTTTTTCCATTTTTATTATAATTTTTAAAGATATGGAAAAGTTTTATTCAAATAAAAATAAATAATTTTATAATAATATATTAATTTTTGATAATTTATATTTTATTTAATAATATATTTTTTATTTAAAAATAAATGCGTATTTTATTTAAAAACATATTATTAAATAAAATATATAAATTATGAGCCAAAGACAATATGCAAGAGCTATGCCTCCAAAACCACAACCACAGCAAAGAATGCCACAACCATCAATAAAATCATCACAAGTGTTTTCTCAACAACAACCTCAAAGACAACAAAGACAAAATCCAAATCAACAAAATCAAAGATATTATCAAAATCAACCACAAGATTATTTTGATGACAATTCTTCAGAAAAAGATAGTAATTTAGGAACAACAGCAACAAAAATGACAATTACACAAGCAATTACATTGATTACATTACGTTTGGGATCAATTGAAACTAAATTAATGAATATGGATAATCAAAATTATAGTTCTTCATCAGTAAATTCATTTGGTGATAATAATCTCATAGAAAGATTAGAACAATTGGAAAATAAAATTAATACAAATTCAAATTTTAATGACAATTCTAATTATAAACAGCAAATAGATTCATTAACACAAACATTAATACAATTAAAAAATTCAACAATTTCACTTTCAAAAGAAAACAAAGAAGTAAAAAATCAATTGGTAAATTATAAACGTGAAATTGACGATTTAAAAAAATCATTAGAAAATGTTAAAGAATTAGCAATGAGTAATGAAACGAAAATTTTTCAAATTCTTACAATTGGTTTAGAAAATAATAATATTGATGAAATTAATAATATTGAAAATATTAATGAAAATGATGAAAATATTGATAATTTAAATAATTCTAATGAAATAGAAATATTAAATAATACTCCAATTGAAAATGTTATTTCTGATGAAAATACAGAAAATGATATTTCAAATGAATAAACAGTAATTTAATTTAATTTGCATAAATATTATAAAATATATATTCATAAAAATATATATTTTAAAAAATAAAAAATGAAATATGTTTTAAATTATAATTCATTTAAAAAAATATTTATATTTTATAAATAATGTTTGATGATATAAATAAAGATCAAATAATATTACATTTTCAAAATGGAAATTTTGATTATATATTAAATAATTTTTGTAAAAGAAATAAGAATGAATTAATAATTAATTATTTGTATTTTAAATATTTGGGAAATTCAAATACTTATGAATTATTTGTAAAAATAGTATTGAACCATATCGATAATATTTTAACAGAATATGAATCATTCAATGTTCATGTTAGTATTAAAAAATTAAATATAATAGAAATTAATAAACATATTGATTTTATAAGAAATGTTTCAAATTTATTAAAAGAAAAATATCAAAATCAAATGAGAAAATGTAATGTTTATAATGCTTCAAACTTATTTTCACAAATATATGAAATCATATCTCCATTTATAGATAAAGATACTCAAGAAAAAATAGAAATACATAAAATTTACAATAAATAAATATATAAATTTATTAAATATATAAATTTATTAAATATATTTATTTATTAAAAATATATATAAAAATAGAAATTATTTAATTATTCAATTACTTCTTTTAATTTATAACCATCAGTAGTTTTTATTTTTTTATATTGTTTATTTTCTTTGTGTATTTTATCATGACATTCATCACAAATATTTAATAAATTTGCTTTATGATTTTTATGAAATATACAACTATTTTTATTTATGATGCCTTTTTCATCAGCTTCACTTTGATACTGCAAATGATGAACTTCTTTTGCTAATTTATTGCATATTTCACACATTATAATTATTTTTTTTTGATTAAAATGTGATTGTTTATTTTCCAATATACTTTTTGATTCTGGATGATATTTCATTCTAATATTATTTGCATTTTCTAAAAATATTTGTGGCAAGTGTAAACTTTTGCAAACTTCCAATCCATACATATTATTTCCAGGTCCATCTTTTAATTTGCGGTCATATTCTAAGAATCCCATTTCATTATTGTATATAACTGACATGTGTTTAATTGACAATTTATTTGCATCACATAAATCAATAATTTCATCATAATTTAATATTTCATGTAAATGTGTTGCAAAAATGAAAGAACAATTTGTTTCACTTAAATACTGAATTCCTGACACAAAAATGCTAGTTGCGCTAGTGCTTTCTGTTCCAGAGCATAATTCATCACCAAGAACCAAACTATTATTATTTGCTAGTTTCAAAATAGTATTTAATTCAGACATTTCAACAGCAAATGTTGATAATCCTTTGAATATATTGTCATTACCCAATATTCTTGTAAATATATATTTGTATGGTTTATATTCAAAAGTTGATGCTGGAACATATAAACCAGCTTGAGCCATTATAATTGAAATACCAAGTGCTTTTATAAAACTTGTTTTCCCAACAGCATTAGTACCGTATAAAAGCACACCATTTATGGCAGAATCAGAACCAATATTTAAATCATTTGATACATATAATTCATTTTGTTGAATTTTTTCAATTAAACAATGCCTTAATCCAGTAACATTAACAAATGATTTTATATCATTTTTTGGTGATATTATTGGTTTGCAATAATTAAATTTATTTGCAATATACATTTTTGCATGAATTAAATCAACATATTTAATAAAATTACATATACATTCAATATTATCATTAAAACATTGCATTTCAGTTAATATATTTTGAAATACAATTTTTATTGTACTACTAATTTGATTTTTAATCTGAGTTAATGAAGAGCATATTTCATTAATTTGATTGTTTAAAATATATTTATTGGAAGATGATTGAGTTGCAAACTCAATTTTATTTGGAAATTCAAAAATAAATTTTTTATTTGTTTGATTGTTGTATCTGGATATATATTCAATTTCAATTGGATTTCTATATTTTGCATTTGTATTTATAAGTATTTCTAATGTTTTACATCTTTTATTTGTTGATACAAGTCCAATATTATTTTTTTCTGTTGTGTGAATTCTAACAAAACTTTTTTCATTTTGATTATTATCACAATAATTATCATAATCATCAATAATATCTTCATTTTCAAATTTTAATTCTGATTCTCCCAATATTTCTTTTGCACTTTTTTTTGTTCTTTTTGTTGATTTTGTTTTTACTTCTTTTGCTTTATTTTCATCTTCTTGTAAAATTGAATTAAAAAATAATTTTAATGCATTTAGTTTATCTTGATTTTCCATTAATTCTTCAATTTGTCTATCAAGTGTTTCATCAACACCAAAATTAATAAAATTTAAATCTATTTTTTGAATACTATCAATAATATAACAATCTTCAATAATAAATTTTTTATTTATATAATTAATAATTTCACAAAAATAATAATTTATATTTTCAAAATTAAATATTTTTAAGTTTAAATAATTTATAATAATTTCATCATTCAATACAAAATTTTCATATATTTCTTTACAAATATTTATACTATTATATAATTGATAAATCATTTTTGGAGTAGATTTTTTTAATATTATTTGTCTGTTTATTTTTGATATGTCATTTATTCTGTTTAATAATGATTTAACAGAATTATAATATGTATTTGTATTGTTATTTGCACCTATATTAATTATTTTTTGAGAATTATTTTCTTTTTCAATTAAATATTCAATAATATTATATTCATTGTTTAAATAATTTTCATCTGTAGTTGGATTTAAAAATATATTATTAAATTCTCTTTTTCCCATACTGGTAACACATTCATTTAACATTTTACAAACTGATGAATATTTTCCTTTATAATTATCATCATCAATAATATTTAATTGTTTTAATGAATGATTTGCTAAAATTAATTTATCATTATTACTATTAAAAATTGGTTCCGATATTTTATTTATTAAATTAGGATTATGTTGATAAATAAAATCTAATAAATAGCAGTATGATTGTGTAGCATATACATTTTCATTAAAAATTTGCATAAATGATGTTTGATCAGTAATTTTATAAAATTTATTTAATAATTCAAATTGATATGTTTGTTTTTCAACATTTTTTATTCTTGTTGCAATTTTATTTTTATTTTTTAAATTTTCATTAGTTTCTTCACTTTCTTTATTTATAATTTTATACATATCATTTAAATCAATAAGATGCATTGATTTACTTTTAATATTGCAATATGTAATTACATCATTAACATCGTTTATTGTGATATTATATATAATAATAGTTTCATTTGGATTATATGTACTTATAAATCTTTCTAATTCATCAAATGTAGTTAGATTTTTTATCCATTCTTCTTTATATTCGGAAATATATGTTTTTCCAGTATAAACATCAACCAAACTAATTCCTACAAATACATCACATCTATTTATTTTTTTTGATCTTAATTTTTTTGTTTCAATCCAAATACAACAAATATTATTATTCAAATTATTTGTGTTATTATCTTGTTCTGAATCTGTAGGAATATATGTTCCTAATGAGTAAGTTTCTGTCAAACTTCTTGTAATTTTTTCATTTGGTAGTCTTTTTTTATTTTCATCTTCCTCATAAACTAAAATGGTATATCCATTTTCTTGCATTTTTTTTATTTGTTTGTCGATTAGATGTGTTTTAAATCCAGCATTGACAGCAAATAAATTATCAACAATTATATTTGAATTTCCACTAGATTTTCTATCAACAATATTTAAATCACAAATTCTTGAAAAATCCAAAATATTTGAACCATAATAATTATTATTTTCATCTCTCAATGCATAAATTTCAAAAAAAGCCCCATTTTGCATAAATATAATTGTTTTTTCACCATAACTTAATTTATGTTGTTCTGTTAAGTTTAAATATTCTTTAATTAAAGCCATAATATAATATTTATTTTTATATTAATATTCATTATAAATATATTTTTATATTAATATATTGATATATTGATATAAAAATATATATATATATCATAATAAATATATTATTAAATGTCATCAAATTTAACTATTGAAAATTTACAAAATGAAATAAATGAATTAAAAATTTCAGTAACAAGATTAAAAAATAAAATTAATAAATTAAAAAATGCTAATTCAAAAGTTAAACCAAATAACTCATATAAACTAAAAAAAATAAGTTCGTTAAATAGTGTTAAACCTGATTTTAATAGTAATTGTTTTGATAATTTAAAAAATGAAGAAGATATAAAATTATATTTAAATGAAGTAAATTTAGATTATAAATTTATTGCAATTATAAAAGTTAATGAACTTTTTGTTCGTGTACAATCATCACCCATTCATTATATATGTTACAAGTTAATAGAAAAAGTTCCTTATTATGTAGATATAATAAAATATATTTTCAATTTATATGTTCAGAAAAATTTAATTACATATTTAACTTTAGATTTTAATGCATATGAAGGTCATTTATATTCTTCATCACCAATAAATATAATTTGTAGATATGGCAATTATGAAATTGTTGAATTTATTTTAAATTTCTCTTGTAAACACAATTTGATCATAACACAAAAACATCCAATCAATTTAATGACAATACTTTACATAATTTTTAAATATTCTACTCCCAAAATAATGAAGCTAATTTTTGATTTTTATGTTGATAAAAGTTTAATTGAATATGCTGTAAATTTGTTATTTAGTTCGCATTGCATAATCGAATATGATTGTAATAATAATTATTATACTAGATTTAATAAAAATTGTTATAGTTGTAATTTTTTAATCAAAAATAAAATTCCAGAAATAGTATTGCTTCACATATTATATCAATGCAACAAACATAATTATAAAATTCGTAAAGATTATATTTCTTGGATTATTTCATTGCATTATAAAAATAAGTGTATAATGAATCAAATAATAATTCAAAATAAAAAATATAATAATATAGGTATTATTGATAAATTTTTGTATCATAATTATTTGAATAATAATGATAAAAATGATATTGATAAAAATTACAATAATAAAAGTAATGATGATAATAATGAAGAAGAATTAAAATTATTACTTCATTCAAAAAATGATTAATATATTTTATAAAACAAAAAAATCAACATTGTAGTTTTTTATTAAATTATTCATGTAATATTTTTTTAAAAGTACATAAGTATCTTTTGAAATGAGTTGAATTTTATAATAAAAAAATTTTAAAATATATATTAATATTTTTAAAAAAAATGGTGCTTTGGATGGTTTATTTAAATCATCAATAATTGTTTCTTTAAAACTTTCATTATAAATATGTATTTCACATCTAACATCATCAATTATAAATTTAATTTTATATCCATAATATATTTCGTTATTTAATTTTATCAAAACTTTTTTTATGTTTTTTTGTTGTGCATGTAAAAAAAATTTTAATTTATTTATTGTACTTTGTTCATTGTCTGAAAATATACATAAATCAATATCACTTTTATTTGGAACATAATCTTCTCTTGTAACAGAACCATAAAAATATAAATCAGTGTCTAAATAATTTTTTAAATCATTAAAATAATTTTGCATAGTTTGCGAAAGAACTTCTGGTATTTTATTCATGTTTTATAATATACTTTTAAGAAAAGTATAA
>Ga0172372_10002708_pt1 | contig 26648 bp, 16 predicted proteins | sample LakKiv5m_2_FD_114544 | JGI IMG/M metagenome (GOLD analysis project Ga0172372, IMG submission 114544) | Freshwater microbial communities from Kabuno Bay, South-Kivu, Congo - kab_092012_9.5m | ecosystem: Environmental > Aquatic > Freshwater > Lake | place: Democratic Republic of the Congo...
GAGAGGTGGGTCCGGTGTCTGCCGCTTCAGCGGTCGATTCGGCGCGCGCGGAAAAATTTTGCCGGACCGTCGGCTGCCAAGTGGACGACCGGATGGGGGCCCGGCGGGGCGACTTCCGTCACGGGGCTCCAGGCGGCGAGGTCGACGGACGATTCGACGGCGAACACCTCCTCCGGCAACGCCGTCCATGCCAGAGCGTAACCGCCGCCGGGCAACCCGCTGAAGGCCGTCACCTGCGGTCCGTTCGCATCCGTCCAGAGAAGTTGCCAGGCTGTGGTGGCCGGGTTTGCCACCCGTTGCGCTTCACCTGTGCGCCACACGGCGCGCCCGGTCGAAGTGTCATAGTCGAGGAACCGCGCACCGAGCGCCGTTCCGATGACCCGGGCTTCCTCAAGGGTTACCGCGGCAGTGACGCGGCCGCCGGCCGTGTCCCAGTTGGTCCAGACGATATCCCCGCCACTCCAGGCCGAGGAGCCGTGGGCATCGCCGAGTCCGGCCACGGGCGGGGGAAAGTTCCCGGCCGGGGGCTTCGCCTGGAGGAAGGCCAGATAGACCGATCCCGTTTCCCCGGCGCCGCCGCCCACGGCGAGGCAGACCGACCCGTCGCCCCGCAAATTGCCGACCACGCCGAGGGATCGGCCGAAGCGGCCTCCGACCGGCAGGGCCAGACCGAACCCTTCGGACGGCGCGCCGATGTATTTGCGGGCGTGCTTGAGGCGGCCGTCCGGATGGAGGCAGGCAACGACCAGCGCGCCGACATCGAGGCCGGCTTCGTCGTCCCGGTTGACCCCCGTGACGAGGTCGGGAACTCCGTCACCGTCCAGATCGCCGGCGGCGGCCACGGCATGACCGAAGTCGTCGTCGGTTTCCAGCACGAAGCCCAGTCCCTTGGTTTCGTGGCCGATTTTTTGCTTCGCTTTGACCGTGAGGTCGGGATTCATCAGGAGGATCCACACCGCACCGCGACCGCCGTCCGACCCGAAAGCGCCCACCGCCAGATCGCCCGTGCCGTTGCCGTCGAGGTCGCCCAACCGGGCAATGCCGCGGCCGCCGAACTGGTCGCCGTCGGCCAAGCCGGCCCCCAGTCCCCCGACCGTGCTGCTGATGCGTTGTCGTGTCCGGGTCGAACCGTCGGGATTGATGCTCAGGATCACGATGGCGCCGCGGTCGGTGCCGCCGTCGTCCGCGTTGGGGGAACCGGCGGCCACCTCCACCCTTCCGTCGCCGTCGAGATCGCCCAGCGAGGCCAGCGCGAATCCGGGCACGCCGGTCGTCGTGACCCGCGCCCGGCACGTGCCGTTGCGGTTGAGAAAGACGACATGCAGGGCGCCGGATCCGAGGTTCGAGGCGTGGCGCGTCTGGGTCATGGCCAGATCGGGGACACCATCGCTGTCGAGATCGCCCACGCCGGCCACGCCGTATCCGAGAAAGGTGGACTCGAGGCCGAGGATGAAATCGGCGCCGAACCCGCCGGCTGTTGCCGAGAGTTTGGTGCGGGCGCGCGCCGTGCCGTCGCGGTTGAGGAAAAGCACGTAGGCGGCACCGGCGTCGGTGGCGCCGTCGTCGTCCGAGCGCGTGCCGGCCACAAGGTCGGCGATTCCGTCGCCGTCGACATCGCCCAGTCCGGCCAAGGCGCGGCCGAACCGGTCGGCCGGAGCCAAGGCGCCCGCCATGGCGGGGGAGGTGCCGTCAATGAGGGTGTGACCTGCCGGCGTCACCGAAGCCGTCGCGGCCCCCGTGGATAAAAGGGCGGCGAGCAAAGCTTGCTTCGACGGGAGAGATCGGAAAAGCCGCATGCAGGGGAGCAAACCCCGCACCCGGTCCCGTGTTGCGGTCCGTTTCGCGGGCTTGCCACAACATGATCGCGGCCGGCCCGGTATCCCGATGGCCCTTTTCCGAGGGACTACTCCCCCAGCGTGATGCCGTGGCGGGCGAGGGTGGTCTGTCAGGCGCTGTGCACGGCCCCGCGGCGCTCCTCGAGTTTCCGGCGGATCTCGTGGCAGCGCTGCTCGTCGAGCGGGTAGAACCGGACGAGCAGCAGCATGCCGGTGGCCATAACGATAGGAAAAAAGACAAAAAGCGCGCGCATTTTGAAGAGCGTGTCTTCGGTCTGCGCCGCTTCCATTGTCACGTCGAAACCGGAGGCATCGAGGATGAGGCCCGCCAACAGGACGGAGAGGGCGAACCCGAGTTTCTGGATCCAGCCGAGGATGGCCGTGTAGCTGCCCTCGCGCCGGCAGCCGGTTTGAAGTTCGTCATAGTCGATGACGTCGGTCTGCATCGAAGGAAGGATGATCCACACGCCGGTCACGGCAGGTCCGACGAGGGCTGCGCTGATGACTTGCCAGTAGGGATGGATCGGGGTGACGAGGAACCATTGCGAAAGGGTGGCGAAGAGGAAAGCGACGCCGCAGATGACCAAGGCGGTGATTTTGCCATAGTTCCGGTCCAGCCAGGTGAAAACGGGAATGGTGATGATCGAGGTTACCATCATCGCGGTGCCGGCGTATCCCGCGACCAGCCCGGCGGCTGTCTTGTCACCGTGGAAGACGTAGTAAAGGCTGACGTAAAAACCCAAGGTCCCCACGGTCTGCATGCCGATGGTCATGAGGAGCATCATGCCGACCAACACGAGGAAGATGCGGTTGGTCAGCGTGTCTTTGAGGCTGCCCCAGAGGGAAATTTTCTCCTGCTTGGACGCCTGGGCGTAGAAGGGCTCCTTGACGAAGATCATGGGGATGAGTCCGAAGGTGAGAAAGAACGCACCGGTGATCAGCGACAGCCATTGGGTGCCCTGCAGCATGGAGTCGAATTGCTTGAGGGTGATGAACCACATCAGCCACCCCATCGAGATGGTCACGATGTTGATGATGACGGCGCGGAAGGCGATGACCCGGGTGCGCTCATGCGTGTCCGGTGTCATTTCCGCCACGATGCTCCAATAGGGCACCGAGTAGATTGTCAGCGCCGTGTAGTAGGCCAACCCGGCGCCGACGAACCACAGGAATATATGCATCGGGCTCCACGACGGGGAGATCAGCCAGATGAGCGGGAAGGTGACCGCACAGAGGACGGCCCCGACAACGAGGAAAGGTTTGCGTCGTCCCCAGCGCGAGCGGTAGTTGTCCGAAAGCGTTCCCATGAACGGATCGGTGAAGGCATCCCACAACCGGAAGATGGCCATGGCCACGCCGACCAGGGTGGGGCTCACCGCGAGGCTGGTGTTGAGGACGACGAGCGCGATGCGGTCGATGATCTGGTTGCCCGGAATGAGCGCCACCGTTGCGGCGGAGTAGAGGGCCTTCTGCGAAAGCGGGACTTTGTCCTCGGGCGCAGTGCCGTAGTGGGGTCCGGGCGGGCGGGGAGACATGAGGGGCAGTCTGGCATGGCGCAGGTCGCGCAAACGAGCCGTCACGCTTTACCTAAAGTCGGAGCTGCCGGACGGCCCGGCGTCAGTCCCGGACCGCGACCCCGAAATTTTCCGGATTTCCGTTTTGCACCAGGGGGTCCCGGTAGTCGCGCGCCCGCAGGGCTTTGACTTCCATCCGCCCCGAGGTCGCGGGGTCGATGCGGATGACGTGACCGTCCGCACCATCGACTGTGACATTCGCCAAGCGGATGTCTTTCGCGGCTTTGGGTCCGTGCACGGTGATGGCGTCGCCGCAGGCCTGTTCGATGGTCAGTCCGTCGATCACCAGCGGGATCTCGATGTCCGAGTGCAGAGCGTAAATCCAGAGCGATCCGATGGCTTGCCCGATGTAGGAATCGCCACCGGTGTCCTTGAAGGTGTTGTTCTCCGCGCGGATGGTCCCGCTGAAGGGGATCGCGTCGAACCCAGAGCTGAGGAGCAGGCCGCCCCCAGAGAAGACGCCGCCTTCGACATGATTGCCGATGATGCGGTGGTCCTTGCCGCCGTAGACGGCCAAACCATTGGCCAGCCAGGGGAATTGGATGCGGTTGCCGATGAAGCTGTTTCCGGTGCTGGGCTGACCGGCGGCATCCAGGGTGGTGGGGGACCACGTGGCGAGCGCGTCATCGCCCGTGTTGCGCAGATGGCAGCGCTCGACCGTCGAGAAGCTTGTGCCGTCGCAGAAATTCACCCCGTCGGCCATGAGGTTACGCAGGCGGCTTTCGGACAGCAGCAGGTTTTTCGTCCCGTAGGTCGTCCAGAACCCGCATTTGTGGTGCTCAAGCCAGATGCGGCGGAAGGTCGAGCCATCGCCCAGGTTTCCGTGGAAGGCGTTTTCCGGGATGTTGTCCACCCGGCGATCGACCGTCCCGAAAATGGCGAGATCGGCGACATGCAAGGGCTCGCCGGTGCCGTCGAACATGGTGCCGGGACCTTCCAACTTCGAGAGCCACATCCCGGCGCCTTGGATGCGCACGCCGCCGAGTCTCATGCGCGGCCCGTTCAGGCGGAAGACTCCCTCGGGAATCCAGATGGTCGCACCGCTCTTCCCGGCCGCCTCGACGCAAGCGGCGAACGCCGGCGAATCGTCACCGGTATCATCCGGCACCGCGCCGAAGTCGGTGAGGGACAAACTTCCTTCCGGCCGCGGCACGGCCGCTGGCACGGTCTCGAGTTCGACCAAGTCGAGCAGCACGTAGTCGGACGGCCCGAGTTCACCAATCTGCAACCGCACTGTGTCCCCTGACTTGATCGGGCCGACCAGGGCCTGCGACTCATCGAAGAAATGGTGGGCTTGGCCGAGGGAAGGATCATTGGACCACGGGAATTCCCCGTAGATCCAAGCAAAGCGCGAGGTTAGGGGGATTTCAACGCGCGGTTGCCCGTTGACGAGCAGTGCGATGTCCATGTCGCGTCCGCCGCCGTTTTCCGCGTCGGGGATGCAGTAGCGCAGGACCATGGCATCGGCGGGTGCTCGGGCGGTGAACTCGACATAGTCGCCGTCCTTGTCGAGGCGAACATAGGTGCGTCCCGATGCTTCCGCCTCCGGCGTTGGATATTGCCTCGAAGGGCCTTGCACCGTGCCGCTGGTGCGGGCGGTTTCCGCCTCGTATTTGACCCAAGCGAAGGGAGATCCCGGATGGCTGGCCGCCTCCTTTCCCGTGTGAGGTCCGCAGGAATTGGCAGCCAAGGCGGCAGCCATAAACAAATAGGCATGCTGGAAGTTCACGGGGCGGCCCGGAAGGCAGGACCGCCGCCGGTGTCTGCTGTGGGGGCCCGCGGTCCCGCTGATCCTTTTCAACGCGCGCGGCGGCGCAGACGGTGTCCGGCGAACACTGCTCCGGCCAGGGCGAGCAGCGCGTAGGTGGAGGGTTCGGGCACGGCTTCGATGGACATCGAATTGATGAATCCCCATGTGCTGTCGTTCGCGCCCTCCCACTGGATGTAGAAGATGTTATTGGCGTTCGACGGGCCGACGAGATTTTCGAGGGTTAGAACGCTGTTCGGATTTCCTGTCCCGTCGATGGTGCCGGTGGTCAGCAGGCCGGTGCCCAGCAGGTTGGTGTAGAGTTCGTCGTCGAAAACGCTGTAGCGCGTTTGCTCGTTGCCGGCCGGCACGAACTGCTTCGTTCCGTAGAAAGTGAGATTGTAGAGTTGCCCGGCCTGGACCTGCTGCAACTGGAAACGTCCCACGCCGGTGGTGCCGTTGTCCGACCGGAAGAAGTCGATGGCGGCTTGCCCCACCGCGAGCGGTCCGAGTGAACCGCCGAGGGCGCTCTGCGCGGCGCTGATTTCCCCGGCGGTGGGCGGGTTGCTCGTGGCGCCGGCGATACTGTTGAAGCTGTCGGTGCCGCCAAAGCCGGCGGGGGCCCAATCGATCGTCGTTGCGTTGCCTTCCGTGTCGATCAAGTTGGCCGCGTAGCCGAAGGCCACGCTGTTCCAGTTCCCGGGCGACGTGACGCCGCGGAAGGTCGTGTCGTTGCCGAAGTCGATCAGGACTTCCTGGGCCGGCGAACCGGCTGCGAGGCCAATAAGAGCGAGAAGCGGGAGGATTTTTTTCATGGTCTTGGTATGGAGGTTAGGAAGAGGGCTTTCAAGCTATACACTCTACACACTTGCGGTAAGGAGCAAGCACTTTTTTGGATTATTTGTCTGCGATCTTCCGCTCATGGCAGCTGGTCGCCGTTCCGGATTTTGCTGTCCAGGGCCAAGGCGTCTTTCCGGTCGAGCATCTTGGCGCCACCATCCAGATAGAGTCCGATTGCGTGCTCCCCCGAGCCCCCGTATTCGTAGGCCAAGCTGAACCACGGATCGCCGGAGACGGGGAACTTTGAACTCTCCAAGTAGGGTCCGGTGCCGATTTCGGGGGCTGAGTTGGTATTGACCCCTCCGGCATACAGGTAGGGAACCTCGCGGCCTTTGCCGGCCAAGGCGGCCGGACGTCGGAGGGGGCGCCCGCTCCACAGGTGGAAAAACTTGTGCATGGCGTAGCTGCCGTGGCCCTCCGAATAGTCGACCGAGCCGTATTTCGAGGCCATCAGCGGACACCACATGGTCTGACGGTAGGCCCCCCGCATGGCGGCGGGATCGTACCATTTGGCGGATGGTTGGACCGTGTTCCAGACCAAGCGCCGCCAGTAGGTTGTGCCGCTCTGGTCCGGGAAAGTCCTGGGAATCGGGGGAGGGGAACTCCAGCCCACCACTGCGGGCGGATAGAAGCCGTGGTCGGCCACGTAGGCTTGCACCAGCGTGTGGATCTGGCGGAGGTTGGCCAGCGATGCGCCGGTTTGCGAGGAGCGCAGGGCGGATTTGACCGCGGGGGTGGCGAGGGCGGCGAGGAGCGCAATGATCGCGATCACCACCAGCAGTTCAATCAGCGTGAACCCGGACCGCTCGCGGGGCAGAGACGCGGGGCAATTCGGCAGGGACAATCGTCGAGCGGCTTTCATCGGGGGCGCGCACCCAGCGTCGCACGTTCCGGGGCGGCCGCCAGAGGACGCGCTGCTTTACCTAAAGTTTGCTCCGGTGCGGTAGTGGACGACGCGCGAGAGGGTGCCGGGATCGTGGTTCAGCTCCGGCGCGGCACCTTTGGCAGTTTCGCCGCCGACGAGGTCCCGAAGGGTCTGTCCCGGAACGAAGTGCATGCGGATGTCCACCCCGGTGTAGTCCGAGCGTCCTTGCTTGCGCTGGCGTTCGAGCATGCCCAGGCAGGTATCGACCATGTGGTCGAAGTCGGGGAGCATGCCGGTGATTTTGCGGCCGCCACTGTCATCCGTGCCGATGGCGACGACGCTCAGGTCGCGGGGGATGTCTACTTTTTCCAGCGGTCCGACCCGCACCAGGGCCATGGCGCGACCGAGAGAACCGGCGACCACGGCGGTGGGCCGGTTTTTGCCGCCCCGCGTGGTGAGGCGTCTCAAGTGGGCGGAGACCGTGGCCAAGTCGCTGTTGACCGCCTGGCGCGATTCCTTCAGGAGCATCTCGTCCGCCCCCAGACCATGTTCGGCCATGGCCGCGAGGAAGCCCTCGCGGTGCATGGCGGTCTGCCGCGGGTCCGGCTCGATGCTGTCTTCCGAGAACACGATGCGGCGGTGCCCGGCGCGGATGACACGGCAGGTCAGTTCGTAATAGGCCTCGCGGACGTCCGCACTGATCTTCGGCGCGCAGGATTCGTAGGGAGGCACGAGGAAAACCAGCGGCAGATCTTCGGGGTGTTCGCCGTAGCGCCGCGCGGGGCGGAACGGGGTGAGGGAAATGATGCCGGCGCAATCGGTGCCGAAGACCGCACCGCGGCGGTTGGCCGACGGCGTCTCGGTCCCGGGCGGGAGGACTTTGACCTCGGTCACCAGGCCCTGGCGCCGGGCGCCGAGCAGGATCACGTGTTCATACCAGAGGATGAGCGGATCGCCGGTTTGGCCGGGGGAGACAAGGACCCCGACCTTCTCCGGGGCCTTTTTCCTCGACTGCGGGTGGGTGGACTTGAGGTAAGTGCCGCGGTAGCCGAGGGTGCGCACGTAGCCGTCGGCCTTGAGCCGGTCGTAGGCGGTCTGGATGGTTTTGGTCCCGAAATTGAGCTCCTTGGCCAGATTGATCACCCCGGGGAGGCGTTCATTGACCTCCCAGCGTCCCAATTCGATCTCGCCGACCAGGATGTCATAAACCTGCTCCGCGTAATTGAGCATGTGGTGCGGGACGATCTTCTTCCCGAAAAGGACGCGTGGTTTGGACATGGAGGACTCCCACCTATACACCCAGCTGCCTCCCGGCCCAAACCGAAAGTCGGCTGGCGGGCGCTTCGTGACTCGGGTCAGCCACGGAGTCGGAGGCCGCCGACCGCGGGCCCACCAACCCCGGTTTCTCCACGGAAGCGTGGAGGGAAGCTCCCGCAGTTCAGACCTCGCCGGGATGCTGCTCGGTCGCCGGTGCCGCTGATTCACCCGTGGCGATCCAGCGCTCGATTTCGCGCAAGGTTTTCGCGCCGCAGTTGCGCTCGCCCCGTAACAAGGTCAGCGCGTCCCGGTTGGCAGCTTCGGCACGGGTGCGGATGCCGAGCCGGCCTAGGGCGTTGATGGCGCGGGACGAGAGGTCGTGAAGTTCCGCCGCGCCGCGCAGGCTTTTCAGCAAACGGCGGTGGCGGGAGATCGTGAGGGAGATGGCTTGGGGGCTCACTTCGAGCTCGCGGGCGATCTCGCGGAAGGAATAGCCGAGCCCCCGGAGCGTCGCGATATCGCGGACGCGGCGTGGCAGATTGTCGATGGTGTCGAACGTGGAGTTCGTCCCGGGCGCGCGCGCGTGCATAGTGGTGGACATTCAGGCGTCTTGGTTGAAAAGCATTTCGTCGAGACTGATGGCGGAGAGGTCCTTGACGTGCAGGGTGGCCGACGGATGGTCGGTCGCGGAACCCACGGCAAGCACGCGCATGCCGGCAGCCAGTCCTGCTTCCACCCCGGCGTGGGCGTCCTCCACCACGAGGCATTGCTCGGGGAGGACGCCGACGCGGTGAGCGGCGAGGGTAAACACCTCGGGGTCCGGTTTGGACCGCGTGATGTGCGTGCCGTCGGCGATGGCATCGAAAGCCCCGGCCAAGCCGATGGCCTCAAGGATGGGGGCGGCGTTCTTGCTCGAAGAACCGATGGCGATCTTGACGCCGCGTTGCCGGAGGCCGTCGAGCACGGTGGCAACTCCGGGCAAGATGTCGGCCGGTGAGAGCCTCTCCAGCAAGCCGCGGTAAATGGCATTCTTGCGCTCGGCCATTTCGAGTTTGAGAGCATCGCTGTAAGGCTTGCCCGCCTTCTCGAGAAGAATATCGAGCGATTCCATGCGACTGACGCCGCGCAGGCGCTCGTTGTCTTCGCGATCGAAGGGGATGCCTTCGGCGTCGGCCAATTCTTTCCACGCGAGGTAGTGGAACTCGTCGGTCGAAACAATGACGCCGTCGAGATCGAAGATAACTGCTGCTATTTTTCCCATAAAATCAGGTATGATGCGCTTCAGGCAACCGTTGCCGGCACGGACTGAATTTTGAGACCGTCAACGAGAAGATGGGATTCGCCGTTGAGAATGACGTGGGCAGGTCCCGTGCCTTCGCCGCCTTCCACCGTGATGCGCTGCGAGTCGCGGTTGAAATCGAGGTTCAGCACGTAGCCATGGAAGACGCTGCGCAGGCGGATTGACTTCCATGTCTGCGGCAGGCGGGGCTGGAACGAAATGGCGTCATCCAGCAGACGCATGCCGAGGAATCCGTAGACGATGGTCTGCCACGTGCCGCCCAGAGCGGCCGCGTGGAGTCCGTCTTTGGTGGCCCCGCGCAGGTTGTCGAGGTCGAGTCCGGCGGCTTTGAGAAAATAATCGTAGGCCTGCTCCGGACGTCCGATCTTGTTGGCGAGGATGGAGTGCGTGTTGTAGCTGAGGGACGAGAAGTGCAGGCACATCGGCTCGTAAAAGTCATAGGCCCCGGCCAACTGCTCTTCGGAGAACTCGTCCTGCAGGAGATACATCGCGAGGATGATGTCGGCCTGTTTGACCACCCGGTGGGTATGGCGCATGGCGTAGGCCTCGTCGGCCGTCAGGCCCTCGAAACTCAACGGCTTCTTGGCCAGCAGGAACTCGTCCTGCAGCGGAAAGTCGCGGCCGGGCACGTTGGGCACGGCGAGTTTGTCCGCTGCGTTCAACCACGCGGCAACTTCGCTGGCCGTGATCTCGAGTTTTTGGACGAGCCGGGCGCCTTCGGTAGGATAGAGCGCGGCGATCTTTTTCACCCAGCTTCCGGCGAGACGCAGATGGCGTCGCGCCAGGAGGCTGGCGTAGCCGTTGTCTTTGCCATGCTTGTCGAGTTCGTCGGGCCCGACGGTGTCGTGCAGATGGAAAACGCCTTTGCTGTCCTCGTCGAAACGCGACATCCAGAACCGTGCGCTCTCCGCGATCATTTCGAGCCCCTGTTCGAGCATGAATTGCGTATTGCCGGTCGTGCGCACGAATTGGTCGATCGCGTAGGCGATGTCGGCGTTCTGGTGCCAGAGGTATTCCCCGATACCCCAAGGCCCCTGTTCGAAGCCTTCGTCGGAATCGGTCATCCACGGGAATGCGGCACCGGATCCGCCGAGATGCTTGGCGTTGCGTCGCGCTCCCTCGAGCGTGCGGTAACGGAAGGCCAGGAGGTGCTCCGCGACTTCGGGATGCGTGTGAAGGTATTGGGGAAGAAGGAATGTCTGGCTATCCCAGTAGTAGAGGCCGTGGTAGCGGTTGTAAGCGTAGGCCCGCGCGGGAACGCTCATGTTGTCCGTGTGGAACGGCGCCATCTGCAGCATGCTGAAGGTGGCGTAGCGAATGTAGGCCTGATCGCGCGCCGGGCCGTCGATTTTCACATCGGAAACGGACCACAGGTGTTCCCAAACGGAGGTCGATTCGGCCAGCGCGGCATCGAAGCCCGACTGGATCGCCTCGGCGGCGATGTCCTCGGCGATCTTCGGAACTTTGGCAGCATCGATATTGTCACGCGAACTGACCACCGCGACTGCGCGCGTCACTGCAGCCGGGGTCTTCGCCGAGAGTTCCAGCGCCACGGTCTGGCGCAGCATGGCGGGTGTCGGCTTGGCCAGCGTGCAAAGTCCGCCGGCGGTGTCGCCCGCGATCGAGACAGTGTGACCGGTGCCGCGGGTGCCGACGGTGAGCACGCCTGCGCCGGATTTGCCGGCCGTCATCCGCGGATTTTCCAGCACCGCCTGGGGCAGGTGGGGAAGCGTCCTTTCGCCGCAACGGAAGTAGGCTGGTGTGGCTCCATCGAGGTCGTAGCGCAGCGTTGCCGGGCCGCTCCAGTCGTGCGCCTCCAGGGTGATCTGATGCATGGCAAGGTGCGGAACCGCGGCGGAAAGGAAGCGGCGGAAGAGTAACTGCGTGCGGCGTCCTCGCGGGCTTTCCCATTCAACCGAGCGGGTGAACAGCCCGTTGCGCATGTCGAGTATGCGCGTGAAGCCGTGAATCTTGCCCGAGGACATGGAGAACGCTTCGCCGTCGAGTTCGATCGTGCAGCCGAAAATCTCCGGCAGTGAAATCATGGTCAGAAGGGGCCATTCGGGGACGATTTTCACCTGCTTGGCCGCGGCTGCATCGACGTGGGCGAAGACGCCTCCGAGGTAGCCCTCGCGATGGCTTTCGAGTCCGGTGTTCACTTCCTCCTCGTAGCCGCGGATTCCCATGTAGCCGTTGGACTGGGTGAAGATGGTCTCGCGGTAGATGTTGTCGTCCGGCGTCCATGCGGTCTGGGACAGGACCCACGGGTCACCCGCGGCATACCATGGTTGTTCTGATGATGGCTTCTTCATGATGCTGATTGTTCCGGCGGGATTAGGCCGCTTTTGGTTTTGACGTGGCGCAGGAGAAGGCGGTTGCCGGTCGGCGTGGTCTCGCCGTGATCGTGTCCCTGCAATTCGTAAAGGGTGATGTCCGGGTGCCCGGCGACCTTCATCATGCGCACGAAATAGGCGTTCTCCTCGTAGCGACCCCACAACTCGAGTTCGCGGTCGCCGGTGATGACAAGAACCGGAGGAGCGTCCTTCCGCACGTGATAGAGTGGGGCCATCTCATCGACAACCGGCTGCAGGTTCGAGCCGCCGCGTTCCTGGCGGACGGTGAAATGGGTCACCATCTGTCCGGTGAGGGGAACCAGTCCCGCCAGCTTGTCCGCATCGATCCCGTGCGCCGCGAGGTATTTCTTGTCCAGTCCGACCATGGCGGCGAGGTAGCCGCCGGCCGAGGCGCCGCTGAGATAGATTTTGTCCGGGGAACCGCCGTATTTCGCGATGTTGGCGAAAACCCAGGCAACCGCCGCGGCGGCATCCTCAACGTAAGTGGGCGACTTCACGCCGGGGCTGAGGCGGTAACCCGGCGCGACCACGACGACGCCTTGGTTCTTCAGCTCCTCGGGAAGAAATCGCTCACCCTCGGTCAGGCCGCCCCCATGGAACCAGATGATGACCGGCAAATCCTTGCCGCCTTCAGGATAGTGGACGTCGAGCGCGCAGCGCCCCTTGGTTGCTTCGTCGGCCTTGGCCAGGGAATGGTAGGAAATATCCGCCTCAGTGCGGTGGGGACTGGCGGCCGCGTCATCAGCCCGTGCGGTGCAGACGGCGGCGAGGACAAAGATGGCAAGCTGGCGGTGAACAGGCATCCGGCGGCAGGAAGCCACAGACTGCACGGTCCGACAAAGGGCCGGAGACTTTACCTAAAGCCCGAGCGCCGTCCGCCGAGCGGAGAGACCGGCGGGCCTGCCGCGCGAACCCAAGAAAGGCGCATGCTCAAGGCTTGCCGTCCGGCCACCTCGCGCGGAAGAACATCTTTGTGTTCCACCGGGCCGCCTGGTCGCCCGGCTCCGTGATGGTCAGTTGGTAAATGCCCCCGCCGTCGGCTTGGATCGCGGGGGCATACCCGCCGTCCGTTTGGTCTCGGAAGGGTGCATCAATGTCCCCGGTGTATTCGAAGGCGACGGTCTCGTGCGCGCGGCCGGCAAACCAGTGCGTCACGCTTGTGGCGTCCGCATTAATGTCATAAACTGCGAGACCGATGGCGTGCAAGCGCAGGTCCGGCGGCGCGGCCGGCGGCGGTGGTTCCTCGAAGGTCAGGAGCAGCTCCTGAAAAGTGCCGACCATGCCGTCGTCGGCCACCAGGCGGACCCGGTAGGTCCCGGGGGAGGAAGCGGTGACAGTGGTCGAGAGGTTGCCTGCATCGGCAAAGTCGAGGACTCCCGGGCCGGACATTTGCCGCCACTCGGTGGAGGTCGAACCGGGCGCGCGACCCGTCAAAGTGATGGCTGCGCCGGCTGCCGCGCTCATGTTGTCCCCGGCGGCGATGTCGAGCGCGGGTGCCCCGAAGCCGCTGCCTTGCAAGTTGTCGAACGTCGCTGTGCCGAGCACTCCGTTGTTGTGGCTCGTCACGGCCAGCCCGACATAAACGGGATCGCTCATGGCCGGTGAGACAGCCTGGCCGGCCGGTGTCCACGTGACGCCATCGTCCGAGCGAAAGGCGGTGATGGTCGGTCCGCTGCGGACCAAACGAAGCCAGACACCGGAGTCGTAAGCGCCCAGCGTTTGGTGCTGGCTGGTGGACGCCGTGGCGGGACGGTTCTGCAGGACCAGGCCGTTGGCGGGGGTGCCGGCGAGCAAAGCGTGGGTCGCTCCGGCGGCCAAGTTGTCACGGATCATCACCCCGGCCTTGGCCCAAGGATCCGTGTCGGCTTGCCCGAGCAGTCTGACTTGCACGAAGCCGTCGCCGCGCAGCTCGGCATAGCGGAAGTGGAAGCCGTCCGTTGTGTCCCAAATGTCCGCGCCGGAAGCGCGGATCGTCCAAGTGCCGAGGGTTGCGCTGCTGCTGCCGGCCCTTCCCACGGGGCCGATGTCTTGCCCCGAGCCGTCGGACGGGAGTCCGACCGCCACCGCGAGGTCGGTGGTCGACGTCAATTGGCCGTCGTCGGCGGTCAACCGCAGCAGATAGTTGCCGACGCTGTCGAAGGTGACGCCGGTGGACAACCGGCCGGGATGGTCGAAGGTGACGCCGCCCCCGGCCGGCCCGTTGACCAGCGACCACGTGGTGGTCAGGACGGCGGGCAGACCCGGCAGGCCGTCGTCGGTCACCGTCGCGCCCAGCATCAACCCGGCGCCTGCGGGGAGCACCACCGCGCCTGGAAGTCCGGGGGTGATGACGGGCGCCTCGTTGTTTTCCGGGACCACGAGAAGGTTCGTGCTCTCGGCGGATCCGCCCGCAGTGGTGACACGGATGCGGCCATCGACCGCTTCCTCCGGCACGATGAACCGGACGGTGTTGTCGTTGACGACCGTGAAGTCCGGGGCCGTCTGGGCGCCGACCTGCACCAGGGTGGTGCCGCCGAGATGGCTCCCGGTGACGGTCACGGTGGCGCCGCGCACGGCGCCGGACGGCGTGAAGGAAGCGATGAGCGGCGGGGGCGGGGGTGGACCGTAGACGGTGAAATTCGCCGAGAGGTTGTTGATGCCCGCGGCGCTGGTCTGGGCGTCGAAAGACGAATTTCCCGAAGCCTGCGGTGTCATCAATGTTCCGAACGGGGTGTCGGTGAAGCCGATGCGCGTGAAGACGATGTTGTCGAAGCCCGCGGAAGATACCTGTCCTACGCGGCTGTAGCGGATGCCCTCGTAGCGGGTGGTGTCGATGTCGATATCGGTGAAGCGGATGTTTTCGACGTTGGTGTACCAGGTCTGCAGTTCGATGGCCCCGGCTTGCTCGTTGAAAACCGTGAGGGAACCGGTGCGTTCGAGCGTGTTTTCGTAAAAGTGGATGAGCTGCGAGCCGAAGGGGTAACCCTCGAGCGCGCCGTTCAAGTAGACGAAGATCGTGTTGAGTCGCAGTCCCGGGCCCGCCACTTGGTCGCGGATGATGTTGCGGTGGATTTTGTGGCCCTCCCCTCCGAAGATGCCGATGCCGCCTGCGCGGTAAATGCACTCGATCGTGTTGTAGCGGAACTGGATGTTGCGCGTGGTGGGCTTGTTGAGCGTCCGCCCCGAAGCGTAAGAGGCGAGGCCGTCGTCCCCGCAACCGCGCACATGCGTGTTCTCCACCACCGAGTTGCGTGTCCCGCTCGCATAGTTGACGCCGTCGGCGAAAGCGTTGCGCAGGCGGCTGTTCCGGATGACGAGACCGTCGGTGTAGATGTTTCCATCGCTGCTGAAGTCCGCGATCCAGGCGCCGGTCTCGAAATGCTCCGCCCACACGTTCTCGATGAGCGATCCGGTTCCCCAGGAACCCTTGAGCGCGTGGTAGCCGAGACTGCGCGTGGTCTGGGCGCTCTTCAGATAGAGGTCGCGGACAATGGTCTTCGAGCCGGTGCCTTTGAGGCCGCCCAGAGCCTGCCCAGCATAGTCGGAGCCGGCCGTGCGGGAGAAGACGAGTTCTGTTTTCCACATGCCGGCGCCCTGCAGGACGGAGCCCGCCGGCAGGATGATCTCCTCCTCGAGGCGGTAGGTGCCCGGCGGGAGGTAAAGCTTTTTGCCCCGCGCTGCGGCCGCCGCCACCGCGTTTTTCAACGCCGCGGTGTCATTGGTTGTCCCGTTCCCCGTGGCGCCGAAATCCCTGGCGACAAGGTAGGTGGCGGCATCCGGCAGCGGCACGAAGTCCGCCATCTCCGCCTCGAGCGCGTCGATCCAAACCATCGCGTCACCGTTGTCGCGGCGCAGTTCGATGGTGTCTCCGGCGGAGACCGGGGCGGCGAGTATGACGCGGGCCTCGTTGAAGCGCTTTGCCGGGGTCCGCCCGGCTCCGGGTGACTGCAGTTCGTTGCCCTGGCTGTCGAAGTATACCCACGCCTGGGCGGAGGTGACCGGGATCTTCTGTTCCGCGATTACGCCGCCCGACCGGCTGACCCGCAGGGTGATGGTGGCGGACGCGCCGTCGGCGACGCTGTAGCGCAGAGTCATGGCATCCGCCGGGGCGGTGGCGTTCCATTGCACGTGCGTGCCGAAGCCATTGAGCAGGATGATGCCGCGCTTCTGCGCCTCCGCGGCGAGGGGGACGGGTCCTTCGTGGTAGGCCGAGCGGATGACTTCCGCCGGAGCGGCGAGGGTGCCGATGTTGTCTTCGTCATAGGTCGTCCACGGGAACAGACCTCCGCGCGGCAACTCGGGCAGGATCCAATCCTGCAGGATGTCCGCCGGGTCGTCCGCGTGCACGGTCGGCGTTCCATCTTCGGTCCCGGCGGTCAAGGTGGCGCCGGTTCCTTCGATCCGCAGTCGCGAGACACCCCCGGCGGTTGTCATCCTCCACGCTTGCCGCGGGTCGTCCGGATTCCACGGCGCGGTGGAAACAGCCCCGCTGTCCGCGGCGGCCCGCAGTGCCTCTCCGGTCACGCGGTTCACGATCCAGACGAGGGTGTTGTCCGCCCGCGTCAGGAGATACCAGTGGGCGTGCAGTTCGGTCAGCGGCCATGACGAGCCGGTCAGGACTCCGGAGGCGGGATCGCCGTTGATCACCCGCCCGGAGGCCGGATTTTCCACCCGGACGTAGAGGAGGCCCCGGGCGTCGACAGGGCGGGTGCCTTCGATGATCTGCAGGGCGTTGAGAAAACCCTGGCCTCCGCTGCTGCCGCGCACTCGGACATAAATCGCGCCGCCGGCGCTCGGGCGGATGTCGCGCAGGACGGCCACGGTGCCGCGGTTGTGGTCTCCCTCGATCGCCGGGTCGCGCACGGGCAGGCTCGCGGAGGCGGAGAGATATTCGAAGTCCGCGTCGGAAAACGCCTCGTACACCGTGACGGCTTCCGTGGTGTATTTGCGGGAACCGAAGAGCTTGAAAGTATAGGTCAGCTGCGGATCGAGTCCCTGGATGGCAAAACGGGCGTCTTGGACCGGTGTCGCCTGCCCGGGCGGCGTGTGGGAGACGGTGGCGATGTAGTCGAAAGCCGCCGTCGCGTTGCCGAGGTCGCCGAGTGCGGCTGTGTCGAGGTCCGCGGCGGCAACTTTGGCGGGGTCGAGCAGGAAATCCGGCGGTCCTGCCGTTGTGTCACCAGCCGGGCCGTTGTAGCTGTCCGATCCGAACGGCGTGTTGAAGCCGAGGTCGATGGAACTGGGCGTGCCCGCCGTATCGACCAAGCCGTTCAGTTGCGGTGAACCGGTGACAGGATGGGGCACGGCGTTCCAGTGGTTGCCGTTCGAGTCGGGCGACGCGGGGTCCAAACCCCGATACCCCTTGGAAGAATTGAAATCGATCAGGTAGGTGCGCGCTTGGGCAGAGCCTGCGAGCAGCAGCAGGGCGCAGCCGACAGCCAGACAAAGGGATGGCCTGCCCCGACCGCGGGGCTTGGGAATCAAAACATACACACTATACACAGACCCGCGGACTCCGCTGGCGTTCAAACGGTAGTTTGACCATTTGCCGAAGGTCCCTCATCAGGTCTGCGGAGGCAGGACGGCGGTGAGGCGCAGGAATTTCCGGACGTCCGTTTCGCGCGCGACCTGATAAATACGCCGTTCGCAACCGGCGGGCACGCCGGTTTGGTCGGGGTCCACCAAGTAGCTGACGCCCCCGGGCACCCACGGACCGGTGGCGAGGTTGTCGGTGGTCTCGCCGGTGATCACGAGGGTCGGGTCGCTGGTGCGGACAATGACCGACATCTCCAGATGGGTGGGGGTGAGCACACTACGCGGCAGGTTCCCGTCGGTGGCTGTCGGGCTGCTGGCGCCGCCGAAAGCATACAAGGAAACCAATTCGGGGGTGGGGGCGAGTCCGCCGCTCCACTCCGCGAAGGCGTTGCCGGAAGAGGCGGTTTCCACGACCATCATGGCATTGAGGTAGCCGCTGCCCGCATCGTCCGCACCGGTGAACCCCACATAGATGATGCCGTCCGGCTGCGGGCTGACATCTTCCAAGACGGCGACCTGTCCTTGGTTCTGGACGCCGAAGACCCCGACCACGAGGTCCACCGAGGCGACCGGTTCGGTGAACGTGTTGTCGGTGTAGGTGGTGTAACGGGTTGTGTTGTTGCCTGTGGGATATTTTCGCGAACCGAAGAAGGCCAGTTGGTACGTCTTGTTCGGGTCGAGTCCCTGGATCTGGAAAGTCGAGTCCACGTAGAAGTCGATCGCGCCCCGCTTGGAACCGCCGAGCGGACCGAGCAAGTAGGAGTCGATCTGGACGGCATCGATTTCCGCCGGTGTGACCGGATCGCTGGTGGGGCCGGCCGGTCCATTGTAGCTGTCGGTGCCCGCGGCGGTGGTGAATCCGAAGTTGATGGTGGTGGCAGCGCCGGTGCTGTCCACCAAGCCGGCATAGAAGGCCCCGTTCCACACGCTGTTCCAAAAATTGCCATTGCTGTCGGCATCGGTCTGGCTGACCCCGCGGAAGCTGGAGTCATTGCCGAAGTCGATGAGGACCGCGGTGCCGGGTGCCGGAGTGAATGGAACCGCCTCGACCGACATGGAGTTGAGGTAGCCGGCCGAGGGATTGCCGACCCCCGTCCACTGGACATAGACGACTGGCAAGGCGGGGGTGACATCGACGGAAACCGTCGAACCCGGATTGCCCGTGCCATCGACGCTGCCGGTCGTCAAAACGCCCGAGCCCAAGGAAATGCTGTACTCGGAGTCGGCAAACACCTCGTAGCGCGTCTCCTCGTCGCCGGCCGGCACGTATTGTTTGGTGCCGTAGAAGGTCAGGCGGTATCTGGTGCCGACGGCCAGACCCTGCAGTTGAAAGCGGCCGGAACTGGTGGCGCCGTTGTTCGACACGTAATAGTCGATGGCTGCCTGGGCGGCGCCCAGATCGCCGAGGGCCGTTTTGTCGATCGCGGCATCGGTGGCCGCGACTTCCTCCGCCGTGACCGGATCGCTGGTCGGTCCGACGATGCTGTTGTAGCTGTCCACCCCGCCCAAGGCGTCCGGCGCCCAAGCCAGAGCAGTCGCCGAACCGGTGGTGTCGACAAGATTGGGGGCGTAGCCGTAGGCCACACTGTTCCAGTTTCCGGGGGTGGTCACCCCGCGGTAGGTGGTATTGTTTCCGAAGTCTATCAAGACCTTGGTCTGCGCCACAGTCGTCGACAGGCTGGTGTGAAGGACGGCTACGGCGATGCTGGAGGCGAGGAGGAGGTTTTTCATGGGAGGTTTGGATTTGTCGGGCAAAGCAAACACACTATACACCGAGCGGCAACGCCAAACTCCAGCAGGCGGGGACAACCGCGGCGGAACCGGCGGAAATCTCTCTTTCGGGACTTGAATTTAGGTAAAGTGAAAGCAAGTCTCCAGCCTATGGCTTCGACCCCTGCACCGCGCGCCACCCTGCGCGACATAGCCGCCCGGGCGGGGGTCACGCGGATGGCGGTCTCCCTGGCCCTTCGTGGCAAGGCGGGGGTTTCCGCCTCGACCCGCCGAAAGATCCTGCGTCTGGCAGAGCGTCTCGGTTACCGCCCCGATCCCGAGGTGTCGAAATTGCTCGCCCGCATCCGCAGTCGGGCTCCGGCCGAGATCGGTTCCGGTCTGGCCCTGCTCACTTCCGGCGCCACGCCGGGGGACTGGAAACGCCTCGTGACCGAGCGGAAGTATGTCGAGGGCGCGACCGAGCGGGCCCGCGAATACGGCTACCGGCTGGAGGAGTTCTGGCTGAACGAACGGGGAATGACGCGCGACCGGCTGGCCGGCATCATCTGGAACCGCGGTATCGAAGGGGTGATCATTGCCCCGCTGCAAGGCAAGCTCTCCGGTCGCGGTGCCCGGGATCTCGATTTCGATCTGGAGCGCTTTGCTGCCGTGGAGATCAGCGAAACCTTCGAAACCCCCGACCTAGACCGTTCGATCCATGACCAATACACGTCGATGCAGCGCTGCCTGCACGAACTGTGCATGCTCGACTACAGTCGCATCGGTTTCGTCATCGAGGACTCCCTCGATCTCCGGGTCAACGGCAAGTGGACTGCGGCTTTTCTCGAGCACCGTCACCGCCACGGGGCAGGGGACTTGGTCCCGCCTTTGGTTCTGCCCGGGCCCCGTCAGTCGTCCTTCGACCGCTGGTTCGAGCGCTACCGTCCGGAGGTGCTGGTCAGCATCGACCGTCTGGGGCTCGCTTTGCTCAAGGCGCGCGGCTGCCGTATTCCACGCGACGTCGGCTACGCGTCCCTTGATCTGGATGGGGAGGATTCACCCGACCTGGAACTCAGCGGCATCGACCAGAACTCGCGCCAAGTCGGCGCCGCGGCGGTCGACATGTTGGTGGCCTCCATCCAGCGCGGGCACCGTGGCGTGCCCGAACATCCGGTGCGGCTTGAGGTCGAGGGAACCTGGCGTTCTGGTGCGAGCACGCGGGGGAGCCTGAGGAAAAGGGCCGGTTGACCGCGGCCTTTAATGGGCCTTGGCCAGGGCGACTTGGTGCGGCGCCGGATGGCCTGCGACACCTTGCCGAGACGCGCAGGGAGAGTCTCCATCTTCTTCCTCTGCGCGGGCCAGAGAAAGGGCATCGTTGTCTCCCCCACAAGGTGCAGGAGCACCCGCCGAAATTTCCATCGTTGCCGACAGTCAGGCAAGCGGCCGCCAGGCGCGGAGATTCTCCGCCATGCCCATGATGCCGTAGCCGGGCCGCGTTCCGGGAGTGGCCATTCCCACACCCGCGGTTGGAGCTCGGTTGCGGCCTCTTTACGTCAAGTTGTTTTTCCTTTGGGCCCGTGCTCTTTCGATGGTCTGATGTTTTGGCTATGCATGACGATTCATCCCGAAGGTTGGCTAATCTTTCCCGGCGCCGGGCGCCGTTTTTCAGCTTGGCCTTGTTGATTCTGGCCGCCCTGTCCGCCCAATCAGCCGACCTTTACACCGAAAAGCTCCAGGCAGGCGATGCGAAGTCCGCCGCAGGCGACCGGACGGGAGCCGCTGCCGATTACGAGGCTGCAGTGGCCGATGCGCAAACGCCGACCCAGCGTGCCTTGGCCCTGGGCAAAAAAGCGTTGGCCCTGGTCCAGGAGCAGGATTACGCGGGGGCTCGAGAGGCAGCGGACAGTGCGCTGGCGACCAATTCATCGATCGAACCCGTGGCCGAGGTCACCGCGTTACAGGCGCTCGCCAAGTGCCAACTTCACGAAAAGAACTATGCCGGTGCGCTCGAATCCATGATCCGGGCGGATGGCCTTTCCGGAGTCGAATGGGCCCGGCCGGAGTTGGCCATGATCCGTGGCGATGCGGAGCGGGGCAGCGGGAAGTTCGACGCCGCGATGGCTTCCTACCGGAGCATCCTCGACATGCCGGAGGTTTCGAACGAGTTCAAGGGCGTGGCTTGGTTGAATATCGGGCTCACCGAGCAATACAGCTTGAACAATGGTGCCGGCGCCAAGGAGGCCTACATGAAAGCGGGCGATTTGAATCCGGGCCTCAAAACCGAAGCGGAATCCCATCTGGCCAAAATTCAGTAGGTGCTCATCGTGACGCTCATCGCCAGCGGGGTGCACGCCCGCGCCTCCGCACTCCTCGCGTCCGCCTTCCTTTTGCTCTTCTTCCCCGGCTGCAAACCCACCGCGCCGCTGCCGCCGGTCGAAGCGACGTCTCCGGAGCCGACCGCTTCGCCATCGCCGGATGATGCCGTCGCGGCGCCGGGCGCCCCGCCATCGCCGGCGACCGCACCGGCATCCGTTTTGTCCGCTTTGTCCGGAGGCCAGAGCAAGACGCTGCTCATGCATTACATGCCGTGGTATGAGACACCCGCGGTGAGGGGGCAGTGGGGTACGCATTGGACCGGGCCCAACAAGGAACACGATCCGGAAGTCATCAAAGAAACTGGCCTACCCGACATCTGGTCGAAGTTTCATCCCCTGATCGGGCCCTATGACTCGACGGATCCCGATGTGCTCGAATGCCAGCTCCTGCAAATGAAACTCGCCGGAGTCAATGGCGTCATTGTCGATTGGTATGGCACTTATCCGACGGCGGATTACCCCGCGATCCACGAAGCCACCAAGGCGATGTTCGATGCGTGCGGGAGGTTCGACATGAAATTTGCCGCGTGCTACGAGGACCGGTCCCTCGAGTTGCTTGTGAACTGGGGAAAAATTTCTTCCGAGGAGGTTCCTGCCCAGCTCGCCGAAAATCTCAAGTGGGCCTCGGCGGAATGGTTCGGCGCGCCTCAGTATTTCCAGTTCGAAGGCCGTCCGCTGCTCCTCAACTTCGGTCCCATCTATGTGAAGGAGAAAGAGGCGTGGGCCATTGCCGTTGACGCCTGTGATCCGCGACCCGCTTTCTTCGCGCTCCACCATCTCTGGCAGGACGCCGGGGCCGATGGCGGCTTTTCGTGGGTTCACACCGAACCGTTCGACGGCGAACCCGGCGAGGAGGTCATCGTGCAGCGCCTCACCGACACCCACAACTACCGATCCCCGGATCCGCTCAAGTCGATTCCGTCGGTCTATCCCGGCTTCGAGGACGTTTACGAAACCAGCTTGCACGATCTCGGGCGCCGCGAAGGCCGCACCATGCGCGAAACGCTCAGGGCCGCGATGGAGGGCCCGTGGCCCGTGGCGCAGCTCGTTACTTGGAATGACTACGGCGAAGGCACAGTGATCGAACCGACGCACGAAGACGGCTACTCGGCCTTGGAGGCCGTTCAGGATGCACGGCGCAAGGAATTGGGCGATGCCTTCACTTTCACAGCCGAAGATCTCCGGCTTCCGGCGCGCCTCTTGGCGCTGCGGAGAGCGGGGAATGCCGAAAAACAAAAGTTGGACCGGATTTCCGGCCTGCTTCGCGCTGGTCAATGCCAGGAAGCGGAAGAGCTGCTCAACGGTCTTGAGTCGGGCAGCGCAAATTCTCGTTGATCCAAACAAAGTTATGATGGCCGAGGAAACTTGCCATGCTTCGCACCGCGATGTTCATGGTCTCCGGGCCCAGATAAAAAGCTGGGAACAAGCCTTCAAGGTGTCGAGAGCTCGCCGGATTCGTTCCAAATCGGCGTCGACTACGCAACCCGTTATCCGGTGGCTGCGCCGCTCTTGGATCGTGACCTGTGCTGTTCTCCCGTTGTCCACGGGAGCGGGTAGTCCATGGACAGCTGATATCGCCCCCGAGATCGAAATTTCATGGACGTCGACGACTGGCCATAGTTATCAGGTGCAGTGGTCTGCCCCTCCAGGGCAGGGTCCATGGGCTGATCTTGGCGAGCGCCTTCCCGGCAATGTTTCGCCCCAGGTCGCTTACGATGGGGCGCGCGACGGACGCGTTTATCGCGTGGCGGAAACCGTGCCGGGTTCGGGTGATGTCTGGGTCCCCACTGACATCCTCGCTGGCGCGAATCCGGGCTTTGAATCCGGAGCAACTGCCTGGCAACTCGGTTCGAGCCACACCATTTCCGCGGCCGATCCCCACAGCGGAGCATCATCGCTGCGCAGCTCCATCACGGGGAGGCACATCGGGTCGCAGTTGTCCAAAGCCGTGCCGGACGTTGTTCCCGGGACATCCTACACGCTTTCCTTCCACGCCAGACAGGCCAGCTTCGGTCCGTCCTACGTGCAGCATTACCGCATCTCGTGGGTGGAGCCCGGCGGCGCCGTAGCCTATGGCGGCTGGGTTAACTTCACCGGCGGCAACAACGCATGGACCAAGCTGATCGCATCTCCGGTGACTGCCCCGGACAACGCGACTAGTGCGCGGATCGATTGGTATTTTGCCACCGGCGGTGAAGATGCCGACGGGGAGGTGTTCCTCGACGACGTGGAGTTTTCTTCGCCGACTTTGGTTCCCGGGACTCCGGACGAAACACGCATCATCGGCTCCGCGATACGACCTGTCATGCGCCTCTCCTGGCCATCCATCGAGGGCTTGTCTTACCAAATCGAACAGACGGACTCACTGACCTCGCCCGACTGGTCGCCTGTCGCGACCGTGGTTGGTGCCGCGGGGACGACATTCAGCCACTTGCCCATGGAAGAGAATCGGAACTTCTACAGGTTGACGCGCCCGCTGGTTGTCCCCGCTCCGCCTTCCAATCTGCGGCTCGTGCCGACCGGCATTGCGGGCACAATCAGCCTCGCGTGGGATAACTCCGCTTCGGCCGGCCTGACGGGCTACCGTATTCTCTACGGGACCTCCCGGGACAACCTTGATCGTGTCGTCGATGTGGGACTTGTCCAGTCCGCAACGCTTCCGGGCCTCGAACCCGGTCAAACCTACCACATCGTCGTCATCGGTCTGTCGGCGGACGGCCCCGGCCATCCCGGCGCGGTGATCCTCGAGGGCCAACCGGAAGCGGCAGCGGTTTTCTTGCCTCTCTACAATGCCGACACCCTGCTGCAGCCCGATCCCGTGATCGAGACCACCACGGCCAAAATCACCCGTTTGGCCGATCGCGCCCGCGATCGGCATGCACGCGAGGGCATTGGCTACCTTCTCACCGACGGACCGGAGCTTTCCGCGGCCTACAAATACGACCACTATCTGCCCTTTTATTGGGAGCAGCGGGTTGCCCAGATCGAGATCATCGACGAGGTGGCCAAAGGCGGCAGCGAAGTTGTTTTCAACATCACCACGCAGGCCCGGTTGAACCCCGCGGAGTTCCGCACGTTTTTCAACGTCGGTTCGCCGCTCTCCGGCTACCACAACAACCAGTCCGACTATCTCAACGCCGGAGTGACTCTTGTCTCGACGAACGCTTCGGTCCGCTACCCGGGGGAGACCGACTTCAATTACACCGCCAAAGTCACCCGGCAGATGCCCGAAAACCGGCCCCTGCGGGCCGGCGACCGCATGGAGGTGGAGTTGAGCCAATTCCTGCTCGCGCCGCGCAACGGACGCAACAACTATTATGGCACCGCCTTCCTCTACGTGGTCGGCCGGGGCGTCGTCCCTTGGTATGCCAAGGACTGGGAGGCGGAAACCAACCAAGTGGTCGGGGTCACATCGTTCGATTCCTTCCCGCTGCCGGAGGAAGCGTGGCTCGGCGGACTGACCACACTGCCCTACCAGTATTCGAACGAGCCGCAGAGCCGCTACAAGCAAATGGCCGGGAACATCACGCCGGAGAACGGGCAACCGTTCTTGCTCGGACGCCGTCTCCACCATACCGATTTCCGCACCGGCGCTCACTCCGAAGCGGGAAATCCGGTTTTCGCCGAGCACATCGGCAAGGTCGGGTCCGGATTCGTCGCCCGGAGCTGTGTCGCCTGCCACGTGCACAATGGACGATCCTTGCTGCCGGCGGCCGGGGAAACCGTCGACCGGGCTGTCGTCAAGGTCGCGGCAGGGGAGGACGGTGCGCCGCATCCGTTCCTCGGCGAGCAACTGCAACCTCACTCCACGGAAGGAACGCCCGAGGCGGGGGTGAGTCTGCAAGGATACACCGAAATCACGGGCACCTACGGCGATGGCACTCCTTATGCCCTGCGCAAGCCGGAGTTGGAATTCAGCGGCGTCACCCCCGCATTCTATTCCCTGCGCATGGCGTCGCCGCTCATCGGCTTGGGTCTTTTGGAGGCCGTTCCCGAAAGCACGATCCTCGCCCGCGCCGACCCCGAGGATGCCGACGGGGACGGTATTTCCGGCCGCGCCAATATCGTTCCGGATCCGCTTGATCCCGCCATCCTCCGCCTCGGCCGCTTCGGGCATAAAGCTACCCAGGCCACGGTCCTTAACCAAATTGCTTACGCCTTCAACCGCGACATGGGCGTGACGAGCGGCATTTTTCCGGTCCTCGACGGCGAGACATCTCCGCGGCCGGCGGAAATCAGCGACGAGGAGCTTGATCTGATGGATCGCTATGTAAAGTTGCTCGGGGTCGGAGCCAGACGCGATTTGCAGGATCCCGAAGTCCTCCGCGGCCAGCAACTCTTCGCCACGGCCTCGTGTGTCGCCTGCCACGCCCCGGAACTGGCCACGGGCAGCTACCATCCGCTGGGCGAATTAAGGAACCAGACGTTCCGCCCTTACACCGATCTGCTCCTGCACGACATGGGCCCCGGTTTGGCGGACAGCATGGATGACGAAGGCGCATCGCGTTCCGAATGGCGCACCGCGCCTTTGTGGAATATCGGCCTCTCGGCCGGAGTCGGCGGCGGGGAGGGGTATTTGCATGACGGACGCGCGCGGACGTTGGAAGAGGCCATCCTTTGGCACGGTGGCGAAGCCGAGCAGGCCAAGGAAAACTTCCGAAAGATGCCCGCGGCAGACCGCTCCGCGGTGATCAAGTTCATCCGGTCCCTCTGATCCGGGCCTGCGGGTGCCGCCTCGCTCGCTGTTCGTTTTCCCGGCAAAAAGGAGCTGTATCCGGCGGGAAACGGGGCATGCGGAGAAGCAAGAGCTGGACCAAGTCTCACAACTGCTGTCTTTCGCGGCCTTTTCCGTAACACGAGCGCGGTAGGATCCGATGATGATCTGCTCCGAGTTGCCGGACTACTCCGCCAGCGTGATGCCGTGGCGGGCGAGGGTGGTGCCGGTGGCTTGTTGGTAGCGGGCCACGGCGATGTTGTAGTCGGCCATGGCGCGGATTTCGGAAATGGCCGCGGTGGCGAGGTCGCGTTGGAATTGCAGGACTTCGAAGGTCGTGGCGATGCCGGCGCGGAGGCGGGTTTCGCCGGCGGCCAAGGTTTCCGCGGCGAGGATGCGGGCTTGTTTGGCGGCGTCGATGCGCTTGGACGCGGTTTCGACCTGGCCCGCGGCGTTGTCGGCTTCGACCAGGATGCTTTGTTCGAGGCGTTTGAGTTCGACAATCTGGCGGGCAGCTTCGAGTTTGGCCGCTTCGAGGTCGCCTTGGCCGGTGTTGTTGGGGA
>Ga0172372_10002709_pt1 | contig 26643 bp, 21 predicted proteins | sample LakKiv5m_2_FD_114544 | JGI IMG/M metagenome (GOLD analysis project Ga0172372, IMG submission 114544) | Freshwater microbial communities from Kabuno Bay, South-Kivu, Congo - kab_092012_9.5m | ecosystem: Environmental > Aquatic > Freshwater > Lake | place: Democratic Republic of the Congo...
CACACTGCGCTGGCCGACATCTTCGAATCCATCGACGAACTTCGGTTTTATCGCGAGCACTTCGTCGGGCACGCGGTCGCACCGTCCAGCCCCGCTGCCAGCGCCTGATCCGATCGCCCGTGCCGTCCGATTGCCCGTGCCGTCCGATTGCCCGTGCCTCTAGTGGCGGGCGAGTGAGGGCGGCTCGTCGGGGCGCCATGCCTGCCACAGGATGATGGCAACACCGAGAGTGGCGATGGCAAGCGCCACCGCACCTGCTACCCAGAAGCCTGCTGCGCCCGCCAGCCATTCGCTCCACGGTCCGCCGTAATCGGGGTAGACATAGGTGAGCCACCAGCCGCCGCCCAGGCCCAGGCCCCAGAGCGCGGCCAGATGAACAAGCATGGGCGAGGCTGTGACGTGCCAGGCGCGCAGCACCAGCGTGATCTGCGTCTGTGCGCTATCAAAGAAGTGAAAGAAGCAGACCACGGCAACCAGCGGCACGGCCATGGCTACCACCGCCTGATCCGTGCTGAACATTGCCGAGAGCGGCTCGCGGAGCGTGTAAAGCAATGCCATCGCAGCCAGACCCGCCCATGCACCCAGCCGCAGTCCGGTGATTGCCACTTCGCGCGCACGCTGCGCGTGACCCGCGCCAATCGCCTGGGCGGCGAGCGTGCTGGTTGCCGTTCCCAGCGCCAGTCCTATCATGTAGGTCAGACCCGCCAGTCGCGCAGCGATCTGGTGGCTTGCGCCCACCACCGCGTCCTGACGGGCAAGAAAGATCGCCATGAATGTGAATGAGGTGACTTCGACCAGTTGAGTGGCCCCGATCGGCAAGCCGAGTTTGAGTACCCGTCGCATCCAGTCAAGCGAGGGCGCGGCAGGTGCGAGCGCCCGGTAGCGACGCAGGCCGGGCTCATAGGCAAGCAGCAGTGCCGCAGCGCCCACGGTGATCCAGGAGAGGAGGGCTGAGGCCACGCCGCAGCCCGCGCCGCCCATCGCCGGCACCGTCAGGACGCTGCCCAGCGAGAACCCGTGCATGAACAGCAGGTTGGCCGGAATCTTGAGCACCAGCATGGCGAGATTGAGTCCCATCACCAGCCCGGGCCTTGAGGTGGCGACCGCCAGCGCATGAAAATTCCTGAACAGGAGGGCAGCAGGCAGACCGACCGCCGCGGCGGCCAGGTAGGGGCGAGTGACCCGGGCCACCTCGTCCGGGGGGCTCGCAATGACAAGCCAGCCCTCGGTGAAGGCGAGCAGGATGCAGCCTGGCACCGACAGCAGCAGGGCGAGCCAGTATCCCTGCCTGACTTCGGCGCCGATGGCGCCTGCATCGTTGGCGCCGTGATGCCGCGCGCAGATCGGGATGAGCGCAAGCTGCACGCCCATCAATCCGATGTAGACCGAAAAATAAATGCTCGCGCCCAGGCCTATGCCGGCCACGTCCTCAGCCGACAGGCGGCCCGCCATCAGGGTGTCGATGATGCCCTGCATCATCAGCGCGATCTGCGCGACGAAGAGCGGCGCGGCCATCTTGATCAGCCGCCAACGCAGTCGCAGTCCGCTGAGCGCGGGCAGATTCTCGCTCACTGGGCGCGCCGGTAGAGCACAAAGCGCTCGGTGCTGTCGAAGGGGCGGCGGCCCTGCCATACCGGCTGCCATTGGGTGCTGGGGGGCGTGGTGCGAGCCATGGCGTGGTCGCGGATCAGCAGCCAGTCACAGCGCTCGCCGGGGCGGCCGAAGCGGATGCCGCCAAAATAGGCAAGGTTGGCCCGCTGGGCTGCATCAAGGGGTTCGCCGCGTACGCAGCCATCGAACTTGCCGAGTGCCGCGGCGAGGTCGGTTGCCACCCCGCGATAGCTCACCCGTGCGTTGTAAGCAGGAAGCCACAACACGATAAGCAGCACCCAGGCGAGAAGCAGACCGCCGGATGAGAGCGCCATCGAGCGCCAGATTGCGCGCGGTCGTCGCGAAGCCCGCCACCACACCAGCCCAAGCCAGGCGACGCTGGCGATGAGCCCCGCAAGCGTTTGAAGGCCCACGCTATCGGATGCGAACCCGGGGGCGAGTCGCACTGCGCTATCGGCCATGCGGGGCGGATAACCGGTGAGAAGCGCGAGCCAGTAGGCCCAGATCACCACGCCGATCAGCGAGAACGTTGCAACGGCGATCCAGTCGAGGAGGCTCACCAGGCCACGCTGAACGACCGGTAGCGCGAGCGCAGCCAGCATCGCTGTGGGTACGACGGCGGGCAGCATCATGCTTTCGCTGGGCACCGGTGCGAGCAGCATGAGCAAGGCGGCCGCTATTGTCATCAGCAGCGGGAGTGCAAGGGCGGGCGTGCGCCACTGCTCTCGCCAGCGCCACGCCGCCCAGAGCGCGAGAGGCCAGGCCGGCCAGAGGTACCAGGGCAGATTGCGGGCCAGAAAAATCAGCGAACGAATTGAGCCGGTGCCGATCTCGGCCGCATTCCACCCGAGCCAGACGCGGAGCCAATCCGCGCCCTCAGTATGCTGGGTCACCAGCGCAAGCGGCCAGGGCAGCGCGAGCAGGGTGAGGCTTGCGAGCGCGCCCCCCAGCATGGGGATTGCCACCAGGCGGTAGCGCTGCACGAGGGCTGGAAGCAGCAGAAGCACCGCCATGAGGGCCATGGCGACAGGCAGGCCGCGGGTGAGCGCGCTCGCTGCGATGGCGGCGCCAGCGATGACGCCTCCCCGAAGCGGGCGCTCAAGGGCTGCGGCTGCGCCGAGCGCGAAGGCCGCGAGCCAGGCGAACTGAAATGCGACCGACGATGTTTCGTGAACGCGGGCAATCAGTCCACAGGTGGCCACACACACGAGCAGCGCAGCGTCGGCCACGGCGCGCCCAATCTCGGACGCGCGGGCCGACACTTCAAATGGATCAGCGGGTTGAACCTCGGGGCGGGCCGCGAGCAGGGCGGTGGCCCGCCATACCCAGAAAAGCCCCAGCGCTGTCACCAGACCGCTGACGAGACGCGCTGCCGCGGGTTCGCCGGTGATGGGGCTGAGAACCAGAATGGCCAGTGCGCCTAGCCAGGCGGGCAGAGGGCCTTCTTCTGCGACCGGGAGTCCGAACACATTGGGCGCCAACCAGTCATCCAGGACACCGCGTGCCATGGTGAGTGCGAGGCCGAAACCTTCCGCGTCGGCGCGGCCCCAGGGGTCGCGACCCAGCAGGCCCGGGGCAACATAAAGCGCACACAACAAAAACAACACGAGGCCGGGCAGGCGCCGGGCCTCGTGCTGGGTCACGATGAAAGCGGGGGAAGGCATACGAAGGCGCGTAGCGCCCCGCTCAGCAGGCTTGAACCTGCCTGAAAATCAGGCGGGCTTGGCGGTGCTGCGGGCAAATTTCTGGCGGAACTTCTCCACCCGGCCGGTTTCGATGATGCGCTGTTGCGCCCCGGTGTAGAAGGGATGCGACTCGGACGTGACGTCAAGCTTGAAGAGGGGGTATTCCTTGCCGTCGTCCATTTTGATGGACTCGCGCGTATTGATCGTGGAGCGGGTAATGAACTTGAAGCCGCTGGCCATGTCGAGGAACACGACTTCTCTGTAGTCGGGGTGAATGCCGTCTTTCATGGGTAAATCTCTTGGCTGGGGTGGCTTGGCTGGTAAGCGCGAAACCCGCGATTGTAGCGTCTGACGGGGGGGCGAGGCAAATAACACCCCGCTGGTGAATCAGGGCGTGGTTTCCTCTCGTGGAGGAGACGCCGATTGAACGGTGATATCGAAGGGCATGGGCCGGCGGGCGTTCACCTCGACTCTCACCCAGGACCCGGTGAACGGGCTTCCAAAGCATTCCACCCGGGTGAGTCGCGGCAGAATCCTGTCCACCCTGAAGCGGTGGGTGTCGCCGTGCATCACCAGGAGATGGCCAGGAAAGCGCGCGTTGAGTTGCGCGAGATCGTGTCGGAAGGCGGCATAGCCGTCATCACCCAATACCCTCGCCGGATCAATGCCACGGCCGAACCCGGGGTTGGCGTGAAGCGCGATCGCCATCGCGGGCAGCTGGGCCCGCTCGGCACGCTGGCGCGCCTGCTCGAGCCAGCGCCGGTTGTGCGAGTCACGTTCCAGCCGGTCGGCGTCATCGAGCGGCGAGCGTCGGCCGTTGTCGGAGCCCGGCAGGTTCAGGGTGAGAAAGAGCACGCCGCCCGCTGTCCACATCAAATTTTCGGGAGGCCCCCCCTCCACATCTGACTGACGTACCGGGCCGTCGGCAAGCAAGGGCCCGGCTTCGGGCGCGGCAAGCTGTCGCCAGGCGGCGCGACTGGCCGGGCCCAGCCAAGGCGGGTCGCGCAGAAACACCCGGCGACGCAACCAGTCCAGGCGCTCAGCCGGGTCATGGTCTCCTGCCGCGGGGCGCCAGCAGTCGGTCCATTCGTTATCGCCCGGCGTGTAGACGAGTGGAATGCGGCTTTGCCCCAAGAGTGCAAGCCGCGACTCGAGCAATTCGTCAGAACAGGGCTCCGAGCCCTTTTTTACGTCGCCCACGTGGATGCCGAAAGCGCATTGGTCGGCCATCTCGCCCAGCAGGGCCGGAACGTTGGCGATTTCGAAGCCCCAGTAGGGGAGGTCACCGATCAGCGCAAATCGCGTGCGCGTGCCAGGTGATCCAGTGGCTCCGCTAGCCGCGCGGGCCGGCACACTCATGGGCCAGGCGGCAGCCGACAAACCGAGGCTTAGCAGCTGGCGACGGCCAGGCGAGACGGCGGCAGTCATGTGTGCGCGGTTCGCAGTCGCTCAGCCGCGCGTGAGCTGCGCGCGCAGTGCGTAAAGCTGCTCCAGCGCTTCCCGTGGGCTCAGGGCATCGGGGTCGATGTCCTGCAACTGATCGCAGAGCGCGAGCGCGCGCGCCACCCGGATGGGATCCTCGTGATGGACCGCCACGCTCGGCGCAGTCAATGCCTGATCGCCTGACGGCTCGGGGGCCGTACCATCGCGACCGACGCCGTCGGCAAGCGGGGCGGGTTCGGCTGCAAACAAATCGAACTGCTGATCATCGGCTCGCGCGCGAGCTTCGAGCTTCGCGAGGAGCGTGCCCGCGGTTCGGATGACCGCCGGCGGCACGCCCGCAAGCCTGGCAACCTGCAGGCCGTAGCTGCGGCTTGCCGGGCCGTCACGCACCTCGTGCAGAAATACGATTCCGCCTCGATGCTCGGCGGCCGACAGATGCAGGTTGACCGCCCCCGGGTGCGTGGCGGCGAGTTCAGTGAGCTCGAAGTAGTGCGTGGCAAAGAGCGTGAAACTGCGATTGTGCGACAGCAGCCGCGAGGCGATTGCGTGCGCCAGCGACAGGCCATCGAAGGTGGAGGTGCCGCGGCCGATCTCGTCCATCAGGACCAGCGAGTGCTCAGTGGCCGCATGCAAAATCGCGGCGGCTTCGGTCATCTCGACCATGAAGGTTGAGCGGCCACCCGCCAGATCATCGGACGCGCCGATACGGGTGAAGATTCGATCTATCGGTCCGAGTTCGCAGGCGTCGGCGGGCACGAAACTGCCGCAGCATGCCAGCACGGCAATCAGGGCAATGGACCGCATGTAGGTGGATTTGCCGCCCATGTTCGGGCCGGTGATGAGCAGCATGCGGCGGTTCTCGCGCATCACGCAGTCGTTGGGAACATAGGTCTCAACGCCGTCTTCGACCACCGGATGGCGCCCTGCACGGATTTCAATGCCGGGCGAGCGCACAAAGCGCGGCCGGGTCCATCTGAGGGAGGCGGCCCGCTCGGCGAAATTGGCGAGCACATCAATTTTCGCGATGGCGCTTCCCGCCTGCTGCCAGGCAGGCACCGATGCACTCAACTGCCCGACCAGTTGTTCGTATAGCAGACGCTCGCGCGCCAGCGCCCGGTCGCGCGCTGAAAGCGCCTTGTCCTCGAAGGCCTTGAGCTCGGGTGTGATGTAGCGCTCGGCGTTCTTGAGGGTTTGCCTGCGCCGGTAGTCGAGTGGCACTTTCTCGGACTGCCCGTGTGTGACCTCGATGAAGAAGCCATGCACATTGTTGTAGCCCACACGCAGATTGGCGATGCCGGTTCGTTCGCGCTCGGCAAGCTCCATCCGGGCTAGAAAACTGTCGCAATCGCGATCGATGGCACGCAGCTCATCGAGCTCGGCATCAAAGCCATCGCGAATGACGCCCCCATCGCGGGCAAGCGCTGCAGGCTCATCGAGGAGCGCCTGGGCGATGGGTTGCCACGCTGCATCGGGCAGCGCAAGCCTCGCGAGCAGCGCGTCAAAGCGGCCTGCCTGCAAGCCTTCGAGCAGCCCGCGTACCGCTGCGATGGCGGGCGCCGCGTCTCGAAGTGCGGCCAGTTCGCGCGGGCGCACACTGCCCAGTGCAATGCGGGTGGCGACCCGCTCGAGATCGGGAAGGCGGGCGAGTTCGTCATGCAGAGCGAGGCGAATTGCTGCAATGGTCTCCACCTGATCATGGCGCGCGGCGGCCTGCAGCGGATCGCGCAGCGGCTGCTGCAACCAACGGCGCAGCAATCGCCCGCCGGCAGCGGTGGCGCAACGGTCAATGATCCGGATGAGGCACGGGCCATCATCGCCACGCAGCGTATCGACCAGTTCGAGATTGCGTCGCGCAACGGGATCGAGCTCGATGAATTCGCCCCCCTGATGCACGCGAAGGCCCTGCAGATGCGGCAGGGCCTGGCCCTGCGTGCGCACCACGTACTGATACAGCGCGCCGGCGGCGCCCACGGCGAGCGCCTGATCGTTCACGCCGAAACCGGCCAGATCGCGCACACCAAACGCTTCGGTGAGGGTGCGCACTGCGCGCTCGGGTTCAAAGTGCCAGTCGGGGGCACGAGCCACCGGGGCGGCGCCAATCAGTGAGAGCAGAGCGGGCGCAAGTGTTCGGCCATCAGCCACGACCACCTCGGCAGCGCGCAGCCGGTCGAGCTCCTGGGCAAGTGCCGGCGCTTCGACCTCGGCCAGCCAGAACTCGCCGCTTGCCACCACCATCCAGGCGAGTCCGCACCGGCTGTCGGGGCGCGGACCCGGGTTCAGTGCCAGAAGCACGCGGTCTTCGCGTTCGGGCAGCAGTTGTGCGTCGGTGATGGTGCCCGGGGTGACGATACGGACGACCTTGCGCTCGACCGGGCCCTTGGCCAGCGCGGGGTCACCAATCTGTTCGCACACCGCAACCGATTCGCCGATCCGGATCAGGCGGGCCAGATATTGCTCGACCGCGTGGACCGGCACCCCCGCCATCGGGATCGGCTCGCCCGCCGAGACGCCGCGTCGGGTGAGGGTGATGCCGAGCAGACGTGCGGCCTTGTCGGCGTCGTCGTAGAACAGCTCGTAAAAATCCCCCATCCGGTAGAGGAGCAGCATCTCCGGATAGTCGGCCTTGATGCGCAGGTACTGCTGCATCATGGGCGTGTGCGAACTGAGCGGTGCCGCCGCGGCCACCTCGCGGGGCGGGTTCATGCTGGGATGCGCATGGATCAACCCATGTAGGAGCGCCGACCAAAGTCACGCAGAAAGATGCGGACCAGATGGCGCTTGCGGTCAGGCTCGTCGTAGTCCTCGTAATCGGTTCGCAGGTGGGCGAGCCGAAAATTATTGACGTACTGGATTTCGCCCGGCTTCAGAACAAAGGTGATGTGGTTGCGCTCGTCCGACATGATTCGGCCTGCCTCGCGGAGCGCTTCGAGACCGAGGGCGTCAGGCTGCAGGCCCGCGAGTTCATAGCCTTTGGGGACCAGGGCCGGATTGAAACGCGAGCACACCTTGCCATCGCGCAGCTCGAAAATCGGATGAAGATTGGTGACCGGGTCGCCCTCGGGATGTTCACCCTGACGGTTCCAGTGAAACGGTTCATAAAGCCTGCGCAACAGGTCGGGACGCTTCTCAAGCAGTTCGTTGTGCACGGTCATCATGCTGGCGGCCTTGCTGATGCCGCCCGAACGCGCCGTGCGGAGTACCAGCAGGCCCAGGTACGGTGGCGGGAAGTTGAAACCGTAGTCGCTATGCCACGAGATCTCCTGATTGGTGAGATCAGCGCGCACACGGGTATCGGTTTTCTTGCCGGTATCCCGCACATCGTAGAGCAGGCGCCCGTCATACGATTGCGCGACCGGCCGCGAAATCATGGACGAGAGCATCCAGTACACCGAGGTCAGGGCCTCTTTGTCGTGGCGCTCAACGGGGACCCGATCGAGCACCGCCATGCCGATGCCGTGATCGAGGCGATCGCGCACTTCCCGCATGAGTGCGCGGCAGGCGTTCAGGGGATAGTCATCAAGGCAGAGTGCGCGCACATCCATGGGATGGGCCCGCAGAATGCTCGCGACCTCGTCGATCTCGTGCAGTGCAGCCTCGGGTATGGTGACCCGCCAATCGTTTTCGCTCACCTCATCACGTCGCCAGGCGAGCGGGCTGGGTATGGGGGCGTGACACATGGTCGGTGCAGCAGGGCGGCTCAGATCATTCATGATGGGTGTCCTCAGGTGAGTTGCCGCTCTATCCAGCGACCGGTGGCAAGCAGGGCCTGCTCACCGCGTCGTGCGCCTATGACCTGCAGGCCGATAGGCAGGCCAGTATCCCCCCGCATGACTGGCAGATTGAGCGCCGGGGTCCAGGCGAGTGTCCAGAGGTAGTTGAACAGCACCGGGCCGGTGTCGTGCAGACCCAGCGGCGCTTCGCCAACGGCCGACAGGGTGAGCGTGCCATCAAATGGTGCGAGCTGGGCGAGCAGGTGGTTGCGCCCGCGCTCGAGCTCGGCGCCCGCTGCATGGTAGGTGTCGAGCCCGATCGACTTTGCATCCCTCACCAATGCCTGGGCGGGTGCCGACATGGCCTCGCGATGCTGCTTATGTTCATGAACCAGCACACGACCCGCCTCGAACTTGGTGACCAGCCAGCAGGCATCCAGGAGTTTTCGGTCGAGCCCGGGGTTGGCAATCTCTGTGAGCTCGGCCCCTGCTTTTGCGAGTCGCTCTATGGCCTGGTCAAACTGTTTGCGGGCATCGGGCTGCGCATCGTCCCAGAGCTCGCTACGGTAAACCGCGAGCCGCGGCGCACGCGCGAGGCCATCACCCACGCGTCGATAATCGCGCATCTGCAGCGCCGCCATGAAGAGGGCCAGGTCTTCGATGCTCCGCCCCATGCAGCCCAGGGTGTCAAGGCTCTCCGAAAGATGCCTTACCCCGGAGAAACTCAATTCGCCATAGCCAGGCTTGATTGCATGAACGCCGCAGTAGGCGGCGGGACGGATGACTGAGCCGCTGGTTTGCGTGCCCACTGCGAGCGGCACCATCTGGTCGGCGACTGCCGCGGCCGAGCCCGAGGACGACCCGCCCGGCGAATGCGCGGGGTTGTGGGGGTTGGTGCAGGCGCTCGGATGGCGATAGGCGAACTCGGTGGAGGCGGTCTTGCCAAGCACCACCGCGCCCGCTTCGCGAGTAAGTGCGACACAGGCCGCGTCGGCCACCGGCTGATGGCCTGCGTAGATCGGTGAGCCATAGGCGGTGGGCAGCTCGGCGGTGTCGATGACATCCTTGAAGCCCACCGGAATGCCATGCAAAAGCCCGGATCGGGGCGATGCGTCGGCACGCCTGGCCGAGGCGATCGCGGCCTCTTCGTTGAGATGCACCCAGGCGTGAACCTGCGGCTCATGCTCCCGGATCCGTTCCAGGCAGCTGCGTACCAGCGTTTCAGCGTTCAGGGTGCCGTCGGCAATGCGGGCGGCGGCTTCGGCCGCAGTCAGGCTGTGGGGTTCGCGTTTCATGGACTCTGGGGGGCGATGCAAACACAAAACCATACTGTAAACGCCATGATGTGTACACGCGCCGCGATCCGGGCATCACCGCTTTTGTATTTCACTATCGTGCTTGACGCGTCGAAAGCTCGTCGCGTACCGTGCATCACCTTGCCCGTCAGCGCATCAGCAGATCGGGTACTCATTCATCAACAGCGATTCCGATTGGAGGATTTCATGCGTCATTCCAGATGGTTGTTGGCCGGGCTGCTCTCGGCGGCTCTGGGTGCGTTCTCGGTTCAGGCCCACGCACAGGCCAAGGTGAAACTGCGTCTCGGGCACGTGACCTCGGCGGCGGCGATCGCTGGTCAGGGTGGCAAGGCGTTCGCCGACACGGCACGCCAGCTCTCCAACGGCGAGATCGAGATTGAGCTGTTCCCCAACGGCCAGCTGGGCGGCGAACTCGAAATGCTCTCCCAGGTGCGCCTGGGTACGCTCGACATTGCCATGAACGGCTCGGGGATCGTCGCGGCAATCGAGCCCACGTTCAGCATCACCGAACTGCCCTACATCTGGAAGGACCGTGAGTCGGCCTGGAAAGTCCTGTCGGGGCCGACCGGTACCCGTATTCTCGGCACGCTCGAATCGAAGGGCATCAAGGGCCTGTCCTGGGGCGTTTGGGATTTTCGTGGCTTCCTCATGAACGGCACCGACATCAATCAGCCGTCGAACATGAAGGGCAAGAAGATCCGTGTGATCGAAAACGCACTTTATGTCCGCACGGTTCAGGCCTTCGGTGGCAACCCGGTACCCATGGCATGGCCCGAGGTCTACACCGCGCTTCAGCAGCGCACCATCGATGGGGTCGACACCAACTATCACGGCATGGCTGATTCGAAGCTCTTCGAGGTCGCCAAGAGCCTGGCGATCACCGATCACATCTTTACCGCCACGGTATATGTGATGAACCTGAAGAAATTCCAGTCGCTTTCGCCAGCGCACCAGGACGTGGTCCTCAAAGCCGCGCGCGCGGCCGGTGAGACGATGCGTGCGGGTGCGGCCAAGGCCAACCAGGACGCGATTGCCCTCATGGAGAAAAACGGCGTCAAGCTGATCCGCCCCGAGCGTCCGCCGTTTGAGAACGCCGTCGCTGGCGTGCACAAATATTTCTCCACCATGGTCGGTGCGGATCTGCTCAAGGAAGTCGCCGACGCGCAGCGCTGATCCGGCGAATGCCTCTCGTCGATTCAAACGGCATCCGGCTCCACTACGAAAGTGTGGGAGCCGGCCTGCCGGTGGTGTTCTGCCATGAATACGCGAGCGATGCGCGGGCCTGGGAGGCGCAGCTGCGATTCTTCGGTCGACGCTATCGGGCGATTGCCTATAACGGGCGCGGCTATCCGCCGTCCACCGTGCCGCGTGATGACGACAGTTGGCTGCACCGGCAGCTGATCGATGATCTCGCAGGATTGCTTGATGCCCTGGGTATCGGGCGTGCGCATATCGTCGGTCAGGCAACTGGCGGCAATGTCGCACTCAATTTCGCCCTTGCGCATCCCGAGCGTGTTCATGGTCTGGTGGTGATTGGTGCCGGCGCCGGCACCAGTGATCGCGAGCGGTGGCTGGCTGGCGCGCGGGCGCTGGCTGACGATATTGCAAAGCGTGGAACAGCCGAAGCCTTCGCGGCAATCGAGCAGGCGCCCCAGCGGGCGATTTTCAAGACCAAGGATCCTCGCGGCTGGCAGGATTTTCTTGCGCTTCTCCACGATCTGTCGCCGGTCGCTGCTGAAAAGCTCATGCGCATCACGCTCACCGACCGGCTGCCGGTCACTGCGTTGGGCGCCCAACTTGCAAAGCTTGAATTGCCAGTGCTCGTGATGACGGGCGATCAGGACTTCCCTTCGCATGAAGCCTGTCGCTTCATCCGAGACCATGCGCCCCACGCGGGGCTCGCGATGCTGCCGATGTGCGGGCATGCGATGAACCTTGAGGAACCCATGCTGTTCAATCAGATGGTCCAGGAATTTCTATCCGCAGTCGATGCGGGGCGCTGGGGCTCATGGTCTCGCGCAGCTGAATCGGGGAGGGCGCGCTGATGTTTCCCACTCCGTTTGAATTGAAAGTGCTGTTCTGGGTATGCGTGGTGGTGGCGCTTTGGCTGGGCTGGCTTGTTCGCGCCGATCATTCAACGCTGCCACTGGTGCCGCGAATCTGGCGAAACTTCGAAAATTCGGTCACGGTGTTTCTGATGCTGCTGATGCTGGGCGCATCCACCATTCAGGTGCTCGCCCGCTACGTTTTGCCCGATGACGTGTCCCTGCCCTGGACCGAGGAGGCCGGACGCCTGTTCATGGTCTGGGCCACCCTGTGGGCGGCTGCGACCGTGCAGCGCACCGATGAACACATCACCATGACCGCGGTGTTCGACCTGCTGTCTGCGGGTTTGCAGCGCGCATTGCTTGTCTTCTGCGATCTGATCACGATTGCGCTTCTGGCGCCGGTGGCGTGGTGGGGCTGGAACAACGCCCGCACACTCGACATCATGCAATCCATCTCGCTGGGCCTGCCACTCTCCATCTTTGCGTATTCCATTCCCGTGACTGCAGGCCTCATGGTCGTCTTTTCGCTTGGACTGATGGTGCGCCGCTTTTCAGACCAGCCCGTTCGCAGTGGCGGCAGCGCCGTCGAAATCTGACCAGGAACGCCTCACCCCATGGACGGTCTCACCCTCATCACCATTGTTTTTTTCACGCTCTTTGCGTTGCGCGTGCCAATCGCCATCACGCTGATCGGGTCATCACTGGTGGGCCTCATGTTCGCGCCCTCTGCCATCCCGATTTCGACGCTTCCCACCACCATGTGGCAGGGCGTCAATCACTTTGTTCTGCTGGCTATTCCTTTCTTCATTCTGATGGGTGACCTCGCGCTGGCCTCGGGCGTGACGCAGAGACTCGTGGACGTGGCCAAAGCCTGGATCGGTCATGTGCATGGCGGACTCGCGCATGTGAGCGTGTCAGTCAATGTCGTGATGGCCGGCATGTCGGGTTCCGATCTCGCCGATGCTGCGGCCACCGGCAAGCTGCTGATTCCGGCCATGAAACGCGCGGGCTACCCGGTGGCTTACGCTGCGTCGATCATCGCAGGCGCGGCGATGATTGGCCCGCTTATTCCACCGTCAATCGCATTCATTCTCTACGCGGCAGCAACCGAGGCATCGGTCGGTCGGCTGTTCCTGGGTGGGGCTGTGCCTGGCGCGCTCCTCGGCTTGCTTCTGATGCTTCAGGCCTATGTTCAGGCGCGGCGTCATCAGTTCCCCAGGGAGCCCAAGGCAACGCTCAGTGAGCGCGTGAAAACCACGGTGGTCGGCATGCCGGTTCTGCTGATACCCGCGGTCGTGCTGGGCAGCATTCTTTCCGGCATTGCCACCCCAACCGAAGCGGCGGTGCTGGGGGTGCTGGCAGTGATCGTGGTGGGTGGATTCATGTATCGCGAGATGAGTGCCACCACGTTTGCCCGCCAGGTGCTTGCCACCTCGCGCACCATGGGTTCGGTGTTCCTGATCATTGCGGCGGCTGCGGTGTTCGGGCGCGTGCTGACTCTCTATGGTGTGGCCGACGGCCTGGCCACCTGGATGACCGGCATCACCCGGGATCCCGCCGTATTCCTCTTTGCGGTCATCGTCATCTATCTGCTGCTGGGTTGCATGCTCGACACCGTACCCATCATTCTGGTGTTTGTGCCGCTTCTCATGCCAACGGTCACCGCGCTCGGTATCGACGAAGTGCAGTTTGGTGTCATCACAGTATTCACGCTTCTGATCGGGCTGGTCACGCCACCCTATGGCCTCACCATGTTTCTGTTGTGCCGAATTGCGAACCTTTCAATGATGCAGTTCTGGAAGGAAATGTGGCCAATCTTCTGCACCATGCTGGTGACCCTCGGTCTGATCACCGTCTTTCCCGAACTGACCACGTGGCTGCCTGACCTGGTGATGCCCGTCAAATGAGCACCGTTCTTGTCACCGGACTGGGGGGCCTGATTGGGCGGGCGGTTGCCGACCGACTGGTTCGTGAGGGGCGTTCAATTGTCGGCATGGATCAGCGGGTGCGCAGCGACGAGCCTTTTCCGGTGCTTGCGCATGACCTGCCTGACCCCCATCGCTGGCATGAAGTCATTGAGCGCTTTTGCATTACCGAGATCATTCATCCAGGCGGAATTTCCGGGCCGATGCTGCTCCCGGATGCGCCCGCCCGTATCGTTGATATCAACCTCGCGGGTGTGGCGGGGCTTCTTGAGGCGGCGCGCATCCACCGGCTCAGGCGTGTGGTGTGCTTTTCGTCGGTGGTGGCCTATGGCGAGCACCCTGATCTGGCTCCGGTCACCGAGCACACGCTTCTGCAACCCACCACCATGTACGGCGCGACCAAGGCGGCGGGGGATGCGCTGATCAACGCCTATCACGCCCAGTTCGGGCTTGATGCGGTATCGCTTCGGATTGCAGGATGCTACGGCCCGGGGCGGGTCACGCCCTGTGTGATTCGACAGACTCTTGAGGCGGGCCTGCGTCGCGAGCCCGCCCGGTTTCGAAGCGATCCGCGCCGCACTCGCCAGTATGTTTATGTCGATGATGTGGTCGATGCGGTCATTGCGGCGCTTGATGCGCCTGTGCTGGGCGGTCGCACTTACAACATCGGGCCGGGGGTTGCCCACAGCCTGGCCGAAGTCGAGGCGGCGATTCGCGAGTCTCTGCCCGAAGCCCGAATCATCGACGATGCGCAGGGATCGGTTCTCGGCAGCTTTGGCGTCGGCGTGCTCAGTATCGAGGCCGCTCGACGCGATTTGTCGTTTGCGCCCCGGGTATCGCTGTTTGACGGAGTGCGGCGAACGCTTGAATGGGTTCGTCAAAGGCAGTCGTCGTGAACCCCAGCGGCGCAGTTCAAATGTCCCGCACCTGCCGCAGCAACTGAAACGACACACGCCAGCGCTGCCCATCGCAGTCGATGGTGGCGGTTCGCTCGTTCACCCGCGTGATCACGCCTATCCGTGGCTGCAGGTGCCGGTCATCAAAGCTCACCCGATCGCCCACGCGGAACGACTCGCGCGAGGGCTGGGGCGCGGGCTGCGGGGGAGGCTCGACCGTCTGATCGGCAGCTCCCGCGCTTTCCGGTTCAATCGCCACATAAGGCAGTTTCCAGTGCTGGCGGAGCGCGTCATCGCGCACCACCGCATGGCGATCCTGCAGATCCGTTACTCGCCCCGTGCGCAGGGTGAGTTCGGGCGTGTTGGCACGATGATCAACAAAGCGGACCGCCTGGCCCACGTGCAGGCGGGTGCGAACTTCCAAAATGCGCCGTGGGTCGCTCAACAGCCGATCGAGGACCAGGCTCAGGTGATAGAGGTCGATGCTGCGCGAGCGATGGAGCGCTTCGAGCGTATCGGGGTTGATCATGAGGTGTCTTTCTCGTGCCAGCCGCGGAAGGCGCCAAGCATACCGTTCCGGTTGGCACGATGCCGGTTGCGTCCATGCGTCGGGGCGCAGTATCGTGCGCCGTTTCCAAGCTCGGAGTCTGGCCATGACCGCCCCCATCGATCTCTACACCTGGAACACCCCCAACGGGCGCAAGATCAGTGTTGCGCTCGAGGAAATGGGGCTGCCTTATGCGGTCCACCCGGTGGACATCACCAAGGGGGCTCAGTTCGAGGAAGCCTTTCTTCGAATCAGCCCCAACAACCGGATTCCGGCCATTGTTGATCATGATGGCCCGGGGGGTGAGCCGATCAGCGTGTTCGAGTCGGGCGCCATCCTCATCTATCTGGCCGAAAAAACCGGGCGCTTTCTGCCGGTCGAGCGCCGCGCCCGCGTTCAGGTGCTTGAGTGGCTGATGTGGCAGATGGGCGGGTTTGGCCCCATGCCGGGCCAGGTTCATCACTTCCTGGGGGTGAGCGACCCGCAGGATCAGCGCTACGGGCTGGAGCGCTACAGCAAGGAGACGCATCGTCTCTATGGGGTCATGAACAAACGGCTTGGGGCGCAGGAATTCTTTGCCGGCGAGCTGTCGATCGCTGATTTCGCGATTCTCGGCTGGGCCTGGCGGCACGAGCGCCACAAGGTGGATCTGGCCGCGTATCCCAATGTGAAGCGCTGGTACGACCAGATGATGGCAAGGCCCGCTGTGCAGCGCGGCTTTGCGGTCGCAATGAACTGAGCGGCGGGGCGCGGGTGCGCCCTGTCGCCCGGATGTTCACCTCAGCCCAGTACCCTGGTGGTCGCCCAGCTGTAGAACGGGATTCCGACCAGAAGATTGAGCGGGAAGGTAATGCCCAGCGACAAGCCGCAATAGAGCGCCGGATTGGCCTCAGGGATGGCCTGTCTCATGACCGCCGGAACCACGATGTAGGAGGCGCTCGCCGACAGCACCATCAGGAGTGCTGCATCGGCGGTTGCCAGCCCCATGAGTGCGGCGAGTACCAGTGCGATACCCGCGTGAACGAGAGGCGCCGCTACCGCGTAGACCATCAGGACCGCAGGGGCCTTTCTCGCATCGCCCAGATTGCGTGCGACCGTGATCCCCATGTCAAGCAGGAAAAACGCAAGCATTCCCTTGAACAGGTCGATTGAGAATGGCTGCATCACCGCCCGTCCCGATTCACCGCTCAGCATGCCCACCAGCAGCCCGCCAATCAGGAGCAGATGCGAGCCATTGGTGAGCGACTCATGCAGGATGCGGCCCATCTGGGGGCCGGTGCCAGGCCCGGCAAGCGCGACGACCGCAGCAGTCCCTCCGGATGCCAGGGGCGGCGCGCTTTGCGCCACGCGAAGCGCATTGGCAATCAGCACCGCAACCAGAATGGCGGGCGATTCCATCAGCACCAGCGCAACCGCCATGTGACCGCCCGCCGGTGTGCCCAGGTCTTCGAGGTATTGGGCGGCGGTGAGGAAGGTGACTGCGCTGACCGAGCCGTACGACGCTGCGATTGCCGCCGCGTCGAACCGTCCAATCTGGTTCCTGAGGGTCAGGTAGCCAATCGCGGGCGCGATCAGCGCCATCAGTACGGCGCCCACCAGACTGGCGGCAACCGATACGGTGAGCCCGGATTCAGCCAGTGCAAAGCCCCCTTTCAAACCCAGGGCCATCAGCAGATAGAGCGACAAAAACCGGGCGATCGGCGCTGGAATTTCCAGGTCGGACCGGATCAGTCCGGCGAACACACCGAACACAAAAAACAGAATGGCGGGATCGAGAAGCGCGTGCATGGTGTTTAACCTCCGCCACCATTGTCCAGACAGACCTATTACCTTGTAAAATTGATATTTAAGTATTTATATATCAGTAAATATCTATATATGAATTCCCTCACTATTCGCCAGATGCGGCTGTTTCTTGCGCTTGCCCAGACCGGCAGCGTGAGTGCTGCCGCCCGTCTGATGCAAATCACCCAACCCACCGCTTCCATGCAGTTGCGAGAAATCACCGCCACCGTGGGCATGCCACTTTACGAGGTCATCTCCCGAAAGGTCAGGCTGACCGATGCGGGGCTTGAACTTGCACGCACCGTCCGACTGGTTGCCGAAGAGTGGGACCAGTTCGCGCAGCGAGTCGACGCCATGAAGGGCCTCAGGCGGGGGCGCCTGCGGGTGGCCATCGTGAGTACCGCGGAGTATTTTGTGCCCCGTCTGGTCGGATCCTTCTGTCGCCGCCATCCCGACATTGAGGTGTCGCTTGAAGTTCAAAACCGGGATGGCGTGGTGCGGCGTCTGCGCGAGGGGCTCGATGAGCTCTACGTCATGTCCATGCCGCCCGATGACATCGAACTTGATGATCAGGTCTTCATGGCCAATCCGCTGGTCCTGATCGCAGCGACGGGCGACTCCCTGCTTCGCACTGCCGCGCCCATTGCTCTCGCGTCGCTTGCCACCCAACGCTTCATTCTTCGTGAGCCGGGGTCCGGCACCCGCATGGCGGTTGATCGCTATTTCCGTCGCCGGGGTTTCAGGCCACGGGTGCGGCTCGAACTCGGCAGCAACGAGGCCGTGAAGGAAGCGGTGGCGGGGGGCCTGGGGTTGGGCGTGGTGTCGCGCCACACGCTCCATGGGCGTGAGCGCGAGGACGGGGTGGCGGTGCTGCCGGTGGAGGGGTTTCCTGTGAACTCATCCTGGCATGTCGTGCACCCGCGCGCGAGGCAGGTCTCGCCCATTGCGGCGGCGTTTCGCGAGCACCTGCTCTCGGGCGACCCGTCGGTACGCCGGACGCCACGCTCGGGCTGACGCTGCGGCATCCAAGCCTTTAACATGCGCTCATGACGACACCCGCTTACTCCCGCCTTCCCGACAGCCTGGCTGATTGCGTTGCGCTCGACCAGAGTGATCCGCTGCACGCGCTGCGCGAACAGTTCACCCTGCCCGAGGGCATCCTCTATCTCGATGGCAACTCTCTGGGTGCCTTGCCCCAGGCCACGGCGGCGAGAGTCAACGACGCCGTCACGCGCGAGTGGGGTCAGGGTCTCATCCGAAGCTGGAATGACGCGGGCTGGTTTGAACTGTCCCGGCAGGTCGGCGACCGCATTGCGGGGCTGATTGGCGCGGGGCCTGGCGAAGTACTCGCCGTGGATGGCACGTCCATCAATCTCTACAAGGTGTTGTGTGCCGCGCTTGATCTGGCCTCGGCGCGTCGTGCCGGGCCGCTCACCGTGCTGAGTGAGGCTGGAAACTTCCCCACCGACCTCTACATCGCCGAGGGCGCGTGCCGTGAGCGCGGTGCGATGCTCCGCTGCGTGGAAGCGGGCGCGCTGGGGGCCGCGCTGGATGCGGGGGCTGACGTGCTCATGCTTACCCATGTCAACTACCGTACCGGCGCCATGCACGACATGGCTGCACTCACGCGTCGTGCGCAGGCGGCCGGGGCGTTGGTCATTTGGGATCTCGCGCACAGCGCCGGGGCGGTGCCGGTTGATCTGCATGCGGCCAACGCCGATTTCGCGATTGGCTGCGGCTACAAATATCTCAATGGCGGCCCGGGGGCGCCGGGGTTTGTGTGGGTGCATCCCCGCCATGCCGACCGCGCGATGCAGCCTCTCTCGGGCTGGTGGGGTCATGCCGCGCCGTTTGCCTTCACGCCGGGCTACCGTCCCGCGCCAGGCATTCTTCGTTACCAGTGCGGCTCGCAACCCATTCTGAGCCTGATTGCGCTGGATGAAGGGGTGGGCACCGTGCTGGCTTCTGAACCGTTTGGCGGCATCACGGCGCTGCGTGCGAAGTCGCTTGCGCTCACCGATTTGTTCATTCAGAGAGTCGAGCCGCTGCTTGCCAGGCATGGCTTCAATCTGGCCACCCCCCGCGAGCATGCCGCGCGCGGCTCGCAGGTGAGCCTCACGCGAGATGAGGGCGCATATGAAATCATCCAGGCGCTGATTGCCCGCGGGGTGATTGGTGATTTCCGTGCGGGCGATGGCGGCATGCATCCCGACATCCTGCGCTTTGGGTTCACCCCGCTTTACGTCGGTTTTTCAGACACGTGGCGGGCTGCCGACCACCTGCAGGAGGTCATGTCCAGCGGCGAGTGGCGCGCCCCGCAGTTTGCAGCACGGCGCGCAGTCACCTGAGACCCCTGACTCACTGAAGCGGTGTCACCTGAATGCTGCGCACGAATGCGTTGAACGGGCCGCCCGCGATGTTGGGCGTGTCCTGCGTGACCGATACGTCGCTACGCGTGCGAAAGCTTGCGTAGAGCGTGACGCGAACGCGACCCGCCACCGGCTGGTTCGACTCCGCGTCGCGAATGGTGACCGAGCGTACCGGGCCCATGTAGCTGTAGATGATGGGGCTGTCATCAGCGTCAAGACGCGCGATGGCGCATGAAGACAGACCCGAATACTGCGCGCCCCAGTAGACGCAGATACGGGTTGAGCGCTTGACGATCACGTCCACGCCTTCATTGCTGCCGCCGGTGCCGGTACCCGTGCCGCTCCCCGTTCCAGAGCTGCTGCCGCTTCCCGATCCATTCGATGCGTCACCGGGCGCGGTGACCGCCGTGCCAGCCAGGCGTTCAGCGCTGGGCGTGAGGCGTAGCGCAGGCACGGTGATTCCCGACACGCTGAGCGATTTGGCGCGGGCGTCGGTGGCGGCGAGGTTGGCAGTGAGCGCAGATTGCAGAGCGGCTGCGTCGGGCGTGGCCTGCAGGGCATGAAGCGCTGCCACCGCTCCCGACACCATGGCCGTGGCGGGTGATGTTCCCATGGTTGCGGCCCAGCAGTCGGTGGATGAGGCGCTGCTGCAGGGCACTGGGGTGCGGTAGGTGCCCACTGAATCACCGCCGATCGCAACCACCTTCACCTGGCTGCTGAAGTTGCTGTAGGAGGCAAGGCGCGAGTAATCAAGTCGGGCGGCTGCGACGGGCAAGGCGTTACTCACGCAGGCCGGAAACGAAATGGCGCCTATCGTGCCGCCGTTACCCGCTGCAACCACCGGGATCACGCCCTGTGCGCGCAGCTGCTCGAAGGCTGAGCGGAACAGGGTGCCCAGGTAGTCGCTGTCGCAGGCCGCGGAGTAGGTGCCCGCGCCCAGGCTCATGTTGAGGGCGGCGATCGCTGGCTGACCCGCCGCTCGACGCTGACGTGCCTGCTCGGTGACCCACTCGATGGCGGCAAGCAGGTCACCTGAGCTTGCGCTGATTGCACCGCGTGAATCGGCGTTAAACACCTGGATGGGCAGGATGCTCGCCGAGCGGGCAACGCCCCCCCGGTTCGCTGCGACGGCGCTGTAGTCCATGGCGGCGACCGCGGCCATGCTGGTACCGTGGCCGCAACCCGCATTCAGGGCGGCGGTCCGATTGGAGAATCGGTCCACGCAGCTTCGGCCTGCTGTGCTGGAGGCTGTATCGACGCTCGTGCCGTTGGGGCAGAACCCGGTCCCGCCGTTGGCTGCGGTGGAAAAGCATGCGCCTTGCAGCACCTTGCTGCTGCCCAGCGCGGGGTGCCGCTCATCAACGCCGGTATCCAGTACCGCGATGACCCGTCCACTGCCGGCAAGGGACTGCCCGGTGATCGTGGGCCAGGCGGTTTGCCCATCAAAGGCCTGCACGACCGCCTGCTGCAGCGCGGTGGCATCGCCCGCTGCCTGTATGGTGAGCAGGCGGTCGACGTGCACTCCGCGCACCATAGACATTTTGGGGAGGAGGTCGAGTTCGCAGGCGTTGAGTTCAATGCGGACGGTGTTTCCAGCAACTGGGCGCTGAGCCTTGGCAAGGCGGCTCTGCAGGTCAGCGCTAGAGCAGGCGCTGGTGACGGCGCCTGCAATCGGGCTCGAGGCTGCGGCACCGAGATCGGCAAGAAATCGCTGCTGCAGCCAGGCGCGCCGGATGTCGCTGTCGCTCACCACTGCCGCGGCAACAGGGGCGTTGGCGTCGAGTTCAACGAATACGCCCACGCTTTCGGTTTCATCCGCGGGCCGGATCTCATCAATTTGTGCGGCGACCGCCGCGTTGCTGTCGGCCGATATCGCGCCCGCGCTTCCCCCGGATCCCGAGCCGCCGCAGGCAGCGAGGATCAGGGTCAATGACGCAGCGAACGCGAGGGCCGCGATTCGGCGCGGTACGGAAAGGAGGGCGTTGTGCTTCATGGGTTTTTCTCTTCTCTGGAGGCGCAAAACCGAGGCAGATCCGTGCGGGAAAATATCTTACCGGCAAGTATATGGGAAAAAATCCCATCAACAAATCCAGGCGTGTTCTTTGGTGCCAAATGCCGCAGTCATCCTGCAATGGGCCGCCGCGACTTCAGCTTCGCAACGCTCTGTCAAACCTGTTAACGTCGCAGCCGTTTGACCGATTTTACTGATCTCCCACGGAGAATCCCTTGTCGAATCCGGCACCGCTTTCGACGGCCATTTCAGGCCCCTCTATCCGATACGCCCGTCGCGAAGACCATCGTCTCATTACCGGCGCGGGGCGGTTCAGCGCCGACCACACGGCGGCTGGCATGCTGCATGGGTTTGTCATCCGCTCGCCGCACGCGCATGCCAGGATCCTGCGATGCGAGCTTTCGGCGGTGGCGGCCGCGCCGGGCGTGCGTCTGGTGCTGACCGCATCCGGGATCGAGGCCGATGGCGTGAAAGAGCTCCCCAATCTGATGTCGGTGAGCTCGCCCGATGGGCAGGCGCAGCGGGTGGTGCTCATGCCCGTGCTCGCGCGAGACCGCGTTCACTTTGTCGGTCAGCCCGTTGCGTGGGTGGTGGCCGATTCGGCGGCGCAGGCCTGTGAGGCCGCTGATCTTGCCGAGATCGACTATGAGGAATTGCCGGTGGTGGCTGATTTCGATCAGGCCCTTGCGCCCGGTGCTCCAGTCCTCCATGCCTCGGTGCCTGGCAACCTGTCGGTTCAGTTTGAAGCGGGGGATCGCGCCTCGGTGGATGCGGCCTTTGCCGGTGCGGCCCATGTCAGTCGCCTGAAAATCGCGAGCCAGCGGCTGATCGGTGCGCCGATGGAGCCACGCGCGGTACTGGCCATTCATGACCCGGCGAGCGACTGCACCCGGCTCTATGCGCCCACGCAGGGCGTGCCCAGCATGATCAAGCAGATGTGTGCAGCCACCGGGCTTACACCGCACCAGCTGGATATCGTGAGTCAGGATGTTGGCGGTTCGTTCGGCTTGCGAGCCAGCCCCTATTCCGAGCATGTGCTCGCGGTGCTCTCTGCCCGGAGGCTCAATCAACCCGTGCGCTGGCTGGGCACACGCTCGGAGATTTTTCTGAGCGACTGGCATGGCCGTGCGCTCACGCTGGATGGTCAGATCGCCCTCGATCGCGATGGCAATTTCCTCGCCTTCCGTTTCGAGGATACGGTTGATCTCGGGGCCTATGTGGTGTTTGCCGGCACGCTGGTGGGCACGCGCAACCTGTCGGTTTCAATGGGCGGTGCTTACAGGGTGCCAGCGCTTCACATGAGCTCGCGCCTTGCCTATACCAATACCGTGCCGGTCTCGGCTTATCGAGGAGCGGGGCGGCCCGATATTGCGTACGCCATCGAGGCCCTGATTGATCACGCCGCGCGTGAGCATGGGTTTGACCGCATCGCCTTGCGCCGCCGGAATTTCATTGCGCCCGAGGCCTTCCCTTATCGCACCGCCAATGGCACGGTCTACGACCATTGCCACTTTGAGCGTCTGCTGAACCGGGCGCTGGAGCTCGCAGATTTCAATGGCTTTGCAGCGCGTCGCGCAGCCGCCGAACAGCAGGGAAAGCTCCGCGGTATCGGCCTTGCGAGCTGGCTCGAAGTCTCCGGCATGGGGTCGGCTCCGCACGACACGGTTCGCGGTGAATTCGATCCCAATGGTCAGCTGATCGTGCTGGGCGCCACCGGCGCCTCGGGGCAGGGCCATGAAACCTCGTTTGCCACCATGGTTGAAGAGGCACTGGGATTACCCGCGGATCGCGTGACCTACCGCGCGGGCGACCACGGCGTGTCGCTGATTGGTAACGGCACGGAAGGGTCGCGTACGCTCTATGGCGTGGGCAGCGCCATCACCCTGCTGTGCGAACTCATCGCGGAGCGTGTGCTGGCGCTGCGGCGCGCACGGGCCGAGCCCGACGAACCCCCCGCCGATCTTTCTGCCTGGGTCCGAACGCTTCATGCAGACGAGCGCGCACAGCTCGCCGTGGAGGCGCAGGCGAAGTCGGGCGCCACGTTTCCCAATGGTTGCCATATCGCAGAGATTGAAATCGACCCGACCACTGGTTGTACCGAGCTGGTCCGCTATGTGTCGGTGGATGATGCCGGACGCATCATTTCCGAACAGCTCGTACACGGTCAGATGCAGGGAGGTGTGGTGCAGGGCTGGGGGCAGGCGTTTTGCGAAAACACCGTCTATGACGCGCGCGGGCAGCTGAGCTCAGGCTCGTTCATGGATTACGCCATGCCCCGCGCAGGTCATGTCCCGGCGCTGGTCAGTGACAACCTGCCGCTTCCCACCACGCTCAATCGCACAGGGGCCAAGGGTGTGGGCGAATCGGGCTGCACCGGGTCGCTGCCTTCGCTTGCCAATGCCATGAACGATGCGCTGGCTGCGCGAGGCGTGGCGCCCATTGATATGCCGTTTACTGCCGCCCGGGTCTGGGCGGCTCTCAATCCCGAGGCCTGAAGCCCATGTCCGCCACGCCTGTTAACGAACTCAGTGCATTTGACGCCGCGCGTCTCCTTCAGCGCCGTGAACTCAGCGCCGAAGCCTATGCCGACGCCTGTCTCGCGCGCATCGATGCCCGCGAGCCGCTGATTGGCGCCTTCGCTCACATCAGCCCTGAGCGGGTGCGCGAGCAGGCGAGGGCCCTTGACCGTGGAGCGATACGGGGCCCCCTGCACGGCCTCACGGTGGGTATCAAAGACGTCTTCGATACCCGCGATATGCCCACCCAGGGAGGCTCGGAGGCCTTCCGCGGTCATCAGCCCGCGATCGATGCCGCAGTCATTGCCTTGCTTCGCGGGGCGGGCGCCGTGATGCTGGGCAAGACGGTCACCACCGAACTCGCCACCTTCCCGCCCAATGGCACGCGCAATCCGCGCAATCCCGAGCACACACCGGGGGGCTCGTCATCGGGTTCGGCTGCTGCGGTGGCCGACTGCATGGTGCCGTTTGCCACCGCCACCCAGACGCTGGGCTCCACCATCCGGCCGGCCGGCTATTGTGGCGTGGCCGGCTACAAGCCCACCTACAACCTGCTGCCGCGGCGTGGTGTCTGGCCCAACGCCGAATCGGTCGACACGGTGGGCCTGATGGCGCGCGATGTGCGCGATGTGGCCATGCTCGCGGCGGCTGCCGGACACTACCCCGAGCTCGCCTTTGATGACGCGGAGGCGAGTGCTGCGCCGGTTATCGGCTTCTGTCAGACGTGGGAGTGGGAGCGGGCCGACACGTTCATGCACTCCGCGTTCGAGGCCTGCCGTCGGCAGCTCGTGTCGTCTGGCGCACGGGTGCGCGAGATTCGTTTGCCGGAATCATTTCGAGGCCTTCTCGAGGCGCACCGCATGGTGGCCTGGTATGAAATGGCGCGGGGCTTTGCAGACATTGTTGCGCACGACGCTGAACGTATCAGGAAGCCCCTGCTCGACCGAACGCTTGCCGGGCTCGAGGTGTCACCGGCCACCTATCTGGCAGCGCAGGCACTGGGGCGCGCCTGCCGCGAGCAGTTGGGTGATGTGTTGGGCGATTGTGATGTGCTGTTCGCACCTGCCGCCACCGGTGAGGCGCCCGCTGGCCTTGCAAGCACGGGCGACACGTCAATGAACCAGATCTGGACCTTTCTGCACGGCCCTAGCGTATCGGTGACCGGCGGCTTCGGGCCGACGGGTCTCCCGCTTGCGATGCAGGTGCTGGGCCGGATCGGCGACGACGCCCGGACGCTGCGCGCGGCGCGTTGGGTCGAGCGGGTGCTGGGTCGCTGAGCGCTCGTCCGCCAAGAAGGGTGACGACCAGAGCGTCAAGCGTTCGGTCATCAAGCGAGCGCCTGCGATCGAGGTGGTGATACATCAGGTAGCCATCAAATGCCATCACCAGGAAGTGGCCGAGATCGGTGTCCTCAAACAGTTTGCGTCGCGCGGGCGGCAGGCAGTCAAGCACCAGCGCTTGCATGCGCGCTTCCATCCAGTTGAGCAGCACCGGGCGATAGCCTTCGCCGCGCTCCATGGTGGAGATCGCCTGGATGATGTTGTTGCCGAAGCCGCCGTTCTCTTTAGGGATGTCGCGCCAGAAGGCCCCCAGTACATGCCTCAGACGCTCGCGCCGGTCAGTGATCGTGGCGGCTTCCGAGGCGAGCGCTTCGATTCGTGCCCGGAGCCAGGGCTCGTAGAGCTCATAGAGAATCTCGAGCTTGGAGCGGAAATAGACATACACGTTGGCGGTGGATGTGCCCGCGCCGGCAGCGATTTTTGGCAGGCTGGTGGCGGTATAGCCGTGACGCGAGAACAGGGTGCGCGCCGAGCGCAGAATCGCTGTTCGCACTTCGGTTTTTTTGATCTGTCCCATGTTCGCCTGAGATGACGGTGGTGTTCAGCCCATCAGTCCGGGCAGCCAGAGTGCAATGGAAGGCGCCGCGACCAGTAACGACACCCGGACAAGGTCGGCGGTGACGAAGGGTGTGAGCCCACGAAAAATGGTGCGGGTTGCGATGTCGGGTTGCACCTGGTGAAGCACGAAGACGTTCAGTCCTACCGGCGGGGTGATGAGGGCCACTTCCACCATGGTCACCACGAGAATGCCGAACCACACCAGGTCATAGCCCAGGCTGCTCACGATCGGATAGAACACCGGTACGGTGAGGAACAGCATGGACATGGAATCAAGAATGCATCCCAGCACCAGATACACGAACAGGATGAGCACGATCACCATCCAGGGTTCGGAAGCGATGGCCTGTACCGATGTGCCAAGCGCCTTCGGCACCCCCGCAATGTCAATGAAATTGGAAAACACCAGCGCGCCGATCAGCAGGATCAGAATGGAGCAGGTGGAGCGTGCGGCATCGAGCAGCACTTCAATGAATCGGCCACCGCCCAGTTCGCGGCGCGCGGCGGCAAACAGAAATCCTGCGAATGCGCCGACGCCGGCAGCCTCCGTCGGCGTGAAGATGCCGAGATAAATGCCGCCGATGATGAACACGAACAGCGCCGCCACGGCCCAGACCTTGCGCAGGCTTCTCAGGCGCTCGCGCGTGGCGGTTCGTTCACCCGGTTTGCCGCTCTCGGGGTCTCGCCAGACCGACCACAACACCGCGCCCACGTAGAGCAGCGTGCCAAGCAGCCCCGGGATCACCGCAGCAATAAAGAGCTTGCCGACATCGGTTCGGGTCATGAAGCCATAGATGAGGAGCGGGACCGACGGCGGAATCATGATGCCGAGTGTGGCGCCTGCCGCCACCGAGGCGGAGGCGAGCGAGTCGGCATAGCCAAA
>Ga0172372_10002712_pt1 | contig 26621 bp, 22 predicted proteins | sample LakKiv5m_2_FD_114544 | JGI IMG/M metagenome (GOLD analysis project Ga0172372, IMG submission 114544) | Freshwater microbial communities from Kabuno Bay, South-Kivu, Congo - kab_092012_9.5m | ecosystem: Environmental > Aquatic > Freshwater > Lake | place: Democratic Republic of the Congo...
GTCTCGCTGCGCCTGTCGCTGGCCAAGATCGCCGCCGTCGCGGGCGGTCTGCTGGCGGGCCTGTCCATCGGCCGCCAGGGCCCGTCGGTGCAGGTGGCGGCGGGCGTGATGCTGCACGCAAGGCGCTGGCTGTCGCCGGGCTCGGGCATTTCCACCCGCGAGCTGCTGGTGGCCGGCGGTGCTGCGGGTATCGCCGCGGCCTTCAACACACCGCTGGGCGGCATCGTGTTCGCCATCGAAGAACTCTCGCGCCGGCTGCACGAGCGCAGCAGCGGTCTGATGCTGGCGGCCATCGTGGTCTCGGGCCTGGTGGCCGTGTCGGCCTTTGGCAACCTCTCGTATTTCGGGCGGGTGCGGGCCGAGGGCGTCTCGTGGTGGGGGCTGATGGGTCCGGGCCTGCTGGTGGCGCTGGGTGCCGGCCTGCTGGGCGGCCTGCTCTCGCGGCTGATGCTGGCGTCCTTCACCGGCCTGCCCGACCGCTTCTGTGCCTACCGCCGCAAGCGGCCGGTGGCCTTTGCGGCCTTCTGCGGCTTCGCCGTGGCGGTGATCGCCGTGGTCACCGATGGCGAAGCGGTGGGCGTGGGTCACCAGCACACCCAGGCCTTGCTGAACACACCCGCCGATGCCCATCACACGCCGGTGCTGTTCACCTTGCTCAAGCTGGTCGCGTCCTGGCTGTCGTCGTGGGCCGGCGTGCCCGGCGGGCTGTTCGGCCCCAGCCTGAGCATCGGCGCCGGCCTGGGGGCCGACGTGGCCTGGCTGCTGGACTCGCCGCACGGCCCCGCCCTGATCGCGCTCGGCATGTGCGGCTTCCTGGCCGCCGTCACGCAGACGCCCATCACCGCCATGATCATCGTGATGGAGATGACCGACGGCCACAGCATGGTGCTCAGCCTGATGGCCTGTGCCCTGCTGTCCAGCCTGGTGGCGCGCATGATCAGCCGGCCGCTCTACAGCACTATGGCCCTGCTCATGACGCGCTCGCTGCGGGATACCGCGCCGGAGGACGCGGTCGTTGGCGACAGCCGAAAGGCCCCGCTGGCCGACGGGCCGGGATCAGCGCCGCGCTGAGGCCGCCGGCGCCGGCGCCTGCATCGGCCAGGCAACCACCAGCCACACCAGCGTGGCCACGGCGCAGGCCGCGAACAGGCCCTGCGGGCCATGCGCGCGGGCCAGCCAGCCGCCCACGGCGCCGCCCACGAAAAAGCCGACCGACTGCAGGGTGTTGTAGACGCCCAGCGCCGCGCCGCGCGCCTGGGTCGGCGCCAGCTTGGAGACCAGACTGGGCTGGCTGGCTTCCATCATGTTGAAGCCGATGAAGAATACGAACAGCAGGCCACCCAACGTCCAGATGCCCGGCGCCGCGTCGGCCACCGCCCACAGGCCGACCTGCACCAGACCGATCAGGCCGATGGACACCAGGAAGGCCAGGCGCAGCTGGCCCTTGCGCTCCATCGGGAACAGCACCCCGCCCATGACCAGCAGCGACGCCACCACCGCCGGCAGGTAAACCTGCCAGTGGTCCGCCTTGGCCAGCCCGGCACCGACCAGCAGCGCCGGCACGGCCATCCACATGGCCAGCTGCACCGCGTGCAGCACGAACACGCCCAGGTTCAGGCGCAGCAGGCCGGGGTGGCGCAGCACCTCGGCCAGGCCGCCGCGCACCTGCTGCATGTCGGACGGCTTGTGCACCGCCGGCTCGGGCGGCGCCACCCACAGCACCACGGCGATGCCCAGCAGCGCCAGCGTGCAGGTCATCCAGAAGATGCCCGACAGGCCCACCACCGCCGCCAGCAGCGGCGCGATGACCAGCGAGAGCGCGAACATGAGCGCGATGCTGGCGCCCACCATGGCCATGGCCTTGGTGCGCACGCTGTCGCGCGTCACGTCGGCCAGGAAAGCGGTGACTGCGGCCGAGACAGCACCGGCGCCCTGCACCGCGCGGCCGATGGCCAGCCAGGTGAGGTCTGGCGCCCAGGCCGCGATGGCGCTGCCCGCCGCGAACAGCAGCAGGCCGGCCACGATGGTGGGCTTGCGGCCGAAGCGGTCGGACGCGATGCCGAAAGGAATCTGCAGGAAGGCCTGGGTCAGACCATACAGGCCCATGGCGAAACCGACGCGGGCCGGGTCGTCACCGCCGGGCAGGCGCGCGGCTTCGAGCGCGAACACCGGCAGCACGATGAACAGGCCGAGCATGCGCAGCGCAAACACCAGGGCCAGCGAGGCGCTGGCGCGGCGCTCGTCGGGCGTCATGCGGTGGGAATCGGGGGAAACCGGGGAAGCGGTGGTCGAGGACACAGCGGAAACGGCGGTCGGGACAAAGGCGTGATTGTCGGGCATGGCGCCCGGCCGGCTGGGCGGCTCGCTCGGAAATGCCCTTGGCTCGTATCATGCTGGGTTGCCTTTTTGACGCCTCCCCGTGGATTCCAAGCCTTCCTCATTGCCTCCCACACCCGCCAGCGCCACCGTGCTGTCGGTGCGCGGTGCTCGCACGCACAACCTCAAGAACATCGACCTGGACATTCCCAAGCACGCGCTGGTGGTGATCACCGGGTTGTCGGGTTCGGGCAAGTCCAGCCTGGCGTTCGACACGCTGTACGCCGAAGGGCAGCGCCGCTACGTCGAGAGCCTCTCGGCCTACGCGCGCCAGTTCCTGCAGCTGATGGACAAGCCCGATGTGGACCTGATCGAGGGCCTGTCGCCCGCGATCGCCATTGAGCAGAAGGCCACCAGCCACAACCCGCGCTCCACCGTGGGCACGGTGACCGAGATCCACGACTACCTGCGCCTGCTGTACGCCCGCGCGGGCACGCCCTACTGCCCCGAGCACGACCTGCCGCTGGCCTCGCAAAGCGTGGCGCAGATGGTGGACACGGTGCTGGCCCTGCCCGAGGGCACCAAGCTGATGATCCTTGCGCCAGTGGCGCGCGAGAAGAAGGGCGAGTTCGCCGACCTGTTCGCCGAGATGCAGGCCCAGGGTTATGTGCGCTTTCGCATTGGCGGCGAGGTGTTCGAGGCCGAAAATCTGCCGCCGCTCAAGAAAACCGAGAAGCACAACATCGACGTGGTGATCGACCGCATCAAGGTGCGCTCGGCAGACGAAGAAGGCACAAATCCACAACGCCAGCGGCTCGCGGAAAGCTTCGAGGCCGCGCTGCGGCTGGCCGAAGGCCGCGCGCTGACGGTGGACATGGACAGCGGCGCCGAACAGGCGTTTTCGGCCAAGTTTGCCTGCCCGGTCTGCCATCACACGGTGGGCGAGCTGGAGCCGCGCCTGTTCTCGTTCAACTCGCCGCTGGGCGCCTGCCCGGCCTGCGACGGCATCGGCCACACCGAGGTGTTCGACCCCGAGCGCGTGGTCGCATTCCCCACGCTGAGCCTGGCCAGCGGCGCCATCAAGGGCTGGGACCGGCGCAACGGCTACTACTTCGCGATGATCGAGAGCATCGCGGCGCACTACGGCTTCGACGCCGAGGCGCCGTGGGAAAGCCTGCCCGCCCACGTGCAACAGGTGCTGCTGTACGGGTCGGGCGAAGAAGACATCAAGTTCAGCTACGCGCTCGAATCGGGCGAGCGCGCGGGCAAGAAGGTCACGAAGAAACACCCCTTCGAAGGCATCATCCGCAACTTCGAGCGCCGCTACCGCGAGACCGACAGCGTGGCCGTGCGCGAGGAACTGGCGCGGTACCGCAGCACCCAGCCCTGCCCGGAATGCAACGGCACGCGCCTGCGCAAGGAAGCGCGCCACGTCTTCGTCGGCGAGGGCGAACAGCGCCAGCCCATCTACAAGGTCAGCCATATCACCCTGGGCGAAGCGCTGGACTATTTCCGCCGCCTCGAACTGCAGGGCGCCAAGGCCGACATCGCCGCCCGCGTGGTCAATGAAATCCGCCAGCGCCTGAAGTTCCTCAACGACGTGGGCCTGAACTACCTGAGCCTGGACCGCAGCGCCGACACCCTCAGCGGCGGTGAGGCCCAGCGCATCCGCCTGGCCAGCCAGATCGGCTCGGGCCTGTCGGGCGTGATGTACGTGCTCGACGAGCCCAGCATCGGCCTGCACCAGCGCGACAACGACCGCCTGATCGGCACGCTGCAGCACCTGCGCGACCTGGGCAACACCGTGCTGGTGGTCGAACACGACGAAGACATGATCCGCACTGCCGACCACGTGATCGACATCGGCCCCGGCGCCGGTGTGCACGGCGGCCGTGTGATGTCGCAGGGCACGCCGGCGGCGGTGATGGCCGACCCGAACTCGCTGACCGGCCAGTACCTCAGCGGCGTGAAGGCAATCGCCGTGCCGGCGCGGCGCACGCCCTGGCTGCCGGTGATCAAGCCCGAGGTGAAGACCGCGCCGGTCAAGTCGAAATTCCCCATGAGCCCGGCCGCCGAGCGACGCGCCGAACGCCAGGCCGCGCACGAGGCCACGCTGGGCGAGCTGCAGGAAATCCGCGTGCGCGGCGCCAGGGGCCACAACCTCAAAGGCGTGGACGTGGCGTTCCCGGTGGGGTTGCTCACCTGCGTGACCGGCGTGTCCGGCTCGGGCAAGTCGACGCTGGTGAACGACACGCTCTACGCCGCGGTGGCGCGCACGCTCTACCGCTCGCACGACGAACCGGCCGAGCACGAGGCCATCGAAGGCATTGAGCACTTCGACAAGGTCATCAACGTCGACCAGAGCCCCATCGGCCGCACGCCGCGCAGCAACCCGGCCACCTACACGGGGCTGTTCACCGGCATCCGCGAGCTGATGGCCGAGGTGCCGACCGCGCGCGAACGCGGCTACGGCCCGGGGCGCTTTAGCTTCAACGTGGCCGGTGGCCGCTGCGAGGCCTGCCAGGGCGACGGCGTGGTCAAGGTCGAGATGCACTTCCTGCCCGACGTGTACGTACCCTGCGAGGTCTGCCACGGCCAGCGCTACAACCGCGAGACGCTGGAGGTCCAGTACAAGGGCCGCAACATCGCGCAGATCCTGGACATGACGGTCGAAAAAGCGGCCGAGTTCTTCAGCGCCGTGCCCACGCTGCACCGCAAGCTGCAGACCCTGCTGGACGTGGGCCTGAGTTATGTGCGCCTGGGCCAGAGCGCGACCACGCTCTCGGGCGGCGAGGCCCAGCGCGTCAAGCTGGCGCAGGAACTGAGCAAACGCGACACCGGCCGCACGCTCTACATCCTGGACGAGCCCACCACCGGCCTGCACTTTGCCGACATCGAGCTGCTGCTCAAGGTGCTGCACCAGCTGCGCGATGCGGGCAACACCATCGTCGTGATCGAGCACAACCTGGATGTCATCAAGACCGCCGACTGGCTGATCGACATGGGTCCCGAAGGCGGCTCGGGTGGCGGCACGGTGGTGGTGCAGGGCACCCCGGAAGCGGTGGCGGCCTGCGAGGCCAGCCACACCGGGCGCTACCTGGCAAGGCTGCTGCGGCGCTGAGCGCCGGTCAGTGCCGTTCGCGCCAGGCCAGGCCGATGTTGGCACTGGCCACTGTGCGGCGCCCCACCAGCGGGCTGCGGGCGGCAGCGCCCTGCAACTGCGACACACCCACACCGCCCCAGGCCACCCAGTGCTCGCTGAGCGACGAGGTGAGGTTCCAGGACAGTGATGCGCTGTCCCAGCCGGCGCCAATGGCATAGGGCGCACGGCCGGCCGCTGCGGCGTCTTGCGGGCGGATGCCGAAACTGGTCTGCCGCGCGGTGGCATTGCTCCAGCCCAGGCCTGCGGAGGCGTCCCAATAGGTGTGCTCTGACATCGGGTAGCGGTAGCCCAGACCCAGGCCGACGCTCAAGCCGGCGCCGTTGCCCAGCAGGTCCTGTGTGGCGCTGACGCTGGCCGTCCAGCGGCGGCCGATGGCCCGGCTGGCGCTGACGCGGCCGAGCAGGGTGGCACGGGTGCCGGGCAGGCCTTGCAGCAGCGGGTCGCTGTCGTCGGCGTCGCGCGCATCGCGAATGCGCAGCGCGGTGCTCAGCCGCCAGTCGCCGGCGGTGGTGATCACGGTGCTCAGCCCGGCGTCGACCGGCTCGCGCCCCACGCTCAGCAGGCTGGCCGCCCGCCCCGAGGCGAGGCGAAAGCGCCCGAGCTGGAAGGCCCACACAGGGCTGAGGCTCCAGCGCCGGTCACCCAGGCCCAGGTGCCCCGCCGACGAGTTGACCGCCGTCCCCACCAGCAGGTCGCGGCTGGCTTTGAGGGTCACGCTGTCTTGGGCCCAGGCGCCCAGGCCCGTCAGCAACAGGGCCGCCACCAGTGACGGGCGCCAAACCTTTGCGACCGTCACAGCCGCCCCAGGTCCTCGATCGCGTCGATCACCATGCCGGTGCCGATGGCGATGAGCAGGATGTCGGTGGCCACGCGCACAAACTTGTGGCCCGCTGGCGGTGTGCCCAGTTGCACCTGCACGCTGGCCGGCACGGGGTAGTACACCACGTCACGCGACAGCGGCTCGCCCCGCTGCCAGCGCTTGGCCTGGCCGGGCGGCTGGCAGCCGTTGCCTTTCTTGGCCAGGCCCGGCGGGCAGTTGCCAGCGCGCAAGCGGGGTTCGTAATAGGCGCGCGCCGCTTGGCGCTGGCTGTCGCTGAAGTAGCCGCCGATCTGGATCTGCACCGACACACCCGATCCGCCCACCACGGCGCGCACGTCGCCACCGCGGGGCCCGTCATCACGCCGATCATCGCGGTGGTGGCGGTCCTCCGTGCGATCGTCCCGGCGGTCTTGCGGGTGATGGTGCTTGTCGGGCTTGCCCTGCCCGCCGCCCTCCACCCAGTCGGGCTTGCCCGCCTGGGCGGGAGACAGGAACAGACCCAGTGACAGGGCCAGACCCACAAAACGGAAGAAGGCAGGCATGTTCATACAGCACATGGTACGGGCAAGGCGAGATGCGTGGCACCCGTTTGCAACATGACGGCAGTGCACCGGTCAACAACCGTGGCGCCCCATCGCCCGGCCAAGGCTGGCAGACTTGCGCCATGGCCCAGGAAACCGAACTCAAGCTCCTGCTGCAGCCGCAGGACCTGCCGCGCCTGCTGGCGCATCCGCTGCTGGCGGGCACCGCGCCGCAACGCCTGCGCCTGCTCAACACCTATTTCGATACCGCCGACCTGGCGCTGATGCGCCAGCGCATCGCGGTGCGCGAACGGCGCGTGGGCCGGCGCACGCTGCTGACGGTCAAGACCGCGGGCACATCGGTCGGCGGCCTGTCGCGCCGCGGTGAATGGGAAGGACCGACCCGACCCGGCCAGCCCGACTTTGCGGCGCTGGTAGACGACACGGCCCTGGCGCAGCAGCTCACCACGCTGCGACCGCGGCTGCTGCCGCTGTTCCGCACCGACTTTGCCCGCCGCCGCTGGCGGCTGACCCATACCGGCGCCGACATCGAGCTGGCGCTGGACGAAGGCACGATCCGCACCGACGGCCCCACCGGCCAGACGCCGCGGCAGACACCGCTGCTGGAGCTGGAACTGGAACTGCTGAGCGGGCCGGTGGCGGCGCTGTGGTCGCTGGCGCAGGCGCTGTCGTGCGAGGCAGCGGGCTGCGAGGGCCTGTGGCTGTTCCCGTCCGACCGCAGCAAGGCCGAGCGCGGGCTGGCGCTTTACCGTGGCGAGGTGCCGCAGCCGCAGCGCGCCCAGCCCTCGGCGCTGCGGCCGGGTATGCACCCGGTCGCGGCCTTTCGCACCGCCGCGCAGGAAGCCCTCGCCCAGTGGCAGGCCAACCTGCAGGGCCTGCTGCCGCCGCAGGACGCCTTGCCCGACCCCGAATTCATCCACCAGGCGCGGGTGGCGTTGCGCCGCCTGCGCACCGCGCTCAGGCTGTTTCGTGAACATCTGCCGGCGGACTTCGTGTCTCGCTGGAGCGGCTTCTGGCAGGACACCGCGCGCGCGCTGGGCGAGGCGCGCGACTGGGACGTGCTCGACGAGCGCCTGATGGTCTGGCTGAGCGCGCGCGCCCGCCGCGGCCTGTCGCCCGATGACCTGGCCCCGCTGGCCGACTGGGTGCTGGCCCAGCGCCAAGCGGCCTATCGCAGCGCACTGGCGCACCTGCTGAGCCCTGCGCTGGCGCAGGCGCTGCTGGCTTTTGCCGAGGCGGTGCAGGCCCTGCCGACCCCGGCCGACGACGCCAGCAACCACGAGCTGGCCGACTGGGCCGCTGACACCCTGGCCAAGCGCCTGCGTGGCCTTCTGCGCCAGGCCCGAAGCGCCCACCGGCTGGACGTGGACGGCCTGCACGCCCTGCGCCTGCGCTGCAAGAAGCTGCGCTACGCCCAGCAGGGCCTGCAGCCGCTGCTGCAGCGCCGGCGATCGGCGCGGCTGGAAGAACGGCTGGCGGTGCTGGTGCGCACGCAGGAACGCCTGGGCGAACTCAACGACCTGGCCACCGCACAGCGGCGGCTGGCCGCCTGCCCGCTGCCCGAGGCCGCGGTGTGGCACCGGCAGCTGCAAGCGCAGCAGGCGCGCATTCGGCGCAGCCTGCCGCAACTGCAGCGCGAACTGCGCCAGCTGGCCCGGCGCTGAGCCGCGGCGCAACGGCGCGTCAGGCGCTCGCGCTGGGCCGCTCGGCCATGCGGTCGCGCCAGGCCTGCAGCGCGGCAAAGCCCTGCTGCCCGGCGTGAAAGCGCATCAGCTTGGCAAATTCCAGGGCGCAAAAGGCGGTGATGTCGGCGATGGTGAAGCGCTCGCCGGCGATCCAGGGCTGGCACTGCAACTCGGCGTCGAGCCAGGCGGCGGTCTCGCGCAGCTTCTCGCCCTGCGAGCGCCCGAAGTCCGGAAACTGCGGCTGCTCCAGCGGCGCCAGGCCCGGGTGGGTGTGGCGCACACAGTTGCCAATCGGCAGCATGAAGTACCACTCCACACGCCGGTCGGCCATTTCGATGAAGGCGCGCTCGGTGGCGTCGGCACCCATCAGGTTGGGCTCGGGGTACTGGCCTTCGATCCAGGTGCAGATGGCCCGTGTCTCGGTCAGCACCCGGCCATCGTCGAATTCCAGCGCGGGAATGCGCGCCAGCGGGCTCTTGGCGCGAAAGGCGGCCGACTTGTGCTCCTGGGCATTGAGGTCCACGGTCACCAGCGGCAGCTGGACGCCCTTTTCGGCGAGGAACATGAGCACACGGCGCGGGTTGGGCGCGCGCGGCGATATGTAGAGTTTCATGGCGGCAGTCCTTGGTGGCGGAGACCGCCATGATCCGCCAGGACAGGCGCCGCGACCTGTGCCGCAGGCGTCAGGCGCGAGCGGCGTTGAGCACGTCGCGCGTGCGCAGCGCCTCGGCCCGGGCGGCGGCGGCGAAGTCGTCACCTGACGAGGCGTACAGCACCGCGCGCGAGCTGTTGACGATGACCGGGCCGGTGGTCGTTCCGGCCTGCGTGCGGTAGCCCGCGCGGATGGTGGCGACCGCGTCGCCGCCCTGCGCCCCCACACCAGGAATCAGCAGCGGCAGCGTCGGGGCCAGTTCGCGCACGCGCTCGATCTCGGCCGGGTAGGTGGCACCCACCACCAGTCCGAGCTGGCCGTTGAGGTTCCACGGCCCTTGCGCCAGACGTGCGATGTGTTCGTAGACGCGCGGCTGGCCTTCGACCGAGGCCAGGTGCTGGTTCTGCAGGTCATCGCCGCCGGGGTTGGACGTGCGGCAGAGCAGGAAGGCGCCCTTGCCGTGGTACTTCAGGTAGGGCTGGACCGAATCCCAGCCCATGAAGGGCGAGAGGGTCACGGCGTCGGCGCCGTAGCGTTCAAAGGCCTCGATGGCGTATTGCTCGGCGGTGCTGCCGATGTCGCCGCGCTTGGCGTCCAGGATCACGGGCACCTGCGGCGCCACCGCCTTCATGTGCCGCATGAGCTTTTCGAGCTGGTCTTCGGCGCGGTGCGCGGCGAAGTAGGCGATCTGCGGCTTGAAGGCGATCACGGCATCGGCCGTGGCCTCGACGATGGCGGCGCAGAAATCGTAGATTTTCGAGGCGTCGCCCTTCATGCTGGCCGGGAACTTGGCGGGGTCGGGATCAAGGCCGACGCAGAGCAGGGACTGGTTCTGGCGCTCTGCCGCGCCCAGCATGTCGAGGAAAGTCATGCAGGGATTTTACGTTTGGCCCTCCCGCGACAGCGCGGGCGCGGGCCGCCCCTCTAAGATCGCGGCGATGTCGCACCTCACCCGCCAGCAACTGGTCCTGCTCGTCCTGCTCACGGTGGTGTGGGGCCTGAACTGGCCCGTCATGAAGTTCGGCGTCACCGGCTTTCCGCCGCTGACCTTCCGCACCCTGTGCATGTGGCTGGGCCTGCCGCTGCTGGGCGGCTTTCTGCTGTGGCGGCGTGTGCCCTTTGCCATCGGGCGCGAGCACTGGCGCGAGCTGGCCGTGCTGACCGTGTTCAACATGTTCTTCTGGCACACGCTGGCGATCCTGGCGATCCAGTCGCTCTCCAGCGGGCGCGCCGCCATCCTGGGCTACACCATGCCGGTGTTCTCGGCGGTGTTCGGCGCGCTCTGGTTCGGCCAGCGCCTGCCGGCACGGGCCTGGGGTGGCGTGGCCGCGGCGGCGCTGGGCGTGGTGCTGCTGCTCTGGCACGAGATCACCGCCCTCTCGGGCCGGCCGCTGGGCGTGGCCATGATGCTGGTGGCCGCGGCCACCTGGGCCATCGGCACACAACAGATGCGTCGCACGCGCATCCCGGCGCCCACGCTGGCGATGAGCTTCTGGATGACGCTGGCCACCACGCTGTGGATGACGCTGCTGTCGGTGCTGTTCGAACGCGGCGCCTGGGTGGCCCCCAACCCCGCGCAGTGGCTGGCCATTGCCTACAACGCTGTCGGCGTGTTCGCCTTCGCGCAGGTGGTGTGGCTGATGCTCGCGCGCGACCTTCCACCGATCGCGTCCACCCTGTCGGTCATGTTCATCCCGGTGCTGGGCGTGTTCAGCGGCGCCTGGTGGCTGGGCGAGGTGCTGCACTGGCAGGACTGGGCGGCCGTGGCGCTGGTGATGCTCGCCATCGCCACCGTCTTGTGGCCCTCGACCAAGCCCGCGTCCGGGCTGAGCTGAGTCAGGTTCCGGCGCGAGGTGCCTTCAGTCCAAGGGCACCCACGGAACCGGCTCGGCCGGGCCGTAGGGTGCGTCCCCCTGCCCAGCGGCGCAGCCGCGCCAGAGCGGGGGGAAGCCGCGTCAGCGGCGCAGGGGGGTGCACCCCATTCAGCGCAGGGGGGTGTTTGAAGTGTCCATGGCCAGGCACAGATCTGCCCAGGCCTTGGCCTTGTCGGCTGGGGTGCGCAGCAGATAGGCGGGGTGGTAGGTGACGATGACCGGCACCCCTTCGTAGTGGTGCACGCGGCCGCGCAGGCGGCCGATGGGTTCTTCGGTCTTGAGCAGGGACTGCACCGCAAAGCGCCCCATGGCCAGGATGATTTTCGGCTGCACCAGGGCCACCTGGCGTGCCAGGTAAGGCTCGCACTGCGCCACCTCGGCCGGCTGCGGGTTGCGGTTGGCTGGCGGCCGGCACTTGAGCACGTTGGCGATGTAGGCCCCCTGCGCGCCCTGGCCGCTGCGGCTGCGGCCCACGGCGCGCAGCATGTTGTCCAGCAACTGGCCGGCCAGCCCCACAAACGGCTCGCCCTGCAGGTCTTCGTTCTCGCCCGGCGCTTCGCCCACGATCATCCAGTCGGCCTGCACGTCGCCCACGCCGAACACCGTGTTCTGCCGGCTGCGGCACAGGCCACAGGCTTCACAGCCCGCCACCGCGGCCTGCAGCGCGGGCCAGTCCATGGTGTCGATGCCCGCCGGACGCGGGGACAGGGCGGCAGCGGTCACGGCCGGGGCCACCGGTGCAGCGGGCGGGCGGACCGGTGCCGCGGCGGGCACGGGCGAGGGCACGGATGCCGATGCAGGTGCCGGTGAAGGGGCGGCAGCAGGAGGCGGTATCGGGCTGGCGTCGGCGGCCGGCGCCGCCGCCGGCCGGGGCGCCCAGACCTTGACGCCCATCTCGGCCAGCATGGCGCGCTGGCGGGCGTCGAGCTGCGGCACGAACGAGGTGTCGGCGCCGGTCAGGTCGTGGTCGTCGCTCATCGTGCGGGTACTCCTGCGGCTGCGGCCACCAGGTTCAGGCTCATGACCACCGCGTCTTCGCGCTGGCCGTGGCCGGCCGGGTAATAGCCCTTGCGAATGCCCACCTGACGGAAACCGTAGGCGTCATACAGCGCGCGGGCCGGCGCGTTGCCGGTGCGCACCTCCAGCCACAACCACTGCGCGCCCTGCTGGCGCGACCACAACACCAGTGCGTCGAGCAGGAGGCGCGACCAGCCCCGGCGCTGGTGGGCCGGCGCGACGGTGATGTTGAGCAGGTGCACCTCGTCCACCCCCGGCATGGCCACCAGGTAGCCCAGCAGCACGCGGCCGTCGGCGCGCGGCGGCAGCGCCACCTCGCCCGGCAGCGCCTCGCCCAGCAGCAGCACCGCCGGGTAGCCGGCGGCCAGCGAGTCGGCAAAGTGCTTGCGCGACCAGGGTTGGGCGTAGGCGGTTTTTTCCACCTCGCAGACCGCGTCCAGGTCGGCCTCGGTCAAGGTCTCGAAGGCGATGCGCCGCTCGGGCGCGCGGGGCGGGCGGCCCGAAGCCTCGGGCCAGTCGCCCGAGCGCCACACCGGCACACCCGACCCGGACACCGGCGAGGCGGCCGCGGTCACTGGACGACCCTCCGTGCTGCGCACCGAGGGGCTGAGCACCTTGGGAACGGCCCGGCGGCGATCATGGGACAACCCTCCGTGCTGCGCACTGCGGGGCTGAGCGCCTTGGGAGCGGCCCGGCGGCGCTCATGCCGCGGCCTCGCGCTCGGCCGTGGTCTGCGCGACCTTGTCGCGCACATACAGGGGTAGCGCGGCGTGCGCCGGCACGGCCGCACCGGCGGCCAGCAAGCCAGGCGCCAGACGCAGCAGGGCGGCTGCGGTGGGCAGGGCGGGCTGGCGCTCACCCGGCACCGCGCCCAGGCGCTCGCCGTAGACGCTGAACACATTGCCCGCCAGCAGCACCCCACCCACGGCCAGCGAATGGCCGGCCGGCAGCACCTGCTGCAGCCAGGCCGCCAGGGCATCCGGTCCGCACAGGCGCGGCGGCACCAGCGGCTCGGCCGTCAGCCCCTGCGGGCCATGGGCATAGAGCGCCACGTACAGCTCGTCCATGCGGGCGTCCAGCAGCGCCACCACCAGCGGCGGCACCGGCAGGCCGGCCAGGGCACGCTGGTGGCAGGCCTCGTCGGCCAGGGCCAGCAGGGTGTCCACCGGCAACACCGGCACGCCACCGGCGCGGGCGCCGTAGGCCAGGCCCTGGGCCACCGAACAGGCGGTGCGCAGGCCGGTGAAAGCCCCCGGACCGCGCGCGAAGACGATAGCGTCCAGCGCCGCCAGCGTGCAGCCGGCCTGATCCAGCAGCGTCTGCACCGCCGGCAGCAGCGTGGTCGAGGCCTGCGCCGCCCCGGGCCCTTGATATGCGGCGCACCCATGCGGGCCCTCGACAGCCACCGACAGGGTGTCGGTACTGGTTTCGATAGCAAGCAGATTCAGGACGGCGGCAGGCATCGGGCGATTATCGGCCAGCCCTTCACCGCCGACCGCTGCTGCGCCGGGGCTGCGCCGGGGCTGCGCCGGGGCTGCGCCACGGATAATCCGGCCAATGTTTGCACCCACTTCACCGACAGCATGCGTCCGCCGATGGCTGGTCGGGTGCGGGCTCGCCCTGACCGCCCTGGGCAGCGCCGCCCAGAGCACGCTGCCGCCGGCCGTGGCGGCGGCGCTGCAGCGCGCCAACCTCCCGGCCAGCGCCTTCTCGGCCATCGTCGCGCCCGTCACCCCGGCCGGACCCGAACGCCTGCGCCACCGCGGCGAGGTGACGGTGAACCCGGCATCGGTGATGAAGCTGGTGACCACCTACGCCGCCATCGACCTGCTGGGCCCGGACTTCACCTGGCGCACCCAGTTCCTCACCGACGGCGAAGCCCGCGGCGGTGCGCTGCGGGGCAACCTCTACATCCGCGGTGGCGGCGATCCGAAGCTGGTGCTCGAGCGCCTGCAGGCCGCCTTCTGGACCCTGCACAGCCAGGGCGTGCAGGTGGTGCTGGGCGACATCGTGCTCGACCACAGCGCCTTCGAGCTGCCCGCCACCAACCCGCACGACTTCGACGGCGAGGGCCTGCGCCCCTACAACGCCACGCCCGACGCGCTGCTGGTGAACTTCAAGTCGGTGATCCTGACTTTCCAGCCCGATGCGGCCAGCGGCACCGCACGCGTGCTCAGCGAGCCGCCGCTGGCCGGCCTGGCGGTGGACGCCAGCGTGCCCCTGGGCCAGGGCGCCTGCGGCGACTGGCGCAGCGAACTGCGCGCGCGTTTCGACGACGCCAACAGCATCCGCTTCATGGGCCGCTACCCGCGCAGCTGCGGCGAAAAGGTCTGGCCCGTGGCCTACCAGGACCCGGCCAGTTACGCCGCCCGCGCCATCGAAGGCCTGTGGCGCACCAGCGGCGGCGCCCTCACCGGGCAGGTGCGCAGCGGCCTGACGCCGCCCGGCGCCCGCCTGCTGCACGAAGCGCAATCGCTGCCGCTGTCGGACATCATCAACGACGTCAACCAGTGGAGCAACAACGTGATGGCGCAGCAGGTGTTCCTGACCCTGGGCCGCCTGTCACCGGCCCGGCTGGACGGCGCCAGCGCCCCGCGCGGTCCGCTCACGCCACAGCGCAGTGGCCGCTTTGAGCGCTCGCGCGAGGTCGTGGCGCAGTGGTGGCGCAACACCTTCGGCATCCGGCCTGGCGTGCCGGTGCTGGACAACGGCGCCGGCCTCTCGCGCGAGGAACGCATCACCCCCGAGGCGCTGGTGCTGCTGCTGCGCCACGCGGCCGCCCACCCCAACGGTGACCGGTTCGTGCAATCGCTGTCGGTGGCCGGCGTCAGCGGCACGGCGGCCCGCTACGCCCGCGCGCCTGACAGCGCCGCACGCGGCAACGCCTGGCTGAAAACCGGCACCCTGCGCGACGTGGTGGGCATTGCCGGCTACGTGCAGGCCCTCAACGGCACGCGCTACGCGGTGGTGGGCTTCGTCAACCACCCCAGCGCCGGCGCCGGCCGGCCGGCACTCGAAGCCCTGGTGGACTGGGCGGCCAGCCAGCGCGACTGAGCCCCGGCCACCCCAGGCCCGTGCCACCGTCGCACGGGCCCACCCCGCACCCGCCCGGGCTGGCCACTGCGCCAGCAGCACCTGCGGGCACACGCCACCACCCCTCCTGACCGTCATCCGCCAGCGCTCGCGGCTGCTCGTTTTCCCTGTGGCGAACACTTGGTAACCACGGTTACCATGAAAAATAGAACGATCGTTCGATTTCAACCCACCCGAGGAGACAGAAATGACAACCCCCTGGAAATGGACCGCCAGCGCACTGGCAGTCGCCGGCCTGCTGGCCGCCTGCGGCGGCGGCGACAGCGTCAGCGAAGGCCCCAGCTTCGACCTCAGTGGCGCGCCGGGCAGCCTGCTGGCGACGCCGGCACCGCTCGTCACACTGCCGCCGGCAGCCTTCGCCTCGGCTGACGCCATCACCGGAGGCGCCAAGTGCACGGTGACGTTCAACTATTTCCAGTACGGCACGGTCGGCGGTGCGGGCGAAAAAACCACCGCCTCGGGCGGCATCATGGTGCCCAGCGGCAGCGACCCGGCCTGCGCGGGTCCGCGACCGGTTGTGCTGTATGCCCACGGCACCAGCGCCGACAAGAACAAAAACATGGCCAGCCCGCAAGACCGGGAAGCCGCGCTGGTGGCGGCCATCTACGCGGCGCAGGGCTACATCGTGGTCGCGCCGAACTACGCCGGTTATGAAGCCTCGACGCTCCCGTATCACCCCTACCTCAACCTGGATCAGCAGGCCCAGGACGTGGTCGATGCGCTGAAAGCCGCTCGCAAGGGATTTGCCGCGGTCGGTGCGAACGCCAGTCCTGCCCTCTTCGTGACCGGCTACTCGCAAGGCGGCTTCGTGTCGATGGCCGCACAGCGCAAGCTGCAACTGGACGGGACCCCGGCGATCGCGGGTGCGCACTTGTCAGGACCCTATGCGCTCGGTCTGTTCGGTGACATGGTGTACGGTGGCACCGTGAACGTCGGCGCCACGCTGTTCACGCCCCTGCTGAACACCAGCTTCCAGCGCGCCTACGGCAACATCTACACCCACCCCGGAGAGATGTACGAAGACACCTTTGTCACCGGCATTGAAAGCCTGTTGCCCAGCACCACGCCCGACACCTTGCTGGGCACCAGGCTGCCGACCACGGCGCTGTTTGCGCCCTTGTTCGAAGGCGAAAGCACGAAGTTCGGCTTTGGCACACCCAACCTGATCAAGACCAGCTACCGCAGCGCCGTCCTGGCTGATGCAGACAAAAACCCTTACCTGGACCCGACCAAGACACCGGAGCATCCGCTGCGTCAGGCAGCCTACAAAAATGACCTGCTACGCCAAGGCTGGACACCCCAGCAGCCCATGCTGCTGTGCGGTGGCGAGTTCGATCCCACTGTGTTCTACACGCCCAACACGGCGCGCGCGGCCGCACAGTTCAAGACGCTGCCGGGTGCGGCACCCGTTGTCGAGGTGAACGTTGACACCGCTCCCACGGTTGGCGACGGTTTTGATGGCGCTCGACAGATATTTTCCGCGTTGAAAACCGCCGAAATCAACAAGGCCCTGACAGCAACCCCGCCGGCGGACCCAACCCAGGCAGTGGCGGTGGCCTACCACGGCTCCCTGGTTGCACAGGCGTGCAATGCAGCGGCCAAAGGCTACTTCGACAAAGTGTTGAGTACCCCGAAGTAATGGCACAGCCAGCAAGGAACAACATCATGAAAAAGACACTGATTGCATCGGCTGCGCTCTTGTGCACCATGGGCGCCGCAGCCCAATCCTCCGTCAACCTCTACGGTCTGGCTGACGTGAGCATCACCCGCGTCACCGGCTACGCGCAGGGCAGCGTCACCTCGCTCAACAGCGGCCACATGGAAGGCTCGCGCTGGGGCCTCAAGGGCGAGGAAGACCTGGGCGGCGGCTACAAGGCTCTGTTCACGCTGGAGAGCCGGGTCGAAATGGACACCGGCACGCTGGGCAACCGCCCGGCCTCGGGCAACCAGTTGCCCGACCGCCTGACCGCAGGCCTCCTGCCAGGCGTGGCCGCTGCCCTCACGAACGTGGCCATCGGCCCGTCGCTGGGCGTCAACACCAACAGCGCCGCCTTTGACCGCCAGGCCTGGCTGGGCCTGGTCACACCCATCGGCGGCTTCCTGATGGGGCGCCAGTACACCCCCGCCTTCGAGGCGCTGGCCAGCTTCGACATCATGGGCACCCAGAGCGCCCTGTCGGCCGGGCAGATCGTCACCATCCCGGCCGGGGTGGACATCCGCTACAACAACACCGTGCAATACCGGGTGGTGCAAGGGCCGTGGAGCGGATCGCTCATGCTCGGCCTGGGAGAAGGCGCCAGCAGTTCGCACAACCGTTTGCTGGGGATCAACACGATCTACCGGGGCGATGCCTTCCAGGCCGGCTTCGGCCACAACACCAAAAAGAACTCGGCGGGCCAACAGGCGCTGCGCACCACGGTGCTGGGCGCATCCACCCAAGCCCAGGGGTGGAAGCTCTCGGGCCTGTACGCACGCATCGAGGAACCCAACGCCTCCGCCGGCCCGGAACTGAGCGCCGGTCTGGCGCTGGCCGGTGTACCGGCACCCGTCATCACCACCGTGCTCGACCGCCTCAAGCAGGACGCCAACCTGCTGCACCTGGGCGCCCGCTACGACATGGGGGCCGCCGGCCAGCTGACCGTGGCGGTCAACCGCCTGAACGACCGCCGGGCCAGCGACGCCGACATCACGTCCTACGGTGTGGCTTACACCTACCCGCTGTCCAAACGCACCGGCGTGTACGGCGTGCTCACCCGCTTTGCCAACAGTGGCACGGCGCAGGCGGCGCCCGGCGGCAACGGCTACCTGGGCGGTGTCACCGGGTCGGCCGGGCAAGATGCCACCTCGATCGCGGTAGGCATGCGCCACAGTTTCTGAACCCACGTGCTGTCACACGGAGCCGACCCTGCGGGGTCGGCTTTTTTTGTGCTAACGAGCTCGCCGGTTCAGGCCGCCGCGCGCTGCAGGCGGTCGCGCACGCCGTCCCAGTCGGCACCGGCGGGCGGGGTTTCGACCCAGATCAGCTTGACGCCAGTGGTGTCCAGCTCGCGCAGCACGGCAAACAGCTCCTGCGCGGCCTGCGCGGCCTCAGCTGGCATCCGGCGTACCGTCACACCCTGCGCCACCTTGAGGGGCGAGCGGGCGTAGACCGCGATGTGCCGGGCGTCGGCGCCGAGCACGTCCAGCGCCGCCTGCAGCGGACCGGCGTCCATCAGCCGCACGCGAGCCTTGGGTGCGTAATGCGACTCGAGCGTGCCCGAGGCGCGCGGCGCCGTGGCGTCGCGATCGCGCAGCGGCAGGCCGCAGGCGGCCTCGATCTGCGCGGGCGTGATCATGCCCGGGCGCAGCAGCACGGGATACCCGCGCGAGCCATCGACGATGGTCGATTCGATGCCCACCGGGCAGGCGCCGCCGTCCAGAATCAGCAGCTGTTCATCGGACAGGTCGGCAAATTCGTCGGCCACGTGTCCGGCCGTCGTGGGACTGACGCGACCGAAGCGGTTGGCGCTGGGCGCGGCGACGCCGAGCACGCCGTGCGTGCGCGCCGCCACCAGCAGCGCCTGCGCCACCGGGTGCGAGGGGCAGCGCACGCCCACCGAGTCCTGGCCTCCGGCGGCCACCGCGGCCACCTCGGGCCGGCGCGGCAGGATCAGCGTCAGCGGGCCGGGCCAGAAGGCCTGCATGAGGGCCACGGCGAAGTCAGGCACCTGGCGGGCCAGCGGGGCCACGGCCGCGCGCCAGTCGCCGTCGGCCGCTGGCGGTATGTGCACGATCAGCGGGTGATCACTCGGTCGGCCCTTGGCTTCGAAAATGCCACGGACCGCACTCGCGTTGCCGGCGTCGGCCGCCAGGCCATAGACCGTCTCGGTGGGCATGCCCACCAGGCCGCCCGCGGCCAGGCGCTGGGCGGCCGCTTCGATGGCCGCCGGATCGCGGGCGTTCAGGGTCAGCGGCATCGCGACACGATCAGTCCAGCGCAGGCAGGCCGAGCAGCGCCAGCACCTTCGCCGCCGTTTCCCTCACCTGCGCCACCGATGCCCCGGTGATGTTCAGGTGCCCCATCTTGCGGCCCTTGCGCGCGCTGAGCTTGCCGTACAGGTGCAGGTGGGTGCCGGGCAGCGCCAACACCTGCGCCCAGGGCGGTGCTACCGGCTGTTCGCTGGCCTGCGGCCGCACGCCATTCGCATTGAACCAGAGGTCACCCAGCAGGTTGACCATGATGGCCGGGCTGTGCTGGCGCGGCACGGGGAGCGGCAGGCCGGCCAGTGCGCGCACCTGCGCCTCGAACTGGGAGATGTCGCAGGCGTTCTGCGTGTAGTGGCCGCTGTTGTGCGGGCGCGGCGCCATCTCGTTGACGATCAGGTCGCTGCCGCCATTGCCGTTGTCGACCACGAAGTATTCGACGCAGAGCACGCCGACGTAGTTCAGGTGGTTCGCAATGGCCACGGTGGAAGCCTGCGCACGCGCAGCCAGATCGGCCGGCACCGCGCCCTCATACACCTCGGTGATCGCCAGGATGCCGTCGTGGTGGGTGTTCTTCTGCACCGGGAAGGCGACCACCTGGCCGTCGGCGCCGCGCGCCACGATGACCGAGCACTCGCTTCGCAGCGGCATCAGCTTTTCCAGCACGCAGGGCACCTTGCCGAGCTGGTCCCAGGCGGCGGCGAGTTCTTCGCGGTTCTTCACGCGGATCTGGCCCTTACCGTCGTAACCCAGGCGCGCGGTCTTGAGGATGCCGGGCAGCAGGTCGGCCGGCACGGCGGCCAGCAGCTCGGGCGTCTCGATGGCGGCGTAGGGCGCGGGGTACACGCCGCTGATGGGGCCGCACTGCACGAAGTGCGCCTTTTCCTGGATGCGGTCCTGCGCCACGGCCACGCAGCCGGCTGCGGGCGCCACCGGGCGGTGCGCGCCCAGGGTGATGAGCGCGGGGGCGGGCACGTTTTCGAACTCGGTGGTGATGGCGTCGCAGCGCTGCATCAGCTGCGCCAGGCCCTGCTCGTCATCGTAGGCGGTGTCAATGTGCCAGTGCGCCACCAGGCCGGCCGGGCTGGCCGGATCGGGATCGAGCACCGCCGTGAAGTAGCCCATGGCCTGCGCGGCCTGCACGAACATGCGGCCGAGCTGGCCACCGCCCATCACGCCCAGCGTGATCTGCTGGCCACGGTCGGAGAGGGCTCCGGGAAGCAAGGGCTTGAGACTCATGAAGATGGTTCCAGGTAACAGCTGCGTCACGCGAGCAGGGAGTTGGTCCAGCAAACACCGCGGAACCGGCTCTGCCGGGCCGCTGGTGTTGCCCCCTTGAGGGGGTCGCGCGCCGCGCGGCGGGGGTGGGTCATTCCGTGGGCAGGGTCATGGCGCGCGCGGCTTCGGTCTGCGCGGCGCGGAAGGCTTCGAGCTGGGCGCGCAAGGCCGGGTCTTCATTGGCCAGCAGGGCCACCGCGAACAGCGCGGCGTTGGCGGCCCCGGCGGCGCCGATGGCGAAGGTGGCAACCGGCACGCCCTTGGGCATCTGCACGATGGAATGCAGCGAGTCCACGCCCGACAGCGCCTTGGACTGCACCGGCACCCCCAGCACCGGCACCACCGTCTTGGCCGCGATCATGCCCGGCAGGTGGGCCGCGCCGCCGGCCCCGGCGATGATGGCCTTCAGGCCGCGGCCGGCGGCAGCCTCGGCATAGGCAAACATGTCGTCGGGCATGCGGTGGGCCGAGACCACGCGCGCCTCGTGCGCAATGCCAAAGTCTTTGAGGATCTGCACGGCGTGCTGCATGGTGTCCCAGTCGCTGCTGGAACCCATGACAACGCCAACCTGGAGGGTGCTCATGGGATGGGGCTCGGGATGTGCGCCCGGCGGGCGCTGTGACAGGAGGAATCGGGCTGGCCGCAGGACGCTGGAGGAGCGCACTCCGGTAAAGTGTGGATTTTACGTTTCGCGCCGTTTCCGGCCGTCCACCCCGCAGTCCCCGCCATGATCAACGTCACCGTCACCAACTTCGAAGCCGAGGTCATCGAAGCCTCCATGCACACCCCGGTGCTGGTCGATTTCTGGGCGCCCTGGTGCGGCCCCTGCAAAGTCATCGGCCCCATTCTGGAAAAGGTCGAGGCCGAGTACGGTGGCCGCTTCAAGCTGGTCAAGATCGATTCCGATCAGGAACAACAGCTCGCGGCCGCCTTCGGCATCCGCAGCATCCCGACCTGCGTGCTGCTGATCGGCGGCCAGCCGGTGGACGGCTTCATGGGCGCCCTGCCCGAAGGTCAGATCAAGGCGTTTCTCGACAAGCACCTGCCGAGTGAAGACGAAATGGCCGCGCTGGCGCAAGCCGACGAAGCCCAGCAGATGCTGGCCCAGGGCGCCGAAGGCGAAGACGCCGACCCCGCCACCGCACTGGACAAGCTGGCCCAGGCCGTGGCCCAGGCACCCGACAACGACGACCTGCGCTTCGAGCTGGTGCGTCAGTGCATCGGCCACGGCCTGTTCGAACAGGCGGCCGGCGCGCTGGCCCCGGCCATGGCCCGCATCCCGGTGCCGCTGCGCTTTGACGCGCTGAACCAGTGGCTCAACGCGCTGGAATTTGTCGGCACCGACCCGCGCGGCCAGTGGCCGCTGGAAAAGTTCGACGAGCTGATCGGCCAGAACAAGCGCGATTTCGAGACCCGCTTCGCCAAGAGCCGCGTGCTGATCGCCATGGGCGAATGGCCGGCCGCGCTCGAAGAGTTGCTGGAAATCATCATGCGCGACAAGAAGTGGGACGACGAAGCTCCGCGCAAAACCTACGTCGGCCTGCTCGAACTCATGACCCCGCCCAAGCCCAAGGCCGATCCGTCCGCCGTGGGCAAGAGCGCGGGCGGCATCGAGCTGGCAGGCAAGGCCGCGGTACAGGAAGACCCGCAGGCGCAGATGGTCTCGCAGTACCGGCGCAAGCTCAGCATGGCGTTGAACTGAGCCCACCCCCGCGCCACCGTCAGAGCCGGCGTCACTTCGGGCTGTCCAGGTCTGCGCAGGCAGACTTGGAGCCGCAGCCCTCAGCCCCTCAAGGGGCATCACGTGCGGCCCGGCAAAGCCGGCTCCGCCGTGATCGCTGGCCTAAGGCACTTCGCTCCGGCCAGACTTATTCAGGCCTGAAAGCTGCTTCCTTGAGCAACTCGGCGGCCTCGTGGTGTCCGGCCCGACGGGCCATGTCCCATGCTGTCATGCCCTCGCAGGTGCGGATCGATGCATCAGCCCCATTGGCAAGCAAGATGCGAATGACCGCCACGTGGCCTTCGGATGCAGCCGCCACCAAGGCTGTCGCACCATGGCGGTCGGTGGGGATGGCATTCGGGTTAGCGCCAGCAGCCAGCAGGCGCTCGACGATGGCCAGTTGTCCGTAGCGGGCTGCGAACATCAGTGCGGTCCGACCGAACGCGTTTCGAAGATTCGGATCGGCCTTGGCGTCCAGCAAAACGGCAACGGTCTCCAGATGCCGCTCGGCGGCCGCCATCATCAGCGGCGTCCAGCCCCCGGGGTTGCGCACGTCCGGACCCACCCCTTCCGAGAGGAAGCGCTGCACCGCAGCCGTGTCGCCATTGCCTGCTGCGTCGAACAAGCCACGTCCAGGATCAGGCTCATAGCCCGGCTGACCCAACCCGTAGCGCGCCAGCGAGCCTCGACAGGACGCGCTCTCGGGTTCTGCCGCGCAGTGCCGCACCACCGATTCGCAAAGCGTCTGAACCAGCCTCGCAGCTTCTTCCCGTGTGCGGACTCGCGAATCGATGCCGAGCCGCTTGAGCACCCGCGGCGTTTCGTGCGCCACGCAAGCTTCGTGCAGTCCGTCGACGGCTGTCTCAGCGAGGGACGGTTCAAGGCACATTCCCAGCAGCAAGGCCAGCGCCACCCGGTGCGCGGGCCTAGGGTGCATTCGTTGTGTCATGGGCGTCCTCCAACTGGCTACCGAACGCAGCCACGCCAGTATCCGCCCGTCACACCGCACCCCTGATTGACAAGGATCAAGTCTCGATCGTTGCCCGGCGGTGAACATGGACCTGAACCGCTTGTTTGCCAGCGTGCAAGCCCAGGCGGCAGGAGCGCCATCTGTGCAGAGGAGATCCCCATGAAATGCGTCACCAAGACATTCGCCGGGCTGTTGCTCGGGCTGACCATGGCTTCGGCATGGTGCGGTCCGTGGCAGGACGCGCAGGACGCGCTGCAACGAGGCGACGCCACCGGAGCCCTGCACATCCTGCGCACGCAAGCCGAAGATGGCAACGCCGAAGCGCAGGCCGGCCTGGGGAGTTTTTTCTCGTACGGCATCGGTGTACCCCGAGACGATGAAAAGGCTGTCGAGTGGTATCGCAAGGCCGCCGACCAGGGGCACGTTGAAGGCCAGTACAACATGGGCGTGATGCTGCAGGCCGGACGCGGCCTGTCACGAAACCCCTCGGCGGCGGCTGACTGGTACCGAAAAGCCGCCGACCAGGGGCACGCCAGTGCGGCCCACAACCTGGGTACCCTGTACCTGTCGGGCAACGGCATGCGCAAGGACGAGGCACAGGCGCTGTTCTGGCTGACCAGGGCGGCCGATGGCGGCAATCTGGGCGCCAGAAACAAGATCGGTCTCATGCACCTGCTGGGCATGGGGGTGAACAAGAACCCCGCAGAGGCTTTCACCTGGTTCGACACCGCCGCGCGGGGAGGGGAACCAATGGCGATGTTCAACCTGGCAGGCATGTACGAACGCGGAGAAGGCGTGGCCCAGGACACCGCCGTCGCGCTCGAATGGGCTCGCAAGTCGGCTGAGGCTGGCTATCCGGCGGCGCAGTTCGACCTCGCGATGCGGCACCGCGAGGGATCGGGGGTTCCCAGGAGCAGCAGCGAAGAAATCCGATGGTTGCGGGCAGCAGCCGAGCGCGGGTGGCCACGTGCGCAAGGCCTGCTGGGTCTGTATTTTTCGGAAGGCCGGGGTGTTGACAAGAACCCACTGCAAGCATGCGTGTGGCTCAGCCTGGGCACACGTCAGGACGTCACCTTGAGGGAGCTGCGCAACGTCGCGTGCAACGCACTGGGAAAGGAGGATCGGGAACAGGCCGACAAGCTCACACGGGAATGGCAAGCCATTCCTTGGGGTGCGGCCATCGGTCGAAGGTGATCCCTGCGGACCTGGGTCGATGGCGGCGATCCGCTTGATTCCCTGCGGCTCGTCGCCAACCCACAACCGCCCTGTCGCGAAACGCCTGCGTCACCTGGGATGAGCGTCTTCGCAGCGCAACAGACCCTATTCAGGCTTGAAGCCCGCTTCCTTGAGCAGCTCGGCGCTGCGCGCCACATCCTTGGCCACGAACTGGCGGAACTGCTCGGTGCTCTCCAGCACCGGCAGGATGCCCAGCGTGGTGTAGGCCCCGGAGCGGGCCAGCTCGGCGGTGGCCTTGTTGATGGCCCGGTGCAGGAACTGCACGCGGTCGGCCGGCGTGCCCTTGGGGGCCCAGACGCCGTACCAGGAGTTGTAGACCACACCCGGGAAGCCGCTCTCGACCGCGGTGGGCACATCGGGCGCGACGCCGCTGCGCTGTGCAGACGACACGGCCACCGCCTTGACCTTGCCAGCCCGCGCCATGCCCTGCAGGGAAATGATGGAGTCGAGCAGCAGCTGGGCATGACCACCGGCCACGTCGGCCAGCGCCGGCGCGGTGCCGCGGTAGGGTGCCACGGTCAGCTTGAGCTGGCCCTGCTGGGCCAGCAGCAGCGTGGCCAGGTGGCTGGGTGCGCCCAGCGCCGGCAGGGCGGCGGTCCACTTGTCGGGCTGGGCGCGGGCGGCGTCCAGCACGTCCTTCAGGGTCTTCTGAGGCGCGCTCGGCGGGATCACCAGCATCAGCGGCGCCTCGCCCACGCGGGCCACCGGCGCAAAGTCGGTCTGGGGATCGTAGGGCGGGTTGGCCAGCACCTGCCTGGCCAGCACGTGGGTGGCGGCGGAGAACAGCAAGGTCATGCCGTCGGGCGTCGCCGTCTGCACGAACTTGCCGCCCACGGTGCCACTGGCGCCCGCGCGGTTCTCCACGATCACCGGCACGCCCAGATCGCTCTGCAGCTGGCGGCTGAGCAGGCGGGCCGCCTGGTCCACGCCACCACCGGCGGCAAAGGGCACGACCAGCCGGAGCGTGCCATCGGGGAACTTGCCCTGCGCCCAGGCAGGCACCATCAGACTCAGGCCCAGCGAGAGGGCTGCGATCCAGGTTTTGCTTTTCATTTGTCTTGTCTCCACGGGTGGATGGTAGGTGCGCCCGGCCGATGGCCCGGCGCACCCCGGTGACTCACTTCGCCAGACCGGCCGAACGCATCGCGGCCGCGATCTCCTGGTCGGCACCGTCGGCCAGCGGCAGCAGCGGGCTGCGCACGGTGGCGTGCTCCAGGATGCCCCGCGCCACCAGCGCCCACTTCAGCGCGACCGTGCCTTCCATGTGCGAGCCGCGGTGGTAGACGTTGGCGGTGACCGGCAGCAGGCGGTCGTGCAGTTCGCGCGCCTTCTTGTAGTCCTTGGCCTTGCCGGCCTTGATCATCTCGACCAGCGGCTCGGGCGCGATACAGCCGTAACCCACCAGCGCACCGTCCACGTCGAACATGGTGTGCAGCAGGTACTCGTCGTGGCAGGTCAGGATCTGCAGGTCCGGTCGTTCCTGGCGGATGACCGGGATCTCACGGTCCCAGCGCTTCATGTTGCGCACACCGTTCTTCATGGCGAACACGCCGGGCAGGGCGGCGATATCCAGCTGCGTTTCCAGGTCGTAGGTGCACTTGGTCGCGTCGGGGTACTGGAACAGGATCAGCGGCAGGCCGCTGGCCTCGTGGATGGCCTTGTACTTGTCCTGCGGCGCGCCCTTCTGGTAGCCGAAACGCAGCCAGCCGTGCGAGGGGTAGACCAGACCGGCCGAGGCACCGGCAGCGACGGCACGCTTGGCTTCCTCGGCCGCCACCTGGGTGCCTTCGAGCGTGATGCCCGCGATGATCGGCAGCTTGTCGTCCACCGCCTTGCGGAAGGCTTCGATGACCTTGAACTGCTCGTCGCGTTCCAGGAAGGTGCCTTCGCCGGCGTGGCCGAGCACGGTCAGGCTCTTGACGCCGTCCACGCTGGCCAGCCAGCTGCCCAGACGCTGGATGGCCGCGTAGTCGACGGCGCCGTCGCGGGTGAAGGGGGTCACGGGGGCGGGGTTCAGGCCGCGCAGATCGAGAGCTTTCATGTCGGTTCCTCAGCAAGGGTTCGTTCGGCACAGCCGCCGGGCTTTCTGCCCGGTGACCGCCTGGGCGGCGGGGCCCTGCAGGTCCGCCGCCGTGAAACGGACTGTCGGCCAATGCCACCCATAGCGGAACTGTCTGACGCTACATTTCAGACATACGCTTTTTTGCATGGGTATGACATGAACCTCCACCTCTGGCGCCTGTTCCTCGACGCCGCCGACCACGGCAGCCTGAGCAAGGTCGCGGTGCTGCA
>Ga0172372_10002714_pt1 | contig 26605 bp, 17 predicted proteins | sample LakKiv5m_2_FD_114544 | JGI IMG/M metagenome (GOLD analysis project Ga0172372, IMG submission 114544) | Freshwater microbial communities from Kabuno Bay, South-Kivu, Congo - kab_092012_9.5m | ecosystem: Environmental > Aquatic > Freshwater > Lake | place: Democratic Republic of the Congo...
CGAAAAGCATAGACGCCAATGTGTTTCAATCTTAGGTTATTCTGAGAATATACATGAGAATTTGAAGGAATAGCCGCACGACTAAAATAAAGCGCATCTCTTTCAGCATTCAATACTACTTTTATTCTGTTCTGATTCTTAAATTCATGCTCCTCTTTAAACGGAGTTGCAAGTGTAGCAATCTCTACGGAAGGGTCTTTAAATTCATGGATTAATTCATCCAACTGTTGGTAATTTATCAATGGTTCATCGCCTTGAATATTGATAACCAAATTTGAATTCGAATGTCTTTCAGCTACTTCCGCACATCTCTCTGTTCCTGATGCGTGGTCAGCGCGAGTCAATTCAACCTTTCCACCAAATCTTAATACCTCGTCCACAATTCGTTGGTCATCGGTAGCCACAATAACTTCATCTATTAAAGAAGATTTAGAAGCGCCTTCGTATACACGTTGAATCATCGTTTTTCCTTTCAAATCGATCAATGGTTTTCCGGGAAATCGACTTGAGGAATAACGAGCGGGTATGATTCCGATTACTTTCACTACAATTTCATTTGTAATTGCATTAGGAAATTTCGAGGTGGTTGAATGTCGCCTGGACGTGATGTATATTCAGCATTAAACACATTGTTTACTATAAATCCCACCCTGTAATTTTCACCAAACTTGTATCCCAAACGAAAATCAAACACTACATTCCCTTTGTTATAAATTTTTCTATATTCCTTTAATCCTGGTAATATGTAGGTATTACCTGCGATTGGTTCTTCAAATACTTTGTCTATATTTCTCATAAAACTATTATAACGATTAGAAATACCGAAGCTAAATTTTCTCCAGTTGACTTCAATATCAGCTTTTGCTAAGTGCCTAAATCTGTATTTCAACATATTAGTTGTTGAATCGGAGTTATAAACCGTATAATTAGGGTCATTATTTAGAGAAATCGGATTCATGTATGTATATCCAACCAGAGAGATTATTTCAAACTCACCAATTTTACCCATACTGTTAAACGAGATGTCAAGTCCCGTAATACTCGCTTTTTCAGCATTCGTGGCTCTAAATCCTATCATATTATTAATGGTATAACCTTGATTTAAAAGCGACAAATATTCATTTAATCCTTCTTGCGTCGATGTATTTAACGAATTGCCTGTTTCAGGGTTGAATAGTCCAAACGCAAATTCAATCATATTTGAATAATTGTTTATGAACCCGGCTATATCGAGCATACCTTTCCACTCGCCGATTTTCACGCCTTGTTTGAATCCTATCTCCGCTGCCCAACCTTTCTCTGGAGTTAATGTTGGATTAGGAAAAATATTCAATGCCCCTACAGATGTGGCTGTATAACGCTCAGCAACAGAAGGATAACGAATTCCTTGACCAATTGAAGCTCTGAGGTGAGAGTACTTTGCAACTTCATAATGTAACCCTGTGCGAAGAATCGGATAAACTGGAATTGCAAAGGCACTAGAGTCTTTACCAAATCTAAAATCTGAATCCCCGCTTTTTCCATCCATAATAAAATGTTCTACTCTAAAGCCCGCACTTAAATCAAGTTTATCTGTTATTTTATGCTCATACTGCGTGTAGGCAGCTACGTTATTTGACGTATGGTCCCCAAAAAGTTGAGAGAATACTACATTGTAAATATTTGAGAGTCCTGATGTTAGCGTAATACCGTTATCCCACTGTTTTTGAAATTGGTAATCCGTGAAATAGATAATCGCGCCATTACTTTGGTCTGGGTTATTAATATTTGTATTCTGTGCATAATACATGCGTGTCTTAAGTTGGTGTTTGTTGTTATTCTTATCGATAAATTTCAAATAAGGGTCAATAAATAAGCGCTGACCTAGATTAAAGGTCAAGGTTGAAGCGGCATTACTTGTGTCGACTCCTCCACTTGGTGTGTACCCCAGAGAGTCACTTTGCCAAATTAGAAAATTACCTGTTTTTTGAATTTGGTAATTGTAACCAATTCCTGCTTTCAGGCGCTCCCATTTTACCGGACGAAAATAAATAGTACCACTTACTCTACCTCTGTATTCATTCTCTCCTTGGCGGTACCCATCGTTGTGAAACAAGGTCGTAGATAAGGTATACCCATAACGCGCAAACATTTGACCTCTATACACTTCAATTTGTTGGTTCATAGGATTGTAACGTTGAGCTGAATCTTTCCCCCACCATTTCATAGATTCTCTTCTTGGGCCGTCGTATACTCCATATTGCAATTTAATCTTTGTTTCAGCTTTTGGGCTTGGTTCCTTTTCTTGAAGAGAAATTACCCCATTCAACGCTCCACTGCCATATAAAACAGAGGAGGCTCCTTTCATAACCTCAACTTGAGAAGCCTGCTCCATTGGAATCGCATTCCATTGTGTATCCCCAGCATATCCAGATAAAAGCGGCATTCCGTTCCACAATAACAAAACACGACTACCAGCGCCATAGGCAAATCCAGATCCTCCCCTAATACTTACTTGACCATCCATAGTAAATACCCCAGGAGTTTGATCAACAGCAGCCTCTAAATCGGTTATTCCCTTATTGTCAATCAATTGAGGACGAATAATTTCCATTGAAACTGGAACTTCTTCTATCGCTTGCTTTCTGCGACCTGCCGAAACAACAACAGTACCTAAATCTTTAGTTGGAACTCTCAATTTTATCAAAATATCTCCAGGTCCCTTGACGACCGTAGTATCATTTTCAAACTGAAGCATAGATGTTACAATAGTAACTGGGAAACTTGAGCTATTCAATTTAAACTTTCCCTCAAAATCTGACTTGACTTTGTTGCCATCAGAAGCAATAATTTTTGCCTCAATGATGGGTTGGTTATTTGATGCATCAACAACTTTATCTGTTATTTGTGCCTTGATATATGGAACAAAAAAACAGAAAGAGAAAACAATAATCTTTCCTTTCATAGTTTTGGTTTAGATTTCAATATTAGTAGTTTTTTGCGAATTTTTAGGAGTAAAAGTGTTTAAATTTTGTTCCTTACAAATTGTACTGAAATTGAATTAAGAAATTACGTGGTGGCTGAACATCACCTGGCCTCGAGGTGTATTCCGCATTAAATAAGTTATTTACTATAAAATTAACTTTGTATTGTTTTTTATAGGTATAACCAAAACGAGCGTCAAATACCAATGCTCCTTTGTTATATTTCTCACGATATTCTCTCAGTCCCTCCAATATTTCGTTTCCTGCAATACTTTCCTCAAATACCTTATCAATATTAACCATATGACTATTGAAACGTGTCGATATCCCGGCAAAAAAGTTTCGATAACCTGCTTGAACATCTAACTTTGCCATGTGTCTAAATCTATATTTAAGCATATTTGTGGATGTATCTGAAAAGGTTGCTTTATAGGTAGAATCCGGATTTAAACTAATCGGATTCATGTAAGTATATCCTATCAAAGAAGTAAGTTCTACATCGCCGATTTTTCCTTGGCTGTTAAATGATAGCTCTAATCCTGCAATTCTTGCTTTTTCTGCATTGGTTGCCTTGAAGCCAATACAGTTATTTATGGTAAGTCCTTGAGCTACTAATCCGTTCCAAATTGCTGAATCTTCAGGAGATGCTACGCCGGCGCCGAGCCAAGTTAAATTATCTCCTGTTAAAGGATTATATACACCAAAAGTGAATTCAGTCATGTTGCTGTATTCATTTATAAAAGCAGCAGCATCTATATAGCCTTTCCAATTCTCGCCTATTGCAACAATTTGTTTCCAACCCACTTCACCAGCCCATCCTTTCTCAGGTTGCAGGCTTGGATTTTTAAATATAACTAATCCACCCACAGAAGTAGAAACAAATCTTTCTGCTATGGAAGGAAAACGAACGCCTTGCCCAAGTGATACTCTCAAATGTGAAAACTTATTGACCTCATAATGCATTCCTGTGCGAAAAACGGGATAAACAGGCATGAACAAAGAATCGAGGTATTCAAATCTTGAATCTGGTCGATTATTATCCAGTTGGTAATATTCTAAACGCATTCCTGCAGAAATGTCCAATTTCTTAAAACGTGATTCTACTTGACCGTATGCTGCCATATTTTGAGAAAAATGATTGCCAAAAACCCAACTTTTCACAGTGCTGGTATTGTTTGTTATTCCTGCAGAGAGATTTGTTCCTAATCCAATTTTTTTCTGAATTTGGTAATCCAAGTAATACATTTGTGCAAAGGAAGCGTCTTTGTAATCAACATTATTTCCAGTTGTTACCAAATAATACCGCGCACGTAAAAAATGTTTATTGTTGTATTTATCAAAAACCTTAAGATACGGGTCTACGCTAAGTCTAATGGCTTTCTGTTCATTAATAGTTCCATCTTTTGCCTGATAACAAAGGGAATCATTCTTCCATAAAATAAAAGCACCGATATCTTGGTATTGATAATTGTACCCTATACCACTTTTCATATTAGGATACTTTTTACTTTTAAAATACAAAGATCCATTCAATCGAAATCTCATTTCATCTTCTCCCATTCGATACCCATAATCCTTATAGAAATTAGCTCCTTGTGTAAATCCAAATTTCTTAAATGATTTTCCTGCGTATACATCTGCCATGTGAAAAGTTGGGTTTTTCCTCCACCATATTAGTGATTTGCGTCGAGGATCACCATATACACCTGATTGAACTTTTGCGGAAAGATGAAGATCAGGAGTAGGTTCTCGTTCTGTAAGAGCAATGATTCCGTTCAAGGCTCCACTTCCGTACAAAACTGATGAAGCACCTTTAAGAATCTCAATTTGTGAAGCCTGTTCCATAGGTACGGCGTTCCACTTTGCATCTCCAATATCGGGAGAAAGCATAGGAACCCCATTCCACAGGAGCATTACGCGACTACCCGCACCATAAGCGTAACCCCCTCCACCTCTTATGCTTACTTGACCATCCATTGCATAAACACCAGGAGATTGGTCAACTGCTTGTTCTAAATTTGACAAACCTTTATTATTGATAAGTTCTGGGCGTAAAATTTCCATTGAGATAGGAACCTCCTCTATTTCTTGAGATCGTCTTCCGGCAGTGACGACAACCGTTTTGATTTGAATGGATTCCACATACAATGATTTTACGAAAGTCGTATCCTTCGTTATCCATAATGAATCTGATTCATAACCAAAAGAAGAAATTATTAATCGAACTGGGTATTTGGTTGGTCTCAATAAAAATTCTCCGGTAATATTTGTAGCTATCTTTTCACCACTAGAAAGAGAAATTCTCGCCCCAGGAATTGGATCGCCATTTTTAGCGTCCCGAATTGACCCTTTAATTTGAGAAAAAACACTCAGATACGATAAGCAAAAAAATAATGTGCAAACTATTTTAATAGGAAAATTCATGAAAATAATGATTAACTTAATGTAACGAAACTAATAAAATTTTGAACGAGCAGAATACCTTTTATAAAATTGCCTTAAGTCAACTCCATGGAATTGGCGCAAGTAGACTTTCTAAAATAATCATCCAACTAAATGATTTTCAGGATGTTTTCAGCATGAGCGAACATGAACTTTGGCTGCAAACAGGTGTTCATAAATCGATAATAAATTCATTAAAAAGGGAACATGCTCTTCAACTAGCTGAGGAACAAATAAATTTCAATTTAAAAAATGAAATACAAACGAGTTTCTTTTTAGATAGTGATTACCCGCGAAGATTAAAGCAATGTTCAGATTCGCCAATTGTGCTCTATTCAAAGGGAAATTTTGACTGGAACAAGGACAAGATTATATCAATAGTCGGAACACGTCACCCTTCGGAATACGGAAAAAAATTCCTTTCTGGATTAATGGAAGAACTATCAAATGATAATGTACTAGTCGTTTCTGGTTTAGCGTACGGAATAGATGCTCATACGCATTCTCTTTGTATGAAAAATAATATTGAGACAATCGGTGTATTAGGTCATGGACTTGACAGAATTTATCCGAGTGTGCACAAGAATATGGCCGCTCAAATGATGAAAAACGGTGGATTGATTACAGAATTTATGATTGGAACGAATCCAGATCGCGAAAATTTTCCCATGCGTAATCGTATTGTGGCCGGGTTATGTGATGCTACCTTGGTTATTGAAAGTAAAGAAAAAGGTGGATCTATTATTACAGCAGAACTTGCTTTTGATTATAATCGTGAGGTTTTTGCACTTCCTGGTGACATTAACCGAGAAACTTCCATGGGTTGTAATCATCTCATCAGAAAAGGTGTAGCCAATGTTTTGACGACTGCCGATGACGTTCGTACTCTTTTGAATTGGACAAGTCAAGTCCAGCATAAACAACCCACCATTGCTTTTGAACTCGACGAAACAGAGAAGTTACTTGTAGATCTTATTAATTCTTCCCCGAGTATACATGTAGATGTTCTGTACATGAAATCAGGTCTGTCATTTACACAATTGCAATCTTTTCTGTTACAACTCGAATTGAAAGGAGTAATTTCTAATTTACCTGGAAGCAGGATTACCATGAGCCAAAAAAGAGCTTCTTGAGATATGGATAAAAAATAATTAGACCGATAATTAAAGAAAAAACGGCTGAAAGCAATACTGCGGCAGCTGAGACGTCTTTGATAACCTTAATTTTTGGGTTTTTAGAAAGTTCGATTTGATCTGCCAGCTTTTCAATAGCCGTATTTATTCCTTCGGCAGCTAGAACTATAGCACTACAGACTAGTATAAAAAGCCACTCATTACGATTGATGCCAACCGACAAACCCAAAGTTAAAACACTAAAAAAAGCAACTAGTTGAAATTTAAAATTATTTTCGTTTTTTATTAAAAATGTGAGCCCAGCCACCGCAGGAACAAAGCTTTTTATCATTTTGAAAAATTTCATCGTTACATCAAAGTTAACGCTTAGTTTTAATTGTTGAATTCTGTTTGTATCTTTGCACATCGTTCATTTAAATAAACTTATGAAGAAAGGTGGAGGGACAGGCCCTTTGAAACCTTGGCAACCTATCCAATTGATGTGAAAAGGTGCCAAATCCGATTCCTAAATGGAAAAAGATAAGTTAATCTGTTCACCCGAACCTTTTCTTCCACATACATATAACATGAAAACAGAACTTGAAAAGGCAATTAAAGAACGCATACTCATTTTAGATGGTGCAATGGGCACTATGATTCAACGGTATGAATTAACGGAAGATGATTTCCGAGAGGGTCATTTTGAAAATCATTCAAAATCTTTAAAAGGAAATAATGACCTATTGTCCATCACGCGGCCTGAAATAATTAAAACAATACATCGCGCGTATTTTGAGGCAGGCGCTGATATTGTGGAAACAAACACCTTTTCCGGAACATGGATTGCTCAAGCCGATTATGATTTACAAAGTGCCGTTTACGCCATAAATTTCGAAAGTGCCAAAATTGCCAAAGAAGTCGCAAAAGAATTTACAGACAAACCGAGATTTGTTGCCGGATCCATCGGTCCAACAAACAGAACCGCTTCTATTTCACCGGATGTAAACGACCCAGGTTATCGCGCAATATCGTTTGATGAATTAGTGAATGCTTATTCAGAGCAAGTTGAAGCGTTGATGGATGGAGGCGTTGACATTTTATTGGTAGAAACTATTTTTGACACGCTCAACGCGAAAGCGGCATTGTTCGCCATTGATGAAGTATTCGAAAAACGTGGAGAAAAATTACCAATCATGGTTTCGGGAACAATAACGGATCAAAGTGGTAGAACTCTAACGGGTCAAACCACAGAAGCATTTTTGATTTCTCTGTCGCACATGCCATTATTAAGCATAGGACTAAACTGTGCATTAGGAGCTAACTTAATGCGTCCATATCTGCAAATTTTGAATGATAAATCTCCATTTGCCGTTAGCGCGCATCCAAATGCCGGCCTACCAAACGAATTCGGGAAATACGACGAAACACCGGAACTAATGGCTACCCAAATCAAAGAGTTTTTGGACGAAGGCCTAATTAACATCATTGGTGGCTGTTGTGGAACGACCCCAGATCATATAAAGGCGATTGCGGACATGGCAAAGAAATATAAGCCGAGAGAGTTGTACACTGAAAACTGAAAGTTGATACTAAAATTTAAAATTGATAATTTAAAATTTAGAATTATTTGCAACGTCATCATTTACGAAAGAGCAATTTTTCTTAAATTAAAGTGAAAATTAAAACAATGAAAGACAACATTCATAAATCAAAAAGTTATCAATTTGCACTTCAAATTATCGGTGTTTGTAGAAAATTACAAGATCAAAAAGAATTTATTTTAAGTAAAAAATTACTGCGTTCAGCAACTTCAGTGGGAGCGAATGTAAGAGAGGCTAACATTGCACATAGCAAGGCTGATTTTATTTATAAACTATCAATTTCTATTAAAGAATGTGACGAATCGAGGTATTGGTTAGAGTTATTAAAAGACTCTTTGTACATTGAACAAAAAGTTTTCGAAAATCTCCATTCAGAGTCCCTACAGATACATCGTTTGCTAACCAAAATTATTTTATCAACTAAAAAAAATATGAAAAACTGACAATTGTACATTTTTCATTTTCAATTATAAATTAAAAGTAATGTTAAAACTTTCCGGCCTCGAGCCATTAATAGTTACCCCAGAAAGCAATTTTGTAAATGTTGGTGAGCGAACCAATGTGACTGGCTCGAAAGCCTTTTTGCGTATGATTAAGGAAGGTGATTTTGAGGCAGCATTGGCTGTTGCACGTGATCAAGTTGAAGGCGGTGCACAAATCATCGACGTCAATATGGATGAAGGAATGATTGATGGAAAAGAGGCAATGGTCAAGTTTCTGAATTTGATCGCATCCGAACCAGATATCGCTCGCGTTCCTGTTATGATTGACAGCTCAAAATGGGAAATCATTGAAGCGGGTTTGAAATGCATTCAAGGAAAGGGCGTTGTGAACTCAATTTCATTGAAAGAAGGAGAAGAGAATTTTATTCAACAAGCAAAAACAATTAAACGTTATGGTGCTGCTGTAATCGTGATGGCATTTGACGAGCTTGGACAAGCAGATTCTTATGAACGTAGAATAGAAATTTGTAAGCGATCCTATGATATTCTTGTTCAAAAAGTCAACTTCCCGAAAGAAGACATCATCTTTGACCCGAACATTTTTCCAGTAGCAACGGGAATGGAGGAGCACAACAACAACGCATTAGACTTCTTTCTTGCTACGAAGTGGATACGAGAAAATTTACCGGGAGCACATGTCAGCGGAGGTGTTTCGAATGTCTCATTTTCCTTCAGAGGAAACAACAAAGTGAGAGAAGCAATGCATGCTGCATTTTTGTATCACGCAATTTCAAACGGAATGGACATGGGAATCGTAAACCCAACGATGCTTGAGGTTTATTCCGATATTGAACCCAATCTACTTCTTCATGTCGAAGATGTTTTATTGAATCGAAGAACCGATGCTACTGAACGTTTACTTGAATTTGCAGAAACAGTAAAAGGTGAAGTCATCAAAAAAGAAGCAGACCTAACTTGGAGAAAATTACCCGTTTCCGAAAGATTAAGTCATGCACTTGTAAAAGGTTTGGTTGAATTCATTGACGAAGATGTTGAAGAATGTAGGCATTTGTTTTCACGTCCAATCGAAGTAATTGAAGGTCCACTTATGGATGGAATGAACGTGGTTGGAGATTTATTTGGAAGCGGAAAAATGTTTCTTCCCCAAGTGGTTAAGTCTGCAAGAGTGATGAAGAAAGCGGTCGCCTATTTATTGCCATATATTGAGCAAGAAAAGGACGGAAAATCTTCATCAGCGGGAAAAATTTTGATGGCTACGGTGAAAGGAGATGTGCATGATATTGGAAAAAACATAGTGGGTGTTGTTTTAGGTTGTAATAATTACGAAGTAATAGATCTTGGCGTAATGGTTCCGGCGGATAAAATCATTAAAGCCGCAATTGACGAAAATGTTGATGTAATTGGATTAAGTGGATTAATAACTCCTTCTCTTGATGAAATGGTACACGTAGCTAAAGAAATGGAGCGGGCAGGATTAAATATTCCGCTACTCATCGGCGGCGCTACCACCTCAAAAGTGCATACCGCCGTAAAAATAGAAGAACATTACAAGAAAGGTCAAACCGTTCATGTGCTGGACGCATCTCGGTCAGTTACTGTTGTTGAAAGTTTACTTGGTCAGAGAAAAGATAATTTCGTTCGTGAACTCAAAGCAGATTATGAGAAAATTCGTTCGCATCATGCGAAACATAGGGCTGCAAAAGAACTATTAGATTTAAATACAGCTAGGAAAAATAAATTAACATTAGCGTTTAACGATTCAACCATAACGGCACCGCAATTTTTAGGGACAAAAACGTTGAAACAGATTGATCTTTCGGAGATTGTCAATTTCATTGACTGGACACCATTCTTTCAAACCTGGGAATTACATGGTAAATTTCCAGCCATTCTTGAAGATGAAATTGTGGGGGTGGAAGCATCTAAATTGTATAAAGATGCACAAGAGATGCTACAAATGATTATTTCGGAAAAATGGCTCGAAGCACGCGCTTGTTTTGGCTTATTTCCTGCAAATTCTGTGGGAGATGATATTGAGATCTACAATCCTCAAAATCATGCTGAGGTACTTGGTGTTCAGCGAACCTTACGTCAGCAAACAAAGAAAGCAGAAGGCCAACCGAACCTTGCCCTTGCTGATTTCATTGCTCCAAAATCCATAGGAGTTACTGACTATATTGGTGCGTTTGTGGTATCCGCTGGTTTTGGCATTGACGCGCGTATTGAGGCCTATGAAGCACAACACGATGACTACAATTCTATTCTTTTGAAAGCACTAGCAGATCGGTTGGCGGAAGCATTAGCCGAATACTTGCACATGGAAATACGTTGTAAATATTGGGGTTACGCACAAACTGAAGTGTTATCAAATGAAGAATTAATTGCCGAAAATTACAGAGGAATTAGGCCTGCTCCCGGTTATCCAGCTTGCCCCGACCATCAAGAAAAAATCGGATTGTTTAACCTTTTAAATGCAACACAAAACATTGAGGTTAAATTAACAGAAAATTTAGCCATGTTTCCAACAGCCGCTGTTAGTGGTTGGTATTTCGCTCATCCTGATGCCAAGTATTTTGGTCTAGGAAAAATTACAGAGGAACAAGTGAAAGATATTTGTGATAGAAAAAATATAGATTCAAAAGAAAATCAAAGATGGTATTCTAGTATTTTAATATAATATCGGTGCAACCTTATTATGTAAATTAACATCTTTTTGATATTTTTACATTCCTTGTGTTCTGATATGACCCGAAATATTAAATTTCTACTTTATTTTTTGTTAGCCATATCTGGCATTAACGCTCAAAACCCAGTAGCAAATTTTACCGCCAACCCCTTATCTGCTTGTGCTAATACTCCGATTGTGTTTACAAGTACTTCATCCACGAGTGGAGGGGCAGCCATAACTAATTATGCATGGGACTTTGGTGATGGTTTTTCTGGAAATGGAACATCAGTATCACACAGCTATGCTAACCCTGGAACATACACTGTAACACTCGTAGTTACAAATGCTAATGGGGCTGCAGACGCAGAGGTAAAGCCTAATTACATAACGATTCAACCGTCTCCAACTGCAAATTTTTCTGTAAATGGATTAGGTTGCACGGTTCCGTTGACTGTTAATTTTTCTAATACAGGGAGTAGTGGTGCAGGTTATTCTTATCAATGGAATTTCGGAAACGGACAAACCTCAACGACTGCAAATCCATCAGCGCAAACCTACACCTCTGCAGGAACTTACTCCGTTTCTTTAATTACTACCAATACAACCACCGGATGTAAGGACACCTTAATCCAGTCGATAGTAGTTTCAAATTTTCAAACGAACTTTCAAATGCCAAGTATTGCTTGTGTTGGTCAAAGTGTTTCATTCACAGACAATTCTACTGCTGGTGCAAATCAATGGTCGTGGAATTTCGGAGGAATGGGAGCAAGTTCTGAGCAAAATCCCAGTTTTACTTTTATGTCCGCAGGGACATATACGGTTCAACTTTCTTCACAAAACACTGCGTCTGGATGTTCGGGTAGTTCTAGTCAAACGATTACGGTTCAACCAACACCTGTCCCAAGTTTTACGGCAACACCTCTAACCAATTGTGCTCCGTCTAACGTTACATTTAATAACACTTCTGTTGGGGGATCTTCCTACAGTTGGAATTTTGGTGATGCTACATCATTGAATAATACCTCTACATCAACTTCACCATCTCATATTTACAATAACAACGGAACGTATGACGTAACCTTGACAATGATAACAGTTGACGGATGCTCGGGAACCATTACACTTGACGATTACATTGTGATTACGAATGTTGATCCAGTCATTGTAGCTACCCCGACGGGTGGTTGTACGCCACTAGTTGTAACGTTTACAGATCAAACGCTTCCTCCAAATAGTTCGAATCCCATAACTTCATGGAGTTGGAGTTTCCCTGGTGGGACACCAAGTTCATTCAACGGACAAAATCCACCAAGTGTAACTTATGGCATTGGTGTTTATGATGTTTCATTAACTGTAACAACTCAATCTGGATGTACGGAAACTCTTAATTTAAATGACTACATTACCGTTGGAGACATCATTGATTTGAGTTTTAGTGTAGATACTACCGTAAATTGTATCAAAACGGATTTTGAGTTTACTTCAAATGTGGTTACAAATCCATCCAATCCTAATCCATCAGAGATTAGCTACTTTTGGGATTTCACGGACGGAACCTCAACTGATGAAAATCCGCAATATCAATTTACATCTGATACAGGTTATTTTGATGTTCAATTAGTTGTTGATTTCAGAGGTTGTAAAGACACCGTTGAGATTGATTCATTCATTTATATCAATGCCCCGATTGCAAAATTTTCACCGGATCAAACACTTTATTGTAATCAAGGTAATAGTATATTAGTCCCTTTTACTGATGATGCCACACATGGAATTACAAGTGATGACATATTAATGATTTATGAATGGGGAGATGGTACACCCAATACTGTGTTAGATGACCCGCAATTAGATGATGCAGATGCCGGAAATGTGTGGCATCAATATACAAATTATGGAACCTATACGGTCGAACAGGTCATTCATAATTATACCACAGGATGTAGTGATAGTATAACGAGTGTTGTTCATATTTCTACTGTTAATGCGAACTTTTATTATTCAACAGATTCAATTTGTCAAGGAGATTCTTTAGTCATGTTTGATAACAGTACATCCTGGGCCACTCATCCACTTGAGGAATGGGAGTTTAATATGGGAAATACCCCTCCAGGCATAGTCAATATGGGCGATACAGCATACTATGCATATACAGAACCCATTTTCTCAACGCAGAATTACACCATTACACTGACAGCTACAAATGATGTCGGATGTTCTGATCAGGCAACGCTTCCCATAACTGTTTTGCCAACACCATTCCCGGTATTATCTTTACCCAATCCTAGCGTGGGTTGTGCTCCATTTGAAGTCACACTAACCAATAATACGATGAGTTTTGGAATGCCCATTGATTATTTCATTTATTCATATTCAGATAATGCCAATATTGACACAGTCGATTATATTCCATTTACTCCACCTAATCCAAATCCAAATGCCATTACTCATTCATTTGTTGATGAAGGATTTAATAACCTTACCATGACAGTAGTTGATGTATTTGGATGTTATGCTGTTCAAGCTTCTGCGGCAATCACTATTACAAAACCTTTTGCATCTTTTTCAATGGACAATGTGATTTGTAACGGAGATTCTTTACTCACGGTAAATTCATCCTCAGGAGTAGCGCCTTTAACATACGAATGGTTTGACGTAAATCCAGTAGGAGCAACCGCAATTTCAACGGATACCAATGCTACTGCCTCCTTTACCATTTCTAATGTTCCTTTTGGGCAAACAAGTGCCGTTAGTCCTTTGTATTTAGTTGTCACCGATGGTAATGGCTGTAAGGATACTGTCAGTAATTTGTTGAGTATTTCCATTCCTTGGGCAGTTCCGAATTACTCGTTTTCAGGCGCCGCAATTGGGCCAAACGGAGAGTTTGTGTGTCCTCCACTTTTTGGAGCTTACATTGACTCTTCATTTTCCTATGGAAATATCGTTGAATGGAATTGGAACTTTGGAAATGGAAATCAATCCGTTCTACAAAATCCAAGTAATACATATGCTCTTCCAGGAACTTACGATCTTTATTTAGAAGTGACCGATGAAAACGGATGTAAAGCTGATACAACACTTCTTGACTATGTTACCATTGCAGGTCCTTATGGAGAGCCCGATTGGCTACAACAGGTTGGACAATGTGCTCAAGGTGCTATATTCGTAGTGAACAATGCTTTAAATGTTGACAGTTCATATTGGGAATTAGGAGATGGCGGAACTCTCTCTGATTCGATTGGTTTCTTTTACAATTACGGAGAACCCGGGACGTATACACCGGGGGTTTATTTATACGATAGTACCGGTTGTGAAGTCTTCTACCCTCTCGATCCGATAACGGTGCTTGATGACGGTCTAAATGCTTTATTCACAGCAACTCCGAACCCTGCTGAACAAGATGAAACAATTACATTTGTAGATGGTTCAACCTCTCAACAATCTACAGTAGTTTCCTGGATTTGGGACTTTGATCAGGATGTGATAAATAGTTTTTCGGGTACAAACCAATATTATGCATTTCCGTTGGCAGGTCAATATACGGTAACTTTAACAGTTTACGATGCTTTGGGCTGTGAAGATGACTATACGTTAATAATTAACATTAAGGATCCGGATATTTGGGTCCCTAACGTAATTACCACAAATGATGATGGCATCAATGATTTGTTTACATTGCCATTCGATGGTTTTAAAGATTTCGAAATCATTATCGTAAATAGATGGGGAAATACCATTCATGTTGGAACAAGAGATCCGTTAAACCCTTTATTGCTTTGGGACGGCACAACAGACTCTTCCGGTGATAAGGTAGTAGATGGTGTCTATTTTTGGCATTTAACTGGTACAATGCTCGGCGGTACAAAAGTAGACAAACATGGAAATGTTACCGTTCTAGAGTCAGGACAATAATGTTAGCCTTCTTGGGATTCGAAATTTTCATCCACCAATAATTCATTTGAAAGTGCCGCAGAAACGGCAAGTTCATCGCAACGTTCATTTTCGGGATGACCTGCATGACCTTTTACCCAATTAAATTGTAGTTGAAACTTAGCATGAATGGCTAAATAACGCAGCCATAAATCTTCATTTTTTTTACCCTTAAAGTTTTTCTTTTGCCAACCAAAAACCCACCCTTTTGTAATGGAATCAATTACATACTTCGAGTCGCTGTGAATACAAACTATATACTTATTCGTGGTGAGGTGCTCAAGTCCTACAATCACAGCTAACAATTCCATCCTATTATTGGTGGTTCTCCGAAAACCTTGACTTAGTTCCTTTCGTTTTCCTTGAAATTCTAAAATTACCCCGTATCCACCTGGTCCAGGGTTACCCCTCGACGAACCGTCCGTATATATATTTACATTAGACACTACTTTTTAAGTCTATTCGGATTTTGTGTAAGAAAACCGGCCCAACCCTTCCCTTTTGCTTTGTTGTGCTCTCCCACTCCTTTTGAAAAATGATGGCAAACGGCTACTGCCAAACCATCGGTTGCGTCCAAATATTTAGGCATTTCAGGAAAACTCAACAATGTTTGAAGCATTGCTGCAACTTGTTCTTTCGATGCGCTTCCACTACCTGTTATCGCTTGCTTTACTCGTCTCGGGGAATATTCTTCAAAGGGAATGTTGTGATTCAAACAAGAGGCAATTGCGACTCCCTGTGCTCTTCCAAGTTTTAACATCGACTGTACGTTTTTACCAAAAAATGGCGCTTCTATTGCCATTTCATCCGGTTTGTATTCAGAGATTAAGCCGTTTAATCTTTCCAAAATACGTTTTAGTTTATCAGGTTGATTGGCTAATTTATTCAACTGAATAATACCAAAATTTAATAAACTTAATTTATTATCCTGCACATGAATTAATCCGTAACCCATTACAGTTGTCCCTGGATCGATTCCTAAAATCACTTTGTCTTTAGATGACTTTTGCACAATGTAAAACTAACAAATAAAGTGCTTTATGCGGCATTTCTTACCGTTCAGGAATATGTTATCTTTGTTATCTAACGATGAACAAGCGATTTCAACTAAAATATAGTCTCCTTTTATTTAAATTATTGCTTTTTCTTGGGTTTATTTACCTTTTTCAAGATAAAGTGATTTCGCATGGTGTTAGTTATGAAATAACAAGCATCCATTATACTTACCTCTTATTGCTCTTACCACTTATTTTTTTTAACTGGTATTTGGAATATCTCAAGTGGAAGATAATTACTGACGTCAACAAACTTACGGATACCAGAATCAATCAAAACGCTTTTTTTGCAGGAATGCTCGGTTCTTTTCTCACCCCCTCAATCGCAGGAAATTTTTTAGGAAGAATTTGGTATTATCCCACTGCTTTACGTTGGAAAATTTCAATTCATTCGAGTTTAGCTAACTTTTCTCAAACGCTTGTTGCAATTTGCATTGGAATTCTTTTTCTAGTAACTTCTCCGCGGCAAGATGGCATTACCTTCATGTATTGGATAATGATTTCAAGCATGCTCTTTTTGTTATATCTTTTTTGTAGACAACTCCTGGTTAATCTACCATGGCAAAAAATTCGCCTCATCGGAACAACCCTTTTGAGTGCGAAAATTCGAACGCAATTTCTTATACTTTCTTTAACTCGTTACATAGTGATGGTTGCGCAATATTGTGTTGCACTATTGCTTTTTGGAGCCTCTTTAAGTTTGGAATATCTTGAGCCTATCGCATTGGTATTTCTCTTCGTAACCTTAACGCCATCTCTATTTTTTGGAAAAATCATCGTAAGAGAAAGTATTGCGTTAACCACTTTTTCCTTGTATGCATTTCCTCTTAATGAAGTATTTTTTGCGTCACTGCTCATTTGGGTTTTATCGATATTTATCCCAGCATTGCTTGCGCTCACTTTTTTAAAGGCACCAAAACTGAAGTTCACATGATACTTTGGATTATTGTATTTGTTTATTCTGCTTTTGTTTTGTTGATAATTGGTCTTGGGTATTTCAAACAGCAAGAAAAAGAATCAACCTATTATTCAGGAAAAAAAATCAAAATGGATCAATTGACCGTATTGATTCCCTATCGAAATGAAGAAGCAAATATTCTTAATTTAATTGACGCTCTGGAGAAATCAAGTGTGCAACCTAAACAAATAATCTTTATTGATGACCATTCAACGGATAAATCGGCTTTACTGCTCAGTGAACGCAAAAAAAATCATTACCAACTAATTTGTTTAGAGGATAAATTTGGAAAAAAAGAAGCCCTTCGATTGGGAATTGCACATGCTGAAGGTGAATTTATCTTAACCTTGGATGCCGACATTCTGCTGAAATCAGAATACTTTCAAACAATAACTCGGCTTGAAGAAGCCGATCTCTACCTATTTCCAGTGGTGTTGAAAGGAAAAAATTTCTGGAAGGTGTTTTTTGAGTTGGATTTGCTTATGGTTAATGCCTTAAATTCTGGTTTATTCGGTTGGCACAGACCAATAATTGCTAGTGGTGCGAATTTGTTATTTCGAAAAGAAATGTTTCTGAAATCAGATAGGTACGAAACGCACAAACATATATTGAGTGGTGATGATATATATTTACTAAGAGATTTCAGGCAGGCAAAAGCGGATGTTCGACTGGTACTTAATAACGATGTTACTGTAATTTCTGAAACTCCCAATAATTTAAAAAGCTTTTTTCACCAGCGTTTAAGATGGATTGCGAAAACTAGTCATGTCAAGGATCATTTTGCAACCTTGATAGGCATCTTTCAAGGACTTATGATTATTTCCTTTTCTTGTTGCTTTATTTATTTTCTAATGCACAATGAAATTAAAAACGCTATTTTTCTTTTCTTGGTGAAAGCCATTATTGACCTACTTGGTTTTGCTCCTTATTTCGTTAAGGTACGTGCGAAAAAACAACTCCTTTATTTAATTCCTTATGAATTTATCTATCCGATTTATTTATTAATTATCAGCATTTTACTTCCGTTTTTTCGACCAGTTTGGAAACAACGATCGGCAACCGTTTATACCAAGTCAAACTAAATTTTTGTACCTTTGTAGCGTGAAAAAGCTCTTACTCTTTCTGATGATTGCCTTTATTTTCCTCGGAAATGCAGGAGTTAAAGTGTTCACACATCATTGCGAGGAAGAAGGGACCTTTACATCTTTTGTGGCGCCAATTGACGATCATTGTAGAAAAGAAACGAATAAAGAGCTCCCAAGTTGTTGTCAAAAAGCGAATGAAATTAAGAAAGATTGTTGTTCTGATGAAGAAAAAATCGTAAAACTGTCTTTTGATTTCCATGAAGTTTATGACCTTACAACGCCTTGTTTTAACATGTGCTCAGAACCTACTATTTCATGGGCAAAACAAGAGGGATTTAAGGTTGATGAACATAAAAATAATAGCCTTTTTAAACCGCCGCCAAAACTCTATGGTCGCTCACTTTTAATTTTCAATCAAGTCTTTTTAATTTAAATCGAGGGGAACTATTTTTCTCACTTTTTAAATTCAATATTCATGAAATTATTTATTTATTGTTGCGTGTTTTGTTGTTGGGGCAACTTAACTTTTTCGCAAGTTAAAGGACTCGTTCAAGGAAAGGATTCTTTAACACTAAAACCCCTTACAGGAGCTAAAATAAAGCTGCTTCATGCAAATTCTGGAGCATACACAAACGAAGAGGGTACGTTTGAATTGATTTTACCCAAAGTACTACCTGATACCATCGTTATATCAGCTGTCGGTTATTATAACGATACCGTAATTGTCACAAAAAAAGACCGCTTTATTTCACTGAATATCGTCTTGTATACGAAAAGCATGTTGAAAGAAGTTGTACTTGAAGCCAGAAAACGGTCGTCCTCTATTTCAAGAATGAAGACGTTGCATATTGAAGAACTTACCGCCGCAGAATTGAGAAAAGCAGCGTGTTGTAATTTATCAGAGTCATTTGAAACCAATGCCTCTGTGGATGTTAACATCACGGATGCTGTTTCTGGAGCAAAAAAAATTCAAATGATGGGCTTAGATGGTGTGTATACGCAACTGCAACTTGAAAATATTCCATTTTTAAGAGGATTGGAAAGTTCTTTTGGTCTGCAATCCATGCCTGGAACATGGATTGAATCCATTCAAATCACAAAAGGCACGGGAAATGTTGTAAATGGTTACGAGTCAATGGCCGGGCTTGTTAACCTCGAATTGAAAAAACCACAAGAAATGGAAAGGTTTTATTTCAACGCTTACCAAAACTCTCAGGGTCGTTCTGAACTCAACTTCAATGCAGGACATCAACTGAGTAAAAAGTGGACAACAGGTTGGTTTGCGCACGCTTCTTCTGTTTACGGTAACATTGACCATAATCACGATAAGTTCAGGGATTTGCCAATGGGAGATAATATTGCTTTATTCAACCGTTGGGATTACCGTGGAAAAAAAATGGAGGCACAATTTGGTGTTAACCTAAACCAAGATCGAAAGGTTGGAGGACAAACAACATATTTTAGAGACGAACCTACTATTCTTACTTTTCCCCCTCCAACATACGGGGTACTGATAAATTCAAAACATGTCGATGCTTTCGCCAAAACAGGTTTTTTCGGAAAAAAACCTTCTCAATCTTTAGGAATTGTGTACCATGCGAAATATCACCTTTTAGATGGTGCATTTGGTATTAGACCTTTCTCTGGTGAAGAAAAACGTGGATTTATAAATGTAATTTACGACGATTACATTGCTACGACTGATCACAAAGTTAAATCTGGTCTGAGTTTTTTGTATCTCGATATTACTCAATCTGCTGATAGTATTTCAACAAGTAGAAAAGAAATTGTGCCTGGAGCGTTTGTTGAGTACACTATGACTACGTCGCGTTGGTCGGTAGTTTCAGGAATAAGGTATGATTTTCATAATCTTTTCAAACACCAAATAACCCCTCGCCTTCATGCTAAATACACCTTGGATGAATTTACTGATCTTCGATTCACGGCTGGAAGAGGTTGGCGTGTCCCAAATTATATGATCGATAACATTTCCCTTTTGGCCAGTTCTAAACCTTGGGTTGCCCCTTCTCAGATATTACCAGAAATTTCTTGGAATTTTGGAGGATCGATTGTCAAAGATTTTAAAGTGTTAAAAAAGAAAGCAACGCTGGCATTTGATGTTTACCACACCCGATTCACAAACCAATTGATTGTAGACCGCGATAGTATATCTACCTCTGTTGTCTTCAAAAACCTCGAGAATGCCTCTTATTCAAACAGTGTTCAATTAGAATTAAGTTGGACTCCTATCCGAAATTTTGATATTCGACTTGCTTATAAATTTTTGGATGTCAAAGCGCTTTATGGTGGTCAGATGCAACAGCAAGTTATGATTCCGAGACATAGAGGATTCACTAATTTGGCTTATCGTACCCGCAACAAAAGATGGGAATATGACCTTACCTTTTCTGTTTTTGGACAATCAAGATTGCCAGGAAGTATGGGAGGACAACCTCAAGATTACAGCAAAGTATATCCAATGGTCAATTCCCAAGTAACACATATCTACAAAAAGTGGGACTTTTACCTCGGAGGTGAGAATTTGAGTAACTACAGACAACAACACCCCATAATTGATACACAAAATCCATTTAGTTCGAGTTTCGATGCAACAGAAATTTGGGGACCTGTAATGGGAATTACCATTTATGGTGGAATTCGCTATCAAATTAAAAAAGAAAAGAAAAAATAACTTAAATTTAATATGATGAATTTAGCCATTACACTATAATTCAAAGTAAAGAATGAATATTATTGGCGATAACATATAATCATCTAAATAAAATTTAACACATGAAAAAGACACTTTACCTAATGTTTTTCTTAATCTCTGTGGTTCAGTACACAACATATGGACAAAAAAGCCCTAAGACTCAAACGATCTACATACAAACTTCAGCAGAATGTGGAGATTGCAAAAATAGAATTGAAGATAAACTGAATTACACCAAAGGTGTTTTGTTTGCAGAACTTGATTTGGAAACAAAAAAAGCCACTGTAAAATACAAAACAAAAAAACTTGACGCACTTGCCATTAAACAAATTTTTGCGAAAATCGGTTACGATGCTGATGAAGTAAAAGCAAAAAAAGAGGATGTTGAAAAATTACCTAAATGCTGTCAACCCGGAGGAATGAACAAGCAATGATGAAAACCAATTGTTATTCTTTTATTAATTTAAGTTTACTAGTAAAAAATCACTGTTCTATTGAATAACTTTGAATTAAATGAATAAATCCAGACCTAGCGTACTTATCCTTTTGGGAAGCATTGCCTTTAGTTCGGTAAGTCTGGGATTTACCTTGATTGTGCATTATTGGATGGTTCGTTTGACTGTTCCTCTCATTATTGCCATTCCGTTGATTTCAGGATTATTTGCATACTTTATTTTTTACTACTTATTAAAACAATTCATTCAACAACGCTTGGGATTAATCTACAGATCGATTCGAAATAAAGAGCCCATGAATGAATCTATCGACCGAATGGTTGAAACCGCAGAAATGGACGTTGCCAATTGGGAAGAAGGTCAAAGTACGGAAATTAGTAAGTTAAAAGAACAAGAAGCATTTCGACGTGAATTTTTAGGCAATTTGGCTCACGAATTAAAAACTCCCGTGTTTTCAATACAGGGTTACATTTTAACGCTACTCGAGGGAGGAATTGACGATCCGAATGTCAATAAATCTTTCTTAGAACGTGCATCGAAAGCGACTGATCGCATGGCCTCAATGTTAGATGATCTCGATCAAATTACAAAACTGGAGGCTAATGAATTAAGTTTGCATGAGCGATCCTTTGACTTATCCGATCTTGTGAACGATATTATTGAGTCCACGGAACTTTTCGCAAAAGAAAAAGACATTCATGTTTCAACAAAAAAGGAGTATCCATCTACGAATGTTATTGGAGATAGAGATAAAATTGGACAAGTATTGACCAACCTTATCAATAATGCAATCTTTTATGGAAATAGAGGAGGATTTTGCAAAATTGGATTCAATTATTTTGACGATGTGATAGAATGTGAAGTGAGCGATAATGGTCCGGGTATTGATCCAAAGCACTTGCCGAGGCTTTTTGAACGCTTTTATCGTGTAGAAAAAAGTAGAAATAGAAACGAAGGAGGTTCCGGATTAGGATTGGCAATTGCTAAACACATTATCGAGTCACATGGTCATAAAATTACCGTAAAAAGCGTCATGGGACTTGGAAGTAATTTTTATTTCACCTTGAATAGAAGTAAAAATAACGTCCCTCACAGCTCTCGAGGAATACCTTTAAAATAAAAAGAACGTGATTGTTTTTTTGTGATTTGATTTCTATTTCATAACTTCATCATCCACATTTTTAGAAACATAACCTATAACATGAAAATATTAAAAATTCAAGCATTACGAGGTCCAAATATTTGGAGCATTACACGAAAGAAATTAATTCAAATGCGTCTAGACCTTGAGGATCTTGAAGAAAAACCTACCAATAAAATTCCAGGATTTCGCGAAAGAATTGAAGCTCTAATTCCTACAATGATTGAACACCGCTGTTCCGAAGGTTGCAAAGGCGGATTTTTTCAACGCGTGGAGCGAGGAACTTGGATGGGCCATGTAATTGAACACATTGCATTGGAAATACAGACGCTTGCAGGTATGGATGTTGGATTCGGAAGAACGCGTGAAACAAAAACACCCGGGGTTTATAACGTCGTATTCAATTACATCGAAGAAAAGGTTGGCCTATATGCAGCTGAATCGGCGGTTCGCATTGCAGAAGCGTTAATCAGCGGAACGGATTACGACCTTCAAGCTGACATTAAAAAAATGCGTGAAATACGGGAAGATGTTCGCTTGGGACCAAGTACCGGAAGTATTGTCGATGAAGCTGTTGCTCGAGATATCCCATGGATTCGAATGGGTACAAATTCCTTAATACAATTAGGTTACGGTGTGAATCAAATGCGTTTTCAAGCCACCATTACCTGTAAAACAAGTAATATTGCTGTAGACATTGCATGCGACAAAGAACAAACAAAACGCATGTTGGATGCTGCTTCAATACCCGTAGCCAAAGGTTCTATTTGCGTGGACGAAGAAGACCTCGAGGATACCATTAAAAAAATTGGATACCCTATTGTTATTAAACCTTTGGATGGAAACCACGGAAAAGGCGCTTCTATCAATGTTACCAATTGGGAAGATGCGGTAGAAGGTCTTGCTTACGCGAAAAAATATTCAAGAAGAGTAATCGTAGAACGCTTTATTACCGGATTTGACTTTCGGGTATTGGTAATTGATAATAAGGTAATTGCAGCAGCACAACGGGTGCCTGCTCATGTTGTCGGTGATGGACAACACTCCATTCAGTGGCTAATCGACGAAACTAATAAGGACCCAAGAAGAGGTTATGGCCATGAGAATGTGCTAACCGAGATAACAGTAGACAGAGACACAGAGGAATTACTCGATAAGTTGAATTATACCCTTGATACAGTTCCAACCCTTGGTGAAATCGTTTACTTAAAATCGACTGCAAACTTAAGTACTGGTGGAACATCTATCGATGTTACCGATATGATGCACCCAGAAAATGTATTCATGTCGGAACGAATTTCACGTGTCATCGGTCTAGATATCTGTGGAATTGACATCATGGCGCAAAATCTTACCGAACCACTGAAAGAGAATGGAGGTGTTATTCTAGAAGTAAATGCCGCACCCGGATTCAGAATGCACCTTGCTCCATCGGATGGATTGCCAAGAAACGTTGCTGCACCCGTTATGGATATGCTTTACCCTCCAGGGAAACCATCTCGAATTCCAATTATCGCCATTACAGGGACAAATGGAAAGACCACTACCACACGATTAATCGCACACATTGTAAAAAATAACGGTTATCGCGTTGGATTCACAACATCAGATGGAATCTACATCCAAAATCATATGATGGAAAAAGGAGATACAACCGGTCCTGTAAGTGCTGAGTACATATTGAAAGACCCAAATGTGGAATTCGCTGTCTTAGAAACAGCTCGTGGTGGAATCTTGCGTTCAGGTCTAGGATTCAGTCGTTGTGACATTGGTGTGATTACGAATATCCAAGAAGATCACTTAGGAATTAGTGATATCCACGATTTGAAAGATTTATCTCGTGTGAAATCCGTTGTTCTAGAAAGCGTGAAGAAAGACGGATGGGCTGTATTAAACGGTGAAGATGAAAACTGTTTGGAAATAGCAAAATCACTGCATTGCAATGTAGCGTTATTTGCCATGGACGAAAATGCTCCTGCCGTTGTAGAACATTGTAAAAAAGGTGGTGTAGCCTGCGTATATGAAAACGGATTCATCACAATTAAAAAAGGAGAATGGAAATTCAGAGTTGAGCGGGCAACACATATTCCTCTAACCATGAATGGAAAAGCTAAATTCATGATTGCAAATGTATTAGCTGCCACCTTAGCTTCCTACCTTAATGGATTCAAAACAGAAGATATTAAACTTTCACTCACTACATTTATTCCTGGAGCAGCACAAACCCCTGGAAGAATGAACATCTTTGAATTTTCTAAATTCAAGGTGATGATCGATTTTGCCCATAACCCTAATGGCTATCGAGGTATTGAGGAATTCTTAAGTACTGTAGAAGCAACAAGAAAAATTGGAATTATTTCAGGGGTTGGAGACAGACGTGACGAAGACATAAAAGAATGTGCACGGATTGCGGCTAGAATGTTCGACCATGTTGTTATCCGTCAAGAAAAACACCTACGCGGAAGAACTGAGCAAGAAATTATCAACCTTATTGTTGAAGGGCTAACCGAGGCAAATACAGGAATAACGTATGAGATTGTCGCTTTAGAAGTAGAAGCAATCAAGCATGCGATTTTATTGGCCGAGGAAGGAACATTTATTACGGCATTAAGTGACGTGATTGACAATGCTATTGATATAGTACAGAACTACTTGGACATGGAAATAGAGCAAGGCACAATTGCCTGATGGAAGAAAAACAGATTTTCACGCTAGCACAAGTAGCGACATCCATCAAGAAAACCTTGGAAAATCGCTACAACCAGCTTTATTGGATTAAAGCAGAAATGCACAAAATCAACCGTTATCCTAGTGGTCATGCATTTCCTGAATTAGTCCAGAAAGAAGGAGAAAAAATCGTTGCTCAACTTACCGGTACAATTTGGAAACAGCAGTTAGAACGCATCCAAAAAAGATTTGTTGAAGTGGTAAAAGAACCATTAAAAGATGGGCTTACTGTTCTGTTTCTAGGGAAAATCGTATTTAGTGAAACATTTGGGCTTAGCATCCAAATAATGGATATAGATCCTTCATTTAGCCTAGGAGAACTTCAAAAAGAACGAGAAGAAACATTAAAAAAACTGGCAGAAGAAGGATTATTGAATAAAAACCAGTTGCTCTCCTTTCCTTTGTTGCCCAAAAGAATTGCAATAATTTCAGGAGACACGAGCAAAGGACTATCCGATTTTTTAGAAGTTTTGCTAAATAATCCTTACGAATATAGGTTCGAAACAACGCTCTTCAACGCGCTTTTACAAGGGGATGTTGCGGTGGATTCTATTATCCAGGCTTTAAATTCAATTAAATCATCACCGTATCGATATGACATAGTGGTCCTTGTACGCGGTGGTGGAGCTGAGGTGGGTATGACCTGCTACAACCATTACAAACTTTGCAAAGAAATTGCTGAGTTTCCCTTGCCTATACTCACGGGTATTGGTCATTCCACGAATTTAACCGTTGCTGAATTGATCGCATTTCGAAACGAAATAACCCCAACAAAATTGGCAGAATTCCTTGTGCAAACGTTTCGTGAATTCGACCTAAACATTCAAGAATTAACAAGCAACCTGCGCGATATGTCTATGCTCAAAATTGAGCGTGCGCAACAACAGATATCACAGCTAACTCATGCATTTGAAAAATCATCCAAAAACTTAATGCAGCAGTTTAACTTCTCATTGCATACAACTCAACAGCAAGCAGCTCAAGCGGCCATTCATGTTCTTCACCGAGAGAAAACACTTTTAACAAACTTACAAAGTGAAGCCTCTGCCTCCGCCATTGAAAAATTACGAAACGGAGCATTTCAATTGGAACGCAAACAATACGAACTTTCCTTGTTTACTTCTAAAATCACGGAACAACAGCTCCAACAACTGGAAAGTCTTTCGTCGAAAGTCGAATTATTGGATCCTATCCGCATTGTAAACCGGGGATTTAGCATTGCGCGAAGAAATGGTAAGGTAGTTTCTAGTGATAATAAACCAGAAATTGGAGAAGAAATTGAGCTTGTATC